>JADMIO010845893.1_pt1 | contig 103541 bp, 90 predicted proteins | sample 8958161 | NCBI WGS metagenome assembly JADMIO01 (sample SAMN16585339, study PRJNA669376) | soil metagenome | isolation source: Crop rotation soil | place: USA: Cullars Rotation, Alabama | collected 2011
CGCGACAACTTGTCCACGTGGAATTCTAAGCTTAGGATCCCAATGTGCTGGAAAGGTCAATTGGCAATAGGCAATAGCCAATAGGCAATTAGCAACTCTCGGAATAGTAGCGACCAGTAACCAGTAACCAGCAACTAGCCAATTGGCAACACGCAATTGCCAATAGTTGACGGTTATCAAGTAAAGTAAATGGATTTCTATTGACCAACAGGACGGGCCAGATAGAGCAGTTGAAAACCAAACAGTCCGGGGGAGATTTTTTTAAGGAAGCGATACATTCCCTTTCTGGGTCCTTCGGGAATTACCTTTTTAAGTTTGGGTTCGAATGGTATTTCACCGCTGACATCGGACTTTTCAACCTTGTAGCCTGCATCTTCCAGCAGCTTCTTACCGGATTTGTAGGTATACCAACGGAAATGCGTGTAATCCCAGATCCCGTATTCCTGGTATTCAAAGTTGCCCTTCATCAATTGCCAGCGTGACCTGAAGTGCATCAGGTTAGGTAGGGCAATGATCAGGAAACCGCCCGGGTTAAGAATCTTATGAATATCCTTCAATAATTGCTGTGGATAGCAAATGTGCTCGAGAACATGGGAAAGAATGATCACGTCGTATTTGCCTGTTATTTCCGAAGGAAGGCCCCTTTCAACGTTATATACATAAACATTGCGCATGATCCTTTGAGCGGTCTCTCGCTCGTCCTCTGAAATGGTAATCCCATCTACTGTATATCCCATGTCTTTCAGGATCTCTCCATTATCCCCCGCACCACAACCAATATCCAGCACGTATTTAGCTTCTTTGGGTACGAGGCCGATGACATATGGATTCCCTTTCCGGTACTGATAGACTTTTTCCGAACTAATGCGCATAATATCCAGAGGTAAATGAGTGCAAATATTGCTTCTTTTTGTGATTGATACAAGTGCGGATTGGAGATTTGCGCCCACCGTGTGGGCTTAAACACGAATTCCCGCGAATTACGCAAATTTTCACGAACGGGGATTATAGAAAAGCCCAAGGTTAGCAAGAACTAAATTCGTGTAATTCGTGAAAACCCGTGTCCGTTGCTGAAGCCAGCAATGTGAATTAGCCCTCGAAGAAGTTGTGGAATCAATTTGGCCGTCCAACCCCTTTACTAATCTCAGTTTTCTTAATTTGGCCCCGATTGAACAATGATAACGCAGAACACCATACAACAGATCCAGAGCCGCATTGATATTATCGAAATAATAGGTGGCTTTGTCAAGTTGAAGAAGAGAGGTGCTAATTACCTCGGCTTATGTCCCTTTCATAATGAAAAGACCCCATCGTTTACAGTTTCGCCCTCAAAAGAAATCTATAAGTGTTTCGGTTGCGGAAAGAGTGGTAACACCATCAGCTTTCTGATGGAGCATGAGAAGTACAGCTATGTTGAAGCGTTGCGTTGGTTAGCCAACAAATACAATGTAGAAGTTGAGGAAACGGAAACGAGCGCAGAGCAACGCCAGGTTCAACAAGCAGCCGACAGTTTATATATACTCAACAACTTCGCTCAAAAATTTTTTACTGAACAATTATTTAATTCAGAAGAAGGTACTGATATAGCTCTCTCCTATTTGCAAGAGCGCGGCTTTAAAAAAGATATCATTGAAAAATTCCAGCTTGGGTATTCGCCTAATCAGTGGGAAGCATTTTCATCGGCAGCAAAGACTGCACAATTCAGTGCAGAATTACTGGTGAAATCAGGTCTTGTTATCTCAAGGGAAGAGAAGTTGCTGGATAATTATCGAGGCAGAATTATTTTTCCGGTCCATAACCAAACAGGAAAAATAATTGGATTTGGTGCACGAATTATTGGTAAGAATGATAAAGCGCCTAAATACATTAATACGCCGGAGAACGAGATTTACGTCAAAAGTAAAATTGTTTACGGCTCGTATTTCGCGAGACAGGCAATTGATAAGAATGACGAATGTCTGCTCGTAGAAGGTTATACCGATGTCATATCTCTTCATCAGGCGGGAATCGAAAACGTGGTGGCATCCGGTGGTACTTCGCTTACTACCGACCAGCTTCGATTGATAAAAAAATACACGAACAATCTCACCATTATTTACGACGGTGATCCCGCTGGCGTTAAGGCTGCATTACGCGGATTGGACATGGCTATTGAGGAAAGTCTTAATGTTAAGCTGGTGTTGATTCCTGATAAGGAAGATCCCGATAGCTACGTAAATAAAGTTGGTCCAAAAGCATTCCGTGAGTTCATCGAAACGAATAAAAAAGATTTCATTCTTTTTCGACTGGAAGTTGCACTAAAGGACGCCGGCAGCGATACCACGCGTAAAGCTGAGGTAGTAAATCAAATCGCGGAAACGATTGCGAAAATTAATAAAGCTGAGGATTTCACTAAGCAACAAGACTACATCAGGCAATGCGCTGCATTGATGAAGATTGAAGAATCAGGCCTTACTGCGCTCGTCAACAAATTCATTCGCGATAAGGTCAATAGGCTGGAACAGCGGCAACCTTCAATTGAAGAGCAGCCGCTCAATGCAGATATAAATGCCGCTCCAGATATTGATTCAGTCAATCTGTTGCAACGTGATGAACTGCAAGAACGTGCATTGGTAAGAGTATTGTTGGAATTTGGTCATTTGGAATGGACGAACGGTGAAACTATTGCAGGATACGTTTTACACGAATTGGAAGAACAGGAATTAATTGAAGACGAAAAATTGTTGCGATTGGTGGAGATGTACAAAACCTGGTTCGACGCAGGACTTGCACCTAGCGCAAAGAACTTTCTCTATCATGAAAATCTGGAAACAAGTTCACTGGTGGTTTCGATTCTTCAATTCCCATATGAATTGAGTCCGAACTGGAGTGAACATTTCGACGGCAAAATTCCCACGCGCGAAGATTTGTACAAGGAAGAATTGCAATCAGTACTTACATATTTGAAACTGAGAAAGGTGAAGCGAATGATCGATCTCAATCAAAAAGACCTTGAGAAGCCACACACCCCTGAACAACAACTTATCCTGATCCAGGTGCATCAGCATTTGAAACAAATGGAAAGGGATCTTACAAATGAAGTAGGGACTGTGATTATTAGATGATATAGCATCCGTTGTTTGACAAATAAACACATAGGAGCCTAGGAACATAGGAGCACCTAGAAGAATTTATGCAAGCATCATATCACTGTAAGAAACATTAACCAGGTCTTCATCCTTAATTCCAAATTCCTTCACATAGTAATTGCACTGATCATATAATTTCTCTTTCGTGATATTATGATTCTTGTTACTAGCTTCAATCTCTACAAAATTTCCAAGGCCATCGAGTGAATCAAGATGAAACTTTACATTATCGATATAATAGATTTCTCGTCTTTTCTTCACAACTACTTTAACGCCGATTGCCTTCGTGAGCATTTCACGCAGCTCATTTCCCTCATCAATCTTCAATAAATCGAAATTAGATTCTTTGGGTCCTGAACTATCAGCGCGGTTGTAATAGATTAAATTGTTTTCAATGTTTCCTTGCCGAAGTTTTAGCCGGCCGCGGTTAACGTTGAAATAAGTATCAGTTTGTTCATCTACGCCTTTGAAGTCGGCCTTGTGCTTATAAAGAAAATCCCTTATTGCTTCTGTGTTGTTTGTTTTGGCTTTGACTTCAACGTTGATGAATGACATAGGGAATGAAGATAATTAAACGACTAGTCTCCCGCAGGGTACTCGTCGCAGAATGTCTTTTCAGAGAACTGGTCGTAGAAATGAACAACGAGTCCCCCCGTGGGAAGACTCGTCGTAAAATGTTCAACGAGTCCCCTTAGGAGACCCGTTGAAAGAAGATTAATCTGCCAGTGCTGCTGCTCTTCTGCGTGCATTGACTTTAATGCCAGATTTGAGCGGGGAGATCCTCGTGAATCGCATGGCCGTCCAAACGTGGTCAAGTGGAACCTCGCTTACACCTTCGTAACCGGAGCCCGTCAGGCATACCCAACTGCATTCGCGGTTGAGGTCCGTTGCGATTTTGGAGCTGATCTTTGGATAAGCTACCCAGAACTTTGAATCACTGTGTAAAGCGGGCAACACTTCTCTCACTATTCCATTGAGCTGGCATTCGTTAACCGCGAAAACCAGGGCAAAGTCAATACGCTTTGACCTTAAGAGCGGAGTGACATTTTTGGAGAAGGAGAGCTTTGCAAATTGTTTTTCGATGGAGGAGGGCATTCCCTGAATGAGTAAATTCTTTTCCTCCTTCAGTTGAAGTTTTTCCAACAAATTTTGCATCATGCTGTGGTTTAATTAAAAAATTACCGGGGTAATCAGAGGACTGCAAAAGTAGGAAAATATCGTGTCGCTCGAACACTTTTTTAAAAAAAATCCCGCCAGAGCGATGTCATAGCGGGCATTTTTTGATAATTTTTATGTTTTATCGAACTGGTTTGTAGTATTTCAGGGCCTGCGGCATCGCGTCCTGTAAGCGTTTTATGCGGTTGCCTTCGCTTGGGTGAGTGCTCATGAATTCAGGGGGTCTGGAGCTGTTTTGGGCGGCGGCTTCCATTCTTTGCCACAGCGCAATAGCCTCCTGTGGGTTGTATCCCGCCATGGCAGTGTAGTATAATCCAAATTTGTCTGCTTCATATTCCTGGTTGCGCGAGAACGGAAGTAGTATTCCCACTTCTGAACCTGCACCATATGCGGCCATTAAAAGATTTTGTGTTTCAGTAGGTTGGTTAGCAAGTGCTACTGAAAGAGCTACTCCACCTAGCTGTTGCAACATGCCCTGGCTCATTCGCTCATTTCCATGCTTGGCTACTGCGTGGGTTACCTCATGTCCAACCACCACGGCTAGTGCCGCTTCATTCTGTGTTATTGGTAACAGTCCCGTATACACGACTATTTTGCCACCAGGCATACACCATGCGTTCACTTCTTTTGAATCAACCAGGTTGTATTCCCAATTATATCCACTGACTTCGTTTGCTAAACCTTGTTGTGTATAGTATTGCGTGATAGCGCTGGCTATTCTTTGTCCAACACGCCTCACCATTTCCGCATCACGGCTACCACTGGGGCTAACTACTTTATTTTGCGAAAGAAATTGTTGGTATTGCTGTTGGGCTGCGGCGGTAATTTCAGACTCGGGGTACAGGGTTAGTTGTTTCCTGCCGGTGATTGCATTACGGCTACAAGCCACCAGGAGCACACTAACTGCGAAGAAGGTCATTATTCGTTTCATCTCAGATTATTTTCCTTTAAAAAATCAATGATTGTACCAACTGAACAAAAGATGCGCATAAGGGTGCACAATCAAGCGACTTCAACAATTCGTTAACTGAAGGTTCAGGAAAATTATTGCCTCGAAGATGAGCGGCGTTGCTTTCTACGGTCCCTGTGTTTTAGGATAGGTACTTTACTTTCGCTACCTCTGAGCAGGCGACCGATATTCTTTTGATGGGTAAGGAGTACCATCAGTGCGACAGCCACAGCAAATATGCGATAAAGATGCTCTTCAGCATTGAAGATGGCTAACACAAAAACTGGAAATGCGATGCTGGCAAGTATAGAACTTAATGAAACATATCTTGTGAGGAACAATACTAACAGGAATACCCCCACGCAGCAAATAGCAACAACTGGTTGGATCCCTAAAATCATCCCAAATAAAGTAGCTACTCCTTTTCCGCCTCTGAAATCAGCCCAGATGGGGAATATATGCCCCACCACTGCCGCGAGACCTAGCCCAATTTGAAAATTAGTTTGTTCGTAACTGTTGTGGATATAGTATGGAAGTAAGAGATAGAGTTTTACAGCTAGTACGCCTTTCAACACATCGAAGATCATTACCACCGTACCCCATTTAGGACCAAGCACACGAAAGCAATTGGTGGCGCCTGCATTGCCACTTCCGTATTCGCGAATATCTATACCAAAGAAAAAACGACTAAGCCAGACCGCAGTAGGGAAAGAGCCAATCAGGTAAGCAGATACGATAAGTAAAACTTCTTTCATGTACGTCTTCGGTTAAAGTTGGTCGGCAAAAATAGGCAAAATGACCGTTGCGGATTCCCGAATCAGGAATGCAAAAGAAATCTTAACGCAATCCAACCTGATTTTTCACCTTTCTTTTGCAACCGCAGGCCCTGGTTCACGGCTTTAGCAAGTACGATCTCATAATCCTCCTCCATCAGTCCGCTTAAGAGTATTTCCCCACCCTCTTCTAATACTTTACACATACCCTCCATATGCGCGAGGATCACATTCCTATTGATATTCGCCAGTATAATTTTAAACGATTTATCAGTCGGAATGTTGTCTGACTGTATTAGACGCGCTTTTGTGCAATTGTTCCTGTGCATGTTTTCCCGGGCATTCCGGATACTCCATTCATCAACATCGATAGCGGTTATTTCACTGGCCCCCAACATTTCCGACATAATTGCAAGTATGCCGGTACCGGTTCCAAAATCAAATACTGATTTACCATTAAAATCAATCTCACGCATCAGTTCAAGCATCATATGAGTAGTTGCGTGATGACCTGTGCCGAAACTCATTTTAGGTGTGATCACAATCTCATATTCGGCGTTTGGATTCTTCGGATGAAAATCGGCTCTTACAGAACAGAAATCTCCAATCACAACCGGCTCAAAGTTTTTCTCCCACTCTTCGTTCCAGTTCTTTTCATCGATGTGATGTATGTCGAAATGGTGACCTCTCAAATGCGTAACAGTATTCAACACATCTTGATTAAAGGAAGTATCAGAAACGAAGGCTTTTAATTTTCCCTCCTCTTCTTCAAACGCCTCAAAACCGATTGAAATCAATTCGGCCATGAGTATTTCCTTTTCTTCATCAGCCTTCACATGTATGTCAACTTCTATGTAGTTATTCATAAAAAACCCCGCTTGTGGGCGGGGTTCATTTTCTATTTAATTATTCGTTGATCTGTTCAATTCCAATTCACTCATCAACTATTCAGGTCTCGATTCATCCGCGCGCCTCATTTCAGGCTTTGGCATTAGTGCCTTTCTGCTCAACTTGAACTTTCCCGTTTTATGATCGATGCCGATCAACTTCACTTTTACTGTATCGCCTTCGTTGAGCACGCCTTCCATTGTTTCCAATCGTTTCCATGAAACTTCACTGATATGAAGTAACCCTTGTTTGCCTGGCAGGAACTCTACAAATGCGCCATATGGCATGACCGATTTTACTTTCGATTCATAAACTTCTCCTACTTCTGGCACTGCCACTATTCCTTTCACCCAAGCCACTGCCTTTTCCAAACCTTCTTTCGCAGGAGAGAAGATACTTACTTCGCCATAATTTCCTACTTCCTCAATATTGATTGTTGTTCCAGTTTCTCTTTGAATTTCCTGGATGATCTTTCCTTGTGGTCCAATCACTGCTCCAATAAATTCTTTTTCGATAAACAGCTTCTCCATTCTCGGCGCATGTGGTTTCACTTCAGAGCGAGCCGCACCAAGGCAATTGTACATGGCGTCCAGAATGTGAAGTCTTCCTTTCTTCGCTTGCGCAAGGGCTTCACGCATCGTGTCCATGCTCAATCCATCGATCTTGATGTCCATTTGAATTCCGCAAATACCCTCACGCGTGCCGGTGACTTTGAAATCCATATCACCGAGGTGGTCTTCATCACCAAGGATGTCAGTAAGCACAGCGTATTTTCCATCACTTGCGCGAGTGATCAAACCCATTGCAACACCACCTACGTGTTTAGGAAGAGGAACACCCGCATCCATCAATGCAAGTGATCCGGCACAAACGGTAGCCATGGAAGAGGAACCATTTGATTCAAGGATATCACTAACCACACGTACAGTATATGGGTAATCGTTACCTGGCATCATTTGCTTCAATGAACGTTGTGCAAGGTTTCCATGTCCTACTTCCCTCCTACCTGGTGCCCTTAATGGTTTTACTTCACCAGTAGAAAAAGGCGGGAAATTATAATGCAAAATGAATTTTGAATAATCAGATTTGGCTGCACTTTCCACTAACAACTCATCAAGCGGCGTTCCGAGTGTAACCGTTGTCAATGATTGTGTTTCACCGCGAGTAAATAAAGCCGCTCCGTGTGGGGTAGGAAGCACATCCACCTCCATATCCAGCGGACGAACCTGGTCAAGTGTTCTGCCATCTAAGCGGATACGATCATCGAGGATCATATTTCTTACTACTTCCCACTTCAGGTCCTCGAAATATTTCTTAACGAGTTTTATATCTTCGTCAGGTGCTTCTTCACCGAGACTTTCTACCAACTCCGTTTTTATTTTGTCAAGCTCCTCGCTTCTCACTGCTTTCGAAGAAGCCGATTTGCTGATTTGATACACCTTATCTTTTGCGAATGAAATAACCTTTTGTTGAAGTTCTTCTTTGTGAACCGGCTTTGTATAATCCCTCTTGCCAGAAACTCCTTTTGCATTGCGCAGTTCCTGTTGCGCTTTAATTGCAACGCGAATGGCATCGTGGGCCAATTGAAGTGCCTTCACGAGATCTTCCTCACTGCACTCTTCTGATTCACCTTCTACCATCACCAGGTTTTTTTCTGATGCGGCCACCATGAAATCCATATCAGCCTTGGCTAATTGAGATCTTGTTGGATTGATGACAAATTCGTTATCAACCCGTGAAACACGCACCTCAGAAATTGTTTCCTTAATCGGAATATCAGATACGGCCATAGCTGCCGATGCAGCTAAGCAAGCAAGTGAATCTGGCATTACTTCGGGATCACTGGAAATAAGTTGAATCATTACCTGAACATCACAAAAATAATCTTCAGGAAATAGCGGACGAAGCGCCCGATCAATAAGACGACTGATCAGAATCTCATATTCGCTCAGCCTTCCTTCACGCTTAAAAAATGAACCGGGAATACGGCCTGCAGAGGCAAATTTTTCCATGTAATCAACGGTCAACGGAAAAAATTCCTGTCCTTCACGGGGCTCCTTTGCGGCAACAACGGTGGCCAGGAGTACACAGTTTCCCTGGGAAACCGTAACTGACCCATCCGCCTGTCGGGCAAGGCGACCGGTTTCCAACGTTACGATGCGGCCTCCGCCTATATCAAAAGTGGCTTTAATTGGTTGTGATAACATAGTTGTACTTTTTGAAATCTGAACAAAAAACTGGTACCTGATTTTCGGTACGACGGTTTATGGAGCGAGATATAAAATGGCTATCAAAACAACAATTCCCAACTGATGTATTGTTGGGAATCTTGTGATAAGTTGATTATTATTTACGAAGTCCTAGCTTGTCGATCAATTGACGGTAACCTTCAAGGTTGTTCTTGCTTAAGTAAGTTAGTAATCTTTTGCGTTTACCTACCAATTGCATCAGACCTCTGTGTGTGGAGAAATCTTTCTTGTTAGCCTGAAGATGTTCGGAAATGCGATTGATTCGCTCTGTAAGCAGTGCAATCTGGCCCTCAATTGAGCCTGTGTTTGTGGCAGTACCACCGTGGTTGAGGAAAAACTCCGACTTTTTCTCTTTTGTTAAATAAGGCATCTCAATTTTTTTTAAAGCATCCAAAAACTATTCTTATAATGTGGCGGCAAAGGTAGGCTTTTCTTTTATTTATTGGGCCTCCAGTCTGGATTTTTTTGGCTTCGCCAGATTCGTTTAGCGGGCGCAAATTCATGAAATCCAACTGTTTTTTTGATGGTGCTTCAAAATTTATAGGCATTTTATGGTTTTGTTTGCGGAGCGGAAAACCAACCGATTGCAATACATTATTGATTTCTTCAGTGCGGAGACGGGCTGGCCAGTGAAGCTCATTACTGATAAGGAAGACTTCAAAAACCAGGAAGGCCCGCGAATCAATTATTCATCCACCAGAGTTAGCGATGGAGAATTATGGATTCAACCGGCAGGTTTATTGTTCGAGACTCTCATGGTTCCCCAGCAGCTTAATCCGTTTATACTGCAAGAATTTTTGGCCTTTTATCCATGCGGGCAAGCTGACTTTCCGTTCGACCTGTTTGCTGCGTCGTTCTATTTAATGAGCCGTTATGAAGAATATTTACCGCATGCCACTAACATGTATGGTTGTTACGCACACCAAGAATCCCTTGCGTTTAAGCTGGGTTTTATTCATTTGCCGCTGGTAAATATTTGGATCGAGGAACTGAAGAAGGTCGTTTTTTCCAGGTGGCCTTCTTTAAAAACTCATTCAAAAGAATTCAGGTTTATTCCAACATATGATATCGATACCGCATGGAGTTACAAGCATAAAGGTCTCCGACGAAACCTCGGCTCCATGGCGCGGTCCATCACACAAATGGATTTTAAATCCATCAACAAACAAATAGCTGTTCTTAAGAATGAGGAGCCAGATCCTTTTGAGGCATATGAATGGATTGAATCGATTCACAAGAAATATGATCAGCAACCCCTCTATTTCTTTTTACTGGCGAAGAAGCGTACCGAGCGCGATAAGAACATTCCTCCAGGCGAAAAGAATTTTAAACAACTAATCAAATCACTGGCTGAAAAATTCGCGATCGGTATTCATCCCTCCTGGGAGAGTGGCGACGAGGAAGAATTATTGTTGGAAGAAAAGCAGCGCCTCGAAGAAATCACTTCTACAAAAGTTATCAATAGCCGACAGCATTATATTCGATGGAAACTGCCGGGTTCTTTTCGGCAGCTGATCGATGCCGAAATTGAAAATGATTTTTCGATGGGTTACACAACCATCAATGGATTTCGGGCATCAGTTGCCTCTCCTTTTTATTGGTATGATCTGCCAGCAGAATCAACGACTCCTTTGCGATTGTGGCCGTTTTGTTTTATGGATTCCACAGCAATCTTTGAGCAAGAAATGAAAGTAGAAGACGCGTCGAAAGAATTGCATCAATACTTCGAGACGATCAAAAAAATAAATGGCACCATGATCACGGTTTTTCATAATAATTACCTTGGCACAGACGAACGATTTCAGGAATGGAAAAAGATGTATGAGGAGTTTCTCGGAAACGAGAAGTGATCACGCTTACAAGCCAAGATACTAAAGACTAAAGGCTAAAGCCCACCTTCGCAAATGACCAATAATAAAGAACTCCTATTTTTGACGTTATGTCCACATCCTCAAATTCAACATTCATTCATCCAAGTAGTATCCTGGAAGGGCAGATTGAACTCGGAAAACAAGTGACTATCGGCCCCTTCTGTTTTATCAAGGGACCATTGAGTATTGGAGACAACACTACCATTAGCGCGGGGTGTGTAATTGGTACAGATGCGGAACATCGGCTCAAAGAATCGAACGGAAGCGTTTCCATTGGAAATAATGTAATCATTAAGGAAGGCGTAGTGATTCATAGAGGCACTGAAGAATATATTACCATTATCGATGACGATTGCTACATCATGAATCAATCCTATATCGCACATGATTGCACACTTGGAAAAGGAGTAATACTCTCGTCAAATGTATGTCTGGCTGGAAAAGTCCATTTACTTCGAAACTGTAACCTTGGCTTGGGCGCATTGGTACATCAATACGTCACTATCGGCGCCTTTAGCATGATTGGAATGGGGAGTGTAGTTACAAAAGACGTACTCCCTTTTTCCACGGTGTATGGTAATCCTGCCTCGCTAAAGAAATGGAATGAATATAAGTTTAGTGAATTAGGCATCAAGGCGAATGATTTGAAAATTGCGCATGAAAAACTCATCTCTCCCACTCATCATCCGCTGGTGGAATCAGAGATTAAGGCGTTTTACAAACTGTCCCAACGAAACCAAATCGTATCTTAATATCCCCATTGAAAAAAATCATTTACATAATTACCACCTCTGACATATCCTATCAACAGCCTCTGATCAGGACAGCAACTTCGCTTCAACAAGCGGGATATGATGTAAAGATGATTGGTAGAAAGTTGCCCGATTCCATCGCTTTAAACGGCCTGCCTTTTAGAAATAAGCGAATACGTTGCATCTTTAATAAAAAATGGACGTTCTATCTTGAATTCAACCTGCGGGTTTTTTTTTGTCTTTTGTTTACTAAGCAGGACGCCATCTGTGCGGTTGACCTTGACACTTCGTTGCCCGTTCTTTTTGTTAGTAGCCTCAAGCGAATTCCAAGAATTTACGATGCCCGGGAATTGTTCACTGAAATGAAAACCGTAATCGACCGACCACGTATTGCAAGGACCTGGAAAAAAATAGAACGATACTGTCTTCCTAAATTTTCGTTTGGATATGCAGTTAGCAAGAGCATTGCCGATGAACTTCACAAAAGATATGGAGTCAATTATACCACCATCAGAAATGTCCCTATACTAAGAGATCAAATAACTTCAGACATATACAAATCGGAAGAGCCTTATATACTTTATCAGGGATACATCCACGAGGCAAGAGGAATAGAAGAATTAATCATTGCCATGCAGGAGGTTTCTATGAAGCTTGTCATTTGCGGCAAAGGAAGTCTTTTTGACCGATGTACAAAACTAGTGAGCGATCTCAATTTGCAATCCAAAGTTATTTTTAAAGGATTAATCCCTCCTGAACAGCTTCCAGCTTACACCGAAAATGCGTACATCGGTATTAACCTCGTAGAGCCGTCCGGCCTAAATCAATATTTTTCACTCGCGAATAAATTTTTTGACTATATACATGCGCAGGTGCCGCAGATAAGTATGAATTTTCCTGAATACAAACGTGTGAATGACGAATATGAAGTGGGTGTACTTATTGACAATATTGATCCTAAAAGTATTTTGGCGGGAATTCAAAGGCTCATTGAGAACAAGAGTTTGTATACGCGACTAAAAGAGAACTGCAAACTTGCGCGAACCAAACTAAACTGGCAGCAGGAAGAAAAAAACCTGCTGGCCTTTTATCAAAAGGTGTTGCAATAAATTGGAAAAGCACTTACATATCGTTTCGTTTGATGTGCCTTATCCACCTGACTACGGTGGAGTGATTCCTATTTTCGCGCTCCTCAGGAAACTTAAGGAAGAAGGTATCCAAATACATCTCCACTGTTTTGAATATGGAAGAGGAGAGCAAAGCGAATTAACCAAATACTGTACAGAAGTCAGATACTATCGGCGTAACATTGGCTTGAAAGGATTTTCACCGTTACTACCTTATATTGTTTCATCAAGAATTAGTGAGGAACTCAAACAGTCACTGTTAGCCGACGACTATCCCATCCTCTTTGAAGGAATTCATTGCAGTTATTTGGTGACCGATGCCTCTTTGTCTGCAAGAAGTCTTACCGTACGATTGCACAACGTGGAATATTTATACTACTATCAACTGTATAAGGTTTCTTCCAATCCATTCAGGAAATTATACTATCGGTATGAAAGCAATCTATTACGAAGGTTTGAAGCACAAATTGCTAAGCAGGCAAAAATTGTAACGCTGTCAATCGAGGATTGCATTATTTATAAAAGACAGTTCGCAGCCCGTAACATCATTCACATTCCAATGGTTTTGCCTTATGATGAAATTCGAACAAAAAAGGGCAGAGGAACTTACTGTCTTTATCACGGAAATTTATCAATTCCTGAAAACGAAAAAGCTGCCACCTGGTTGGCTGACAAAGTTTTCAAAAGTTTGAATCTCCCATTGGTAATTGCCGGAAAAAACCCCGGAAATAAATTAATTGAAAAGCTACAGAGATACCCTCACATAAAAATAGTTAGCAATCCAACAGAGACCGAGCTTGATCAACTTATATCAGACGCGCAGATTAACGTGTTGCCTTCATTTAATAGCACAGGCATCAAATTAAAATTCATGAATGCACTGTATAATGGACGGCACTGTATTGTAAACGCCGCAGTAGCGTGCGCAACACAAGTAGTGGCCTTGTGTCATGTAGCTGATGATGAAGCCGAATTTAAGAGCCTGATCCAAAAACTCTTCACTGAAGAAATGGATGAAAGAGAAATCAAGAAAAGAAAAGATGTCCTTCTGAAAATCTTTGACAATACTACAAATACCCAGTCCCTCTTTCAATGGATATGCTAGCATTGTCGATCACTCTTCCTCTTTCTGTTTTAAGTGTTCTGGTAGGAAATTTATTGATCACCATGTAGTCGTGCGTGGCCATGATGACGGCAGTATGTGAATCGCGACAAATATTAAATAGCAATTGCATGATCTCATCAGAGGTTTCGGGATCAAGGTTTCCAGTGGGCTCATCCGCAAGAATAAGTTTAGGTGAATTCAATAAAGCTCTTGCCACATCCACACGTTGCTGTTCCCCACCACTCAATTCGAATGGCATCTTGAAACCCTTTGCCTTTAATCCAACCTTATCCAATACATCGTGAATCTTTTCGTTCATCAATTTCACATCAGTCCAGCCAGTTGCTCTCAAAACAAACTTGAGGTTATCGTTCACATTTCTATCGGTCAATAATTGGAAGTCCTGAAAAACCACGCCCAGGTTGCGCCTGAGGTAAGGTACCTTTTTCCAATCCATGTCGCGCAAATTAAAACCCGCGACAATGCCCTCCCCTTCTGAAAATGGCAAGTCGCCATAAAGTGTTTTCAACAAACTTGATTTGCCTGTTCCGGTTTTGCCCACGAGGTAAACGAACTCCCCTTTCTTTACTGAAAGGTTCACATCCTGTAATATGAGACTTTTTCCCTGGTAGATATTGGCATTGCGCAACTCAACAATGACTTCCTGCATATGTATGGATTAGGGGGCAAAAATAGTGGAATTGCGGTTTTAATTATTTTTGATCCAGTAATTTGAAAATCAGTTTCATTATGGCCAGTTCTAAGCCCACCATCGGCAACGGAAAAATTTGTTACGTTGAAATCCCTTCTAAGGATGCAAAAGCATCCTCGGAATTCTATCAGCGTGTGTTTGGTTGGAAAATCAGAACGCGCGGCGATGGCGCAACGGCATTCGACGATGGCGTTGGCGAAGTTAGCGGGGCCTTTGTAAAAGGAAGGAAGCCGGGAAAAGAAATCGGAACGTTGATATACATAATGGTGAACAATATGGAGCAGGCGCTAAAGCTCGTGGTTAAACACGGGGGCAAAATTATTCAACCAGTTGGCGCCGATGCGCCCGAGATCACCGCAAGGTTTGAAGATTTGGATGGAAACGTTTTTGGATTGTATCAAGAACCGAGGTAAAGAAACAAGGAACAAGGCACAAGGCACAAGGTACAAGGTACAAGGTCCTAAAACAAAAACCCAGCCTTCAGCGTCAACAACTGATCTTCTGTAGAAACGCCATAAGTAATCGTGAATGCAATCTTATTATAAGGAACGAAAAATATTCCGCCGCCATAGCTCCAGTGCCAGGTATTCGATTCTTCATCTGGAATCCACACCCTGCCTACATCAGAGAAGGCCAGAATTCCGAGCTGCCCTTTTAGAATATATCCATTCACCGTTCCGAAGTTAAGCCTTGCCTCGGTGTTTTGATAAGCCGAGGTCTTGCCGGAAAACCTGTCTCTCCGAAATCCTCTCAAATTAGTTGAACCGCCGATGGTATTCGATTGATAAAATTCAAACTCATTTCCAAAGTTGGCAGCAGTTCCAGCTCTCAATGCAATGGTGAGTGCTTTCATTGGAATAAAGCCTGCAATTGAAAATGTTCCTCTTGCAAATTGATGACTTCCATCTTTGAGGTTACTGGTTACATCTAATCCACTACTCACTACCACTCCGCGAGTAGGATACAATGCGTTGTTGGTATTGTCATACACCATGGTGAATTGTGCCCCGCCAAATAGTTTCTTCGTGAACACTGTTGAATCCAGACTTGCCGAGTGATGCGTTACAAATCGATCCGGACTTGGCTCAACCTCCACCGATTGGTAAAAAGGCAATGCCTCGAAATTCCAAAACTTACCTATTCGCTTACCAAGTCCAGCTTTCAAAATCCACTGATCCGACCGAACACGATTAAAATTTTTATCATCAACCAAAACTTTGGTTTCATTACCCATTCCAAAATAATTGAACACATAATTAGGAGCATTGATGCGTGCATCAACAATCACATTCCATTTTCCAATCGCTTCATTAAACAAACCTCGATACCAAAAATTATATGCGCCGGTTTCAAATGCATAATTGGCGGCAATCAACTGCATCCATCCATAGGGTGATTTCCCGAATTGTTGTTTTCTGAAGATAAGGCCGCCTCCAATGTAAAATCCATCGTCAGGATTATATCCGGGGCGAAGCACAGGCGCATACCAATCGTATTTGAATTTTCTCCATTTATATTCTACTAATGAAGTGTCATAATTTGAAATTCGTTTAAACCTTTCGGACTGCTGATCAAAATCTGATTTGTCATCATAAAGCCTGATAGCTTTCGTTGTTGTTTCAGGCGATTCAGTATAAATATCCTTCCCGCCTCCTCCAATTATTCTTATGCGGATACCATTAGTCTCACTTCCACTCACAGTGAATAGATCATTTCCGCCCAGTCCATACAATCTCAATTCTTTCGTCTCGTGTTTATGGAAAACTCTATAGAAGAGTAAGTCCTCCTCTCCTTTCTCATTTTTGGCCAACACAACTATTTTCGTTGAGTCCCCCAATCGCGTAATCTGGAAATTTTCTCGCCGCTGAGTTCCCATTACATCAACCTGTTTACTTAGTATTTTGTAATACTTGGCGGCATAGTCGATCAAGGACGCCCTTCGCGACTTCAAAGTTCTAATGGTCTTCGGTCCGGAAATGTTGAAGATGCTTTCAGGTAAAGTGTTGAATGCGGCTTCGATTTTTTCGTCTGTAAGATTTTTCTGCAATTCTGCAGCAACGTCTTTCCAATCCTGACGCGTAAGTGATGTGGTGAATGCCCGGTCCAGATAAACTCCCGCGAGATTCAAGCCCGCAACATCATGCAGAGGATCGAAGAAATTTTTTGTAGATCTTACTGCCCATCGCCTGGATGCGGCTTTCGGAATAATTCCATCTAACCTGGCAAATGCCTGGTCACGGTCACGAGGAATCGGCTTATAAATTGTTTTGTCATTTGTTTTAAAAGCAGCCCATACCCATTGGTCTTCGTGCCTGTCCCAATCTCCGATCCAGGTATCAAACAATCTTGCTTTCAGAAAAGCCCGTTCGTCAACCCGAGACTGTTGGTCTGTAGCCACTCTTCGAAGCATTCGTTCTGAATTATCAATGTCATCGGCATAGTCAAATTCCGGATTATTTTTTTGACTGCCTGAAGGTCTAACCTCAAATATGCAAAGCGTATTTGCAAAGTTCTTGCTGAAAGTATCAAGCCTGGGGGTTTCTGGTACGAAGACGATTTCGGGCGTGATATGATAAATACCGGCGGCTTTCGCAAGTTCCGCCACAACAAGCGGTGCATATGGATTGGAGGAAGATATCTGGTCCTGTACAATATCCGCTGCAAATGTGCCGGCGAAATCGGGAGGCAAGGCTTTTGTTGGATCTTTATTCACCGAACGTAGCACATATTCTTTTCCGTCTTTTCCTCTTAGTCGCAATGATTTCGTTTGATGTCCTCCTCCTTCTCTGATGGGTGTTAATCCACCACCCGCTGAATCAAGATTGATAATTTTTACCTCAACCGGTTGAGCCCATTCTTTCCGATAGTGGTTACCAAGAAACATTCTCTTAATACCACCCGCTTTATTATATCGTGTATTCGCAGCAACGGCAATTGTTCCTTTCCTATTCGACGTGTCAGGCTGATTTATATTGGCGGTTTGCGCGTGCAGGAACAGCACGGAAAATAATAGGACGAGTAATATGCCCCATTTGCTTTTTTTCATGAAGAGAGAATGGAGGATAATTTACGATTTAATATCGATTCCGGGCCCGAACTGATACACGAATTGCACGAATCACGCGAATTAAGAAAAAGAAAAACAAAAATTAAAAATTGAATCTCCCTGAAATTGAAGAGAATTAACACGAATCGATTGCCTTCGGCAATCAGAGATTACGCTCCGGTTTCGACACGAATTACACGAATCCCGATAGCTATCGGGACGAATTAAGAAAGAGGAAATTTATCCGTAGACCGATGACTCGCCTGGCGGAGACGGTACCTGGACAGAGCAAAAAGGATTACAGGAAAATTTTTTTACTTGTTCTTCCTAGATTTCCAGGTCATCCTATATTTCTAGTCTTCCTAGTCAATGACGATAGTCGCAATGGAGTGTGGCAGACTGGTTAGTTCAACTGCTTTGCCTGCGATCCACAAATGGTAAGGAGTTTTTTGAGCGCCCTGGTTCATTACAATGACGGCGAGCTTGCCATCTTTATTTAGGAATGCTGTTGTGAGTAGCGCGTCCCTGTTACTTGAACTAACAACTCTTTTTGCCCCAGGCCGGATGAATTTTGAAAAATGACCGATGTAATAATATTCATTCATGTAATACAACTGGCCCGTTTTTGTATCGGCATGAATCGGAGCAAAACAAAAATTCTTCACGTGATTTGGACCGCCCATTTCATCTAACAGAATATTCCAATCGGTCCAACCAACTGTTCCAGCATTGAAGTCATTGATCATGGAACGTCCATATGATTCACCCCATTTCCAATCATTGATCTGGCTCATATTAAAAGGTCCGTTACATCCTTCGGTAAATAATAAATTCTTATTTGGAAATGTTTCTGCTACTCTTTTCAGGTTTTCAAATTGAGGGTTGCCACCTGTCCAGGTTTCATACCAATGGAACCCTATACCCCAGGCGTATTTCGCTGCTTCAGGATCACCTAGTGTGGTGCTGACGCGTTGATAAACCAAATCACGATTATGATCCCAAACTATAATTTTTTTACTGCTCATTCCTGATTTCTTAAGGGTAGGTCCAAGACTATTTTTTAAAAAATCCCTTTCTTCTTCTGCAGAAAAAACACACGACTCCCAAGTCTGTGTTGCCATGGGTTCGTTCTGTATCGTCAATCCCCAGATAGGAATTCCCTCTTTCTCATAAGCTCTAATAAATTTTACATAATAATTCGCCCAATTATTATAGAATTCAGGTTTCAATTTGCCACCGTGTAGCATGTCATTGTTGGTTTTCATCCAGGCTGGTGGACTCCAGGGACTAGCAAATAAAGTGAGTTTTCCGCCAGCAGTTTTAATTGCCTGTTTGATCAAAGGAATTCTATATTGTTCGTCATGCGCAACACTGAATGTTTTTAATTCCTTATCTCCGTCTTCTACGTAAGTATAACTACCGCTCGAAAAATCACAGCTATGAATATTGGTCCTGGCAATTGTATAACCAATTCCTTTGACAGGATCATAATATGCATCAAGGACTTCCTGCTGTTTTTCTTTAGGCAATTTGGCAAAAGTTTCTGCTGAAGCATCCGTGATAGCTCCTCCAATTCCAAGAAATGTTTGAAAGCTGCGGGTTGGATCAACAAAAATGCAGACTTGTGTTTCCAACGGCTGACCAAAATTGGAGAACTTCAATCCTGTTTCTGTCTTCGACAATCGGAGGTCCGTTGCATCAGCAGTTGTATATACGTCTGCTTTTTTATTTGCGGTTAAATAAGAAGCCGTCGCTGCTGTCTTTTGTTGCGCCTGGCACCAGGCCGTAGATGTAAATAATAAAAAGAGAGATAAAATAGTCGAGCCTTTCATATTCTATTTTTTGCTTTGCGAAATTAATTGATCATCCTACCACTCCTTCTTTAGGGGGCGAATAAATAAATTTTCAATAGTCACAGACTGGGGTTACAGATTTCCTTTCTTCATTTCTTCGATAGCGTGATTTGCAGCGCGAGCGGTGAGCGCCATATATAATATCGACGGACTTTGGTTTCCGGTACTGGTCATGCATGCTCCATCAGTGACAAGAACATTTTGGCAATGATGCAATTGGTTCCATTTATTAAGCAATGAACTTTTAGGATCATTTCCCATTCTGCATCCTCCCATTTCGTGAATGTCGAGGCCCGGAGCCTGGTGATTATCGTATTGATTAATATTTTTGCAACCCGCCTTATCCAGCATTGCCGCACTTTCGGTTAGGAAATCTTTGATCATTTTTTCGTCGTTTTCGTCATACCCAACAGACATGATCAATAATGGAATTCCCCACTGATCCTTTTGATCAGTGCTCAATCTGACGTGATTCGATTCTTTTGGAATCGTTTCTCCCTGCATGTACATATAGGTATGCCACATGCCTGGTTCTGTGAGCGCATATTTGAATTCCGCGCCGATTTCTTCTTTCAAACCTTTAGTTGCACCACGCTCTCGATATGCTCCCATAAAAGTTGTAAAACCGCCCACGTAATCTGTGTCTTGTTTGTGAAGGTTGCGATAATTCGCAAGAATCGGTTCCGTTGGATTTCTTCCATAGTAATATTTATCCTCCATTCCTTCTATTTCGGCGTTTACAGAAGCGCGATAATTGTGATGAGCAACGAATTTTCCAAGCAGCCCACTATCATTTCCCAAGCCATTTGGAAATCTATTCGACGTTGAATTCAATAACACGAGATTACTATTCAGAGCAGATGCATTTACAAATATGATCCGTGCGAAATAGTCAGTCGATTGTTTCGTATTCGCATCAATCACGCGCACACCGATTGCTTTCTTTTTTTGTTCGTCGTAAATAATGGAATGTACCACGGAAAATGGACGAACAGTGAGGTTACCAGTTTTATTTGCCCACGGCAACGTAGAGGTCACTGAACTGAAATAACCTCCATAAGGGCAACCGCGCATGCATTTGTTCCGCGCCTGGCATCGTGAACGACCTTGTTGCAAATGAATTTCAGCAGGCTGTGTGAGGTGCGCCCATCGTGCATGAACGAGGTGGCGATCTTTATAATTAACTGTGATAGCCTCTCGAATTTTTGCTTCTGCGCAATTGAAATCGAAAGGAGGGAGAAATTCTCCGTCGGGCATCGCTTCAATTCCATCGCGAGTGCCACACACGCCAATAAATTTTTCTACGTGAGAATACCAGGGCGCTACGTCTTCATACCTAATCGGCCAATCAAAGCCATAGCCAAACCTTGCGGGACCATTAAATTCAAAATTGCTCCATCGCTGACACGCTCTTCCCCAGGTGAGCGACTTGCCTCCAACCTGGTAGCCACGAATCCAATCGAATGGTTTTTCCTGGATATAAGGATGGTCCTTGTCCTTGATAAAAAAATGCGCGGTATCGTCACCAAATCCTGCTGCTTTGCTAATCAAAGGATTTTCCTTGAGGTATTGCTTTGACACATCACCTCTATACTTGAATTCCCAAGGTGCCTTGGTGGCGGTTGGATAATCTTTATTATGAACTACGTTTCTGCCTCTTTCGAGAACAAGTATTTTTAATCCATGATCACATAATTCTTTTGCAGCCCATCCGCCGCTGATACCAGAACCGATCACGATGGCATCGAATGAATTTTGCTTGACGCCTTTATTGTTGATGTTGAGAGAATCGCCGGGCATAACGTAAAGTTAGGGTAGTTGAATTTGGTTACTGGTTACTGGTTACTGGTTGCTGGTTGCTGGCTGCTACTTTTTCAGCTCGAAAAACGCTGAGAAACTGAATAATACATTTTTGGAGCCCGAAGTGAATAGGTAGCGACTAGCAACCAGCAACTAGCAACTATCTCTTAGAATCCTCTCACTACTACGCCTGTCAATACATCAGTTAATTGATCGATAATTCTTCGTCCATGATCAACGTCGGCCACCAATTTTTTTGAATCAAACGTTTTTTCGTCCAACACAATTTTCAATTGCTTATCCAATTGATTTATGAGGTCTTTCACTCTTGTATCTTTTGATGAAGCTGCTTTTTCTTTAAGTATTCTGATTTTTTCAAAGTCAACAATTCCCTCTCTCAACTTTTCAAAACGTATGCAACTTGTACCGCCGGGATATAGAAGAAAGCAATCGCCCGCGGGCCAGAATGTATGTCGTGCATCTCGCCTTGGATCTGCAGGCCATGCATCATAAGCCCAGCGCAAAAAACCACTGTAACCATGAGCAGAAGTATACCAACCTAACCATCTACCTTCAATTGGCGGCGAGAAAAGAAAATTATTTGGATAAGGAGGATTGCAGCAAACATAATAGGTTGTGGTAAAACCTTTCGCTGCTCTTCTTTTCACCACATCAACATCCGATTCCTTTCCATATAAGAAACAATAATCGTCTAAAAGATTTTCCAGTTCCGGATGCCAGTCGCCGGCATATGTAATTTTCCAATCTTTTGAATGTTCCTTAATCACCCTAATGGCGGCAAGCGTTTCTTCCATTGCGTTCTCATTAATGCCGAGATACGTTTTCTCAAACCAACCTTTTTGTTGTAAATGTTTTCTTAGATCCGTAAGAAACACGTTCCATACCTGTTTGAATTCTTTTGAGGAAGGCGCCCATGATTCATACTGATAGTTTCCAGTTTTCTCATCCAGGTAACGAAACCTGAATCCCCAGGGTACAGGCGTATACAGCGTTATGGCTTTATCAATTCCAACGCTCATCGCAAGTTGTACGTAATCGTCAAATATCTTGTAATTGAATTTCCACGAACCATCACTACGTTTGATCCAATCGATCATTCCTCCTTCAATCATGTATGAATTGTCTGACCACGGCGAATGGACTGCATAAGTGGTAATAAAAGTTCCACCTGCATCGGCATACAATTGTAAATGTTTTTTCAAAAGCATCTTGTGTTCTTCAGACCATGGTAAGACGTTATTTACGGTAGCAACCACCCATGGATTTTGCCACAGGTCCAGCCTATGCTTCCAATCGTGCGGTTTAGGCAACAATTGGTTCTGTACTCTTATTGTGAGATTAAGATTTACCACTTGTTGTTTTGATCGTACTTCAATAATACCATTGTATATTCCGGCTGTTGTTGCGGCAGGTATGTCCACCGACAACCAAATGGGTCGAACCGTTTTTCCCGGAATTTCAAAATGATCATTGAAATTATTCACCGCTTCAAATCTGTCAGGCATCAGGTAAACTTGCTTGTAGGTGCTTTCGCCACAAGTAGCATCTCTTGAACCATATGGATAATTGCTAACTACATAACGCACGAGATTAGTTCGGATATTATTTTTTGAGAGGAGTTGATGATTTTCATTTCGTAGGTCGCTCACGGTGACGCGAACCTGGTCAAGCGTGTCAACAGTCCAAAGTAACACCTGAGTATTTACGCGCTCGCCTTTCCAGGCCGTCAATTGCAAAGAACTATTTTCACCATTCAGTTGCGGCAGTTCAGTTCTGAAATACAATTCGTCCGATGATCCAAAGGCAGCATGCAAACCCGGCTTCACTGCATTCCACGCGGTTGGATTGGAAGGTTTGTCAAATGTGTATTCAACCTGATAATGTTGAACAGGAGCAGTTATGAGAGTAAGATCAAAGTTTCCTTTATCTACCTGTGAAAATGCTATTGCACTGAAAAAAGAAAGGCAAGCTGAAATGACTAATTTGTTTTTCATCTGCATATTTCTCCACCAAAGTTCAGTGGAAATTTGAAAATACTACGATTCAATTTCAAAAATCATGCGCGTCTGATTTTATGACCCACTGCAGCATAGTATAAAATAAACAAGTAGCAAGGAAGCATAATAAAGTATGCGAGGTTAGAAGGCATTTTGCTTACAAGATACCCATAGAGAGGCGGGATAATGGCGCCTCCAACTATTCCCATAATTAGTAGTGAAGAACCAATTTTTGTAAACTTACCAAGCCCTGCAATTGCCAATGGCCAAATAGCGGGCCACATTAATGCGTTCGCCAGGCCGAGTAAGGCGATGAAAAGGACTGAAATATATCCATGCGTAAACATAGCTGCAAGAGTGAACACGCCGCCCAAAATAGCCGAGACCTTTAAGGCCTTTTCTTGTGAAAAGAATTTCGGGATGCCTATAATACCAATGAGATATCCAACTATCATTGCGCCGAGTGTACAACTTGTAAAAAATTTCGCAGTGCTCAATGCAATTCCCTGCGAGGCGCCATAACTTATAATGCTATCTCCAGCCATTACCTCAACACCAACATAAACGAAAATAGTAACCGCCCCCAAAAGCAAATGAGGGAATTGAAATATACTTGATTTCGACGCTGTTTTACTTGGTGCTACATCATCTTCCTGTTCGGACTCTACTTCAGGCAGGCTGGAGAAGTAAATCAATGCAGCTAATACCACTAAGACTGAAATGATGATAATGTATGGGAGTATTACACGTGATGCAAGTTCATTGAGTTCAGCGGATTTTTGAACACTGTCCATCGTTAACAATCTCTTCTTCAATTCATCTGCATTCTTCAGCGTGATAGCGCCGAGTATTACGGGTGCAATTGCTCCGGCAACCTTGTTACAAATTCCCATAATACTGATGCGCTTTGCCGCACTTTCAAGTGGTCCGATGATCGTAACATAAGGATTGGAGGCGGTTTGCAATAATGCCAGTCCGCTGCCTTGCACAAATAAGCCAAGAAGAAATAGTCCATATGTTCTGCTGAGTGCAGCGGGAATAAACAATGCGGCTCCTATGGCCATTACAAATAATCCAACTGACATCCCTTTCTTAAATCCAAAAACTTTTAGCAACCACGATGAAGGAATGGCCATCACAAAATAGGCCACATAAAAAGCGGTGGCAACGAGATAGGATTCAAAGTCGGAAAGTTGGCAGGCCAGTTTCAGATATGGAATTAGTACTGAATTAAGCCAGGTTACAAATCCGAAAATGAAGAACAGTGCACCTATGATAAATATCGGATTGAGGGTGGCTTTCTTTTCGGCCGCAATGGCCGTTGTTGTACTTGCACTCATTTAGTTATACGTTGGTTTTCTAATCGCAAACAAAATACATTCTTTTAAGTAATCGGGACAATGAAAATCATGATAATGAAGTCCCACGTGCTTTACGACAAACAAGCAGTTTGCTAAAATGAGAAACAAAAACCTGATCCGGCGACGCAATCGTTTGCGTGTTTTGTGCATCCTTAGTACATTTAATCATGAAGAAGTCGGTGCCTACCATTAAAGAAATCGCAAAACGGCTTAATATTTCTGTATCCACCGTATCAAGGGCACTGCATAATCATCACAGCATTGGGCTGCGCACCAAAATGCGTGTGCAGGAACTCGCGAAAGAGTTGAATTACGAACCCAACCAGACCGCTATCTCTTTCAAACAGGGTAAAACATTTACAATAGGCGTCATCCTTCCTCAACTATCCGAGTCATTTTTTTCTATGGCCATTAGCGGTATTGAAGATTTTGCAAAAACGAAGAAGTATAACGTACTGCTTGGGCAGTCGCACGACGATGAGCAAACCGAAAAGCAACTGGTCGAAGCCATGAAAAATCATCGTGTTGATGGAATGCTGATATCGGTGGCTAAGAACACAAGAGATTACGAACATTTTGATATGCTGCAGACACACGGAATACCACTGGTATTTTTCGATCGCATACCAAAAAAGAAAGATATCCACTATGTAGCCTGCAACCTTGAGAACGGGATGAGTGACGCGGTTCATTTCCTGGTAAAACGTGGACATAAGAATGTTGCGCTTATTAACGGCCCCCAAACAATTATTGCATCCAGGGAGCGACTTGAATCCTATAAGGATGCGCTTTCCAGAAAAAGAATAAAGATTGACGCGAATTATATTATTTCAACCAACCTTTCTACGTCCGATACATATAAGGCGATGAAAGAATTATTATCATTGAAGAGAAGACCAACTGCGATTATTACTTTCAATGATTATGTTGCGCTCGATGCGATGCAGTATGCAAAGCGTAATGGAATTGCGCTGAATGATGAAATCGAATTTGTCAGCTTCGCAAATCTTCCCATCTGCCATTATATGGAAAACCCACCACTCGCTTCGGTTGAACAATTTCCATACGAGCAAGGCACCAAAGCGGCTAACCTCCTATGGGAATTACTTGAGCATCCGGACCGGACGAACAATACTCACCTAAAAGAAGTTCTTCAATCAAAATTGGTGGTACATGCCAGCGAAGTTGCTGCAATTGATGGATAAAATAGACTATCGAATTATCGTTGGCTTTACGCTTCGATCGGGTACCTGCCTATCGTTTCTCGATCTTAACGTACCCATGCTGGTTATTCACTCTTATTTTCCAAATTCTCCTCGCTCTCCTTCCATCCGCCTTCTCCTAGTCATCCTAGGTCTCCTAGTTATCCTAGTGTATATTGCGGCCCTATGTTGCGGGTACTATCATATCAGGTTTCAGATACTATTGACATCAAACTTTTCAGGGCTACTTTCAAGGCCGAGTTGATACATGGAGATGCAGATGAGTTATTTTACCAGACCGGCAGAAATGAATATGTGTATGTATTCAAATATGGCGTGGTTTGTTTTCTGAACTATGATCCAATCCGCATCGGAGAATTTCTACACCTGATTACTCCCTACTGCAAAAATGTATATGCGGAACAGCTGAGCGAAGAGTTCCTCATTGAAGAAAATGCAAGTGAAATGAAGATCGGCTATAATAAAATCGATATTGTTTCTGCGGAGGTAGAGGTATTGAGACTAATTATGCTGAATGTCTCGCAGTCAGTGGCATTAGATTATTATTCCGAGCAAACTAATAAGTTGTTGGAAGAAACAAATTATCACACGCAATCTCTGGAGCGAAAAGGAAAGCTAGATATTTCAGGTAACGCACTGAAAAAATTTATCGGTAAAACGCTTTTGTTAAAAAACAGGATTTCAGAAAACCTCTACATATTTGACTCTCCTCCGGAAACCTGGGAGAATGAAAATCTGAATAAGATTGATCTGGGGATGAAAAAGACTTTCGACCTGCAGGAAAGATTCAGGCACGTGTCCGAAGGATTACAAATCGTTAAAGATAATCTTGAGTTATTCAAAGACCTTCTTCAATATCGAAATAGCACGCTACTCGAGTGGATATTATCATTCTTATTCTTGTTGAAGTCTTGAATTTGATTATCGATAAGATCGTGTGACCGTCTGGGTCTGGCGAGAAGTCTGAAAGTCAGGCTGGGCCAATTAGTGTGCGTCATTTGAGAACGCAGATTTGTTAAGATGGTGATGATTAATTAAGATGTTTGAGGAGAAATCTTTCTCATCTTAACAGATCTTAATAATCATAAAAAATCTGCGTTCACCTGTTTCGAACCAAGGACTCTTTCGCAAAAAGCATTCAATCAGACACCTTGACGGTTACTCAAGGGAATAGGCAATAACGTAATCGCCCAGCTTAGTGAAAAATTTTCCGTGACCACCTGCGCAAATGACTACGTATTGTTTCCCGTTGATTTCATATGTCATAGGCGTGGCTTGTCCGCCAGCAGGAAGTTCAGTTTCCCACAACTCTGCACCTGTCCTGGAATGAAACGCACGCAGGTATCCGTCGCGCGTACCGGCAACAAACACGAGGTTTCCTGCTGTTGTAATTGCTCCACCCAAACTAAGTGACCCCCATTTTTTTGAATCCGGATATTTTTTCGGATCGAGCATATAACCCACCGGCACTTCCCATTTCTTTTGTCCATCGCTAAGGTTAATGGATACGAGCGTGCCCCATGGGGGAGTTGATTGCATCACGAAACCTTCGCTAGTCACTTTAAATAAATAATCGCGCGTCATGATATAAGGCGTGCCTTTCTGCAATCCTGTTTCCGCGCGCAACAGCTCTTTATCCTCTTTTTTTACTTCATCAATTTTTTCCCTTGGGATCATCCTGATTATAGCAGCAAGCCAATTGATATTGGTGATCATTGAGCCAGTATTGCCATCGTAACACATGCCGCTCCAATTAATGCCACCAACGTTTCCTGGCGTAATGAGCGTGCCTTCGTAACTGGGAGGTGTATATATTCCTTTATTGGTAAATCTCGATATTCGTTGTCTTGCTTCTTCTTTCTCCGCAGGAGTAAGTCCCCATGCATCATCCACACTTATTTTTTGTAACCCCAGAGGCTTTGGAAGCGTGGGAATGGGCTGCGTTGCGGCTGATTCTTCGCCTGGAATATTAGAAAGCGGCACAGGTTTTTCTTCGATAGGAAATATCGGTTGCCCCGTTTCTCTATTCAGCACGAACACGATTCCCATCTTTGTTCCCACTACAACTGCCGGAATAGATTTATTATTTCGTTTTATATCAATCAACATGGGTTGCGCTGCAATATCATAATCCCAAACATCGTGATGCACCACCTGGTAATACCACACCATCTTTCCTGTTGAGGCTTGCAGTGCTACAATTGAATTGCCATACAGATTTTGTCCTTTCCGTTCCCCGCCATAGTAATCAGGACTAGGACAGGTAGTTGGAATAAAAACGAGATCTCGTGCAGCATCAACGGAAATTATAGACCAAGCGTTAGCTCCGCCCGATTGATGCGCCTTTTCTCCTTTCCACGTAGACCATGCCTTGTCAGTTGAATCGGTAGGAACCGGATTCCAACTCCATTTCAATTCACCAGTTAATGCATCAAATGCTCGAACTACGCCAGGCGGATAATCCAGCTTGTAGTTATCACCGAGTGATGAACCAACGATAACAAGGTTGCCGAATATAGCGGGGGGAGAAGTCACGCTAATATCGTTACCCCACTGCGCCTTCAGATCCACCTGACCATTATTGCCAAATGAAGAACAAGGATTTCCTGTTTCCGCATCCAATGCAATCAATCTTCCATCAATCGTTCCAAAGAAAATTCTTCTCTTTTCTTTAGTGTTAGCCGCAGCCGGCCAGCTGGAAACACCTCGTGAAGTAATTTCCGAATAGCCTTTCTTTAAATCAATCCTTGCATCATACATCCAGAGTTGCTTACCAGTTGTTGCTTCGATAGCGAACACCCGTGACGTTGGCGTTGCAAAGTAAAGTGTACCGGCAATCATAATTGGAGTGGCTTCAAATGCGGCTTTCGACGCAGCGGAGGTTCCGGTATAGGTTTTTAATTCTCCGGTTTGAAATGTCCACGCAACTTTCAATTGTTTTACATTCTTGTCGTTGATTTGCTTCAAAGGAGAAAAGCGAGTGCCTCCTGCATCGTGTCCATAACAATTCCATTCTTTAGATGTTTCTTCGGATTTAATTTTCTTCACTGATTGTCCTGCAACAAACGACGTTAAGGTGCATGTAAAGAGTAAGAGGATAAAATAACGCATAACATTGACTTGAATGGCGAGTTGTAAGTTAGTTCAAATTCCGGCATAAGATTAAATCCGGTGGGTCACAAAGGGCACGATGGACCACGAAGCGCACGAAAATTTGGGAGAAGAACCAGAGTCTTTAAATTGGAAACAGAAAAAATGTCGAGAGAGCAAAGGGCACAAGCGACTGTCTTCGACAGTCTGCTTTCGTTAGTTAAATGCTCACACGCGATAAGGACCAGGTAGTAAATTTGTGTATGACCAAATTGCTTTTCGTCTCGCGGTCGGCATAAGATTAAATCCGGTGGGTCACGAAGAGCACAACGGACCACAGTGAGCACGAAGATTTTGAAAATAGGACAAGAACACTAAAAAATTGAAAGATCAAAATGGTCGCGAGAGAAAAGTGCACAATGCGAAGGCTGACCTTCGTGCTCTTCTCTCTCACAAATTAAAACAGGTCAAGCAACAAACAATTTCTGTCACCACGGCAGTTAGGACATAATTGTTCTATGCTTTTCTGCCTTCCTTACAGATAAAACACTAGCGGTACAATAATCGCACAGCCATTATTGTCAACTCAATTATTCATTTAAAAAAGAAAACCATGTACAATTACATGTGTGCCGCAAAAGGCAATTACGGAAGCAGATCGCAGCACCTGCTTTACCGCTCAATGCAAAGAGCTGCTGTCAATGTTTACAGGACCGAGAACAGCTATGAAATGCTGGTCTTCGCTCCCGGTCGCATCAAGGAACATTTCAAAATTGATGTGAAAGGTGATCAACTCACCATTTCTTACACACCGCCTGACGGATTTCCAAGACCTGATTGGGTATTGCGCGAATATAGTCGCGGTGGTTTCGTAAGAACCTTTACGCTGGATACCAATGTAGATACCACAAAGATCACTGCAACTTATACCGATGGTGTGTTGCAAGTGAGCTTGCCATTGATGCCAGGTAAAGAAACTCCGCAACAGGAGATCAAAATCAACTAGGATTAAAGGATGAAAGGATTGAAGGATAAGAGAATTTTAGGATTAGGATGAAAAGACAAGCTAATTATCAATTTTCCTAGTCGCACTCTCTCCTAGTCGTCCAAGATTAAAGGGCCCGACATACTTCGTCGGGCCCTTTTTTATTTCTTTTTTGTGCCGGAAGATTTCGTGCCGGCGGTTGCCTTTTTCTTTTGAGCGGATGTTTTAGATTTTCCAGTAGAAGCTTTCTTCTTACTTGAGGTTGATTTGCCCGATGATTTCTTGACAGTGGTCGCCGACTTACCTTTGCTCTTTTTTGTAGGCGTTGATAATTTCTTCGTAGAAGTTTTGGTTGGTACTGCCTTCACCTTTCTTACGGAATCAAATTTTTTCCGGTCAACCGGTTTGACGGTTTGTATTTTACTCACGTTATGAATAGTATCCACAACAATCATTCGATTTGGGCGAACATATGCAAGTGAATTGGCATTGTCAGGAAACACTCTTGCCACACGAACAAACCGGGACAAATAATAAGGACTCAATTCAGTTACGGTAACTCCGTATTGTTTTCCTGAAGTAGAATGTATAAATCGAATTTTATTGTTTTCGTTACTCACCACAATGCCCATATGCCCCACCACCCTGATGGTGCTGTCGGTGCCGGTAAACAAAATCAAATCTCCAGGTTTTGAAACCTGATAATTTACGTCTTTACCAACGTCGGTAAATTCAACTGAGGACCGAGGAACTTTGACGTTGAAATGTTTGAACACATAAGTTATGAAACCGGAGCAATCAAATCCTTTGTTTGGGTCCGTAGATCCATATAGGTAGGGCGTTCCAATTAACGTTTGAGCAAATTCCACAATAGCTTGTGGGTGTACGGAGCCAGTTTGGATGATTGGCTCTTCTTCATCTAGCTTAGTAATGATGCTATCGGGTACCGAAATGGGAATCGCCTGTGGAATCACCGCAACACTGTCGGTACTCAATGGTTGGACAACAGGCTTCGCCGGAGGCTCGTGTCCTGCAATCAACAGAAAGAGAATCAATGTAGCTGCAAGTCCTTTCATGCCATAATAACGACAAAAAGCTTGCCTATAGGGTGGAAATGATTGTGGATATGCACGATGGGGAAATAGTAATCTTACGAAGCGGGGATACACTTAGAGCTATTAGCCATTAGCCATTAGCTGTTAGCCATTAGCATACATTCATGAATTGACGTTTTCATTAAACACATAGGAGCATAGGAACATAGAAAAGCATAGGAGGAAACGCTTTGTTGTTGTTGACTATTTCGAATTCTGATCACCCCAATACCCAATACCTAATACTTATTACCTCTTTAAATCGACGCAATTGTCCTCAACAAATTATTCGCCCAGGAATAAATATTGTGACCAACAATTCCCTGGCGCATTTGCTTCATCCGTTGTTGCTGCTCTTCCGGTTTCATTTCCAAACCGAGCCTGATAGCATCAGCTGTTTTTTCAATATCATATGGATTTACCACCAACGCACCTTGCATTTCATGAGATGCGCCCGCAAAGCGACTTAAAATAAGCACTCCATCATTATTAATTCTGCTCGCCGCAAATTCTTTAGCAACTAGATTCATTCCATCGTGTAGAGAGTTTACCATACATAGATCAGCAGCCTGATAGAATGGAAGAATCTCTTCGTGACTATGATGACGCTTCAATAAAAGGATTGCCTTCCAATTTTTCGACTTAAACCTCCAGTTAATCCTGTTTGCTTCGCTTTCAACAGCGTTCACGATATCTGAATAACTCTTCAATAATGTTCTGCTTGGTGCGCCAATCTGAACAAAAGTGAATTTGCCCTGATAGATTGGATTTTTCTCCAGAAATCTTTCGACTGCTAGAAATTTTTCCACAATACCTTTTGTATAATCAATCCTGTCTACACCTATTCCCATGAATCTTGCCGTAATACCGTGTTCTTTCAACAAGTCTTCGGCGCTGCTTTTTGCCGGAGATTTATCATCATAGTCTTTTAAGGTGAAAGCAATGCTAATCGGGAAAGGTTTTACCAATGTGGTATGATTGCCGATATTGACTGAGAAGTTTTCCCAAATAATACGCGATTCCAAGGCCGCACTTACTGTTTCCAAAAAGTTGTTACAATGATATTGCGTGTGGAAGCCGATGAGGTCGGCGCCCAGCATTCCTTTCAAAAGTTCACGCTGCCAGGGACAAATACCGAATGATTCAGGGTTGGGCCAGGGAATATGCCAGAAGATCGCCACCTTGGCATCAGGCCTTTCTTTCTTAATTAGCTGTGGTAAGAGCGTAAAATGATAATCTTGCACGAGGATGAATGGTGACTCCTCATTCTTAATTTCCTCCAGCACCGCCTTCGCGTACAACTCATTTACCTTTTTATAATAGTCCCAATCTTCTTTTCGAAATACAGGACGCGTGTGAGCAATGTGACAAAGTGGCCAAAGTCCTTCATTTGAAAATCCGTAATAGAAGTGATCTTCCTGTTCCTTGGTAAGCCAGATCCTGCGAAGTGTGTATTTCGATTCATCTGGTGGTACTTGAACTTTATTATTCTTGTCAACTGTTTCCCGATCGGCGTCACCCGTGCCTGACGCAATCCACAATCCGCCACAAGCTTTCAGAATCGGCTCCATCGCTGTGATCAAACCACTGGCAGGAGTAATGCATTTTATTTCTTTACCCGAGTGGATGTGCATGTATGGCTCGCGATTTGAGACCACCACCATCATTTTGTTCTCCAGCAACTTTTTCATTTCTTCTTTCAAACGCTCAGGAGTCCAAATTGCTTCACCCGTGGTTCTCAATCGCGCTTCCTCTTCTGCAATTGCTCTGGCTTCATGCATCGCTTTCGCGATTTGCGAAATCTCTTTGTACAATGGCCCAAGAAAACTTGTGGAAGGAGGCTGCTTTAATTGGTCAATAGTTCCGTACCTGGCTGCCTTCACCCATTCTATCACTTTGTTCATGGGCGCCGCCACCCTCCATTTGATCACAACGATGGTGATTACCGCCACCAGCAACGCTTGTATGAACCACCTCAAAAAATTGCGGATCCAAATATCGTGAATCAAGTTTTTAATATACTCTGCATCAGCATAAAAAACGATGGCCTTGTCAGGTTGATTTCCATCGCGGATTATCTTGATAAATTCATAAACTTCTTTCTTGTTTACTGTAATGATGTTTCCCATTGAAGAATCCGCGGCCATTGCCTGCGCAATGTAGTCAGCCGACTGCGGAAGGAAACTCTGCACAGCGCTATCGAGCACCTTAATGCTATCGGCATTTAGGTAAATTGCTATACCGAGGAATCCGTATCGTGCAATAGTCTTCTGCGAGATTTTAGCCAAAGAAAAAGAATCACCTTTTTCCAACTCTTTGGTGTGACTGGTATAAAACTCCTCCGAATTCCTGATGGTTTTTAATTCGAGCTCGCTATTTAATTTTTGTCGTTCAGTAGTAGTCTGAATAATCGTAAAAGTTAGCGATACAATACCAACAGCTAGAATGATCGATAGTATTAAAGCAAGATTGATCTTCATGTTCGTCTATTCTACCGTTATCGGATTTTTGTTTGCAAAAGTCTAGCCAGTTCCAGGCTCATCAACAGATTAGTGGTCAGTAAAAGCGATCAGGTTAGTGCCCAGTGATCAGTCATCGGAGGTGATTGCCAAGGGGTTCGTTTTTAGATTAATGATCAGTAAGTATTTAACAATTTCAGAGGGAAGGAAAAAAAGGGCAACGGATGTTGCCCTAAAAACAACTATACTACCAAAAACTAACAGCGGTTAAGTGGCACCTACTAGTGTGCGTCCGCGGCTGATCGCGAATTATCAGCACTTGCATTAATCCATTTTTTCAAAATGTCCCTGTATTTAATTGCGTCTGTATTGGCGGGATCCAGTTGAAGAATCTTTTGAAAATTCTCAAGCGCTATTGGAAAGTCCTTTTTCACGTTGGCCTGATATGCGCCGATATATCCATAAGATTGGATGAGCAATGATTTATTCTTGATGCTATCTGTTGAACCCATTTCAATCACCTTTGCGTAAAAGGGAAGCGCTAATCCTTGCTCCATAGTTGAATCAATCAGCGCGTTTGATTTTGCTCTCCAGTAATATCCTTGAATATGCTCAGGATATTTTTCAGTATACGTTGCAAAAACAGAATCGGCCTGAGGATATTCTCCCGCTGAATAGTGCGCAATTCCCCAATAATAAAGGTCCAGGTTTGTCGGATTCTCCTTCCACATGTACAATTGCCCCAACCATTTTGCCTCATTCTTTTTGTCTCCGGCTTCTTTATATAATGCCGCAAGTCTCGTTGCGTAATCAGCTTTATTTTGCTGAACGGTATCCTTTTGAACGGCGAGTTCGAGGTTTTGAATCACTTCAGCTTCGTGGCCTGGAAACTTATCAAGCAATTTTGCTTTCAATTGAAAATCCTTCGCCACATAATTCGTATCAGCCTCAATGGAAAAATACTTCTGCAAATAGTCGAGCGCATTCACCGAATCACCAAGTGCGTCATAGCTATAGGCGATGAGTTTATATAAGCGCGGCTTCGCTTTATCTCTTTGCTGATCAATTATTGACTTCGCTTTGTCAATAGCAGCATTAGATTTCGAAGAAGCGAAATACAAATCTGCCAGCATGTAATCATTTTCGACCGATGCATCAGTGTTCGCGATGTATTTATCGAGGTATTCCTGCGCTTTGTTTACATCCCGGAAATAATAATAGTAATACAATTCATAGTACGCCGGCGCATAAGCATTATCAATAGCAACTGCCTGGGTAAAGAACTTCAGGAACATTTCTGGATTGTTCTGCGTCAGATAAATCTTTCCAATTTTATAAAAAGCTTCGGCAAAAGCCGGATTTTTCTGTAGTGCCTCCTGATAACTTTGAACTGCTTTGCCACCATCGTTTAATCGACGATACACATCTCCGCGAAGCGAAAAAATTTCAGGATTGTTCTTATCCCGCTTTTGCGCTCTATCAAGGAGATTCAACACTTCATTATAATCAGGCGATTTTGTATGCATCCATGCATTTGCAATTGCCAGCAAGATTTGAGGATTTTTTTCTTTGGTTTGTTTCAACAAATCATCAAAGATTTGAGCGGCGCCTAATGAGTCTCCAGCCTGCAGCATTATTTCTGCGTGGGCAACCCTGTACAGTAAATCATCTTTTCCAGCTGGATGTGCCGCAACATAGTCCTGAACTTGTTTGTCAACTGCCTTTGCTTTTTCCAGGTCTTTATCTTCAATGAGCACTTCGGTCAGCCAATAAAAGTTATCGAGATTTGAGGGATCAGTGCGGATCATTTGATTCAGAACTTGTTCCGCTCCATTCCAACGTTCATAATACATCTGCTTTTTGACCGCTTCAATGTTTTGAGAAAAAGCAGCGGCAAAAACGAATGTGCCGGTTAATAAAAAAATCATTTGCTTTTTCATATGTCGAACTATTTGTTGTCCCTGCGCGGCTTTAGCCGGTCGAGATGCAGACTGCAAGTGTCTGCATGTGTCGTTGGCCTGCCTGCCGTAATCCCGATGCCTATCGGGAGCGAGGGCTGGTTGTTATTCGTTCGTGGTCTGTCGCCCATCGTCCGTGGTCCACCTTCACACTACCATCATCACCGGAATTTTAGATTCATTAAATACGAATCGCGAAAAGATGCGATTAATCATGCCCGACAGAAAAGATTCCTGTCCGGGATTGATAAGAATAAGGCCTGCATCCACTTCATGCGCATACTGAAGTGCAATATCTCCCAGGCTCTCCCCTGACAATGTTTTACATTTCACAGGCAAATCAGTATTGTCTTTCAACACCTGCAAAGCTTTTTGCATATATGCCAGCTCCTCATACATCAAACCATTTTTCTCCCTTGTCACCAGGTGAATGGAAGCGCAATACAACTTGGCGAGATATGCAGCCACACGAATCTTATTAATCGGCAACGACCTGCCGACGGGCATCACAATAATCTTTAAATCATTCAATGCCGGATGTGATTGCAAATACAGCACTGGACAATTTACCCGGGCTGCTAATCGACTTGCATTAATACTGTTCTTCAAGAATGGAAACCCATTTCGCTCACCATCGATTAATACCAGATCAATTTGATGAAGAGAAATGAAGGACGCCAGGGAATCTTCCGCATTTCCATTTGTAGCATGCGTTGAAAGCCGCAAGCCCTTTTCCAATTCATTGCCATATTTGTTTTCCAGACTTGAAAGTCTAACCCTTTGCTCAGCGGTTTTCCGCGCTCTTGTCTGTCGTCGTACCCATGTCGTCTTCAATAAAGGAATGACAGGAGTTGAATCCACACCCACCAGGTGAACATGACATTGCAACTGATTAGCAAATTCAATAGACTTTTCAATCGAGTGATTTGCATTTCCTGCGGTTACCGGAACAAGGATATTGTTAAAAAGTTTCTGCATATCTCTACATTAGCCAAACTAACACCCAATCATTAAAGGCGCATTAAGCCTGAATTAAAATGAAATTAAAATCCGGTGTGCGTATAGGTAAGTAGCTTATCAAAAGATTCTTTAACAAGTCGCTTTCTTGCATCTAGGGTGAAGAGTTCATTGGACGAACGAATATCAATATACCTTCCAACTTGTTTAAGGATGCAGGAGTCCAGCTCAAGATCGCCGACAAATATGCTTTTTTCTACTGCGAGATTATATTTCCTCGCGGCGTTAAGGAGAACATTCGATCTACAATAACGATGCTGGCAAATACTCTGGTCAGCGTGCAAAAAGCAATTGTTGATCGCTAATTCACCGGTAATAAAGTCGCCTTGCATTTTCAATTCATTTGCAAAACAGAAGTCGGCATTGATTCTTTTGGAAAGGAATTCAGTAACGGACAAATAAGCTTCACTTACCACTCCAACAACATATCCTCTTTCCTTCAATTTATGAATCACTTCTTTAATGCCGTCTACCACGGGTATCTTGCTAGCCACACTGAGCAATTGGTCGCGAGTTTTTCCTAACAGGAATGATGCAGTTCTCTTGGCCAATGTTAATTGGTCCAGATCAATGTGACGTAATATGGCGAGGGCCTGCGAGAAATTAAATTCCTTCGCACACGCGTCAAGAAATTTGTTTTGCAATAAGGCGTTGTCCAGGTCGAATATTACGACCCCTACAGGTTGCTTTAAATTTTCCATTACCTTTTCTGACCGCGATTGCGGTAGTTTGGATAAAAATGGAGGGTACGGATCATTTTCACCATCTAAAAACACAACAACAAGATTTATTTCGCTGGTATTCGAATGCTAAGATTCCCACTGTGTATGCACGCGCTCAAACTCCCATTACAAATTTGTCAATACTGATTCAAATAATTAGTTATGGGAGATTAAAAGGAGATTAAAATACCTAGCTCTGCAAGGAAGGTACCTGGATGATAAAGCTGGTGCCGCTTAAGCCCGATTGAACGGCAATTTCGCCCTTGTGTAATGAAATAATTCGTTTTGCCAACGGTAAGCCTAAACCGAACCCTTTAATGTCTTCCGCGTTAGCGCCCCGAAAAAATGGTTGAAATATCTGCTCTATCTCCTGCTCAGCGATTACGTCGCCCTTATTAAAGACCTTGATATAAATACTTGCATTTTCAAATGAGACATCTACCGTTGACCGCTTGTCTACCGAATACTTACAACCGTTCTCTATAATATTCTTGAATGCTATATACAGCAAATCGAAATTACCGAACACCATACACCGCTCTTCTTCCGGAGGATCTTGTATTTGTAGTTCAATTATGTACGACTGACTGATTCTTTTTACATCAGCAATTACTTTCAATAACAGTTCATCAATCCTCACTTCGTTCAATTCAATACTACCTTGCGAGCCACCGGTTTTGGCGATCTCCAGCAGATTTCTGGTCAATTGCCGCATTTGTGAAACGTCCTCCTGGATGGACTGTAATACCCGTTGATATTCCTGTACCGTCCTTTCCATTTGAAGCGTTACTTGTAGCTGACTCGAAATAGAAGTTAAAGGAGTTGACAATTCGTGAGAGGCATTTGATATGAAGCGTCTTTGTGTATTAAATGACTCCTGTAACCTGTTAAGCAAATCATTGAAGGTTTTGGCAAGCTGATTCAACTCGTCCTTACTCCTGCCGGTAATGAGGCGACGCGACAAATTGTGAGACGAAATATTATTCACCTCACCAATAATGTGAGAAATGGGACGCACTAGTTGAGAAGAAAAAAGATAACCTACCACCAATGTGACCAACATCCCGATGATGAGACTTACAATCAATATTTGTTTTAGTTGAGACAGCCGCAATCTGCCTTCTTCATCATATGATGCCACAACGATATAAAAACTCTGATCCTGATCGTGGTAAAATAAACCAATCGCATCTCGCTTTCCCGTGGTAAAGTAGAGTTCCCCGGCAGATTTAATTTCTTTCAGCCTGGCCGAGTCTAAACGTAAAGTGTTAGCACCTTCGGCCTGGTAGTGGTATCGAACATTGCCAGCCGTGTCAATAATGATCACCGATTTTGACGGAAGCAATCCTAAAGACCCTGCGTCGATTCTTTTGAGCATATTGATACTGCTGTCGCCGAAATAATCAAAGATCTGTGCGTTGTTACTTGCCCTGCTTCGCAAGCGCTTGCTAAAAACATCGGTTCTCTCAACTGCCGATAAATAATATACAAGCACAGCGAGTACAAGCAATATTACGGTCACCAGTAAAGTGAAGAGAATTGTTATTTTATTTTTGATCTTCAAGCAGAAGTATCTTTCAGGATATAGCCCATTCCAACTTGGGTGTGAATCAATTTCGGCGAAAAGTCCTTGTCCAGTTTTCGCCGGAGAAAGTTTACATACACATCAATCACATTCGTTTTGGTATCAAAATCTATATCCCACACGTTTAAGGCGATATCTGCCCGCGACACTACCCTATTCTTGTTGCGGATAAGATATTCCAGCAACTGAAATTCTTTGGCGGTAAGGGAAATTGGCTGACCAGAGCGCGTAACTTCCTTGCTCTCGAGATTCATGGCCAGGTCACTTACTTTAAGAAGATTAGTAGTGTGGACATGCTGGTAAATTCTTTTTAATAAGGCCTTGATGCGAACGAGGAGTTCCTTGAAATCAAATGGTTTTACAATATAATCATCAGCTCCAGCCTCAAATCCTTCAATTTTATCATCGGTTGTATCCAGTGCTGTCAGCATGATTACGGGAACTTTTTCATTCCTGCTTCTGATAATTTTACACAATTCATAACCATTAATGCCGGGAAGATTTAGATCGAGTATGATGAGATTGAACGGATACGTTTCAAATAATTTTTTGCCTATCAACCCATCATATGCTACCTCAACATGGAATTGTTGCTCAGTGAGTCCTTTCTTCAGCACGTCCGCAATCTTCTTCTCGTCCTCCACCAACAATATGCTCAGCTCTTCAGTTTGCATCATCGTTAAAATTATTAAATGGAAGGATGCAAACTCTATTAAAATGCAATTAAAAAATCCCGACGCTATGGTCGGGATGATTCCAGTGCCTCTTGCAATTACTGCCTAATTCTTTTCGCTGCGCTTATAAGTAATCCATTCGCTTAGTCCAGTTGACTTGAGGGTGATTCTATAGTCTGCATTTTCGATTGTAACATAGTAGGCGGCTTCTTCCTTTCCATGGATTTCAAATAAATCAGAAATCCAGAATCCGGCATAAGAATCTTTCAAATCTGCCTGCAAACCCATTGGCAACTCATTGCTGGTGATGTTGCGGGCAATTGCGAGCCTGTCACCATCTTCATTATAATACGCCATGTACACCTGCCCATTCAAGGTGAAAGAAACTTTCAGGAATTTGGGTGTAGACTGCCAATTCACGTCCGTCGCATGCTTGAAATCTTTTTGAAAACTTGTCAACGCTTTTTCATTCACGTTTCCAACTTCATTTGCCCTTACAGAACTAATTCCAATAATCATTACCAACGCACATAAAATAATTCTCGTTTTCATAGATATTCGGTTTTCTTTTTTTACTTACAATTCTTCCGCCGCTGGCGGGACGCGGATTTACGCGAATTATCACTGCCAGTTGCCTATTGCTTATTCACAAGAACGTTCAGCAAACTTGACCGGCGCGCTAGAAACGACAATTGATAATTTTATATTTCGCGGGACTGATGATTTTTTTCTTTAATGTAGAATTAACAAGAGCAATTTGTTATTCCCAGAAAGAGAAAGAATCAGAGAATGAAGTAAAAGGAGATCAGAATGATGATTTAAAACAACAAAGCAAAAGTGAGATCACTCTTGTGAGTCACTTTTGCTTTGTATTCTAGTATGATTAACCTACGTATTGGGTGCTCTCATCAAAGGCCGCCTTGCCATTCATTTCAGCGCCTTTTTTCAGAGATCCAAGAATTTTCTTTCCTTTTTCTTTAATGTTGTTAGTGATGTCGCGCTTTTCATCTTCACTAAGCTGTGAATACTTATACCACGCATAAGCAGCGATTCCTGCCAATGCCAAGCCTAAACTTTTCTTTCCAAACATGATGTTGATATTTAAGATTAATGAATGTATTGTCCCAATAAGATAATAAAATATCGTACCAGACAGGTTGGTTAGTTGATTACGGACAAGTACTAAATATCGCGACCAATTTGCGGAGTAATTTTCCTACACCAGTTTGTTATCCACAGTCTTGCATTCAGGGAGAAAAATTGATAATTTAAGGATTATCCATAATCCGATTTTATGAAAACACAACCGAAAAACATATTCCGCTATTTCGCGGATCAATTCTTTGGCAGCTTTACCGGATTCATCATTGGTTTGTGGGCAAGCAGCCTCGTCTCACATTTCTTTGCAACGCGAAGCATAAAGAACCTTTGGGGACTTACCTCAAAAAAGACCCTGGTAGATAAACAAACGTTCGGCATGCTCGAATGGCTGGCCTCGGTAGTAGTAGGTTACCTCGTATTTGAGGTAGTAGTCAGGTTCGTTAAAAATTATGTAGTACCGCGACTTCCAATGTTGCGTCAGCGCCTTAGTCACCTCACCAGGAGATCTGTCTGGTCTGAGCGCTTGAAAGAATTTACAAGACGCGATGATTCGATTGTGCGCGAAATGCCGTGAGTGCTTCGGGAACGTTTCAACTGCGCTCGATGTTCGCAGTACGCCCTCGACTGCGCTCGGGGTTTGAGTAAGCTTAGCCGCGCTTCCGGCGCGGCCTTATCTAAGTTGCAAGAGTCGGAAGGATATTGTAGGGCAATTGCGCGAAGGCAATTCCTCATCTTCCTTTCCCTCCCTAATTATAAGAACTGCTATTTAATCAGGTAGCGCGAATTTTTTCTTTCTTGGTGCCTCTTGTTGTCCTTGCCAAAATCAAAGCATTGGGCCCTCCCGCCGTGCCATCCGTGCCTTTGAAGAATTATTAAACAAGGCAATTACTTTCTTTTATGTAAATCCGGCAAGAATCCCGTAAGTAATCCAATTAACGGTAAGAAGGCGCAAACCTGGAACACGAAATTGATGCTGGTATAGTCAGCGAGATTCCCCAATAGCGCTGATCCAATTCCGCCCATTCCAAATGCAAATCCAAAAAACAATCCGGAAACTAGTCCAACTTTTCCTGGCAGCAACTCCTGCGCATATACGAGAATTGCGGAGAATGCAGAAGCCAGGATGAAGCCAATGATCACTGCGAGCACAGAAGTCCAGAATAAATTCACATGAGGTAGTAATAGTGTAAACGGCGCGGCACCTAATATAGAAAACCAAATCACATACTTTCTTCCAAACTTGTCGCCAAGCGGTCCCCCAAAAAAAGTTCCAGCAGCAACAGCAAATAAGAACATAAACAAATGCAGTTGCGAACTTTGAACGCCCACGTGAAATTTATCCATCAGGTAAAATGTAAAGTAACTGCTCATGCTGGCGAGATAAAAATATTTTGAAAAAATCAGCACCAGCAAAATCAAAACGGAGAACGCGATTCGCCTGGATGAAATTTGGTGATGAGTCAGCGCTACATTTATCTTCTTCGGTTTAATCCGATGGATATTCTGTTGATACCATTTGCCGATATTCAACAATAATATTATAGCGAACAGAGCAAGCAGTGAAAACCAGATGATGTAAAACTGTCCAAAAGGAACAATAATCAATGCGGCTAGCAACGGTCCTAAGGAACTACCCATGTTACCTCCTACCTGGAAGATAGACTGTGCTAATCCTCTTCTTCCTCCGGACGCCATGTATGCTACTTTTGAAGCCTCGGGGTGAAATACGGCAGAGCCCACTCCAATCATTCCTACTGAGACCAGCACCAAGGTATAATTATGGGCTAGTGATAAAAGCACGAGGCCGATTAAAGTGATCGACATTCCTGTGGCCAACGAAAACGGCTGAGGCTTCTTATCGGTATACGAACCAACAAACGGCTGAAACAACGAGGCAGCCAGTTGGAAAGTAAAGGTGATAAATCCTACTTGCGTGAATGAAAGATGAAAGGAGTTTTTTACGATCGGGTATATGGATGGAATCAGGGACTGAATAGTGTCGTTTAACAAATGCGAAAGACTAATAGTAAGCAGAATGGAGAAGATTGTTCCTTCGGCTATGTTTTTGGTGACTTGCAATTGTTCCCCGGCTGTTGGCGAATTCATCATCGTTTCTGTTGTCTGCAAAAATAAATGCGAAACTCTAAAACCCGTAACTTCATTAAATGCCTACACAAATGTTTCAATTCGGCATGATAGGCTTGGGCGTCATGGGCTCCAACCTCTTGCTCAATATGGCGGATCACGGCTTCCCCGTGATTGGATTCGACATTAATCCAGACAAGACACGACAATTTGAAGCTGAAGCGAAAAAAAACACTGTAGTAAAGGGTGTAGGTAGTTTGAACGAGCTGGTCGAGCTCCTGGAAAAACCACGCCGCATAATGATGCTCGTTCCCGCGGGAAAACCGGTAGATGATGTGCTAAGCAAATTACAGCCACTGTTAGAAAATGGTGACATCATCATTGACGGGGGCAATTCTCATTTTGTTGACACCAAAAAAAGAATCGACGATTTAATGCCGAAAGGAATTCATTTCATGGGCATGGGTGTATCGGGTGGTGAAATGGGTGCACGACTTGGACCAAGCATGATGCCAGGTGGCGACTTGGCTGCATGGCAATCAGTAAAGCCTTACCTGGAAGTGGTAGTGGCGCGCGTGAATAATGAACCTTGCATTGATTATTTAGGCAAAGGCGCTGCGGGACATTATGTAAAAATGGTGCATAACGGAATAGAATATGCCATTATGCAACTGCTGAGTGAAGCGTATCAATTGTTGCATGAAGGCTGCGAGTGTGACAATGATGAATTGCACGATATTTTTATCAAATGGAATGAAGGTGAATTGCAATCATTCCTCGTAGAGATTACAGCGGATATTTTTTTGCAGAAGGATCCTAAATCACAACACAGATTAGTTGATCTGATATTGGATAAGGCGGGATCAAAAGGAACAGGCAAATGGACTTCCGAGGATGGACTTGAACAAGGAATACCCATCCCGTCTATTGATGCAGCAGTATCCGCGCGAAATATTTCTGCGCTGAAGGCAGAAAGACAAATGGCTTCCTTGTTATATAGATCTACGTCCGTGAAGTTACCCGTAGATAAGAAAGCATTCATTCAAGAACTTGAAGAAGCTTTGTATGCAGGCATGCTTCTTTGCTATGGGCAAGGATTTTCTTTATTGCAACAAGCATCGAAGACTTATGACATGCAAATTCCGCTGCCAAAAGTGGTGCGAGTGTGGAGAGGCGGATGCATTATCCGTTCCTCAATGTTGGAAATCTTCATTGGTTTGTTCGACAAACATCCTAGTCTGACAAACATTTTACTGAATGAAAATATTTCGGCCATTCTAACACCAAAAATGAATCATTTAAGAAATGTAGTGTGTACGGCCACTCAACATGCGTATCCGGCTCCCGCGTTAGCAAGTAGTCTCAGTTATTTTGATGCGTACACTAAGGGAAGATTACCAGCAAATCTGTTGCAGGCTCAACGTGATTATTTTGGCGCACATACTTATGAGAGAATAGACGAGGCGGGAATTTTTCATACGGAATGGGGGAAGTCGGCGGAGCCGTAAACGTCCGATCTTTTTCCGCAACTCCCTGTAGAATGAAGCCGCTTTCTAAAGACCGGACCTTTCTTAAATTGAAATTATGGCATTGACGAAAAAACCACCACCCACTATATTCTTCATTTTTGGCGGAAGCGGAGATTTGAATTTTCGAAAATTAACTCCTGCGTTATTCAATCTGTTTATTGATGGATGGATGCCGGATAAATATGCGGTTGTTGGAATTGCCAGAAGTGATTATTCAGATGACGATTATCGCAAACATTTGCTGGAGGGAATTCAAGAATTCAGTCGGAGGAAAGACCAGGGTGGCCAATGGGATGGTTTTGCAAAGAATATCAGCTATCTGAAATTGGATGTTTCCAATCCATCCGGTTATGGCGCCATCGCAGATTGTATCAAATCTAAAGAGAAGGAATTCGGAACAACCCCAACAGTAATTTTTTATATGGCGGTGGCTCCGCAACTTGTACCGGTGATCGCAAAAAATTTAAAACAGATACCCGCTTGCTCCAATAGCAAGAGTACACGTATAGTGGTTGAAAAACCTTTTGGTCACGACCTGAAGAGCGCCCATGAATTGAACTTACTACTCAACAGCATATTTGAAGAAGAACAGATTTACCGCATTGACCATTATCTCGGCAAAGAAACGGTTCAAAATATCCTGGCATTCCGTTTTGCAAACGCTTTGTTCGAGCCGGTATGGAATCGCAACTACATCGATCATATTCAAATCACGGCCGCCGAAACGGTGGGTATGGAAGGAAGAGGCGACTATTATGAACATTCCGGCGCATTGCGTGATATGGTACAGAATCACATCCTGCAATTGTTGTGCATGATTGCAATGGAAGCACCGCTTTCATTTGACGCAAACGAAATTCGCAATAAGAAAGTGGATGTGTTGCATGCGATAAGAAAGTTCACGCGAGATAATGTACATGAGAACGCAGTACGCGGACAGTATGCAAATGGCTGGATGAAGGGAGAACAGGTGAAAGGGTACAGGCAGGAAGAAAAAGTTGATCCCCGATCCCCTGTCGAAACCTTTGCTGCAGTTAAATTTTATATTGACAACTGGAGATGGGAAAATGTACCGTTTTATGTTCGTACCGGAAAAAGGATGAACACAAAAACATCTGTCATCTCGGTCATGTTCCGGCCCGCTCCCGTGTTCTCATTTCCAAAAGAAGCTGCGGAAACCTGGCGTGCCAACCGTATTACTTTCAGCATCCAACCTGAATCTGACATCCGGCTTCGCTTCCAGGCAAAACGCCCCGGCACTTCAATGAATTTGAATCCAGTGAACATGGTATTCAATTATGCTGATGCATATGACGGAGAAGAACCTGAAGCATATGAAACACTACTGCTGGATGTTATGGAAGGTGAAGCTACCCTGTTCATGCGATCAGACCAGGTAGAAGCAGCCTGGGAGGTGATCATGCCAATCATTGAAGCATGGCAAAGCAGACCACCGCTTGATTTCCCCAATTATTCTCCTGGCTCCTGGGGACCGGAAGATACCGAGGCATTGATTGCCCGAGACGGTCATAACTGGATTACACTCCCACTACCGAAGACGGAATGATTCACGAATATGGAGAAGCATATCTTCAAGAACGCTGAAGAACTCACCAGGGCAGTCGCGGATTGGATTGTTGATCTCATCAACACCAATACTCGCGATAAGAAACAATTTGATTTTTTACTGTCGGGAGGAAACACTCCGAAAGCATTGTTTCATCTTCTTGCAACTGAAAAATACAAGCGTCAAATTGATTGGAAGCGAATCAATATTTTTTTTGGCGATGAACGTGTGGTTCCGTTTGATGACGATAGAAACAATGGAAGGATGGCTTATGATGCATTGTTAAAGCATGTTCCGATACCCGATTCTCAAATCAATTATATAAACACCAGCATCAAGCCTGAAGTATCTGCATTAAGGTATGAATCGTTACTGCGGGAACATTTCGCAGGCAAAGAATATACATTCGATTTATCGCTTTTGGGAATGGGTGACGATGGACATACACTCTCCGTATTTCCAGGTTCGGAAATCATCAATGAAAAACAAAGATGGGTCGTTTCAGTTTTTGTTCCTGCGCAGAATATGTATCGCGTCACTCTAACACCTGCTGTTGTAAACGCATCCAGGCAAGTTGCCTTTCTCATATCCGGCGCTTCCAAATCAAAAGTACTTTCAGAGATCTTCAGCCCTACAGCCGCTCCACATTTTTATCCGGCGCAGTTGATTCAACCAGCCAATGGGGAATTGCATTGGTTTGTCGATCAGGAAGCCTTTCCAACAGGCAATAGGAATTAGCATACCCCGACAGCGGTCAAAGACCCTGTCGGCGGTCGCGGGCATCGATATTGCTGCATATGGAACATGTGCATTGCCACTATCATTCGCGAGAAAATTCAATCAGGCGGTCCTATCTCATTTTGCGATTTTATGGAGATGGCTTTATATTATCCGGGTGAAGGATATTATACGGCAGGGGTAACCAGAATTGGCAAGAATGGCGATTTCTATACTTCTTGCTTTCTAACTTCTCTGTTTGGAAAATTAATCGCGAAGCAATTGGAACAAATGTGGATGATCCTCGGCAAGAAAGCATTCACAATTGTGGAAATGGGTGCAGGCACAGGTCTCCTTTGTAGAGATATTCTTGAGCATATCAAAAAGAACAATCGGTTTTACGAAGATGTAACCTATTACATTGTTGATAAGAACTACAGGCTTCGGAAGCAAATAGAGTTAATTGACGGGAATAAACTGAAATGGTTTGAGCGGCTTAGTGATTTACCACCAATATCAGGCTGTATTATTTCAAATGAATTGATCGATAATTTTGCCGTGCACCAGGTGATGATGAAAGATGAACTGAAGGAAATATTTGTTGAATACGAAAACGGTTTTAGGGAAATCCTGGTGCCCGCGAGAGAATCTTTGGTCAAATACTTCGACGAATTGAAAGTAAACCTTCCAAACGACTATCGAACTGAAATCAATCTTCAAGCGGTAGCGTGGATGCAACAAGTTGCTGCAATTCTCAACAAAGGGTTTGTAGTCACAATTGATTATGGATTTCCGTCTATCGACTTATACTCTGAAAAACGAAGAAGCGGAACGCTGGTTTGTTATCACAAACATCGCGTCAATTATTGTCCTTATGAAAATATTGGCGAGCAGGACATCACTGCACACGTGAATTTTTCTGCATTACATCATTGGGGCACTCAAAGTGGTCTATCGAGTTGCGGATTTACCAACCAGGCGCAATTTCTGCTCGGACTTGGATTTACCCGTGAATTATGCGAGATGGAACGAAATGGAAACGGCAATGCGATGACAACGGACAAGAAACTACTACTCGGTACTTTCTTGCAGAATATGGGAAGAAAAATGAAAGTCCTTATACAACAAAAAGAAGTTGGCCGTCCAGCTCTGATGGGACTACAGTTCAGTCAACGACTGGATAGTTGACAGTTGATAGAAGACAGTTGACCGTGAGGAAATGTCCATAACAAGAGTTGTTTTCCTCTTGTCATCCGAGACTTCATTTGACAAAGGCCGCGCCGAAGGCGCGGCCTTTGTTTACGTCGAACCCTGAGCGGAGTCGAAGGGCGTTTGTACAACATCGAGCGGAGTCGAGATGTTGCGGATGCATCCACGTATCTTCATATGATGATCAAGACAAACTGCAGATATCCGTCAACTGTCATCCGTTATTAAAACTGCACGCTGAATTTTTTTACGGAAGTTCTCTCTATAAGCGAGCGCGCGATCGATCCATCAACAGAAAATTTTCCTGCACCTGAAATCGCTATGGAAACGCTCATTCCGATCGCCAGCAAGAAATATTCAACCCCCTCTCCTTTTTGATTTCCGAGCCAATTGATGAAGAAACCGTTTTGAATATGAGAAGTTAATACTACTCCGAGCATCAGCATTGCCATGGCTATGCCCCAGAATCGCGCAGCAAATCCAAAGAACAACAATATTGATCCAAAAAACTCGATCACGATTACAAGGAATCCAATAATCCACGGCAAACCAACAGTTCCGGTAAAAAATCCCATTGTTCCTTCAAAACCGTAACCACCAAACCATCCTAATAATTTCTGTGCACCATGCGCCCACAAAACACCGCTAAGACCAATTCTGATAATAGTAGGTGCAATGCTATCTGTGGTCTGGAAAAATGCTGCAGCAAAAGATTTTGATTGGAAGATGCGAACAAGGCTTTTAGTATCCGTTGACATATGATTTATTTTATGTCAACAAATTTCACTGTAAGACCGGCAAAGATTCAAACACCCCTGATAAGAAATTCTATTAACCCAGGTTATTTAATTTTCCTCGGATTCTGCTGAGGCTTTGTGGCTTGATTCCTAAAAAAGATGCGATCTGGTGATTGGGAACCCTTCGTTCAATTTCGGGATAGGTTCGCACAAATTCCGCATATCGTTCTGCTGCAGAGAGACGGAGCGTTGACGATATTCTTTTTGTTGAAACGATAAATGCATTTTGAATGAGAATTCTGAAATGCCGTTCCAACTTAGGCACTTCAATATAAAGTTGATCAAGTTGGTCCTTGGAAATGCGCAACACATCTGTGTCTTCGATACAATCAATATTAAAAGGCGTAGCAGTTTGTGTGAGGAAGCTGTAAAGATCACCGACCCACCAATCCTCCTGGCCAAATTGAAGAATGTGTTCCTGGCCACTTTCATCCAGTTCGTACGTCCTCGTCAATCCCTTAACAATAAAAGTTTCGTACCTGGAAATATCGCCTTCCTGCAAAATGAATTGATGCTTCCTGAATCTTTTTATGCTAAAGCGAGACCGGATGATTTGCACCTCCTCGCCTTCAAGCTTAGTGTAGCGACTCAAATTTTCAATCAGCTTTTCATACATGGTCTACACTATTTAGCGTTCGTGCAAATTCTACGGATTCCGTTCCGCTAAAGCCACAATTGCGAATTACAAAAAGGGAGCCGGCCATTGGCTGATCTCGCAACGCTTCCGCATCCAGACCCACTCTTGCAGTAGTGATGTATAAATCCTGCAGCGAGTCGCCTCCAAAAGTGCAGCAAGTGACCTGATGTACTGGCACTGGAATCTTCAGTATTTTTTTTCCTGTCGCCGGATCCCAACGGGACACCTGCCAACCGCCCCAATGCGCAATCCATAAATTATCCTCACTATCGATTGTCATGCCATCAGGAGATCCTTCATCATCCGCTATCCTGATCACTACTCGTTCATTGCTTAAGCTTGCAGTTGATAGGTCGAAATCAAACGCCAGCACTTCGCGAGTGGGCGTATCAATATAATAAAGTGTTTTCTTGTCTTTTGTCCATGCTAAGCCATTGGATATTGAAACCTTCCCACGTTTCTTCTCTACGCATAGGTCGGTGTCCAACATATATAGGTTACCCTCGTGCTCTTGTTCAGAAATCGCCATCGTGCCTGCCCAAAATCGTCCTAAAGGATCGCATTTACCATCGTTAAATCGATTGCCTGGTATGTTTGATTCAGGTGTTGCAATCATTTCTATTGCTCCTGAAACTCTGTCAATAAATCCCAAGCCATCCTTTACACCGGCGATAAAATTCCCGTCTTGACAAACGGCAATGCATCCAATCATTTGTCCAACATTCAAAACACGATGCTCTTTTGTGGTAGTAAAAAATTGGTGCAATTGCCCATTTAAGATGTCGAGCCAGTAAATCGCATTTCGCTTTGCATCCCAAACCGGTCCCTCACCAAGCAGGCACTTGTGATCGGTAACTAATTCAAGTTTATAGGACACTCCAGAAATCAATTCAATTTCTTTATTTGTTCATTGTAGTATTTCACCGTTTCGATTACCGATGCAACATTACTCGGTTGTTCGGTTGCGTCTCTTTCGATATAGATATAACCGTTGAAGTTTTGTCGCTTCAATTCTTTGAAAATCGCCGGAAAATCAACAACGCCAGTCCCCACGCGAACATCAACCAACTTCGGATCATTATATGCAGCAATATCCTTCAAATGAATTCCAAGTATGTGCCCTGCCAATTTCTTTACACCATCAAGCGGATTGATTCCACTCTTCGGCCAGTGACCCAGGTCCGCACACGCCCCAAAATTTGGATGACCCTTGATTGCTGCAAGTACTGAATCCGGATGCCAGTATGCACTCATTCCTTTCCAATGTTCATGAATGGCAACTTTCAAATGATATGCGCCGGCCAAGCTATCAATACTGTCCCACATATCCACAGGAGGTTCCGCAGTAACATAGGCAACGTTCATCTGCTTTGCTATATCAAAGCCCTTTTTCCAAACAGCTATGTTTTTTCCTCCTGCAAGGTAAATGGAACCAATAGTCAGATTTTTTTCTCTGGCCATCTGTATCACCCTTTCAATGCCAGCAGGTGAGAGATCGCCCAATAACGAATCTTTTAAGTCGGCACCAGTTTTATGAAATGTATTCGGTTCAATAAAACGCACATTGCAACTGTCCACCATCGACAACGACTGAGGAAAATTGACAGTGTGAAAAGTCCACAGTGCAATTCCTAATTTCCAATCACCTGTTCCTGCCGTAGACTGCTGAGGCGGCTTTTGATTCCCGCAATTCAAGAATAGCAGCATCACTGCAATGATGCTTGAATAAGACAAGATATTTTTCTTCATGTAGAAAGTTTTGTGGATTTAAATTACATTAATACATCAAACCCTGCCTGTGGCCAGTCAGTTACACGAATTTCCACGAATTACACGAATTTTCACGAATTAATCAGATGTTAGCCTTTTAATGATGAAGATTACGATTAAACGCTTAACGCGCCATTAAAAATAGAATGGTGCCATAGAAAACAGGACCACATCCAAACACATTTTAAATTTTATATTAGCTACTTCGACCGTGTGATTTCAAAAAAAGACATTCTATGCAATCCCCGGTAACGACTGCTGTACACTTACAGCGTGGCATCCATCCTTACAGGATTAATTCCGTGGATCTGTTGCGAGGACTGATTATGATCATCATGGCACTGGATCACACGAGAGATTTCTTTCACTCAACTGCGTGGAACCGTAACCCACTGGATTTGTCAATCACCACTCCCTATCTTTTTTTCACCAGGTGGATCACGCATTTCTGTGCGCCAACTTTTGTATTCCTTTCCGGAGTGTCCATATACCTTCAAAGTTTCAGGAAAACAAAGCAAGAACTGAGTGCATTCCTAATTAAACGAGGCCTTTGGTTGATACTGCTGGAACTTACTATCATCAATTTTTCTTTTTCCTTCGACATATATTTCACCACAATCACCTTGCAGGTAATATGGGCAATCGGGATCAGCATGGTGATCCTCGGTTTAATTATTCGACTTCCTTATCAGGTATTGTTAGTAATTGGATTGGTGATTGTTTTTGGACACAATTTTATGGACTATGTTGAACAGAAGCCTAATCAGCAACTGCCTTTCATATGGGACCTCATTCACCGCACTTCGTTCCATCCTATGGGAAAGAGCCATTTCATTGGCATATTGTATCCTTTTCTGCCGTGGACTGGTCTTATGATACTGGGCTACTGTTGTGGGAGATTATTTAGGAAAGATGTTGATCCCGCGTATCGCAGGAAAATGTTGGTAAGGCTCGGATGGATGATCATTGGCTTCTTCCTTATTGTTCGCGCTACAAACATTTATGGCGATCCGGCAAAATGGTCAATCCGAAACAATATTCTTTATTCTATTCTTTCCTTTATCAACACCACGAAGTATCCACCTTCTTTATTATTTCTATGTATGACCATCGGGCCGGGACTTATCTTTTTAGCGTACACAGAGGGAATACAAAACAGGCTTACCCGAATCATTACGGTGTACGGCAGGGTTCCGCTATTTTATTTCGTTGTTCACTTCTATATACTTCATTTCATTTCAATGCTTCTCTTCTTTGCGCGAGGCCATACGCTACAAGAGGGATTGAATGCGCCGAAAGGTTTCCCTGTGAATTTTATTATTCCGGGTGATGGTTATCGCCTCACTATTGTATACCTCGTCTGGATGGGTATCGTTCTCTTGATGTATCCGCTTTGTAAATGGTACGGTGATTATAAAGCAAGAAAGAAAAAGTGGTGGTTGAGCTATTTGTAATCTAGCTGGGTCAAATCGAAGGTTCACCTTTCTTTGAGGCATCGAAATGGAGGCTTCTGTCTTTAGTCTCGACGTTTTGGGTGTTGGAGTATACCAGAGACTTTCGATTTCCCTGATTCGTCTTTAGTCTTCGAAGCGTAATCATCCGAAATGTTTGTCGGTTTGATTAACTTCACTCCAAAACCATTCACATGACTAACGATGCTTCTAATGGGAACGCGAGCAGCAGGCGCGAATTTGTAAAGAACACTTCTCTGCTCGCAGGCGGATTGATGGCCGCACCTTTACTCTCCCGTGCTAATTATTTTTCTGGTGCTGATGAAGTAATAAAAATTGCATTGATTGGATGTGGCGGTCGAGGTACGGGTGCAGCAAAGCAAGCCTTATTAAGTAATCCGAAAGTGCAACTGGTTGCCATGGCCGATGCATTTCGGGATAATTTAGATAATTCGTATAAATCTTTAACAACGGAGAGCGCATCCGCTAAGCAAAGCGTGAAAAACCGAGTTGTAGTTCCGGAAGAAAATAAGTTTAGCGGATTTGATGCATACTTGAAAGCCATACCACTTGCGGACGTGGTGATTCTTGCCACACCACCCGGCTTTCGTCCTATTCACTTTGAAGCAGCCATCAAACAAAACAAACACGTATTCATGGAAAAGCCCGTGGCCACTGATCCCGCGGGAGTTAAAAAAGTCCTGGAGACCGCTCAGATAGCAAAGCAAAAAAAACTGAATGTGGTGGTTGGCTTACAACGCCACTACCAGAACTCATATCGCGAATTATTTAAACAGAAAAGTAAGATTGGCGATATTACTTCCGCGCAGGCATGGTGGAATAATGATGGCGTTTGGGTGAGAGAAAGAAAATACAATCAGACGGAGATGGAATACCAGATGCGTAATTGGTATTATTTCGTTTGGTTGTGCGGGGATCACATCACGGAACAACACATTCACAACCTGGATGTCATCAATTGGTTCAAGGAAGGCTATCCCGTAAAAGCACAAGGTATGGGCGGAAGGCAAGTGAGAAAGGGAAAGAACCATGGAGAAATATTCGATCACCATTATGTAGAGTTCCAATATGCTGACGGATCCGTATTGAATAGTCAATGTCGGCACATACCTGGCACAATGAGCAAGGTTGACGAATTGCTAATAGGCACAAAAGGAAAAATACAATGCGGCGCGGCAAATATTGTAGATGCTAAAGGAAATGTGATTTATCAATTCGATTTGCAAAAAGAAAATAATGCTTATCAAACGGAACACGATGAATTGTTCGCGGCCATTGAAAAGGGCGAGTACAAATTTGCCGACGCAGAAAACGGAGCAAAGAGCACGATGACTTCCATTCTTGGTCGCATGGCCACTTATAGTGGACAAGTGATTGAATGGGATCAGGCATTGAATTCAGGATTGAATCTGCAGCCAAAGGCATATGATTGGAATGCGCTGCCTCCGGTTATTCCCAATGACGAAGGATACTACGCGGTAGCCGTTCCAGGCGTAACAAAATTCTTTGACACTGTTGCAAAATCATAGCTAATTAAACATAATTATAAATATGTCGGACAGAAGAAAATTCTTAGTTCAGTCTTCCGCCCTATTGGGCGGAGCTGCGCTTTCGGTTGCTTTAGATAAACCGGGATTTAATGTACTGAAAGCAGGCGTGTCGCCGGCTGATCAGGTTAACATTGGCGCAATTGGCATCAATGGAATGGGATGGGCCAATGTAAGTGCCGCGCTCAAAGTTCCAGGGGTTAACCTTGTGGCAGTTTGTGATGTTGATCAGAATGTCATCACTAACCGGCTCAAGGATCTCTCCAAATGGAATGTTGACGCATCGAAGGTGAAAGTTTATAGTGATTACAGAAAATTGCTGGAGCAAAAAGATATTGATGCGGTGATCATTGGAACGCCCGATCATTGGCATGCATTGATTATGGTGGAAGCTTGTCAACAAGGGAAGGATGTGTATGTAGAAAAGCCTGTCGGAAATTCAATTGAAGAATGCAGAAGAATGGTTGCAGCACAGAAAAAATACAATCGTGTTGTGCAGGCAGGGCAATGGCAACGCAGTCAGCAACACTTTCAAGATGCGATGGATTTCATTTATTCAGGACAGCTTGGTCCTATACGCACTGTGAAAGTTTGGTGCTACCAGGGCTGGATGCGTCCCGCTGCACAAGTGCCCGACAGCGCACCACCTGCCGGCGTGGATTATACAAAATGGCTTGGGCCAGCGCCAACAAGACCTTTCAATGCTTCGCGCTTTCATTTTAATTTTCGATGGTTCTGGGATTACGCTGGCGGTTTGATGACAGATTGGGGAGTGCATCTTTTGGATTATGGATTAATTGGAATGAAGGCCCAGCTTCCAAAAACTGTAGTGGCTCTGGGAGGAATATTCGCATATCCGGAGTTGGCTCAGCAAACTCCAGATACACTTATGGCGCTATATGAATTCGATGGATTCAACCTCCTATGGGATCATGCGCTGGGAATAGACAATGGTTCTTATGGCAGAGACCACGGCATTGCTTATATCGGAAATAATGCAACGTTGGTAGTTGATAGAAATGGATGGGAAGTAATCGAAGAACGGAACAGCAAAAACAAAATCAGCAAAGTGCTCGCAAAACCATCCGATAACGGGTTGAACAAACATTGGGAGAATTTTATTTCCGTTGTGCGTTCAAGAAAAATGGCCGACTTGAAATGCCCTATTGATGCAGGAGCACATGTAGCAACAGTAGCTCAGATGGGAAATATTAGTTTTCGCTCAGGTCAAAGGGTGAGTTGGGACAAACAGAAAGGAATGTTTACAGACGCTAGTCTCAATAATAAATACTTAATGAAGGAGTATCATAATGGTTACGTTCTTCCTACTATTTAAAAATCGAAGTTCACTCGAGTGCCATTTCAACTTTCAATTGCCGGAAGAAAATCTTCTGTTGGTTGAGTCTTTGGCGGTGCCTTTCTGCCTTTGATCATTTTATCAACTCGAAACATTAAACCCGCGGCGATGAAACTGATTGTGACAACCACAAGTCCCAGCGTATTGTAGTGTTGTAACGGGCTTGTGGTAGTTGCTTGCACTACAATACTGCCCGCAGCCCATGCTCCAACACCACCGGCAATTTGTTGAAGCGAAGAATTAATGCTCATGTATGCGCCTCTATCCTGCATATCAGGAATAGCAGAAGCAAGAGCAGTAGCGGGAACGATGCGCGCAAAGATGGAGGCCATCATCACGATATTAAACATCATAATGAACCACAGCGGCTGGGGTCCCAGGTTCGTATAAGTAATAACTAGTACCGCCGTGAATAAAGTGGCAATTAAGAATAAGCGATACTTGTCAAACTTATCACTTAGTTTTCCCACCAACGGCATTGTAATGAAGGATCCAATTCCCGCCACAAAAAAAAGAAGTTTCAACTGCTCTTCTTTCACAAGAAGATTATTCATTGCAAAAGCGCTTCCGAATGGCATCATCATGAAACCTCCGATAGACAAGATGCCTGTTGCAGTTAAACCTATACGATAATTCCGTTTCTTAATCGTATGCCAAAGGTGTAATAGTGGTGCTTTATCTTTTTGCAGCGCCAGATGCATGTTTACTGGCCGCATGCGCGTTGCCACCAAAATAATTACGATTACGGCAACAGCAACAACCATCCAGAAAGGCGATTGCCATCCCCATAATTCGGCGAGATACAATCCGATCGGTATTCCAAGAACCTGGCTGCCGGCAAATCCCATCTGTAAATAGCCCATCACCCGACCTCGTTGTTGAAGAGGAAATAAGTCAGTCACAATTGCCATGGATGTAGATCCAATAACCCCTCCAAACAAACCTGTGATGAGCCGCCCCGCCAACAATGAGGCATATGAATTCGCTATTCCGCAAAATCCAGTGCCGAGAATGAAACCGATATAAAAAAATAAAAGAAGCTTCTTGCGGTCAAATTTATCAGCAAATCCTGCTGTAAGAAAGCCAGAGATGCCCGCACTAAAAGCATACACTGAAACTACTAATCCAAACTGCGATGGCTTAAGTGATAACGCGCGCATTAAGAAAGCACCAAGTGGAGAGATCACCATGAAATCTAGTACAACAGTAAACTGTGTCAACGCCAGCAGCGCGATCACTAGTTTTTGGTATGACGTGAATTTTGAAGTTTTTTCCATGATAGTTGTTCGCGAAGTTAGCCGGGCAATATGAAGCGAATGTAACTTTTTATGGGGATTATGCTTCGAAGACTGAAGACGCCTTTTAGTATTCGAAAATCTCTGATGTATTCTAAAACCCGAAACGTCGAGACTAAAGACAGAAGCCCTCGTTTCGACAGCATAAAACAATATACAGGACTCTATTTTGAATCTTCGAGTGTCAAAGAGTTCAATTTTATGAGGCTTGCGTCTTCAGTCTTCGAAGCGCGATGCAGCGACGAATGTTCAATGCGCAATGTTCAATGCTCAATTACATATCGACCATCCATCCACTCCAGTCGCTTCTCAACTCCGCTCGCTTCTCGACTCCGCTCGAAGCTAATCGCCGCCCCTTCGACTTCGCTCAGGATGCAATCCGTGAATACCCTTACGCCTTAGGAAGCATACATCGTAAGTTTACTAGAAAAACATTTACGTTTTCTACGAAAATTTTTCGTTGAACATCAATGAACTATCGACGAATGAACTCATATTTTCGACGAATGGACGAAAAACGCTTGCAAGAATTAAAGTCGGGCTATACTTTTACTTCAGCAACTGAGACGTACCAATTAGAAAACATTTAAAAACTAGTATATGAAAACGCTTACAAAAATCAACGAAACCGCTAAAGTAGCTATCCTCGCTACATCTTTCCTTTCAGTAGTTATGGTGATCAATTTTACAGCCTGGTTCTAAGAAGAAGCTGTTAGCTATTAGCCATTAGCTTTTAGCCTCATCACTGAACTTTTGACTATTATAATCCGTATTAAAAAATAGAAACTCTAAAAACTCTTTATATGAAAACTTTTAAAAACGAAACAGTAAAAATCGCAGTTCTTGCTACTTCTTTTCTTTCAGTAGTTATGTTAGTGAACGCAACTGTTTGGTTCTAATTTCGAAATTGCAGAATTGGGAAGTTGGAAAATTGAAGAGACCCGAAGTGAAGCAGCCCCAATTCAAAATTTCCCTCCCGATAGCTATCGGGACTGTGCGAAGCGAAGAACCCCAATTTCACAATCTACCTTAAGCCCTCGCCAAGTAATCCTTTTTCTGATCTCCTGTGAAGAATCGTTATCAACGTAACTTTTAAAAACGTACACGTATGAAAACGATCACTTCAATCAACGAAATTCTTAAAGTCGTTTTAGCCGCAACTGGCTTCATCACTTTGTTCATGATGTTCAATGGTGGTGGATTCTAAGAAGCAATTAGCTCTTAGCCGATAGCCTTTACAATGAACTTTTCGCCCTGGCACAATGATCAACAGTCCGGCTTTCATCCACGGCTATTCGCACTTCCGCCATTAGCGTCCATTAGTGTAAAAATTATTAGCGTCCATTAGTGTATTATGAAAAGGATCAACACAAAAAAAATCGACTCAAACTTAACGGCCGTTTTGGTAGCCGTAGGTTTTATGTGCTTAATGATCCTGCGTGATCACATTCAATAAAGTGAAGTGTGATGACTCCAAAGAGTCCATTACCAAAACAACAACTGAATGAAACTTATCTTCATCATATTAGTGCTCCTGGTCACCGTGATCGCGATTGCCTTCTGGAAGGATATTAAAGAGATGTCGGCAAGGCAACGAAAAACTAGAAAGAAGGAAATGAAGCCAGCAGAGGAGCGTGTGAAATCAACAGGGAACAACAGGCAATAGGCAATAGACAAAAGACAGGAGACAAAAGACAAAAGACTAGAGACTGAAGACAGGAGACAAAAGACAAGAGACTAGAGACAAGAGACTAGAGACTAGAGACTAGAGACAAAAGACAAGAGATTAGAGATTAGAGATTAGAGGAAGTAGGAAGCAAAGCAACAAAAAATTAAGTCAACCTTTCCTTTTAAAATAAAATCGAGTGAGTATGAAATTGAGTTATTCTACCCGCAAAAAAATTTATCTGACGAGAAAATACCTGAGGATGGGATTTAAGTTCTCATTCTTTTTATCTGCATGTCTCGTTTTAGCAACTTGGTTTTTCGATAACGTTTAATGTAGGTTTAATGTGTGGACTTTCGAGGAATAGTGACACAGTGTAATGTCTTAAGTCTATATTTTGTTAGGGGCGGTTTGGCAATCCTCCGGGGTTTCAAAATGAATGATATGGCTAGCGAGGAAATCCCGGCGGATGTGAGTTTTTACCGATTTTTTTTCTTACTCCTCCTTTAGGGGGAGAAATTTTTGAAGCTGCGAATACCAATGGCTGGTGTGTGTGGGGGTTTAATTCAACATGATCTCATCTACCATCACCCAGGGATGTTTGTCTTCTTTTCCACTCTTATACCATTTGGGATATGATGCAAGTGGCCTCGCCACAATTTTCAAGAACGAAACTTTTGCTGCCTTCACTGGATTTTCCAAATAGGTTAGCGCTGCCTTATCTTTTTTTGCGGGCTGAACAGGGTTTGTTTGCGAAATCAATTTTAGATGCTGCCTATCTGTTCCTCCCCAGATTTCAATATGCAAAGGTGGAAACACTCCTATTCCCGTATTCACCATGTAATGGAGACCAACTGAGCTAACATCCACCGGGTTTTTAAATTCATACTCCAGCGCCATATCACGTCCTCTGAAACCAATCCATTTATCGGTAAACGCATTATAATCACCTGCCAGGTTATCTGAAAAAGTTGAGGAGCCAGTGCCCTTGTGACCCTCATCGGGCAGAGTAAGAAGATGAATGCTATCTGGCTGAATAGTTGACCTGAAGAATTCAAACTTTGCTACATCGCTTCCAATCCATCCACCCTTATACGCTCTTGCCTTTATCGATGTATTTGTTGTGAGCGTGGTATCTTTTTCAAATGAAATGGAGTTGCTACTGTCTGGATCTTTTGCACCAAAATTATATCGAATGTTCACTCCTTTCACCGGATGAGAAAGATGCAGCACAATAGATTTATCAATGAATATACCCGAGCCCTTGTTTTTTTCATTTACGAAAACCGGAGGATTAAGATGAACGGAATCACTACCATCATTTTTATAGCCCGTTACAAAATCAATAGTTGGATTAACCGCTTTTAACTGCTGCACATCCTTGTCGGATAGCCCGGTGTTCCAAATCACGAGACTAGACATTTCCTTCAGTGCCACTATTTTTTTCAATGCTGAAAGGTCTGCTTTTGTTCCTGCAAGTGAAAGTGATCTTAGATGAGGAAGTTGGGAAAGTTGTGCTATCGCACTTCCTGTAACATCACTAAAGTTCAGATTCAGCTTTCGTAGATTTTTGAATTGAATAATTGTTTTAAGTTCTTCATCCTTGACAGGCATTTTATTTAGATCGAGAGAAATAGTTTGAACCTTTAGCGGCAACAGATCCTGCAACGAACGCTGGTTATACTCGCTGCGATTGAAAAAGCTAATAGCAAGTGCAGGGGACTCCTTAGCAATCGGGGTGATCAAGCGGTAATTATTATTCAGCTGCTGGATGGTCTTTTCATCGGCAGCCTCGAAATCAAATTGCTCACCCTGGTCACTTTCTCCCATTAAAATTACAGTTGCCAACTGGCGGAGTGAATCATTCGCGGGAAGGTCAATTATCTTTTTTGTAAATACCGGGCCCAGTTTTATCCAATGATATAAAAGGCTCAATTCCTCCTCCGTTAACTGTGACTTACCCTGTGGAGGCATATGCTTTTTCTCTTCGAGTGGGAGATGTACCCTTTTTAGCAAAAGACTCAAATCCCTATTGGCCGTGTCAAACAATGTTCCTGATTTCCCTCCTCGCATGATGAATGCACTATCAGTAAGAATGAGATTTCCTTTTTCTTTTTTTTCGTTGTGACAACCCATGCATTTATCCGCTAGCACCGGTTTGATCAAATCTTTGAACACTAATGCTTCCTGAAATGAAACGGGTTTATTTTCATCGCTCTTTACGGGAGCAAGGAGGAAATTTTCGCCGTGTGTTAGCACAGAACCCAGATGCGCCGCAATGATGATACAGACAACTGCCATTACAGAACTTATTTTCACGAGCCACGTCCTAAACCACGAAGCATCGCGGGAATAATAAATAAATGAACATACAAATACGATACAAACGCCTCCAAGGCGATGCCATTGAATCACCGAACCTTGATACCCTTCTTCGCGTGATAGGAGGATGCCCATAATTGCGGTGATGGCGGCGGTCAGCGTCCCTATTAATAACAGGCTGTCCGCAAATACCTGATAGAATTTTTCGTTTGTGTATTTGTTTCGAAAACTAAAAAACTCCAACAGCAATGCCAGCAACAGAATAACAATCGGGAAATGCAATAGGAGCGGGTGCATTCTGCCAACGGGTTGAAGCCAGGTGGGCACAACTATTCTGTCGCCAAAAATGAGCAGAAATAGAATAAAGACATTAAGGGTAAAAAGAATATTGTCTGCAATGCGGACCGTATTAATCTTCATATCGGATGCAACCTCGTGAATTTTCAATTATGCGCGGGTGAATTTATAAGGATAAACTTTGCCTGACGCCCATTGTGCAACGTAAAGGTTTTCTTCGTCATCAACGCAAACATCGTGTGGATGAACAAATATTTTTTCGGCTTGTGCCATTTGCTGCAACACACCTTCGTTGTACACCGGCTCAGTGCCGCCAATGTTTGAAACTACTTTATTGTCTTTGTCAAGGATAGTGACAAAGCCAGTTCCTTCCTTACTGAGATCGGGCGATCTAAGAACGGCCGCATATAAATGATCGCCTTTAATTACAGGCCTGCATACGCACGCCCCAGGAAGTTTAATTACCTCTATCAATTTTCCATCTAATGAAAATCGTTTGAAGCAATTCCTCGTTCTGTCCGTAACCAATAAAGTCGGACTTCCATTTCTCCTATCAATGACAATACCATGTGCATTATCCAAATGCTCATCGCCTTCTCCTCTCCCGCCAAAAAATGATTTCAGTTTCCCATCCTTATCATAATGCATTACATATTGCGCGCCATAGCCATCTGCTATAAAGAAATCTCCATTGGTGTCCACGGCCACTTCGGTAGGGACAAACTGACTGGCTTCTTTATAAACCCCGGTTTCTAACGGAACATCTATGGTCATCAAGACAGCGCCTCCAAGCGTGGTTTTATACACCTGGTGCCTTGCCGTATCCGTTATAAAAAGATGTTGCAAACCATTTTCATCAAAGAGCGTCAGACCGTGGGCTCCGGGAAAGTCGTGTCCCCATGAAGACAATAATTTGCCCGACTTATTATAAATGAGAATATTATTTTTTGTTTCATTAGTGAGCAGGATGATCCTTCCTTTTGCATCCTGGACCATTTCATGGCAATCGTTAACGGGGTGCTTACTCACGTTCAATTTTCCCCAGTCTTTATTCATTCTATACTTCATATTGCCATGGCCATACACAGTACCTTTATTCTTTGCCATTAATCCATGTGCGATGCCAAAGCTCGCAGTGAATAGCGTTGCTTGCTTTACAAATTCTCTTCTTTTCATTATAATGAGTTTACGATATCAGCTCCTTAATCACATTACCTGAAACATCGGTGAGACGATAACGGCGGCCAAGGTGACGGAATATTAATTTTTCGTGGTTTAATCCCATGAGGTGAAGTACAGTTGCATGAAAGTCGTGAACGTGCACCGGATCTTTAATGATGTTGTATCCAAATTCGTCAGTTTCTCCATAAACAATTCCCGGCTTCACACCTCCTCCTGCCATCCAGATACTGAAGCAACGTGGATGGTGATCCCTTCCATAATTATCTTTTACGAGTTTGCCCTGGCTGTAATTGGTGCGACCAAATTCTCCACCCCAGATCACGAGTGTTTCATCCAGCAATCCTCTTTGTTTGAGGTCAGTAATCAATGCAGCGGAAGCCTGGTCAACATCTTTTGCCTGACCGGCCATTTCATTTGGGAGATTACCATGCTGATCCCACCCTTGATGATATAGTTGTACAAAACGCACTCCATTCTCGGAAAGTTTTCGGGCGAGCAAACAATTTGCAGCAAATGTTCCAGGCACTAAACAATCAGGTCCATACAACTTAATAATGTCCTCTGGTTCTTTAGAAACATCCATGATATCAGGAACCGATGTCTGCATTCGATAGGCCATCTCATATTGCTGCACCTTTGTATTGATTTCCGGATCGCCAAATTGCGAATAGGAAATTTGATTGAGCTCGGATAATTTATCCAACATCTTCCTGCGATCCATTGAATTCATTCCTTGCGGATCAGCGAGATACAGAACCGGATTTTCTCCACTGCTAAATTGCACGCCCTGGTGAATGGAATCAAGAAACCCATTGGTCCATAATTTTGAGTATACACCCTGGCCGTTTCCTTTTCCTCTCGATAATAACACTGTAAACGCTGGAAGATTTTTATTCTCGCTTCCCAGTCCATAACTCAGCCAGGCTCCCATGCTTGGACGATTACCTTGTTGCGCTCCAGTTTGGAAAAAAGTCAAGGCAGGATCGTGATTGATTGCTTCTGTATACATTGATCTAATGATACAGATGTCGTCTACAATCTTTGCTGTGTGCGGGAAGAGATCGCTTATCCATGCGCGTGCTTCGCCATATTGTTTGAAATCATAGAAGGACCCAACCATTGGGAACGAAGATTGATTCGCTGTCATTCCAGTCAATCGCTGTCCCATTCGAACAGAGGCAGGTAATTCTTTACCCATCATCTCCCTCAATGTTGGCTTGTAATCAAAACTCTCTAATTGCGACGGCGCGCCATTTTGAAAAAGATAAATGATTCTCTTTGCCCTCGGAGCAAAATCAGGCATACCAGCCACTCTCACGAGTTCCTCTTCACTTCCACCTGAAAAAAGATCTGGTATTAATAGTGATCCTAACGCTACACTACCGATACCCAAACTCAGGCGCGACAAAAACCGCCTTCTGTTTACATTCAACCCGTTTTCTAAGATTTCATTCGCCATGACATTATTTGGTTATGGTCTCTTCCAGGTTATAAATGGTGGTGATCACTTGCATCATCGATGCAAGCATTATTTTATCAGCATGCTCAGGCATCGGATACTCACCAACGCCGAGGATCTTGTCAGCTTTCTGATTGTCAGCTTTAAAATTATTCAGCTCGTCATTCCAATATGATTTCAATATGGACAACTCCTTCTCCGTCGGCTTTCGGCAAACAATGACTCTAAATGCTTCTTCAATCTTTTGGTCTACTGAATTATTTTCAGTCATGAGTTTCGCGGCTAATACTCTTGATGCTTCCAGTACAGTAGGATCATTCATCATTACCAATGCTTGTAATGGCGTATTGGTATTTAGTCTCCTCACTTCACATTGATCGCGGTTGCTGGCATCGAAGATGCCCATCGAAGGTGGTGGAACCGTCCGTTTAATAAAAACATACATGCCCCTCCTATATAATTTATCGCCATGATCCTGTTGATAGGTGGCCAATTGTCCGCGACCAGACGTTGCAGCCTCCCACAGGCCCGGTGGCTGATAAGGCTTCACACTCGGACCTCCAATTGACCGGTTGAGTAATCCGCTTGAGGCAAGTACGAGGTCACGCACGAGTTCCGCTTTCAAGCGATATCGGGGACCATGCGATAACAAAATATTTTCTGGATCTGTTTTTAATTTTTCATTCGTGATAACGGCAGACTGTCGATACGTGGCCGACATCACGATCTGTTTTACCAATCTTTTAATATCCCAGCCATGCTCCATAAAATCAACAGCCAACCAATCCAACAAGGTAGGATGCGATGGCAATTCACCTTGCATACCGAAGTCGCCCGATGTTTTTACAATCCCTCTCCCAAAGAATTCCTGCCACATCTGATTCACAAATACTCTTGCGGTAAGCGGATTTCGTTTGTCGAACAACCACTCAGCTAAACCGAGCCGGTTCTTTGGCAGATTATCGTCAAAGTTTAATATCGAATGTGGCGTTCCCGCCTGCACTTCTTCTCCGTGCACGTCGTACGCACCGCGTTTGAGGAGGTATGTCTTCCTAATAGTATCCTTGCGATCGCCCATAATGGAAACGATCAGCTTATTTGTATCCGGTTTATTAATGAAATTCAAAGTTGTTTTCACATCTTCATTGGTGATCTGCATGAACGGCTTCTTGGCGTAGGTTTCCGGGCCACCAACAACCGACTCAAGTCCCACTTCCTTTACGTTGTTGAAAAAGGAAAACAATTGATAATATTCTTTTTGGGTGAAAGGATCGAATTTATGATCATGACAATGTGCGCATTCGATAGTAACTCCAAGCAGGGCTTTACCAAAAGTATTTGTGCGATCCGTAACGTATTCCACGCGATACTCTTCGTCAATTACTCCACCCTCTTCGGTGATTTTGTGATTGCGATTAAAACCAGTTGCTAGTAATTTCTCTTTGCTTGAATCAGGTAAGAGATCGCCGGCAAGTTGCCACGTGATAAACTGTTTATAAGAATAATTTTCGTTGAAGGCATGAATTACCCAATCGCGCCACGGCCATTGGCTTCGATAGTTGTCGTCCTGGTATCCATGTGAATCGGCGTATCGTGCAATGTCCATCCAATACAACGCCATCCTTTCTCCATAAGCTGGACTCTTCAACAATTGATCAACCATCTTCTCATATGCATTCGGATCTTTGTCGGCAAGAAACTTATCCATTGTTGCGATATCCGGTGGCAAGCCAGTGAGGTCCAGGCTCACGCGTTTAAGCAATCTTTCTTTATCCGCTTCTTCATTTGGCTTAAGGCCTTTCTTTTCTAATTTTTGAAGAATGAAATGATCAATTTCATTTTTTGTCCATTCTTTATTTTGAACATCAGGTAGTGCTGGTCTCACCGGCGGGGTAAATGCCCAATGGCGTTCATACGCAGCTCCCTGGCTGATCCATTTTTTTATGAGTTCAATTTCCTGCGCAGTTAATTTAAGGTTTGATGCAGGTGGCGGCATCATCACGGAAGTATCCACGGATGATATGCGCAAATACACTTGTGAAGAATCGGGTTTGAATGGAACGATTGCGTGTGCGCCCGGATGCTCCTTTAATGCGTCATATGCTTCTTTTGCAATGTCGAGACGAAGGCCGGCTTGTCGCTTATTGGCATCAGGACCGTGACAACTGAAACATTTGTCTGCCAGAATAGGGCGGATATCAAAGTTGTAGCTGATTTTTTCTCGTGAATTGTCACGGGCGGATGAATTGCAGGCCTCAATGATCATCAAAAAGCCAAAACCTGCTAGGATCAGCGATAGGCAAGCGCGCAGCATGCCCAAATATACACTGAACTTTCGTTTCAAATGGCAACTGGCAATAGGCAAAATTTTTAGTGAACTTTCGTTAGAATGGGCAATTGGCACCAGGCAACTTGGCAAAGGTTATTCGACTAGATTATGCTGCAAATTGGGAAGGTCCTTCCAGCTTCAAGGCAATTTCCCAATCTCCCAATTCCAAAATTTCCCAATTGGATTGCCTATTGATTAATTCCCCCATTTAAATGCAAGTCCGGTGCTTAAACGATAATTATTTTGGGTGTTGTTGAAGAAAAAGGTTGGAATATAATCCGCCTGTAAAATGCGCCAATCCATTTTACGACTGATTTGATAGTTAAGCGCAGCACCGAGGTTAAAGCAGAATCCGCCTTTGCTAATCTTGCTGGTGCCTATTGATTGCTCAAGTTTTGCCTTATAATTGACCATCCCAATCAGCCCATGAGTGAGGAGTTCTAATTTGGAATCATTGCCAAAGATTTTTGGGATGTAGGTCACTCCCGCTGTTATCGTGAACAGATTATTGGTGCTTTTTAAGTCGGTTTCCTTTTTTGTATTTGTGTAATATCCTAGGTCCAGAGTAAGTCCCAATTTTTCACTGGTCCGATGCGTATATTCCAGCGTGCCACCATATGCACCAAATGCGTCATCCTTGTCGCTAAAATGAAAATAACTGGGTGCAATGAAGATTTCATCTGAATGAAACGTTGGTGAAGGGGCCACCGTTTGAGATGAAGCCGACACAGTTATCAAGCCCAGCAAACAAACGATTATGAATAGTTTTTTCATAACGAGCATTTATAAAGATAAAAGATAAAGGAAAAGCATATGTGAGCAGATCGCATTTAACGGTATATTACCGACCCCGTAGGGGCAACACGGATCGAATGCTGAATGCGTTGGCTTAATTGAGAAACACGATTTCCAGCCAAACGAAAACATTAAAATTTCAACTCAATTCATTGTATTAATTTCCTTGCCCCATCGGGGCAACATGTCGGTAATTAGTTGGTAATTTGCTGGTCATGGGAAACCGAAATATTCACGTGTGAAATGTCAATATGCGAATCTGGTCGCTTCACCCAAAATATCTTGATGCCCGCGGACTGGTTGCGCTTTGGAGGGAAACCCTGCTAGCAAAACATGTGCTGGAAGGGAAAACGAAAGGATATGTTCGACACCCGCAATTAAACAGGTTCAGGAATCATCAAAATCCACTGGACGCGGTGAATCACTACCTTTCTGAAGTGCATAAAGAAGCTGAAGGAAGAGGTTATCACTTCGATACCGAAAAACTGAATTGGAATTTTAAGAAATCAAAACTAACCGTTACGAAGGGACAAATAAATTTTGAAACACGTCATCTTTTGAAAAAACTAAAAACAAGAGACAAAACAAAATACAAGGAGATCAAATTGCAAATTGATTTTGATGCGCATCCACTATTTATAGTCATAGATGGCGAAATTGAAGATTGGGAAATCAGATAAAGAATAAAATAACCAATAGTGTTGACATTAACCCGAACCGATTCTGACAATTCTGATTTCATTCAACTTGTGCGTTTGCTTGACGCAGATCTTGCTACACGAGATGGCAACGAACACTCCTTCTATGCTCAATTTAACAAGATTGATAAAATACGTCACGTGGTGGTTGCCTTTGAAAACAATTTGCCGGTGGGTTGTGGCGCAATTAAATCATTCGATCTACAAACGATGGAAGTAAAGCGGATGTACACTCTCCCTGAACACAGAGGCAAAGGCATTGCTAAAAACATATTGAAAGAACTCGAAAAATGGGCCGCTGAATTATCCTGCAACAAATGCATATTGGAAACAGGAAAGAGACAACCAGAGGCCATCGAATTATATCAGCGTTCTGGATACGCTATCATACCAAATTACGGGCAATATGCGGCCATCGAGAATAGTGTTTGTTTTGAGAAGCAGTTGACCAAACTCAGAACCGATTAATATCCTCGCGCGTAACTTTATTGTTTCTCACCAAAAACAATTCCATGAAATGGGCATTTATCCTTTCGGTTACTCTTTTGCCGTTACTAGGCTTTTCACAAATAGACACAGCGTTCATCTCAAAATTGAAATCCTTAGATACTGCAAATATTCTGAAACTCGATACCAGCGCTGTCCCTGAAGATGCACTCACTCAAAAGATTAAGGCCCTGCGAAAAGAAAAAACCGGATTGAGCCTTGAAACTATTATGTTCATTAAGATCTCGGAAGAACAACAAAAAGATAATAAACGGCCACACGATTTCTACGATCGCTTGAAAGCTGAAATCAGTTCGGGACATACCAGTAAATTGCTGGATAATTGCTTTATCAATATATATCGTAGAACATTTACCGAATCCGAGATCGATGACCTGTTGCACTTCTATCAAACCTCGGCAGGAAAAAAATTCGAAAGAGAGTTTTTGCCTTTACTTGTAGAATCAGCTAAAGCTGCCGAACAGTTATTAAAAATTGCAGTCACGAAGATTGAAGCACATTAGATGATGAAATCGGGCACGGGATCATCGTATTGGAAAAATTGGAGAAATAATGAAGTATCGCAGAATGCCCATTGAGATAGAATCACCTGAGGGTTTTGGTTATGAAAATATCGAATGTAACCTTGCAGAAAGCTCATTTGCTGACCAAAAGCTCTCTGACCTCGGCATCTCTCTTGAAGATTTGACGCTCTTTTACGGAGATCACCGTGGCAAAGAAGCGCTTCGGGATCGGATATCTGCAGAAATCAAACTGCAACCAGAACATGTTTTAACCACTGCAGGCGCCGCTCCCGCCCTTTTCATCGTTGCCACAAGCTTATTGGAAAAGAACGATCATATTGTAGTTGCAAAAACAAATTATGCAACCAACATAGAAACGCCACGTGCAATCGGCTCAAACATTTCCATGCTTCAATTAAAATTTGAAAACGGATACCAGCTGGATACGGAAGAATTAGAAGCGATGATCACTCCACATACAAAACTTGTGAGCCTCACTTATCCGCATAATCCAACGGGCGTGATGATTGATGAGGAAACACTCCATCGCTTAGTTAACATCGCTGAAAAAAAAGCTGTCTATCTATTGTTAGATGAAACCTATCGCGAGATGAGTTTCACCAAACCATTGGCCGTTGCCGCCACGCTATCGCCACGCGTCATTAGCGTTTCGTCGATGTCAAAATCATACGGTCTGCCTGGAATCCGCATTGGATGGCTTGTTACGCAGGATAAAAACCTCATGGAAACATTTTTGGCAGCTAAAGAACAAATCTTCATTACCAACTCAGTTGTGGACGAAGAAATTGCCCATCAGTTTCTGTTACGCAAGGATTCATTATTTCCGCGAATAAAGAAAACGATTCACGAAAATTTTGAATTGCTTAAAAAATTTATGGGCCAGCAGCACTTGCTGGAATGGGTTATGCCTGGAGGTGGTTGTGTTTGTTTTCCCCGAATTAAATCAACAGTCATCGTTGATACAAAAAAATTTTACGATCTCCTGTTAACCAAGTATGGAACCTACGTGGGACCCGGACATTGGTTTGAAGAAGATGACCGAAACATGCGCATGGGTTTCGGTTGGGAACGTAAGGACAAATTAGAAATGGGATTGAATAATATACTGAAAGCGATTGAAGATGCGAGATACTAGGCTAGACTTTGGTTAGCGGTTTGAGGTTTGAAGTTTGAAGTTTGAGGTCCCGACTCGGCGTTCGCCGGTCGGGATGCAGACCCAAGCGTCTGCATTTGAAGTTTGAAAATTCCTGGATGAACGCAGATCATACAATATTGCAATTTCTTTCTCACTATTCGGATGTAGTGTCGGAGGAGGCGTTGCGTGTTCGCAAAATCATTCTTGAGAGTCTTCCATCAATCCAGGAGCAAATTGACCATTCGGCAAAGATGATTGCGTATGCTTATGGACCGAAATATTCGGACATGATTTGTACAATCATTCCATCCAAAAAAGGTGTGAAACTTGGTTTCTACAAAGGCAACGAACTTCCCGACCACGACGGAATTCTTGAAGGAACAGGAAAAATTAGTCGATACGTTCAATTTGCCGGAAAGAAAGAAATCAAAACCTCATCAATCAAAAATTTATTACTTCTGGCACAGCGCAAATATGAAGAACGGACTAATAAATGAAATGAAATGAAAACGAAGAACAAACGACAAACAACAAACGACAAACAACAAACGACAAACTAAATCTTAGTCAGGCAACGCAAACGCTACATATTCATCCCCCGACTTAGATCCAATCTTTCCTCCACCACACGCAATCACTACATACTGTTTTCCATTTACAAAATAAGTAGCGGGTGTGGCAAAGCCGGGAACTGGCAGTTGGGCTTCCCATAAAAGCTTCCCGGATTTTTTGTCAAACGCCCGAAACTTTCCATCCTTTGAAGCAGCAATGAATACTAGTCCGCCTTTTGTGACGAGCGGTCCGCCATATCCTTCCGTTCCTGTAACAGGAATTCCCTTCTTTGTCAATTCGGGATACTCACCTACTGGCACCTTCCAAAGCAGTTTGCCATTGTTCAGATTCACCGCATTGAGCGTACCCCAGGGAGGCGTGATGCCAGGATATCCATTTTTATCCAGGAATCTATTGTAGCCAGTCATGGTATAAGGCACTTCATCGAGGATGCTTTTCTTTGATACAAGTTGATCCGCTTCTCCACCTCCCGGTTCTTTCGGTGCGCTCGTCCTGCCTTTCTTTTCAGGTCCCTTTGATTCAAGATTAAGAAGAAAACTAATCAGTGCGCCTTTATCGCCCTCAGTAATTTGTTTGAAAGCAGGCATCATATTCTTTCCATTCTCTATAATTTTTCTCGTTTGTTCTTCATTTAATTTCTTCTGAAGACTCACGAGTGATGGATAAGAACTACCATTTCCTTTCAACTCGGGTCCATGACAAGAAAGACAATATTTGTTGTACACTGATTGACCAACTCCTTTCAATGATCGATCATCTGATTTATTTTTCGGAACATCGATCATCGTTAGCGACCATGGTAATTCGCTGCTTTGGATGTATAGGATCCCTGACTCCGGATCGGCCGCTGCTCCTCCCCATTCGCCACCTCCATCGAACCCAGGAAAGATCCATGAGCCTTCCTTGCTTGGTGGCGTAAACATTTTCTCGTACTTCACCTTCTTATATTTCTCCAGCATTTCCGCATGTGCCTCTGGTGAAATGTTGGTGACATCATCAATAGTGAATTTCTGTCGCGCAAAAGGTTCCGGCAAGGTTGGTATGGGTTGTGTTGGCCACGTCTCTTCGCCCGGAAGTGCATTGCGTGGTACTGCTCTTTCCTCAATTGGAAATACCGGTTTTCCGGTGATCCGGTCAAAAACAAAAACATATCCATGCTTGGTGATCTGGGCAACGGCATCAATCTTTTTCCCATCGCGCTCAATTGTAACAAGATTTGGATTTGCCGGAAGATCTCGATCCCATAAATCATGATGGATAACCTGGAAATGCCATAGGTATTTACCAGTGCTTGCATCGAGTGCAATCAGGGAATTTCCAAACAAGTTCGTTCCCTTGCGAATGCCACCATAAAAATCTCCGCTGACTGATCCTGTTGGAACGTAGAGAATGCCTCTGTCTTCATCCAGCGACATGCCCGCCCAGTTATTTGCGCCGCCCAATTTTTTCCATGCTTCCTTATCGGGCCACGTGTCATATCCGAATTCACCTGGATGTGGAATGGTGTGAAAAATCCAACGGCGTTCGCCAGTACGCACATCATATGCGCGAATATGACCCGGAGCAGCGTCTGCAGATTCGGAAAGTCTTGTCCCCACTATGAGTAGATCATGATAAATTATTCCTGGTGTTGTTCCAGCAACGAAAGAATTAAACCCGGGTTCCCGATCAAGATTTTCTGAAAGATCAATGAATCCATTTTTACCGAATGCATTTATTTTTTTTCCATTCTCGGCGTTTATTGCATACGTCCTTGAACCCACACTGAAAAAAATTCGCTTATCCTTTCCTTCTTCATCCTGCCAGTAGACCACTCCCCTGCTCACTTTGAAGAATGCAAAAGGATCTTTCTTCAATATGCTGTCATCATTAGCCGGATCAAAAATCCATTTTGGCTCGCCAGTAGCAGCATCGAGGGCAAGCAATTTTAGTTTCGGGCTCGTGCCATATAAAACCCCGTCTATCACAATAGGATTACACTGATTCTGGGATCGGTTACCGGTATCTTTATCGTGTGAACTAAAGCTCCAGGCAACGTGAAGTCGATTTACATTTGAAGTATTGATTTGTTCATTAGATGAATATCGAATCCCGTCCTTTGATCCAGCATATGATCGCCAACCCGTATAATCTTTTTTGACTGACGAAGATTGCCTGCACGAACAGAAAACAAGTAAGAAGATTGCGGGAATTGCAGATGTACGAGTCATGCGCAAGAAGAAATTGACATTGAAAGTTTTGATTTCTATCTATTGAGAATTTCCACTCTTCCATTGGAATACCCAACAATGAGTATTGGTGCCATTTCAGCAAACAAACCGGTTTCCACTACTCCGGCTATCAGGTGCAGTTGTATATTCAACGTAGACGGATCCTCTATAAGGTCAAACTTGCAATCCACGATCAAATTACCATTGTCGGTAACAAAAGGGTTTCCTTGTTCCATTCTAATATTCGCTTTGCATCCAAGGCCTTCAATTTTTTTTATGGTTAGCGCAGAAGCAAATGGAACAATTTCAACTGGCAAGGGAAAGTTTCCCAAATGTGTCACCAACTTTGATGAATCCACTACGATAATATATTTGGAACTGTTTGCAGCAATGATCTTTTCCCTAAGTAAGGCACCGCCGCCACCCTTGATAATATCTTTATTTGAATCAACTTCATCGGCGCCGTCAATTGTTATGTCGATTTGTGTAAGTTGATCGAAGGAAGCCATTGGAATATTAAGCTCAGTTGCCAGCTTCGCGGAATGCTCGGAAGTTGCCACTGCTTTAATCTTCAAACCCTGCTTCACTTTTTCTCCAAGTTTTTGAATCGCCCAATACGCAGTGGATCCGGTTCCCAGGCCTACGGTCATTCCGTTCTTGACATATTCAACCGCTTCTTCTGCGGCTATTTTTTTTGGATCAACAGCATTCATGGTAGGACAAAGATCGGGGTTTAGCCTACATAGAAAAGTATGCTATTTCCGATTCGTGTATCTTGAGAAGTACTATTTCAACGAACGGCTAACTGCTCTTTCATGCGGCTTATACCTTGGTGGATTATAGGATTATTCATAAACACTCTTCTTTTCGTGGGCAGTGAGTCATTTGGTCAGTGTGACCCGCAAACAGGTGCTGGGCCCGCAGCCGATTTTTTCAATACGGGTGAGGGTGCACCGGGGACAAATGATGCGAAGTGGAAAGTAGCATTGGATTCAATCACCGGTGAATTTAGACCCGCCATAGTGATGTCGGGCCTGCCACCACTCTACTATAATTCCGCGCATTGGATTTCTTTTAGTACTTCGGGCGAACATACTAGCAACAGATTCTTTTACTTTAAAATAAATGTTGACCTGCCTTGTTTTAATCTCTGCGGAAAAAGCTTTGATGAGCCGAATACCTTTTGTCTCAACCTTGACCTCTATGCCGATAATTCCATTTATGAAATTTATATCAATGGTGTTCCGCAAAGTGGTAACCTGGGGAATATTATTCCATTACCCAATCCATTTAATCCGCCAGGACATCCGCAGAGTGATAAAACAACTGTTTCTCTATGCAAGAATTGGAAAATGGGAGCGAATACACTCGTCATTCAAATTGCGTCTTCCGCAACCGTGGCCGGTCTGCTTGTTGAACCAGCAGCAACACCACTGCCTACAGCGGGCGCTGATACAATTCCAAAAACCATTTGCGATGGCGAGTCAGTAAGTTTTGGCAATCTTATTCTTACCAAACCCGGATATTATTTTCAATCCTTCCACCGGCAAAGTGGTTGCGATTCAAATGTGGTGATGCATCTCTTTGTGAATCCGAAACCTAAAACAATAATCGACACTACCATTTGCGAGGGCGGAAACGTTGAGGGATATAGTACTAGCGGATTTTTTTTCGATACTTATAAATCTGCAAACGGATGCGATAGTATAAGGCAACTTCGCCTTACTGTTTTGGAAAAACCTAAACCTCATTTGCCAAATAACATAGGAATCTGCGCCACAGATTCATTGATACTTTCACCCGGGAAATTTGATTCATACCTCTGGCAGGATGGTTCCTCATCGAATGTATTTGTTGCGAGAACCACGGGAATTTATTCGGTTGTTGTATCCAACGCTTGTGGCACTGCGAACGTTCAAATAACTGTGGAGAATGGAATATGTAGTACTTATTTCCCGTCGGCATTCACGCCAAATAATGATCGGAGAAATGATTTTTTTAAAGTACTTACCGACCTTAAGTTCCAGGATTTTCATCTCATAGTGTTCAACCGTTGGGGGCAACCAGTGTTTGAGAGCAGGAGTTCACTAAAAGGCTGGGACGGAAATCTCAATGGGAAGGAACAACCACCGGGTACGTACGTGTGGAGGTGCACGTACACAAGATCTAATGTATCTACTCAATTGAAAGGAACCGTTATTTTGATAAGGTGAGAAAGATATTGGATACTTATGTTGTTACTGGTTGCTGGTTGCTGGTAGCTACCTATTAGGTTGGAGGTTATCTAGTAACTAGCAACGACCGATTAATGGCGAGTGACTGGTCACTGGATATTGATAGCTACCCATTAGGTTGACGGTTACTTAGAAATTAGTAACGAGCTATCAGTACAGTTCCCAGAACTTGAGTAACTTTTCTCTATTAAATCCCTTGATCATGGCCATCAAAGACTCCAACATTACCATTATGGTAAAGGACATGGATAGGTCCATTTCTTTTTACCAATCAATCGGTTTCAATATGAAGAATCGCTGGGGTAATCACTATGCCCAACTTTCCGCCCCTGGCGTTGTGATTGGCTTGCACCCTACTACTGATCCTGCGTCTGAGGGTTCAGGCAACACTTCCATTGGTTTTACAACAGATAATATAGAAACGGAAAAATCAGCTCTTGTGAATTTATCCAGACCGGTAGAGGAACGGAGTGAGGAAGGCGGGCAATTTCTTCATTTCAATGACCCCGACGGTACACATTTATATTTTATCAAGCCCAAATGGTAAAAACATTTCTCTGCTTTATATTCTTTTGCCGATTTCCTGGGGAGCAATTCTAATTCTGTTTTGCAAGATTGTATTGCATCTTGACATCTACCATTCCCGTTATTTCCTATGCTGAACCTCGCAGCAAATTCGAATCTAATTTACTGCAGCCCTATTGTATTTGCTCCTATATTCTGTGGGTAGGAGACCGGTTACTTTTTTAAAGACTGTTCTGAAGGTCTTAGTGTCAGAATATCCAACCTCGTACATCACTTCGTTTACATTCTTCATTCCTGTTTCAAGTTTTTTCTTTGCTGCTTCTACTTTTACTCTTTGAATGTATTCGGCAGGAGTGTTACTAGTGGCCTTCTTAAATCTTCGCTCAAAGTGACGCTTACCAATAGCGAATCGATCTGCCAATTCTTCGACCGATATTTTTTCAGTTACGTTAGCCTCAATAAATTCCTGCGCTCTTTTTATAGGCTCGTCTTCGTGGCGCTTCTGACCATTAAACATTATGAACGGCGATTGACTCTTCCTATCAATTTCAATGGCGAAGAATTTTGCAGCGCGGATCGCCATCTCGCGATTTGTGTATTTTTCGACTAGATGGAGCAAGAGATTCCAATAGGAAGCCGCACCACCACTGGAATACAATCCGTGGTCCTCAGTAATGATACTACCATCAGTCAGCGTGATATCAGGAAACATGTCTCTGAACTCATTTGCAAATAGCCAATGGGTGGAACATTTCTTTCCACTCAACAGTCCTGTAGATGCCAACAGAAATGCACCAATACATAAAGATGCTACCTCGGCTCCGCGATTGAACTGATCCACAATCCAGGGAATGAATTCCTTATTCATCGCAACTGCATTTTTTATGTCGCCACTTAATGCAGGCACAATTATGAGATCGGTCTTCTTCACTTCGTGCAAAATTTTATCAGTATTCACGGAGAAAACGCTGTTGATCAAAGAAACCTGTTTGGTCAGCCCTACCAATTGAATATCGAACACCGGATCCTTTCCAGACTGTTCGTAGAACATGTTGATGGCGCTAAACATATACCTGGGATCAACTATGGCTGCAGGTACCGCTTCTTTTGGGACTAATATTGAAATATGTTTCATTTCGGGCGATTTGTGGTATAATCCGTACGAGGATACCAAATTTAATAAATAGTCCTTCACATTCGAACTGCATTCTGTCTTCTTCGCAATCTGCCGCGGATACCACCCCTCAAAGTCAGATACACACTCCTTAATCCGGCAGTTTGAAAAGTAAATTTGTTCTGATCATTAACTACCCATAAAACAAATACAATGAAGTCTACAAACATTTTTCACTGGATCTTCACCGGGCTATTTGCTGCTATGATGTTCAGCTTCAATTCCGACTGATGAGAAAATTAGTAGTATCCATGAACATAACGCTGGATGGATTTATGTCGGGTATTGAATCTGACCTCGACTGGCATTTTCAAAATTGGAGCAGCGATATGGCGAAATTGCTTTCGCAGGAACTCGGAAATGCGGACACCATTATATTAGGTAGGTCTACTTACGACGCTATGTCAGCCTATTGGCCAATACAATCAGATTGTCCGTCCTTTCCAAGAGAAGATATTGCTTTTGCTGAAATGATGAATAGTCATACCAAACTTGTTTTCTCCACAAGTATTCGCCGCGCGCATTGGAGAAATTCAAGAATTCTCAGAGGTGACGTTGCTTCTGAAATTACTAAATTGAAGAGGCTTGAAGGAAAAAATATGATCATTTTCGGCAGCGGCAAATTAGTGAAGGCCCTCTCATCACTCAACTTGATTGATGAATACCTACTGTGGATTCACCCCGTTTTAATAGGAGAAGGCGTTTCGTTGTTCAAAGAAAAAATTAAAAAGAATTTCTCACTTGTAGATGGCAGGACTTTCGATTCCGGCGTTGTTGCCTTACGCTATCGAATAACTCAACACCAAAATATATGATGAAAAATTTTCAAAACATCGACGACTATATTGCAAAATTTCCGGAAGATGTACAAAAAGTTTTAGAACAAATCAGGGTCACCATTCAAAAAGCCGCGCCACAGGCCGAAGAAGCCATTAGTTACCAAATCCCCACATTTAAGCTTAATGGAAACCTGGTACACTTTGCCGCATGGAAGAATCATATCGGCTTTTATCCAACGCCGTCGGGAACTAAAGAATTTCAAAAAGAAATAGCAAAATATGTATTTGCAAAAGGATCTATCCAATTTCCTCTCAATGAACCAATGCCACTTGCATTGATAACGAAAATTGTAAATTTCCGAGTGAAGGAAAATGAGGGAAAGAAAAAGAAATCAGGAGTCAGTAGTCAGAAGTCAGTAGTCAGGGAAAAAAAGCGCAGCAAGAATTAATGTAACTCTAATTAATTCAACCTTGTGTTATGTATGGGCCCGCACTACGACGATTTTGAAAACGTCGAGAACTTCGAGAAGAATGTAAAACACCTGTTTGAGCGATAAGTTATAAATTGATACCTCCAGAAACTTCGATCCGCTGTCCGGTGATCCACCCCGCATCTTCTGAACATAAAAATACTACGACCCCTCCGACGTCTTCCGCTTCTCCTACCCTTCCCAGTGCGGTATTTGCCGACAGAATTTTTTTGCGATCCGGGCTACTCCTGATCAGTGCATTATTAAAATCCGTTTCAATGGGTCCCGGAGCAACTACGTTTACCGTGATTCCTCTCGCTCCGATTTCCTTCGCCAGGTTTCGGGTGAACACTTCAATTGCGCCTTTCATCGACGAATAAATTGCATATCCCGGCATAGCAAACCGAGTTGTGCCCGAGGAAAGATTAATAATTCTTCCTCCATCATTCATTTTTGGTAGTAATCGTTGCGTAAGAAAAAACACAGTCTTGAAATGCACATTCATGAATTGATCAAATTGTTCCTCCGTTGCCTGCATGAATGGAATAGTGGCACCCATGCCGGCATTGTTGACAAGAAAATCAAACGTGGAACTTGCAAACGAAGATTCAAGACTTTTGCCGACGGCAGTAACAAAATTATTTATAGACTTAAAATCGGACGCATCAAATTGCAAAGCAGCCGCCTTTCGCCCTCTGATTTGAATTTGATTCACCACTTCATCCGCCGATTCACGCTGTGAATTATAAGTAATCAATACATGGTGCCCTGCATCGGCCATTCGCAACGCCATCTCTTTACCAAGTCCGCGACTACCACCAGTGATCAATGCTATTTTTGTTACCATTGTTTTCTTAATTGGGGCAAAGGTAGGAGAAGTAAGAAGTCAGGAGTCAGGAGTCAGAAGTCAGGAGATAGTATATGAAAATGCCTTAGCTTGGTTACAATTTGATATTTACCGTTGACTAATGATGAGTTGAATGGAACAAAGGCACTATTCTGACCAGGAATTATTGCAGTTAATACGGTCGGGATCAGGAATGGATGCGGCTGTTCGGATGCTTTACAGGAGTTATTTTGATTTCCTGGGCATTTACGTACGGCAACACTCAGGTTCTGATGCCGATGCTGAAGATGTATTCCAGGAAGTAATTGTTGCCTTCATTGACTTGGTCCAGCGGGACAAATTCCGCGGTGAATCAAGTATAAAAACTTTCCTGTTCGCTTTGAACCGGAATATCTGGTTAAATGAATTGAAGAAAAGAAAACGGGCGGCAGCAAGGGAAACTAAATATGAGCATGAGCAATCAACTGAAGACCCTGGCGTGGCACATTACATTGGGGCTCGCGAAGGAAGACAACAATTAATGGAAGTGATCGGCAGGTTAGGTTCCGTTTGTCAGCAAATACTGTTAGCCTATTACTACGAGGGTCTTTCCATGAAACAAATATTGGAACAACTTAAATATGAAAATGAGCAGGTAGTCCGCAACAAGAAGCATAAATGCATGAAGAAATTGGATGAATTGATTCAATCAGATGCTTTGCTTGCCAATAACCTCAAAGCCATATTACACTATGAACAATGATTTTACAAATACGGAATTATTGAACCGTTACCTGGACAAGGAGCTTGATGAACCCGACATGGAACAAGTTGAAAATCGGTTACGTGATGAAACTTCGTTGAAAATAGAACTTGAACGATTGAAGTTGGCAAGAGAAGCGGTGCGTCTTTACGGTTTGAAACAAAAAGTGCGCAGTATCAGGGCCGATATGAAAAAGAGTGAGCAAAAAAATGTAAAATCACAAAAAGGTATTGTCAGGAATCTGACCAGCTGGTCAATGCGCGTTGCGGCAATTCTGATTTTGTTGGTGGCGGGTATTGGGGTATATGAGTACACTACCCTCTCCAGCAAAAAAATGTATGACCAGCTTTACGCACCTTACGAATTGAGAAGCACTCGCGCACAGGAAAATCTGAGCCCACTTGAATCTGCCTTTAGTAAGAAAGATTACGCGAATACCATTACAATTTTTCTTTCCACGAAGCAACATTCAACCGCGGATTATTTTTTTACCGGTATTTCATACATGGAATTTAATGAGCCACGCGAGGCTATCCCATATTTTCAAGCAGCGCTTAAGGATAGTTCAGGCCTGTACAAGGACGAGTTGGAATATTATCTCGCACTGTCCTATTTGTACACTCACCGTATCAAAGAAGCTAAACCTCTTTTTGAAAAAATTCATTCAGATCCTAATCATTTATTTCATGACAAAGTGAACAATTGGTTCCTCATGAAACTATCTCTTGTCAGAAAATAGCACGTCTTTCAGCTTGATTGACTTAACTCCTGAGTGTTTTAAGGTGCAGATTTTCTAGGATCGTGATGATTTGTTAAGATGTCATCCATTTCCCCGCGTCTATCTTAAAACATCTTAATCATCATAAAAAACCTGCCTGCCGGCAGGCTGTCTGCGTTCTTGCTTTCTCGACCTAGTGTTATTACGTAATTCTTGTTTCAACTAAAAAAAAGTGTTTCGTGGTTACAATTGGTTTCACAAGGTTTACTCATAGTTGTCTCCGATTGAAATTTTAATTTATCAAAAACTTTTTTATGAAATCTCTGATAACCGTTCTATGCTCGACTGTGCTCTTTTTAATCGCGTGCCAGAAAAGTTCTGGTCCCGGCTTGAAAAACGCTGCCAATATCTCGATTTATCTGACCGATGACCCAAGTATACAGGTACAAAATCTTTTTGTAGACATTCAAAGAGTGGAAGTGAAAGTAGAAGACGATGGAGTGGATAGCCTTGGTGGTTGGTTCAATTTAAATGTAAGGAGTGGCGTATATGACATCCTGCGATTCAAGAACGGGATCGATACTTTATTTGCAACCGGCCAGATTCCGGCAGGTCGCAAATTGCAAAAACTTAGACTTACACTCGGCAACAACAATCGAGTTGTTATCGGCGGAGCAACGTTTCCGCTAAGTCTCCACAACAACGAATCACAAATTATCATTAAACTCGACGAAAGCAGCGTGGATGTAATTGGAGGCGGCGACATTCGCTTTTGGTTGGATTTTGACGCAGGTCGTTCCGTTCAGCAAAAAGGAAATCAGTTTGAACTGAGATCACAGCTTAAAGCTTTTTCAAAGGGCAGGTCCGGCGAGATAGAAGGAAGGGTTGCGCCAGCTGACGCAAGGGCGACGATTATGGCTATTAACGGATCGGATACAGCAATGGCTACTCCTGATGGGGAAGGTGAATTCAAATTAATCGGTCTGAATAGTGGAACATATCAACTCTTAATACATCCTACGGCAAACAATTACCGGGACACCACTATCAATAATGTTGTGGTCACAAAAGGAGAAGATACCAAAGTAGGCACCATTCAATTGTCCAAATAAACGTCCCCTGAATTGTGCGAGGCCCGCTTGTCGGGCCTTTTTTTATTCCAATATCTCCACCCAACGACAAATAGAATAGACACAACAATAAAGACCAATGCCAGTTTCCAGGCTCTTCCCGAATCATTGTAAACAGCGCCGGAATCACCAATCAACACCAAATGGGCCCAATACCGGGGAGTTTTAAATTGATTTGAAATACTTCTATCATCAAGGTAATCCAACTTTGCTTTTTGCAATGCTTCGTCCTTCGACAAACCTTTCCGAAGATAGTGATGCAATCGGCCACATATGTACGCCGTAGATTCATCATCGGCCTTCCAAAGAGAAGTAATGATGCTCGGACAGCCCGCGTAAGAAAATGCACGCGAGAGACTAAGAATTCCTTCTCCATTTACTAATTTCCCCTGGCCAGTTTCGCAGGCACTTAGTATAATTAGTTTTGAATGCTCGAGGTTGAGGTTATAAATCTCAGGTTGGTAAAGTTTGAATGAAGCCTGTGCATCAGATGAAGGATAAAAGGCGATAAATGACTCAAGGGGAATTGAATCGTTGGTGGCAGCGTGTGTGGCGAGATGAATGACACCGAATCCTGCACTTAATTCGATAAATTTCTTCTTGTTTGCTGCAGAGTCTATCAAAATGTTTCCTTCTAATGATGATACTTCCTTTTTAGAAGCCGGAAGAACATTTAAACCAAACTTTGGGAAATCGTTCGATGCAAAGGGTGCAAATGCCGCTAACTTGGTGTTATCAGATTCTGCGTCTTTACTTTCAAGAAACGCCATTGAATATAAGTAGCGAATCGAAAACTGGTTAAGTAAAGGCTTTCCTTTTTCATCTATTAAAATTTCCATTGGCAGATAACACAGATCGTTGTGCGGGCAAATGATTAATCGATCCTTATGAGCTAATGCCAGAGAGGATGGTTTTATAAGAACATTGTACAGACTGGACGTCATAGAATTCATCCCACTCTTATTGCCCGACCCCGTTTTGTTAAACTCATTAATGTCCCTGACGAGCTTAAAAACCTGCCTTGCATCCTTATTGTAGGTATAAGTAATCTTGTCATCAGTGATAACGAAGCTTACGAAAGACGAATCGATAAAATAAAACGAAAGAACGGCTTCATCATCCTCAAGCGATTGTTGAATTGAAGCGATGTCTATGCTCGAAGATTTCCGGATCGCGGTATAATTAGGTTGTTCCACGAGTTGTGCGTGGGTCTTCGATAATTCAATTTCAGTCTCCAAAATTTTTTCTTCCATTACCCTTGCCTGATCAGTATCACCAGTCGCATTTTGCATCAGGTTGAAGCGGGCGATATTTGACTTGAGTTCTCGCTCCTTTGCCACCAGTTCTTTTGATAGGCCTTTAATGCTGGAGAGCGGCAGTTGCTGCAGACTTGATTGCAGAACGGCAGCCTTACTTCCTTCAGCAACTTGAATCGCTTCACGCAACCAGCTTTCATAATGGGTGATTTCAAAAAGTCGTAAGCACCAATTCACGTATGACTGATAAGTGGGTTGTACGCGTTCGCTAAGAAATAATTTCGCCTCATCGGTTTCATACCCCATTTGCGTTTGATTTGCCAAAGAAGCAGCAGATTCAAGGGTGCGGACGGCGTCAACTAAATTGTCCGAATTATGTGTAACCTGAAACAACCCATACCATGCATTTGCCTTGCCGGCCAGGGCATCGAACAAATTAAAATAAGAGTGAAACCCGATAAATTCCTGTGGATTTCTTTCAATGTGATTGTCATTAAAATCCGGATCAAGCTGAATAATAGCTCTGTGATAAAAGGCTAGTGCATCTTTCGCCTTGCCCTGCAGCAAATACAATTGTCCAAGATTTGTGAGTGTTATGCCTGCATTGGTTGACTTACGAAATGGAGGAGCATAGGTGAGTGCCCTTTGCAAATTTGCTTCGGCAGAATCATACTGATTTAGCTTAAGATAAGCATATCCAAGATCGTTATACTTTTTGTCGTTCGAATATGAGGTCTTTGTTAAGTATTCAACGGCTTTGTTATAATCACCCATTCCGAGGTAAGCGTCACCAATGTTGTGCAATATTCCATTCTTCTCAATGTTGTATTGAAGTAGCGATTGATAGATGTTCAATGCATCCTGGTATTGCTGCATTTTTCTTAATGCGGATGCAATATTGTTTTTGTAGTTGACATAGAAATAACGATTCGCGGCTGCCATGGTATCCAGTACGGATAAGGCTTTTTCAAAATAGAATTTGCTTTGAATATAGTTACCCGTTTCATAGTACATGGTACCTTTCTTATTGAACAACCGCTGCTGCTCACTCAAGTTTGGGAATTTATTGACTAATTGTTCCGCAAGATTGAAGTAATAGGAAGCCGAGTCAAGATTATTCAATGTATAAAAATCTGTTCCGGCATACAGGTAAGGAAGAAAACGAAGCGAATCAGGCAGTGAAGATCGTTGCTGCACCATGTTCGCATTTTGAAACGCCGCGATAGATTGATTTTCTTTATTTGCGGACTGCAGTAGGATACCAGCTTTCAGGTAACAATCGAATACTATGCTATCATTCTTTTTTGAGATCGGAAGATTGGCAGCAACGCGTTGATAGAGTTGCAGTGCCTGCCGATCTGTTGCCTCCGTGGCATTTTCGAGAGAATATAATTTTTCTGCCCGCTGATAGTCCTTAAAATAATTTACTCGTGGCTGGGTGTTGGCCAGCGGAATTAAGACAACAATAAGTATAAGTAACAAACAAAAACGATGATGCATTCAAATAGATGTGCATCAAATTTAGGCTTCACTAGTGGTATAATCTATCTGCCGATAATGAATATGCAGGGAGGTCGTGGTTTTGCAATCTTTTCTGCGCCGCTGATGCCAGCTGCACCGCTGAGTATCTCACCCGGGAACGAAGTGGTGTTCGCGCCAAGCAGTGTGCCCTGACGTTCCTGCAGTAACTGTAATAGGTCCGGTGTCACATCATTCATCGTTTCAAAATAATACAGCTTTATTTTCAGTGCATTTAGGGCTTGCTTACTATTATCGTCGATCTTGTACTTTAATTCAAACTCTCTTCTCGTGCCGTTATCAGGATACTTACCAAAGAATCCATTGCGAATGGTTTGCATCAGATTAATCTTGCCGTCAGAAGTGCTGACTGCTATTCCCTCATTATTACACCCCAATCCAATGTCGAACGCTGTACCGGAAGAAGAACCTGGAATTGCATTCTGAAAACTTCCATTATAAACCGGATTGGCAACCGTATCATTTCTGGAAAGAAAATAGAAAGCGTCGAGATAATTAATCCCCGAAAGCAAAACGGTTGTGGATTGCTCTGCTCCTCCCGCTGACGGAATAAATTTAATTCGATAGCGCAAGCCTGACTCACTTTTTGAAACATTAATTGCCCCGGTCTTTTCATCTATCTGAATTCCGTCAGGAAATGCGGAGTAGGTACCTGTCTCGTGATGCGATGGATAAACTATGTAGTCGATGCTCAGATTTTTTTGATAAAGAATAGAATCGCCGTATGAGAATTGATAAGCGGGCGGCAAGCCAGGGTTATCGCCGCTCGATTTGTTGCACGCCGTATTGACTACCACTGTCAGCACCAGCAAGAAGAAAATATTATGTCTGCGTGTGAACATATCAATTTATTATCAGTAAACGCAAGGCTGAATGATGTAACCGGAGAGCCCAAAAATAATTTTTAAAATCGAATGGCGCTATGATAATCCTCAGGCCAGCCCTTGATTTAACTGCTTTTAACAAGTTTTTGGGCCAGGCGGTTACATTCAGCTGACAAGGATTGACTAAATGAGACAAAATAAAAATACAATTATGAAAAAGTTATTCTTACTGCTGTCAATCCCCATCCTTTTGTCTACCGCCTGCACAAAGCAAAAAGGTCTTGATGACAATCCGGTTTCTCACAACAATAGTGCATTTGAGGATAATCCAAATGGCGGCGGAGGTAACAACACCACCTCAGTTCCGATGGCTGTACTGTCTGCTTTCAATACTCGCTATCCGGACGCAACGCGGATTGAATGGAAGAAATTAAGTGATGGAAATTTCAAGGCAGAATTCCTTCGGGGGTCCGTTAGATGGCAAGCCATATTCACCGCTGCCGGAAATTTAGTAAAAGAGGAACGCGACTGATGAATGCGGCCTTAACAATTTGTTTAGTGTAATCAGGTATAATCATTTGTTAAGTGAACGTGCATGCGTACCCGAATCACCTAAAGAAATTAAATTTGTTAGAAATCAGTAATCCATGCGATTCCTATTGATGACTCTACTGACCAGCTTGCTGGTCGGCTCCAATCCCTGGGAAACTGACCTGGCAAAAGCCCAACAAACCGCCAGGTCTGAAAACAAAATAATCCTATTGAATTTTTCAGGATCCGATTGGTGCGGGCCTTGTATTAAAATGCATAATGACATTTTTGAAAGCAAGGTCTTCACCTCCTATGCCAGCGAACATCTTGTATTGCTGAACGCGGATTTCCCAAGATTAAAAAAGAACCAACTTTCAAAGGAACAACAATCGAAGAACGATCAATTGGCCGACGCCTATAACAAAGAAGGTGTATTTCCTTTAACGATTTTACTTTCGGCCGATGGAAAAATTCTGAAATCCTGGAAGGGTTTTCCCCAAGTCACCCCGGAAGCGTTTACTGACCAGGTAAAAGCAGTGGCGGATGCCAACAAATAAAATTCTAACCTCAGAATTTACAATATTCAAGAAAGCGATGAAGCTTATGGGCAATCGCTTTGAGATAAGCGTGGTTGCTGATTCGAAAAACTATGCGATGGAATGTATAGACGAAGCAGTATATGAGATCCAACGCATCGAAAAACTCCTGACAACCTTTGCCGATTCAAGTGAAACCAATCTGATCAATCGGAATGCCGGACTAGAACCGGTAGTTGTTAGCCGGGAAGTTTTTGATTTAATCGCCCGTTCAAAAAGAATTTCTGAACTCACGCAAGGTGCATTTGATATCACGTATGGTTCAGTGGATAAGCAGCTTTGGAATTTCGATCAGCATATGACGCGACTTCCTGATGCGGCCACTGCAAGCAGGTTGGTGCGACTGATTAATTTTCAAAACGTGATTCTTGATGAAAATAAATGCACTGTTCTGCTGCGCGAAAAAGGGATGCGGATAGGATTCGGAGGGATTGGTAAAGGATATGCGGCCGACAAAGCGAAAGCGCTTTTAGTTCGAAAAGGCATCACTAGCGGAATTGTAAATGCTTCGGGTGATCTTACGGTTTGGGGAACACAACCGAACGGAAAGCATTGGACAATCGGCATCGCCGATCCAAACGCCGGTCGAGAAGCATTTTCTTCCCTCGAACTCTCCAATACGTCGATTGCGACTTCTGGCAACTATGAAAAATTCGCTATCGTAGATGGAAAAAAATATTCACACACTATCGATCCAAAAACCGGCATGCCGGTAACAGGCATAAAAAGTGTCACGATAATCGCTCCCATGGCGGAGCTGGCTGATGCATTAGCGACGCCGGTGATGATTATGGGCATAAAAGTTGGACTGCATTTGATTAATCAACTTAAGAATATCGCTTGCATTATCGTCGACGACGATGATAACATTTACACATCAGAAAATATCAAATTGAAATGAATTTGAAATTCGCTTTCGCAACTCGCGGATTTTTCCTATCAACAACATTTATTCTCCTTATCTGCGCGTGTAAGCCTGTTAAGGAATATCAGAAGAATAAATTAAATGATGCGGAGATGACGCTCTCCAACCGAAAAATTCAAAAGACAGAACTCAACTTTCAATCCTATCGCGAAGGCGCATCCGGCGCTAACGGCGGAAAAACTGGAGGAGGATGCGGTTGCAATTGACCCTTTGATTTATGAAAAAACTTTCCCTTTTTGTAATTGGTTTATATCTCGGCATTGTTGCAGCATTTTCGCAGGAAAAACCACAGCCTGATTCTCCTTATAAGGTGAAGAAACTAACTTTTGAAGAGGCGAACATCGTTTCAAGTTATTATTCGCAAAATGGAAACAATGCAGCGGTGACGGGAGGAATTGGTTCAGAGAAACTCTCGGATATTTCCACCACGTTTGATGTGAAAATGTATAAGTACGACAAAAAACTCCGCAAGCATAGCTTCACCGGGGAGTTGGGAATAGATCATTATACTTCCGCGTCTTCAGATAAAATTGATCCGCATACCATCAGTTCTGCTTCTTATTCCGACAATCGCATCTATCCTTCTTTGCACTGGGACATGGAGAACGAGGCGAAAGGTAAAACCATCGGCGCAGGCATTTCCTTTTCCAATGAATTTGACTATAACTCATTCGGGTTAAACGCTAATTTCTCAAAGAAAACGAAGGATCGTAGCGGCGAATTCTCCGCAAAGCTACAGGTCTATCTCGATCAGTTAAGACTGATCTATCCAATTGAGCTGCGCACAAACGACCATTATCCTACTGCTTCACGAAATACTTTTAGCGGAAGTTTCTCCTGGTCACAAATTGTCAACCGGCAATTTCAGCTGATGGTTGAAGCGGGTGTGGTCTACCAAAACGGCTACCTCGGTTTGCCATTCCATAGAGTTTACTTCAATGACAATTCGGTTCATGTTGAAGCGCTACCGGCCACGCGTATAAAAATCCCGATAGGAATGCGTGCAACCTACTTCCTGGGTGATCAATTCATATTGAGAGGATGGTATCGTTTTTATCACGATGATTGGGGAATCAATTCCAATGCCGCTGAATTTGAAACCGTGGTGAAGGTGAATCCTTTCTTTTCAATCACACCTTTCTATAGATTCTATCAACAATCCGCTGTCGATTATTTTGCGCCTTATCAGGCGCATTCAAATGCCGAAGAATTTTATACTAGCAATTACGACCTCTCCAAATTCAACAGTCATTTTTTTGGAGCAGGATTTAGAGTGGCGCCGCCTGAAGGTGTGTTTCATTTAAAACATTTCAATTCTCTTGAATTGCGATATGGCCACTACCAACGCACAACTGGATTAAACGCGAACATTGTATCCATGCAAGTGGGATTCAGATAAAAAGATCCGATCTTTTGAGAAAGATCGGATCTCTTTCTTCTTACAATTTCGTAAACGAAATTGACCTTGAACCGTTTTTGCCGGTTACATTGATCACATACAGGCCTGCTGGAAGATCGCGAATGCTGATCTGGTTGAGGCGTTGCTGTTGTAGAATATTTGCCGACCTAACTAATGCCCCTGTAGAAGAATAGATCCTGATGGTTGCGTTTTCTGCATTGTTAAGCAGTTCTACATTGAGGGTAGAAGTAGCGGGGTTAGGATAAATTCTCAATCCTGAAGACATCTCAACTTCTGTTATTGGCTTGTTCGTTGAAACCCTGGCCGCGGCCTCTTCCTCATTATGACATGAATCCGTAATGAATGCATTCCCGAGAATGTTGGTTAACTCGGTATTTCTTTTTATCACATCTGAAAAGCGCGTGCTTTTTATTTGATTCCTGATTTGATCGGTTAGAAAAGGATCATTGAGGTAGAAATAAAAATCACCATCGCGAAGTTTTTCAAATTGCGATTTGAGCATCGCATTCAAAGTTCTTCCGACCGATTTGTTTGGCAAATGCTCTTCGGCAAGCACGCCCACCCAGAGGTCAACATTATTCACGTTACCATACAAATCCCTTAGTGCTCTTGCAAGCGAATCCACTGGTGTAATGTCAGAAAATCTTCTGGCCGCTGTTCCTGTATACGCTAACCTTGCTGTATTATAATCAGGCAATCCATGATCTCTTCCCCGCTGTATATTAAGGCTTCCGAGGTCGATACCAAATCGAACTGGGCTACTGGCACTCACAAATAAAAAGTTTCTCAAAACGTCATTTATTTTATTATCCGTTTCATATTGGTCGTGCGATGATGCACCCTTAATCCAGATATCTATTCCATAGGTTTGAACAAGTGACGGCGTCCAGAACACATCTACTAATTCCATTTCACCAGGACCCACTTCTTCGCAATCATTATCCGCCAGAATCACATCGTCCGAAACCATAGTGTGTCCAAGTCGGTAAGCAGCCGTGGCAAACGTATTTGTAATGTCTGGGCGGACGTCGTCACGATAACCGGCATACGGTCGCAACACAATTCCCAATGCAGGCAAGAATTCCTGGTAGGTGATTGCCTCTATCAATCCGCCCACTATTTTTCTTGCTGTTTGATAGATGAGTTCATCGTTTCTTAAACCTTGTTTCCATAGGCCATCGCAAATGCGGTTGTGCTCACGCACAAATAGCGTATGGATAGAAAGCAAAACAGGATTTTCCGCAGCACGAATATCGCCCGCAACAAACGTTTTCACGGTTCCTCCACTATCGTTTGCCATGCTTGGCGCCAGCGGATCAATTGCACTGGACAATTCACCGTCCACTGTATTATATGGCATTAAATTTCCCGTAGACGTTTTCAATTTTCCCTGGAATCCAGTTCTCAGCCACCGCGCCCTGGTAGCGTCGGAACCATACACTACTGAGGCATCAATGAAAGAAGTGTTGAGATTAATCTGCTGTCTCACGGATGATCCAGCAATGGTTCTGAACTCGCTTCTGAAAAATGGAATCTCTTCCGTAAAGATCACTTCATTAGCAGGAAGTGGAATAGGAACATACTCCGTACTTCCGGTTGGTGTTAATGTAATTTCATGGTCGAGGAACTGACCCCATTGGTATACAAGAGTGCTAAGGTGACGGGTATTGAATTGTGTGACCGGTTCATCGATAATGGCATTTGAAATTTCTCGCGGTGATGGACGATTCACTCCACCCATCGCGTTGTTCGGATCAGAGGCACCATAGGATGCGGGAAGTTCACGGAACAAAATGATGTCTGTTGCGCCCCAACTTGTCTTGTTGGTATTGATGTTGTTGAATCTACCATCATAGGTACGAAATGGAAGATGAATTCTTGTGTTGGTTAGAACGGCCTGTTCATCTCTCGGACGTTGTTCAATCAGGAACAATTTCCCTTTGGATGAATTTTCTTTCTGCGCTAGTAAACTTGCATTTGGAACGGTGCTAAGTAGCACTACTAGCAATAATAATTGCAGTGTAAATGGTTTCCGGAACATGGCTCTAAATTTTTTATGGTGGCAAAAAGAGGCGTGCTGTAACGAAGAAGGTGTTTTTTGGTTAGTTACAGTCAACCCATGATTAGCAGTGAAGCAGTCAACCAAGTATCATTGGATGAAGCTTTGACAAAAGTGTAAATTCGGCGGAGAAGAAGTGTTATAGAAGTTTGATAAAATGTTACATATTTCCGATAATCTCCACTGCGTTGGAATTTGCCACGAAGGGCGGCTAGCGGCCTCACAAAGATTACACAAAGGGCGCAAAGAAATATTAGAAGGAACCTGAATAGAAGATAAGGAACTAAAGTTGAATCAGTTTCTATCTCGCTCCATTCGCTTGAAATCAGATGGTGAGATGCCTGTTACTTTTTTAAACTGCGCTGATAGGTGCGATGTGCTGCTGTACTGAAGTCGCCACGCGATTTCTGACAATGTGAGATCATTATATAACAACAGTTGCTTCACCCGTTCAATTTTCTGTGAGATGATAAATTGTTGGATGGTCATGTTTTTGATCTTGGAAAAGCAGCGAGAAAGATAAGTGTAATCAAGGTGTAGTTTGTCACTGATATAGTCTGAAAAATTTATTTCGGGCAGCTCCTGCGAATAATGGATCATCTCTACCACCAGGTATTTCACTTTCTCGGCGAGAATGCCTTCCTTATTGTTGATTAAATCGAAATCCTCTTTACGCAATGCTCTCTTCAACAAATAATACTTCTTTGAAGACACATTGTCCGGTATTTCAACTTCGCCAATGTCTGCCACTTCGGGGTGGAGACCAAGACTTTTAAGGACAGCAAGGGCCCGCGTCTTAGCACTAAGACTAATCATATTTTTAATAAACAGCCTCATTTCTTGTTCCTCCATCAATTCTCTGAATCAAGGAATCGTTTGGTGTAATAAGATGCTAAACGGAAGGATTGAGGGAGTGAAAATTTGCAGACCGGTGGAATTGCCTAACCATGTAAACCAGATGAGTAGAACAATCTGGTGAATTACAGTTGAAGTAAGTTAGCAAGAATTCATATTAATTAAAAGTTTCACCATACAATTTTTAACCGTAAAATTCAGGGAGAGAGTAACGTAGAATCAACAGGGAAAACGCCGCCTTACTTGTCAGAGGCCGGATTACCAAAAAAAGTTTCTCCTGACAAGAAGTTAGGGATGAGATGCGAATAATCTGGCAAGAAATATGCCATACAAATGCGCCGTGAGTGAACGACAATAATTGTTGATATCTTAATTGTCGGAACGAGGAATGGATGTAACAGAGTTCTTATGATACCGGATGAAGGATATTGGAAGCAACTATTTTTTCGCAGTAGCTTTAGCGAAGCAGTAGCGAAGGCTGAAGTCAGGAAAGAACAATCATGAAAGCGTTTGTTTACATAGGAACAAGTCTTGATGGTTTTATTGCCAGAACCAACGGCGATATCGAATGGCTGGTGCAGTATGCCAATGATGAAGCGATTCAGGCATATGAAGAATTCATTTCCAAAATTGACGCCGTAGTAATCGGACGCGGAACTTTTGATAAAGTGCTCACCTTTCCTTCCTGGCCCTATGAAAAGAAAGTTTTCGTATTAAGTAATACTTTGAAAAAGCTGCCAGCAACTGTAGAGAACAAGGCAATACTTCTTTCTTTAAGCCCGGCGGACACACTTAAGAAGTTATCACAGGAAGGACATACTAATGTTTATGTCGACGGTGGATTAGTAATTCAAAATTTCCTGAAAGCAGACCTCATTGATGAATTAATTATTTCCAAAGTACCAATCATCATTGGTTCTGGGATACCTTTATTTGCTGACGTCAAACAAGACTTATTATTCCGACATGTGAAAACGGAGGTGCAATCGAATGAGCTTGTGAGAAGTTACTATAAGAGGAAAAGACGGTAGCCTTTAAAATGATTCTCAATTGCAGATCAGTAGAGCCTCGGGATTTCTGATTCCGGATTCAGGATGCGGGGTCGACCGGTTTGCGTTCCCCTTTCTCTAACTAATATTCTTCCTGCATCTGGCACGTGGCATCTGGCATCCGGCATCCTGCATCTGGCATCTTGCATCTTGCTCTTCACTGAGACACCAACAAACTATTCGCCACCTTATAACTCACAATCACCTGCTTTTTTCCTTTTAGTTGTAGAGTATAACTCTGATCAAAGTCCTCAATGGTTTTTACGTGTAAGGTATCTCCGAGTGATAAACCAAGTTTGTCCAGGTAGGTAAGAAAAGATGCTGAGTGATCAGTTACACCAACAAATTTTCCTTGCTTTCCCTTTTCCGTCTGGGATAGTAAAACGGATTTTGATTTGGCAAATACACCATTGGCATTAGGAATAGGATCTCCATGCGGATCCGACTTTGGGTTGCCGAGATAATCATCCAACCGATCTATCAAACGTTCACTTTGAATGTGCTCCAGTTGTTCTGCCAGATCGTGTACTTCATTCCAGGCGAATCCAAGCTTCTCAAGCAAAAATACTTCCCATAACCTGTGTTTCCTGATAATGCTGATCGCGATCTGGCGGCCTTTGTCGGTCAACCTGAATCCCTTCGACTTTTCGTAGTTGATCAACTTCTTCCTGGCCATCTTCTTGAGCATGTCAGTAACGGACGCGGATTGCACTTCCAGCATTTTGGCCAGGTCGGAGTTGGCAACCGTTTCCCCGTTCTGCTCCTGTAGCTTATAGATTGCTTTTAAATAATTCTCCTCTGTAAATGATTGCATTACGCCGATTTGGAAACAAAAGTAAAAAGACTATTCGAAAAAATAAATTAGATTCGCCTAAAACATTATTTTTGCCTATCTAATAGATTTTGAATGAAAAGGAAATTTGTAGTGATGATCTGCGTGGTGGGAATCGCCCTTGGTTGTGATAAAATTCTGCCAAAGGTTCCCGCCGCCGATAGCGTTTTAGACGGTCCGATTGAAGGACTAACACCTGAACAGCGTGCGCAATTTTTACTGGGAGACAAAGCTTTCAACGACGATATTTTTACAGCAGCCAACGGGTTGGGGCCATTATTCGTGGCAACGTCATGCGGAACCTGTCACGCAGGTGATGGAAAGGGTCATCCATTTACTACACTTACTCGTTTTGGTCAAAGCGATACTTTGGGTAATCAATATATGCACCAGGGGGGCCCTCAGCTGCAACATCGTGCGATTGCGGGATTTGCTGCTGAACAAATTCCTACAGGTGCAACATTTTCAAACTTCACTCCTCCAGCCAACACCGGTTTAGGTTTTGTGGAAGCCTTGAGTGACGCCACTATTCTTTCCCTGGCCGATGAAAACGATGCAAATGGCGATGGCATATCAGGGCGACCAAACTGGATTAGTATTCCCACCTACTGTGCCGAGCGAAAACAAACCATTTACAGGAATGGAAAATATATCGGGAGGTTCGGGAAAAAAGCCGCCGTATATGACCTGCTACAACAAACAGCGAACGCTTACAACCAGGACATGGGAATTAATTCTACTTACGAGCATTATAATACTTATAATGGACAAGAGACGGATGCAGAAGTCAACAATCAAACAGTTCAACATGTAGTGTTTTATCTTCAAACGCTGAAAGCTCCTATCCAGCGCAACCAGGATAAGGAGGACGTAAAAGATGGTAAGCAAACTTTTGTTTCAATTGATTGCGGAAAATGTCATACCCCACAATTGCAAACGGGAGCCTTTCCTATAGCAGCCCTTTCTCAGAAAACTTTTTCTCCCTATAGCGATTTCCTGCTTCATGATATGGGAACAGCCCTCGATGACCATTATACTGAAGGAACGGCGCTCACTTCAGAATGGAGAACGCCTCCGCTGTGGGGATTGGGACTGTCAAAAAATTCACAAGGCGGAAATTATTTCTTGTTGCATGATGGCAGAGCAAAAAGTATTGAAGAAGCGATCCTATTGCATGGTGGAGAAGCGCAGGGAAGCAAAAATAAATTTCAACAGTTGAGCGCGCCCGAAAAATCGAAACTCATCAAATTCCTGGAATCATTATAGCATGGATAGAAGAGAATTTATAAAAAACAGTTGCACTGCCTGTTTATCATTGACCGTATTGTCATCACTTGCCGTGTCGTGCTCTGCTACAAAATATGTATCCGGTGTTATAGTAGAAAACGGGATTAATGTTTCGAAAAATGATTTTGCAGTGAAACAAAAAGGAGGTACAGCATACAGCTCCTTTATCATTTTGAGAAATGAAGCGCTGCAATATCCAATTTGTATTTACAGGTTTAATGAAGATGAATATTCGGCTCTTTGGATGAAGTGCACGCACCAGGGCGCAGAGTTGCAGGCTTCGGGTGATGTGTTGCAATGCGCCGCGCATGGGAGTGAATTTAATAACCGCGGAATGGTAAGGAATGGTCCTGCCATCTCCAATCTTCGAACGTTTCCCGTCACTGTTAACCAGGACCAGGTATTTATTGATCTCAGAAAAAAATGATGAAGCGCATTTTCAATATTGCTCTAGCCATTTGTGTTGCTGAAGTTAGCTTGGCACAAATCGATCCCGAGCTCTTACGCAAGCCAGGTTCGCGAAATGATAGCCTTAACTTAAACATGGATGCAGTATACAGCCGACCTTTCATACAGGTAGGCAGATTACCTGTTGCGCTAGGAGGTTATGTAGAGGCAAATTACCAGTACGCAAGCACGAATGGAATATCAGAAGGGCATCAGTTCCAATTCAGGCGACTGACATTATTTGTGTCTTCCACAATTTCAAAACGAATTAAATTTCTATCTGAAATTGAATTTGAAGACGGCACTAAAGAAATCAACATTGAATTTGCATCGGTGGATTTTGAATTTTCACCACTTTTCAATGCAAGAGGCGGAATCATTATGAATCCGATCGGATCATTTAATCAAAATCATGATGGTCCTAAATGGGAATTCGTGGATCGGCCTATTTCCGCTACACAAATGCTTCCCGCTACGTGGAGCAACGTTGGATTTGGAGTTTATGGAAAAAAATATTCGAGCGATTGGGTATATGGTTATGAAGTATACCTGACGAATGGATTCGACGATAAAATTATTCAGAACAGTGAAAACAAAACGTTTCTTCCGGCTTCAAAGGAAAATCCAGATCGCTTTGAGGAAAGTTTCAATGGAAGTATGCTTTTCACCGGCAAAATTGCAGTAAAGAATAACAACATTGGTGAATTGGGCTTGTCGTATATGGGCGGCGCCTATAATAAATTCAAGGACGATGGAATTACGCTTGATGATAAACGTAATGTAAATGTATTCGCGATAGATTTCAATTCAACACTACCAACAAAAACTTATCTGAATGCCGAATGGGCATGGGTAAAGGTGAACATTCCACCAAACTATACGGAACAGTATGGAAGAAAACAATACGGTGGATTCATGGATATTGTTCAACCAATTTTTCGCCGGCCAATATTCGGATTTGAAAATGCAGTGATCAATGCTTCGGTGAGATTAGAGTATGTGGACTGGAACCGTGGCACGTTCTCACAAACCGGTGGGAAAATATATGATGAAGTGTGGGCAATCGTACCTTCACTTTCTTTCAGACCAACCGCACAAACGGTGGTCCGTCTAAATTATCGGCACGAACAACAAAAAGATTTATTGGGTAATCCTCCTGCCAAGACTGGCGCAATACAGTTCGGATTTTCGACGTATTTCTGATTTGGTACTAGTTATTAGTTTTTAGCCATTAGCTGTTAGCTTCACATTGATAGCTAATAGCTAAAGGCTAACGGCTAAGGGCCATTATATTATCAAATGTCATAACTTCGATCTGCTTAGTACCGATTATTCAATGAAGTTTTCATCACTTACTTTACCCCGTAAATTGGAGAATGGAATTATCTCCTTGTCCATTATATGCATTTGGACATTCCTCGTCCTGCTTATTAGTCTTCCTGAGGATGAAGATGCGGTAGATGAACTAAGTCTTGCCTTTTACACTTATGGTACACTCTTCTTCGGATTGTTTCTTGGTTTTATAGCCAGTGTAATTCGCGTTATTGGCGTAGTAAAAGATACTTCTCATTTCTTTTACATCTTTACAGGTGTACTGAATAGTTGTCTTGGCGTATTTGGTATTTATCTTGTGCTTTCCAACCAACAAGGTCTTCCCTGGGTGTTATTTTTTCTGTTCAGTTTTGTTATGGGTTTCCTAATTATGATGGACATTGTTATGAAAAAGTCCGCTGAACATTAGCCCACCCCGCTATTTCACCTCGAAAGAACGTTTGTCACCCCCTGAAGGGAAGTTAAAAACCTTAGGGTGGGGAAATGCTATTCAATAATGATTCAGCTACTGCGTTTAAAAGGTAAGCAAGCCGATATTCATCAAACCTGAAGGGACATGCAAAACCCCAAAATCGAAATTCCATTGAGCAGGCGAAAGCTTGTCAAATTAATATGCTATTGCATCGTTTTCATTGCCGCCGGAATATGGCTTGCGGTTTATCAGCCGCAAACGAGTAACCCAATCCTAAACTCCACCTTACTTAAATATACGGTAGGCATGCTCGGAATCCTTATGGGATTGATCGGCTTCTTTGCATTTCTGATGAAAATATTCGATACAAAAGCAGGTATCACCATTGATCAAACAGGCGTAATCGAAAACGCCGGCGCCTTGTCTGTTGGACGTATTCCATGGACCGACATTCTTGATATTCGTGAAACAACAGCGCAGGGTTCATTTTCCGCGAAAGAAAAGTTTATCATCATCATGGTGAAGAATCCCGACTATTACATTTCAAAACAAAAAAATGCGATCCGTAGAAAGTTGATGGAGTTGAACGCAAGAAAATCCGGTTCGCCGCTTTATATTGCAACGAACGGTTTAAAAATTAGACACGCTGAATTGAAAGAGCTCTTGCAACAAAAATCAAAAGAATATAGAGGTTCGGGTAATTAATTCCTGCGGGTGACGTGAATTTGGCCACAAGGTCCGCCTGAGGCGGACTCACAAAGAACCACAAGGGGCACAAAGAAAAAAAAGAAAGCAGCCTTTTCATAAAAATCGCAATTCATGTAATTCGAGAGGGATGAGAACACAAAGGCTCCGCGTTCGCGGAGCTAGTTTACGTAAGCACTTCATCCGCCGTCAATTCTGTTTTTCCTCAAGCGCTGTGCACGATTTGCATTTTGCCAATTGCCTATTGAATTGTTGCTGGTTACTGGTTACTGGTCGCTACTCTTCCGTTAGTCGCCTTTTGCCAGTTGCCTGTTGCCTATTGCCCATTGTCTTTGTTCTGTGGTCATTTCATCAAATATTTCCCACTAATCTCATCATACATTCTCAAATAATCATTGGCCTTTCCATCTCTATCAAACACCGCTTCCCACGTATTCAATGGCTCCCAAATGCAAGTTCCCTTACCCTTTCCGTTTGACAACTCAAACACAAGTTTATTTACTTCCTGCTTCTTTGCTGAATATTCTACCACGATAATGTCCTTGTTGTAACGCCTGATCAAATCATTCATATTATCCTCAAGATCGCTGAGGGTGCCATGCCATTTGGGATAATAGGAAAGACCAATAATGTCGAAATGAATTTTGCGCGCCATCATTTGATCAACAAAAAACACTGTTTCATCATTCTGTCCTCCCAAGGCAACGTGGAGCATAATGACCACAGAAGGGTCAACTGCCTTCACACCTGCAATGCCGGCCGCAATGAGTTGCGACATGCTATCAACATTACTCACATTTCCTTCGGGCCAAACCAGGCCGTGATTGATTTCATTTCCTACTTGCACCATATCAGGAAGCGTGCCTTGATCTTTCAACTCCTGTATCACTTTCTTTGTATAGCTGTTCAACGACAGTTTTAATTGTTCAAATGAAAGATTCTTCCACGAGTCGGGCTTAAATTGTTTACCAGGATCGGCCCATGTATCACTATAATGGAAATCCAAAAGCAATTTCATTCCTGCAGCTTTCACTCTCTTCGCCATTTGTTTTGTATGTTCAAGATCGCAGAATCCTTTCTTTGGAGAATAGCCACCGCTATCACGTGCAGGGTCATTGAAAATTCTCAGACGCACGTAATTGAATCCATGATCTTTCAAGATTTGAATGGCGTCTTTTTGTGTACCACCATCGGAGAACTTTAATCCACGATCTTCCAGCTGTGGCAGGAAGGATATGTCGGCTCCTAACATCTTTGTTGATTCGCGTGGTTTTGCCGCCTCACCTTTCAATTCATAATTCTTATCGACATTGATCGAACTGACGCTTCCCGGAGGCACTGTTACAATATCAGTGGACCCGGTCCATAGTCCTGGAGCCTTTGCTTCAAAATGAATGGTTCCTGAATTCTTTGTTGATTGAACAATAACCTGGCACTTACCTGCAAATAAACTTCTCTCCCACGCACCATCGGTACATTTATCTGGCTCATGACTGCTGGGATCACCATTGCCAACTCCGATGATCTTGCCAGGACCAGTAATTGAAAATTTAATTTTATTATCGGCATCAGGCACTTCGCGACCTTGTTGATCCACTACACTAATATTAATTACACTCACATCTTGTCCGTCCGCAAGCATAGTAGTTTTATATGGAGTCATTACAACTTCCGAGGGCGTGCCTGTAGTTTCGATTTTTGAACTGAGTTTCTTTCCATTTTTGAATGCAATTGCCTCCAATGTGCCTGGCTGATAGTTGACTGTCCAAATGAGATGTCCATTGCGCGGCATGTCCTTCTTTCCCAAACTTTTTCCATTCAAAAACAGTTCTACATTCTCAGCATTAGTATTTACCCATACTTCAACAGGCTGATTGCGTCTTTCGCGCCCCGCCGGATAATTCCAATGAGGTGAAATGTGTAACACATCTTTATCTGTCCACCAACTTTGATAGTAGTAATAAATATTCTTGGGAAATCCACACATATCCATAATTCCGAAATGCGAATTGATATTAGGCCAATGAAATGGCGTGGGCTCGCCACGATAATCAAATCCTGTCCAAACGAATCCTCCCATCCAGTAAGGATTTTCCGCCGCTAACCTCCACCACGTTTCAGCAGTGCTGGACCACCAAGGGAAAGTAATATCCTGATCGGGCACATAACCTTTTATAGTGTCCTTTTCATAAACTCCTCTCGTTGTTACCGTGCTACCCATCTCAGTTCCCACAATTGGCTGCGTAGAATGATCCCGATGATAATCGGCAACACCGGTTTGCCTGTAATTAAATCCGCGAACGGGAATAACTTCGTTCACACCCTGGAAAACATTTTCAACGTCCGCCGCATACGTACTCACGCGACCTGGATCCAATTCCCTTTGCTTCGCCAATAATGTTTGAGCCACTCGCTTTCCAACGCTGTTGGTGTGAATCCATCCTTCCTCATTTCCGATCGACCATATAAAAATCGATGGATGATTTCTGTCGCGCAGGATCAGTCTTTCGAAATCATCCAGGTAACTCTTGCTGCTATTTAATAATCGGTTCTCATCCATCACCAACATACCCAGACTGTCACAGGCATCCAGGAATTCTGGTGTGGGCGGATTGTGACTGGTTCTACAAGCATTCACACCCATGTTTTTCAATAATCGAACGCGATAGTACTGTAGGTAATCCGGCATTGCACTACCCACTCCTGCATGATCCTGGTGGTTGTTTGCACCCTGGATCTTAACGTGCTTATCGTTGAGATAAAATCCGGTGGCTGCATCAAACCTAAATGTGCGCAAACCAAATTTGACACTAACTGCATCTAAAATCTTTTGCCCTGATTTGACAACAGACACTACACGATAGAGATATGGATCATCCAGGTTCCACAATCTAGGATTGGAAATAGAAATCGTTTGCTTGATAGTCGATTTTCCGTTTATGTTTAATGATAGTGATTGTTCTTTGGAGCGACCTATCTCCTTCCCTTCCCGATCAGTTACATACGAATACAGGGAACAATTTGCTGCAGAAAGATTTTGATTTTCCACAGTCGTTTCAATATTGAGGGTCGCATTTTTATTATTGACATCCGCACCAACGTATACGCCACCATCCGGAATATGGAGATTATTATATTGATTCAGCCACACATGTCGATAGATCCCTGCGCCCTCATAAAACCAACCCTCATATTGTGTTGCATCCACGCGTACCACCAAAATATTTTCGCGACCGAAATGGATATAATCTGTAACATCATATGAAGCGCCCATGTATCCGCTCATATTGTTACCAACAAAAAATCCATTCAACCAAATATTCGCGTTGCGAAAAATGCCGTCAAATTGCAATTGAAACCGTCCGCCTGAATCTGCTTGCTCAACAATAAATCTTTTGCGATACCAACCAATGCTTGTCTCGGGGAACAGCCCGCCTACCGGCTTGTATCCATGCGATTCCACTTCAAAACTTGGTACGTTTACAAAAGGCAATTCAACTACCCAATCGTGGGGCAGGTTGAGTGATCTCCATTCTGCATCATTAAATCTTGGATCGATGGCAGTGCCCTGCGCTCCTCCTGATTTTGAAAAGATGGTGGCGATACTATAGCGAAAATCCTTTTCGGCATTGGCTGCATGGCCAAAGTGAAATTTCCAGTTTTCGTCTAGATTCATTTTTTTCCGCGGAGATGTTTGTGTGTTTGCTGGCAAATGAATAGTAAGAAACAGCAAACACACTAAAGAAGATCTAACGAAACCAATCATTTGATTTTATTTAAGGGTCTTCAATCGCAATCTAAGATCACGTTGTCATTTTTCCAACCAAATTGATGCAACTTCAATGCTCACGGGCTTTTTCAAATCCGCGGCTTGAAATTCGGATCCAATGCTGACTTCAATTTTTTCAGCATTTGAAACCTTTAATACTCGTTCACTACTCTTCGCGTTAAACATCAATGGCAGAAAGCCCGGATAAGGCCGAGGCAATATCAACGCCGAATCAAGGGAGAACTTCGCCAAAGGAAATTCAATATTTTCGAATTGATTATTCAATGTTACGTAAGCAGAGTAAGCCACGGCATTGTTCGTGATGATGGTCACCTTGGCACGTAACAGTGCCGCTTCAGTGGTTCGCGCACGAATTACCAACGTTTTCATAGAATCTAATTCTTTGCTTCTTCCCTTAATCTTGTTCTTAAAGTTCCATTGAAACCCCAGGATATGATCTCCTGATAGCTCGGTAGCTTGTTGTCGCAAAACCAATTGATGCGGTTCTATTGAAGTAGGAAAACTGGTTTGGTACCCTCTTTTGAATGGAGGATAAATCTGAATCCCTTTGTCCAGAGTAGCGTTAAATATCTCGAGCTTTCCGCTGGCATCGGCAACATAGGTTGTATACAACTCACCTCCATAATAGTCCCAACCAAATGCATTCTGCTTAACGTTTCCGGGAAATACCGCGAATTGACTTCCTCTCTGGAGTATTATGCGATAAGTTAGCAAACCTGGAGTAACAAGTTCTGCAGGCACTTGTGCACTAAATTGATAGTTCGCTTGTTCAACCATTTGTATAATTCGCGACTGTGCAGGGCTGCCCCAAAACCGGCTGATAACAAGTGTTACTTTCCCAGTATCGATGCCAACAACCGTTGCCGAGATGGTAAAACTTTGCCCTGCCGAAACTTCCGCCAGCGGCTCGTGCCTCGCAAATAAAGATGATACAGAAAGAGGAGGCATCGCAAATTCACTCAAAGCGATTGGTCCACTTCCTTTAATTGTTGACGAAGGATTTTTTCCTTCCGCAGTTAATAGATATGTCCCGGGCTCAATGAGGAAACTTCCATCAGAAGAAGAGATTGATAAGGAATTCCCTTCATTCAATCCTTTAATGCTGAATTTCTCTTTTAAGTCCCCCAGGTGAAGCTCCATTCTATTTTTTCGCGCTTGAATATATGTAACCTCCTTGCTTGGTGACGCGTGTTCAAAAGGATCACGAATGGAAACGGCGTCAGGCATCACCTCTAATCGCCAAACACCTTCTTCCAATTTATCAAGGAAATAAGCACCGGTGCCAACATAATCTACCAACTGAGAATTTCCTACTCCTGCAATGTGTTTTAATCTTGAAAAATCTTTGGGAACTGACAATGTACTATTGGAATAATAAAATTCTTCGTCTGTGTTCATTTCACTCAACGATTCTTTATAACTAACGCGAAACACATCGAATAAACTATCCGCTGGATATGAACCGTAAGATTTTAACCGAGGCAGTCGATGAAACGCTTTTGATGCAATCATTAGGCTGATTGCCTTCGACGGTGTATATGCGAGATTGAGATAATGAGTCTGGTATTCTGTATTTGCGTTAGCCAACGCAATGGGATCATAGGCAAATTGGGTAGCCCATTGAAACCCTGCCTGCCTGAAACTGCGCGCCATCGCTGGATACATGCATGACTGTAAAACATCCGCCGCATCAAATTCATATACCATCCTGGATTTTGAGAGATACGCGGGAATGGTGTCAAAAGGGATTGTGTAAGCATCCACATTTGGTAGAAAGTTTCCCATTACTTCCTGATTCGCAACGAGGCCGGTCGGATACCATTGAAAACTTACTCCTTCAATATTTGATTTTGCAACAGCATCAGCGAAATAAGGCGATTGACTAATGTTATAGTAAATCGGTTTCGTCCATCCAACATTGCGGACTGCCGCTGCAAGTCGATTGATATAACCGGTCACGCCTTCTTTTGGACCACTATGACTGGGCTCATTATTTATTTCCATTGCAATTACATCAGGATCGTCAGTATACGTAACGTGCGTGTAGGGGTTCACATGCTTAAAGAATTGGCGGAGATAATTTTCCTGTGCCGCGATTGCAGAGTCATTTGACGTAGCTCTTCCCTTTCCATATTTTCTTGAAAACCCTGGCGTGGCTTCATCACGTTGAGGATATCCATTGCCCCAAAAGGCAATGGGAGTGATTAGCGTTTTAATATTTCTTTTCTTTAACTCGGCCAATAAGAAATCGAATAATCGCAAGTGTTCGTTTTCGATTAGATTACCCAACGTGTCTGAAATTTCGGTATCCCAAACATGCACGCGAAACGCGTCCAGTCCGAGTCTGGCCATATGGTATACATCCTCGCGAATTGCTTTTTCCAAATCAAAACCAATAGCCTTGTGCGCGCGATACGCGTACGCAAATGGAGTAGTGTAATTCACACCAAAGAATGCTGCCTCAGTATTGTCTTTGGTCCACCTTAACACACCTTTCTTATCAACGTATACCAAATTTTTGGAAGCAGCATTGTTTCTATTCTGAGATTGAAGTGAGAAAGTGACGCAGCAAAGAAGGATGATAAAAATGATTCTCATAATGTGTGGCCCGGACTTTCCAGCACAGTGGGATCCGAAGCTTGGAATTCACGTGACTTGAAGTCGCGGC
>JADMIO010987871.1_pt1 | contig 103537 bp, 90 predicted proteins | sample 8958161 | NCBI WGS metagenome assembly JADMIO01 (sample SAMN16585339, study PRJNA669376) | soil metagenome | isolation source: Crop rotation soil | place: USA: Cullars Rotation, Alabama | collected 2011
AACGAGATCAAAGATGAGCCCGAGAAGCCGGCGAAGAAAGCGACCTCAACTCCAGTGGGGGATGAGAAGGTCACCAAACCGGCCACCGCGGCCGCGCTTCCTAAGGCTGCTCCGGCTCAGGCGAAGGCTGACGCAAAACAGGAGCAGCCCGTCCGCTAACCTTGGCCCTTTCCATCACATCACGCGAACAGTTTGAGGTTTACCGGTTCAATCCGGCGGTCGCCGTCGCCGTGCCGCTGCTGGCGATCTTTATCCAGGCATATCTTCCGCTGAAGGTTTCGTTCTTCAACATCTTCGACTTGCCGCTGCTGGTAACGATCTTCTTCGCCGTCGCGCGCCGGAATCCTATCGCAGGGTTGTTGACGGGCATGATCATCGGCTTGGTGCAGGACAGTCTGACGCACTCGTTCCTCGGGCTCTACGGCATCTCGAAGACGGTGGTCGGATTCGCCGCCTCATCCCTCGGAGTCAAGATCGATGTCGAGAATCCCGGCTCTCGTCTGCTGATGTCGGCTGGGTTCTACCTCGTCCAGAAGATCGTCTATTTCGTGGTGGCGCGTGGCATGGCCGGGATGGAGATGCCGCTCGATCTTCCGCATTCGTTTGGCGCTGCTCTGGCGAACGGCTTTCTCGCCATCGTGCTCTTCGCGCTGCTCGACAAGACGAAGCAGCGCTCCTGATTCTGAATATTCCGTCCCCAGTACCCAGTTCGCTTGCTGTTAAGGTCTTCTCCGCACCTCCGAAGTGAAAAATCCGGAGTACACTCTTACAAATCAGAGTTTCTGGTGGTTACTGACAACTAGCTACCGGCAACTGGCAACTCTCTCATGTTAGGTCGCGACGAAAAGATCCCGCCTTCAAAGCTGACCCTTGCGCAGTACGCCATCCTCGCTATCTTTTTGATCCTGGGATTCGGGTTGTGGCGCCTGCAAGTCAGCGGCAACGAAAAGTACCTGGCTCAGGCGGAGGGCAACAGTATTCGCGATGTGGACGTTCTCGCGCCGCGCGGGAAGATTCTCGACCGCGAAGGCCGCGTCATCGTCGACAACTACCCTTCTTTCACCGCTTTCGTGATGCGTGACCGCGTGAAGGACATCGAGCCCGATGTGGAGGCTATCGCGTCTGGACTGAACGTTCCCGCGTCCCAGCTCCGGGATCGCCTGCATAAGATCTCCAGCCGCCCGCAGTCGGAGCCGTTGATCCTGAAAGAAGACCTCACGCCTGCGGATGTTGCGTTCATCGAATCGCACCGCAACGAGCTTCCTGAACTGGAAACAATCACCGCGCATCGTCGCTTGTACCCGACCAATGGATTCATGGCCCATGTGATCGGCTACGTGGGCGAGATCTCCGAAGACACCCTGAACAGCGATGCATGTTTCGATTGCCGCCCCGGGGACATGGTCGGGCAGTCCGGCATCGAGAAGATGTACAACGATCTCCTGAAAGGTAAGAACGGGAAGCGTCGCGTAGAAGTGAACAATCGCGGCAAGGTGCTGCGCGAGCTCGGAGAAGAGCCATTCACTGCAGGCAAAAGCCTCAAGCTCACCGTCGATCTCGACATCCAGATGGCCGCGGAAGAAGCGATGGAAGGGAAGAACGGCGCCATAATCGCCATGGACCCGAGCAATGGCGAGATCCTGGCGATGGTGAGCCGCCCGACCTTCGATCCCAACCAGTTCGCGGTCCGCATCTCGCGCGACGATTGGAACAAGCTCATCACCGATCCCGCCAAGCCTCTCTTTAATAAAGCGATTCAGGCGCAGCTCGCGCCCGGTTCTGTCTTCAAGATCATCATGTCGGTCGCGGGCATGCAGGAAGGCATCGCCCAGAATCTGCACGTGAACTGCCCCGGAGGCAAGGAATTCTATGGTCGCTTTTTCAAGTGCTGGATCAGCGCCAAGCACGGCTCGCACGGTGAGGTAGGGATACAGAAGGGGATCTATCAATCCTGCGACGTCTTCTTCTACACCCTCGGCGAAAAGTTAGGCATCGGTCGCATCGCGAAATATGCAATGGGGTTCGGCCTCGGCCAAAAGACCGGCATAGATCTCCCGCAGGAAGCGACGGGCGTTATGCCCTCGGAAGAGTGGAAACTAAAAACGTTCAAGCAGAAGTGGTACGCGGGCGAGACCATCTCCGTCAGTATCGGACAGGGCGCGGTCGCGACCACCCCGGTCCAACTCATGCGAGCGATATCTGCCATCGCCACGGGCGGAAATCTTCGCCGCCCACATTTTGTGAGCTACGACTCGCTGCCCGCTCCGTATAACGAAAAGTATCGCGAAGCTCTCGCGCGCTATCCGGAATCCGGACATTTCGATATCGACGCCCAAAATCTCGACGTGATCACCGGCGCGATGGCTGAAGTCCCCGGGCCGCTCGGGACCGCTCCCAGCGCCCACCTTGAGGGCATCGAATTCGCCGGAAAGACAGGCAGCGCGCAGACCGTCAGCAATGAAGCGCGCAAATCGTTGAAGGGTGCCCAGTACAAAGACAATGCCTGGTTCGTTGGCTTCACCCCGCGCCGCAATCCGGAGATCATCGTTGCCGTCCTTTTCGAAGGTGGCGAGCATGGCCAGTTCGCCGCACGCATCGCCGCGCAGGTGATCAAGGCCTACGTGGAAAAGAAGCGCCGAACGCCGACTCACGTTGCACAAACGCCCGCCGCTCCTGTGGAAGTTTCTGCGATGTGGAACGCGGCCGATGATGACTCCGCCAGCGGCGAGCGCCTGGCAGGTGGAAGGTTCAACATCCAGCCCGGTTTGCCGCGCAAACGTGTGACCACTGCGCCGGGAGTCAACTGATGCGACGGTACGTCTCGTTTCGCGATTTCGATTGGACGCTCCTGCTGTTCGTCCTTCTTATCTGCGCCGTCGGTGTGGTGCAGATCTACAGTGCGACTCTGAACACGAAGTTCGCCGGCGCTCACATCAAGCAGATTTACTGGATCCTCGGTGGCCTCGCCGCCATGTTCGTTATGAGCAAGGTGAATTATCAGACGCTCGTGGACAACGTGCACTGGTTTTACGGTGTCGCCTTCCTCGCGCTTGTTGCCGTGCTGGTTGTTGGAACCCGCTATCTCGGTGCGAAGCGGTGGATCAAGCTGCCGGGCGGCGTGCATTTCCAGCCCTCGGAATGGGTGAAGCTGGTTTTGATACTGTTAATGGCGAAGTTCTTCCATGAACTCCGCCATCGCGAGACCAATTTCCTCGACATCGCCAAGGCCGCGCTGCTCGGAGCGGTTCCCATGCTTCTGGTCCTGCGCCAGCCCGACCTGGGTACCGCGCTGACGTACACGCCCATCATCATCATGGCGTTGTTCCTCGGCGGGCTTCAGTTCAAGCATGCCGTCGCCATTCTCGCGATTGCAGCAGCTCTCGTCGTGCCTGTTTGGCGCTATGGATTGAAGGATTACCAGAAGCACCGCCTCACGACTTTCATGAATCCGGAAGCCGACTCGCAGGGCAAAGGGTATCAGGGCGAACAGTCCAAGATTGCCGTGGGCGCCGGGGGTATCTGGGGTAAGGGGCTGGCGAAGGGGACGCAGACCCAGAACTCGTTCCTGCCGATTCCCCAAACGGACTTCATTTTCGCTACTCTTGCGGAAGAACAGGGGTTTGTAGGCGCGGTAGGGGTGCTACTGCTATACTTTGTGGTGCTGATGCGCTTGATCGCGAACGCGCAGACCGCGCCTGACCGGGCCGGAGCTTTCGTGATCATGGGTGTGGTTGCGGTACTTACCTTCCATATCCTGGTGAACGTCGGCATGGTGGTGGGATTTATGCCCGTCACCGGGATCCCGCTACCGCTGTTGAGCTACGGGGGATCCTCGATCCTGTTTACCTTCCTGGCGCTGGGGATCGTCATGAACATCCGCATGCGCAGGTTTGTGAATTAGACTCGTTCGCAGGTCTTTAAATTTGCGGACCAACAAGATTAAAGAAGTGAACCGTCGCCGGGTCGCATGACGGACGTTGCGGCGAAAAAAATACAGAGAGCCGGCCGAAGCAGGAGGCCGGAGAGCTACGAAAGCGAAAGCGCTCCGAAGCAGGTAACGGCCCCGTCCTCAGGACAGGGTGGCCACAAACTTCGTTCTAGCGCGCGATAGGTGTCAAGATTCCGATCTCCACACAAAGAATCCCACTGTTGAACTCTACGGGCCTACCACGTCCGCTGGGGAACATCCGCACTCGCCTAGACTCGCTCCTCCACTCCTCACTACTTCGCCGGTAGCTTCTCCTCAGCGAGAAGCCCGGAGAAAAAATGTCTAAAGAATTGTTCGTGTCTTCTACCCCGCACGAAACTAAAGTTGCGATCGTAGAAGAAGACCAGCTAGCAGAAATCTATTTCGAACGCGAGAATGAATACACACTCGCGGGTTCCATCTACAAAGGCAAAGTCACGCGCGTGCTTCCCGGCATGCAGTCGGCGTTCGTCGAGATCGGACTCGAGCGCGACGCCTTCCTCTACGTCACCGACTTCGTTGAGCCGCAAGAAGAGGACGGCGAGATCGAGACGATTCCGCACGGCGACGAGCAACAGGCCTCAGAAGAACCCTCGAGCGATCTGCCCGGTGAGAGCCGCCGTGGTGGACGCCGCGGACGGGGAGATCGCGGACGTCACCAGCAACAGCGTCAGCAGCCGGCACACGAAGAAGCATCAGCAGCTCCCGAAAATGGTGACAGCGCCCCATTCGTCATCTCAAATGACTTCGACGAGAGCGACTCCAGCGAATTGACCGAAGCCGTCGGCGAGCCGGGGGCGGAAGCCGACGGAAACTCGGAAGAGCAGATAACGCAGCGAACCCAGCGCCCGTCAGACGGACAAGACGATGGTCCGCGCCGTTGGCGTGGGCGCCGCCGTCGCGGCGGACGCCGCGGCCGTGGCGATCGCGACGAGCGCCCGGCAGCTCCGCAAGCTTCACATCAGGAGACCCCGCGCGCAGAAGCGCCGCGCCAGGAAGCTCCGCCGCAACGGAGCTATCAGCCCATAATTCTGCCCGGCGAGTCGCTTTCCAAGTACCGCCGGCAGCAGCAACAGCAACCACAACATAACCAACAACAATCCTCGAGTGAGCCGGCCCAGCCGGTCACTGAAGCTTTTACTCCCGAAGAGCTCGGGCACACCGCGCCGAGGTTCGATAGCCACGAGTCCGAGCCAAATCGAGGATCACACAACGAATTCGTTGACCCTGCTGGTCGCGTCCTCCTGAACGCCGAGGAGCATGAAGCTCGGATGGCAGCCTCAGCGGGCACCGCGCCGTTCCGGCAACACCACGAAAGCAATGAGCAACAGCCCGAGCGCGAGGAACGTCATCAGCAGCGCGGCGAGCAACATGACGAGCAACGCGAGCAGGCATTCCGTTCGCACGCCTTCGGGGCCGGCGCAATGGAAGAGGAGCAGATCGAGGAAGAAGAAGAGGCCGAAACGGCCGGTTCCTTCATGCAGGAGATGGAAGAAGAAGGGTACGAGGAACTCGAAGAAGAGACGCTCGACCGCACTCCCGCTCCGGCTGCGCATGCGCATCATGCCGAGCAAACCTCGGAAGGCGATGAAACCGCTGACGTGACCGAAGCGGTCCGCGACGCCGAAGTCGAGGAGACCACCGGACGCTATGCCGCTGAGGGAATGGACGAGGACGACTCCGACTCTGAAGGGACTGAAGAACAATTCGAGGAATCCGAGGAGATGGTAAGCGCAGCCGGAGAAGAATCCGAAGGCGACAACATCGGCAACCAGTCTGACGAAAACAGCGAAGGCCGCGCTGAAGTTCGCGGACCCAGCGGATACTCACCGCGGGTTGCGCCGGAACGTGCGCGCCGTGGCGGACGCGACAATCGCCGCGGTGGACGCGGTCGCTTCCAAAAAGGTGGAGGCGGTGGCGGTGGTCCTCGTGGACGTCGCAACTTCCGCATGCCGCTTCCGCAGATCGGAGATCTTCTGAAAGAAGGCCAGGAGATCCTTGTCCAGATCGCAAAAGAACCGATCGGCAAAAAGGGTGCGCGGATCACGAGTCACATCGCACTGCCCGGCCGTTACCTGGTTTACATGCCGACCGTGAACCACAATGGGGTGTCGCGCAAGATCAGCTCTGAGGAAGAGCGCCAGCGCCTGAAGCGGATCATCAATAGCGAACGTGAAAACCAGACGGGCGGATTCATCGTGCGCACAGCTGCGGAGCACGTCAGCGAAGAGGATTTGCGAAACGACATCCGCTTCCTGCTGAACCTGTGGCACGAGATCAAGGGCCGCGCTGAAAGCAGCAAGGCACCGGCACTGATCTATCACGATCTCAATCTGGTGGAGCGCATTCTGCGCGACCAGGTATCAGGCAGCTTCTCGCATATTTGGGTCGACACCGAAGCCGAGTACGAACGCGTGCTGCGCTTCGTAAGCCGCTTCCAGCCCACGCTGGTAAAGCGAGTCAAGCTTTATACGAAAGAGACTCCACTCTTTGAGCAGTTCAATATCCAGGACGAGATCAATAAAGCCCTGAAGTCGAAGGTCTGGCTAAAGTCCGGCGGATACATCGTGATCAACCAGACGGAAGCCCTCGTCGCCATCGATATCAACACCGGCAAGTATGTCGGGAAGACGCAGCGCCTCGAAGACACCATCGTCAAGACGAACGTCGATGCGATCAAGGAGATCGTCCGCCAGATCCGTCTGCGCGACCTGGGCGGCATCATCGTCATCGACTTCATCGACATGGACGAGCGCCGCAATCGCCAGAAGGTCATGCAGGAACTCGAACTCGCCCTGAAAGCGGACCGAGCTCCTTCGAAGGTCCTTCAATTCAACGATTTCGGACTTGTCGCGATCACGCGCAAACGAGTGAAGCAGTCGCTTGAGCGTACTCTCGGTGCGCCGTGCACGTATTGCACCGGCACCGGTCTGATCAAGTCCGTTACCACGGTGGCGAATGAGATCTATGTTGAGATGCGCAAGATGACGAAGCATCTCGAGGGCAAAGACGTGATCGTGCGCGTGAACCCCGAAGTCGCGAAAGCGCTGAAGGCGAACAATGCACGTTGGCTTTCAGACATGGAAGAGCTCACTGGCCGCAACATCATCGTTAAGAGCGACGTCACGTTGCATCAGGAGCAGTTCGACATCCACTAACCACGGTCCACTGAGCTAAAAATGGGGCGTCACCCTGAGCAAGGGTGGGGCTCCGTTCTTTTCCCTGGCAGGGAACACCCGAGCGAAGGATCTTGGGTTACAGCTTCTTTCCCATCATGAAGGCATCGAGCTGCCCCATGTAGTAGCGGGGGATCGTGCGCAGCACGCTGTAACCGTGCTTTTTGTAGAAGCGGATAGCTGAATCGTTATCCACACCTGTCTCGAGCAGAACGGTTCGGCAGCCTGCTTCCTTCAGCCGCTTTTCCGCCGAGGCAAGTAGTTCAGTGCCGACCCCCGCTCTTCGCCAGCGTGCCACAACGTCTATCGTGATCACGTGTCCAACCGATTCCGCAGCCGGTGCGGTCAGCTTTTTTGCTGGAGGCGCTTTTCTTCGCACTTTCGCTATCTCCGCGAGCACGAATCCCGCCACTTGTCCCTCGCGCTCGGTCACGACAGTGAACGCCTGCGGACGCTTCATGTACCACTGCAATTCTTCGCGAGAGTAGGCGATCCCAGGCGGGAAGCAGCTCTGGTCTATCTGCCAGAGCTGGTCAAATTCTGCTTCGGAGGCGGTGCGGATCGCCATCCATCGATTCTATTGCAGCTATCGGCTGAGCGCTTCTGCGTCCGAGGTACGTCCTGCTTTGCGATAGGCCTCGGCAAGATGCTGCCGCAATTCCGCCACGGGAGCCCCTTCAATATGTTGCGTGCGCTGATATCCCAAGGCATTCTCGAGGATGACGATAGCCTGGTTGTACTCGCGGCGTTGTAGATAGACGTAGCCGAGCGTGTCCATCACACCCAGATCGCGCGGCAGGCTCTGATGCGCGAATTGCGCCAGCTCCAGCGCGCGGTCAAGTTTGATGGACCGTTGCGCATAGATCCACGCAAGATTGTTCGCGGTCACGCCGGAGTTCTCGCCGTGGTGCAGCGCGGCTTCCAAGCTGCGCGTTGCCGATTGAAGGTCGTCGCGGCGCAGGGCCTGGTCGCCCTCCAGCAGCTCAGCCCAGCTTCGGTTGGCTCGCGCAATCGCTTCCCGTGCAGCGTCTGTGTTGCCGGAATCCAGGTAGCTTCGTGCCAAAGCAGTCAGCGCAGCCGAACGTTGTGGATCGATTTCAGCGGCGGCACGCAAGCAACGCTGCGCGTCGCTGTACCAGCCGTTTTGCGCGAAGAGACGTCCGGCAGTTTCCATCAGTGTCGGGGAACTCGGGGGATTGCTGGCCACGCGTTCCATCCTCAGCAGCATTGGGCGCGTGATCTTGCCGAAGCGATAAACGTTTACAAGTCCCTCGATCGCCTCCTGCGACGCCGGAGCGAGCACTACGGCCTGCTGATACTCGATCAAGGCGCTTGCAACGTTATGCGTCTCCGAATCGATCGCGCCCTGGATGCAGTGCGCCTCAGCCGAGGATGCGTCCACCGCGAGTGCGCGCCGCGCCATCATTATTGCCGGCAAATATCGCTTCTGTGCCGCCAGGATGCGGGCGTACAGCAGAAGCCCCCGCAGGTTTGCAGGCTCGCTGCGCACTACGAACGCGGCGTGGATCTCGGCTGCGTCCGGATTGCCATCAGCCAGGGCCTGTTCTGCTGCCTGCAGTCGGGCTGGTATGAATCCTGGATCTTTGCTCACCGCCGCATCCGTCTCCGACTTCGCGGTTGCCACATCGCCGCCGCGGGCACTCGCCTGCGCGAGCAGATAGTGTGCCGCCGCCGACTCGGGTGAGAGCGCGACGGCCGAGCGTGCCTGCGCTAGAGCCAAAGTCGTGTCACCCTCGACGAGAGCGATTTCCGCCCCCAACATTTGAGCTGTCGTCGGATCGAAGAATGTCACGAACTGTTGCAGGTGCAAGCGCGCAGGGAAGATGTGATCGGGGGTGGCGCTTGCGGACTGCAGGTCAGCCTCGACGATACGGGCAGCCAATGCGGCGTACTGCTGTTTGATATCGGCGGTCGGTTCGGACGTGCCCAGCGAGTTGGTCAGTTTCGTCAATGCCGAGCGGTACTGCTCTCCGGCTTGAGTCGCATTTCCCGCGTTCAGTTTGTAATCGGCAACTTCAGACGTATTGCTCCCGCGGAGCGCGTCGATGTGGGCAAGCACATCGGCCGCTTCCTTAAGCCGTGAAGTCCGCTGCAGAAACTGCGCCAGCCGCAGATTCGTCTCGGCAGAGTTGTCGCAGGCCACAGCAAGCCGGTAATTCTGCTCGGCAGCGGCATTATCTCCCCGTTCCTCAGCCATACGCGCCAGCGAGACGCGCACTCGCGCATCCTTTGGACTCTTCTCCGCTGTCTCCAGCAGGAGCCTATGCGCCTCCTCGTCGCGTCCTTGTGCGCGATAGAGGCCTGCAACAATGATGGCAACGTCGCCACGGTCAGGGCGAAGATCGAGCACGCGCTGCAGAATCGGCATCGCTTCCTGCGCCCGGTCCTGCGCGAGCGCCGCAATTCCCATGATCGCGAGCGCGTCTGTGTTGCCCGGCTCAAGGCGAAAGACGACGCCCGCTTCCTGGCCGGCACGATCGGGAGAATTGCCCACCAACAAAAGATTTGCGGCGCGAAGGTGCGCGCGCGCATTTTGCGGATTCAGCTGGCTTGCGCGCTCATAGTCCTCAAATGCAGCTTGTGGATCCTTCAGGACCAGTTTCAGATCGCCCCGGCTGACGAGCGCGTCGGCAAGAAAGCGCGGCGTCCGGTCAGCCGAATGTTCGATCACGCGCGTGTACAGCCGCATGGCCTGTGCGGGATCTTTGCTTTCCAAACTTTGTGCTCGTTGATAAAGCTTTTCCGGGGAAGCGCAGCCCACAATGAGAAGGAAAGCAAGCGGAACAACAGGTCCTAAACGCCGCAGGTACATGCGAATAGGATGTTTACGCCGAAGCCGCAGATGTCAGGCGGTGGTTTCGATTGTGGTCAGCGATTCGGTGCGCTTCAGTTGACCGCACGCGGCAAAGATGTCGCGACCGCGCGGACGGCGCACAAACGCGGGAATCCCCGATTCGCGCAGGGTCGCTTTGAACGCATCAACATTCTCGGCGGAGGGAGTGGAATATGGAACTTCCGGGCCCGGATTCCACGCGATCAGATTGATCTTCGCCCCGGTGCCGCGCAGCAGCTCAGCCAGCTCGCGCGCCTGTTCAGGAGAATCGTTGACGCCCCCGAGCAGAACGTACTCAAACGTAAGCCGCTCGCGGCTGCGTAACGGATAAGCCCGCGCGGCCTGCAGCAGCTTTTCGATGTTCCATTTGCGATTGATAGGCATGATGCGCTCGCGAACAACATCATTCGGAGCGTTCAGCGAGATTGCCAGCTTCGGCCGGATTTCTTCCTTGCCGTAGTCATACAGCCGCGGCACGATTCCGGAGGTCGAGATCGTCATACGGGAAGCGGGGATGCCGACGCCGTGCTCCGATAAGAGCCGCACCGCCTTCATGACGTTGTCGTAGTTGAGAAAGGGTTCCCCCTGTCCCATGAAGACCAGGTTCACACGCTCGAGTTTCAGGTCGACCTTGTGCTCGTTGAGGACGCTAACGACTTGTCCCACGATCTCGCCAGCTGTGAGATTTCTTTTCTGGCCCAGCAGCGCTGTCAGGCAGAACTGGCAATTGACTGCGCAGCCGACCTGGCTGGAGATGCAAATGGTGGCGCGCTTCCAATCGCGCTTCGGCGTGGATCCCTCTTCTTCCAGTCCCGCTTCGCTGCCATCTCCTGCCTCGCCGCCATCGCCTTCCGGCATCCACACAGCTTCTACGCTCTCTCCGTCGGAGAACTTGAACAGATAACGAACTGTTCCGTCACTCGAAACGAAGCGTTTATCGACGGAGGGCAGGCCGATCTCGTGTCCGGCCTCCCGCAGGTTATGGCGCAGCTCCTTAGAGAGGGTGGATATCTCCTCCACCGAGCGGCTTCTCTGCCGATAGATAGCCTCAAAGAGCTGCTTGGCCCGGTAGGCTGGTTCGCCAAAGCTTTCCACAAGAGAGCTAAGCTCTTTGGAATCAGCACCTAAAAGGCCGGATTGTGGGCTTGGCGGCATGCATCTAATCCTTGGAAGCACCTGAAATCGGTGCTCCTGTTTGTCTCCAAGCCTTCATTTTATTGGTTTTCCAGGCTTCGCGCTGACAAACAATTGCTGTGTACAATCGAAGAGGCGATGGTAGAAGAGCTCAGGAATATTCAGCGTGAAGTCCTGCCCAACGGACTCACGATTCTTACCGAAGAGATGCCGCACATTCGGTCCGTTTCCATCGGCATCTGGGTGAAGACCGGCTCCCGCCACGAAGATCCAAAATTCAACGGCATCGCGCATTTTCTGGAGCACATGGTCTTCAAAGGAACCAAAGGCCGCTCCGCCGCCGATATCGCGCGTCTGATGGATTCCATCGGCGGCAACATGGACGCTTTCACGGCCAAAGAGTGCATCTGCTTCAACGTAAAGGTTCTCGATGAGCACATGCCGATCGCGCTCGACGTGCTCAGCGATCTGGTTCTCAATCCTATCTTGGACACCGAAGACATAGCCCGCGAGCGCGGCGTGATCCTCGAAGAGATCAAGATGGACGAGGACAATCCCGACTACCTTGTCCACGAGATCTTCACCCAGAATTTCTGGAAAGACCACCCGCTCGGGAAACCGATCCTCGGAACCAAGGACACAGTCCGCGGCTTTGAGCAGTCCGTTCTTCGAGACTATGCAGCGCGTTACTTTTCGCCGTCGAACCTCATCGTCTCCGCCGCGGGAAGCCTGAAGCACGAGAAGTTCGTCGCTATGGTGAAAGAGCGATTCAGTAGTCTGCAGAAATCGAAGAATGGCTTCCATGAAGCGCCACCCAAGATCTCGTCGCGCATCATCATGCGCAACAAAAAATCGCTCGAGCAGGTGCAAATCTGCGTAGGGGTTCCTTCACATCCGATCTCGCACGAGAAGCGATACGCCTCATATCTGCTCAACACGCTTCTCGGCGGGGGAATGAGTTCGCGGCTGTTCCAGAACATTCGCGAGCAACAAGGGCTGGTTTACGCGATCTTCAGCGAACTGAATCCCTATCGCGACACTGGATGCCTTTCCGTGTACGCGGGAACTTCACGACAGTCGGCGGCGAAGGTGGTGGAATCCATCGTGAAGGAATTTCGCTCCATCAAGCACCCGGTCACTCCCGAAGAGCTGCGTCGTGCGAAAGATCAACTGAAGGGAAGCCTGATGCTGAGCCTGGAGTCGTCGTCGGCGCGCATGTCGAACCTGGCGCGGCAGGAGATGTACTTCGACCGCTTCATGGGACTCGACGAGATCATTCAGCACATCGAGGGCGTCACTCAAGACGATCTGCTGGAGATGGCGAATGAATTCTTCCAGACCGATTCCATCGCTGTCACTGTGCTGGGCAATCTTGATGGACTGAAGATCTCCCGCGAACAGCTAGCCTGCTGAATCAGCGTGTCGCCGTCACCAGTAACTCACCTGCACCGCTCCACTGAATAGCCCTCGCCGTGATCTTGCGTAACGGGCGCGGCATCCGCAGAAGCTTCCTGATCTGCGAAGCAGCCGTGAACGGGGACGACAACTCTGCCGCGTACTGTCGGGCGTAGCTCCCGAGGGCGGTAGAAAGTTCCGGTGATGTCGCGAGAGACTCTGCGGCCATCACTCCTGAACGCAACGCGAGGGAGATCCCGTCGCCCACGAACGGATCAATGAATCCAGCTGCGTCTCCCACTTGGAAGACATTTTCCGCCACAGGCTGCGGCTTTCGGAACACCAACGGCGAGGTGCTGACTGGCGCGAATACCTCTTCCCATCCGCGGCTGCGAAGCCAGAGCTGCGGATGCATGGTGAAGACCTCAGGCAGTGACTTCGCGACGTGCGCTTTCATAACCGCGCAGACATTCACGACGTTGTCGCCGACCGGCTGCACGCCGCAATAGCCACCGTCAAAGAAATAGAGGTCCACCGACGCGGATGGTGCAGACTCGCGAAAGTGCGATTTGATGCCAAGTTGTTTCTGAGAACGATCGAGTTGCGGCAGGGGAGTGAGATTTGACCAGCGCCCGGCGGCATTGATGACTGCATCAGCTTCAAAAAGGTCTTCTGTAGTGGTGACGCGGATGGCTCTATGGCTCTCGATAGCTGTGACGGAAACCTTTTGGCGGCATTCGGCTCCTGCGTCTTTGGCCGCCTGCCAAAGCGCCGCGTCGAGCTCGAAGCGCGTGATGCTGGCTCCTGCAGGCGCGAGCGGGGCCGTGATGATCTCGTCATCAACGAACAGGCGCGTTCGCGAAATTTTTGGGGAGCTCTCGATCATCGGGTGCTTTCCCAGAAGATTCGCGAGCGTTGCAAGCGATTCCGCCGAAACGAATTCTCCGCAAACGCGCTGCCGGGGCAAGGTGCCTCGTTCGAGCTGCAGCACGCGCATCCCCGCGCGCGCCGCGGTGATCGACGCTGCCGAACCTGCCGGCCCGCCCCCGATCACTATCACCTGAAAATGGTTACTCATGCTTCCATGCGATCGCTGCCATACGGAATAAGTAATGAGACGAGATTTCGACCCTTGTCGCTGCAGTTTTTTTCAGATAGGACTTCATCTCCTCGATGGTGTAGGCGCGACGGATCGAGACCGGCGCATCATGACGGGTCAGTCGGCTGCGAACAAAAGGGACTGCCACATAGACGAACGCGAGGTGCATCGGGTTACGGCGAATGTCGTTGATCAACACGGCATATCGTGCGACACGCAGGGCTTCGTTCGCGAACTGAGTTATTTCTTCAGGTTCGAGATGGTGAGCGAAGAGCGAACATCCGACGCAATCAATGCTCGAGTCGGCAAAGGGAAGCTGAAAAGCATCGCCAGAAACCGCAGCCAGGCCCCGTCCAAGATGCGATGACGCTCGATCCAGAAGAATCGGCCGAAGGGCAATGCCATCGTGGGCGAGGCTCTGACGCGCTGCCTCGGCAACATCGCCGGAAGCGCCCGCCACATCGAGGAACGAAATCTCTTTTTTGCCGGCTCGGGCCGCGACCTTCCGCAGCATCGACCCCATCGTCGAAATGCCACCAAAGTAGCGATTGAAGGAGCGCAGGTCAGCAAGGGAATCCGCTACTTCGGTAGAAGTTCCGGCGTCGGTGTCGAGCAATTCGGGAACAACGGTCCGTTTCATCAACGCAACCTCGCTTTCAGATTGCGCGGGCACATTTATACCGTCTCCAGCTCTTCTTCGAGTAACTGCTTGTTGTAAAGATCGGTGTAATAGCCGTTGCGGTCGATCAGTTCGTCGTGCGTGCCGTATTCCACGATGCTGCCCTCGTGCAGCACGGCGATCTTGTCGGCGTTCCGCACCGTCGAGACCCGATGCGAGATGAAGATTGTGGTGCGGCCCTGCATGATGTCACGCAAATGGTTGAGGATCTTTTCTTCCGTATGCGTGTCCACACTGGAGAGCGCGTCATCCAGAATGAGGATTCGGGGCGAGCGGATGATCGCGCGCGCGATCGCGGTGCGCTGCTTTTGCCCCCCGCTCAGGGTAATGCCGCGTTCACCCACCACGGTTTCGTAGCCTTGCGGAAAGCCGGCAACATCTTCAGCGATATTCGAAGCCTCGGCGGCTTGCTCAATGGCCAGCTTCTTTGCCGTGGCATCGATCTCGCCCGCCCCGAAGGCGATGTTTTCTCCGACAGTGTCGCTGAACAGGAACGTTTCCTGCGGTACGAAGCCAATGTTCTGGCGCAACTGCTGCAACGGGAATTCGCGGATGGGCTTCCCATCGATCAACACCATGCCAGGCTCCGCGTCGTAAACACGTGGGACCAGATTCACCAACGTGGTTTTACCTGACCCGGTAGGGCCGACGATCGCGAGACTCGTGCCCGCGGGAACTCGCAGGTTAACATTCCGCAGCACGCGGGTCCCATTGAAGCTGAAATTGAGATCGCGGAATTCGACTTCCCCCTTGAGTTCCGCTTGCGGCTCCACGCCGGCTGCGTCCTGGATCTCGGGCTTCTCGATCAAGATCTCGTTGATGCGGATCATCGAGGCGGTCCCGCGCTGGAAGATATTGATGACCCAGCCGAGCGCGATCACCGGCCAGGTGAGCTGCACCATCAGGACGTTGAAAGCGACGAAGCCGTCGGCTCCGATGTGGTGAAGCAAAACTTCACGTCCTCCCAGCCACAACACCAGCACGATGCCCAGCGCCAGCATGGCTTCCAGGCTTGGCCAAAGCATTCCCATGAGCCGAACCAGGCGAAGGCTGCGCGCGATGTATTCCAGGTTCGCGGTTTCAAAAGATCTGATCTCAGCTTCTTCTTGCGCGTAAGCACGCACCACCCGCGCCCCGCTGAAGTTTTCCTGTGCGCGCGCGGAGATGTCGGAAAACATCGCCTGGATCCGCTCAAAGCGTTCGTGGATCTTGCGCCCAAAGTATTGCACCAGGATGCTGGCGAGCGGCAGCGGCAAGAATGCAAACAGAGTAAGCCGCGCGCTGATGTGCCACATCACCCAGAGCGAAGCCACCATCATGGCGATAGTGTTGGCGGAATACATGATCGCCGGGCCGAGCAGGTTGCGAACTGCCGCGAGGTCGTTCGTCGCACGCGCCATAATGTCGCCGGTGCGGTTCCGCTGATAGTACGAATACGAGAGCGATTCCAAGTGGGTGAATAGATCGTTGCGGAGGTCGAACTCGATCTCGCGCGAGATGCCGATCATCTTCCAGCGTGTGAGGAAAGTGAAGATGCCTTTGCCGAAGGTGATCGCCAGCAATAACAGACTGTAGTACCAGATTCTTTCCGTGCTTCCGTGGTCGAGGTCGTAGATCGCCCTTTTGATGACGAGCGCGAATCGCACCCATATCGCGTTGCCTGCTATCACCGTGAAGGTGCTGAACAGGTATGCCCAACGATACTTCCAGAGATAGGGTTTCAGCGGCCGCAGGGACTTGGGGAGCATTGGTGATTCGATTCTACCAACTCGAACGGGGTGCAGAAATTTAGGTGGGGACCTTCAGGATGAGGTATCCGCCGATCATGGCGAAGACAAAGTCCGGGGACCACGCCGCGAGCGCGGGGGGAAGCTGGCTCAGGTTCCCCATAGCTTCGAACAAGCTCGAGGTCGTCCAGTAAACGAAGGCGATTCCGATCGCGACCGCTACACCCGCCACAGCGCCGCGGCGTCCGGCAGACAGCGAGAAGGGAACCGCGAGCACCGCCATCACTAGCGTGATCAGCGGGAAGGCGAACTTCTTGTGCAATTGCACCCGCAGGCGGACCACATCGAATCCACTCTGCTGCAGATCTTCTATGTAGCTATTCAGCTCTGCGTAGTTCATTTCAGACGACTGCTTCACTTCTTTCTTGAAGTAAGCCGGCGGCTCATCCAGCTCCGCGAATGTTTGTCCGTCGAATTTGCGGAAGTCCTTGATAGCGTCGCCGTCAAAGGTTCGCACCCAGCCGTTCTCGAAGATCCACTTCTGCGAACGCTCCTGCCAATGCGCTTCGGAGGCGAAGATGCGTCGCGTGATGCGGAATGTCTTCGGGTCGAACTCGAACACCGAGATATTGGCGAAGTGGTTCTGGTCTGGATCGAAAAACTCGTAGTAATAGATCTCGGAGTTCTGCCCGAAGATCCATTTGCGGTCAGGGCGCAAATAAGTCTGCGCCGGCTTGCCTTTGATGGTCTGCAGCAGGGCTTCTTGCCGCTTGTTCGCATCCGGCAGATAGAGCTGGTCGAACGCGAAGAGCCCAATAGATAACAGCGACGCGATGATCAGCACCGGCAAAGTAAGCCGGTAGATGCTGACGCCCGTCGCCTTCATGGCCGTGATCTCGCTGCCTTTTTGCAACAGGCCAAAAGTCACCAGCACAGCGAGCATGACGCTCAGCGGAGTGAACAGGTAGAGCATCGAGGGCGCGACCTGGATCAGATAATCGCCCACAGTGAACAGCGGCACCCGGTTCTTGGCGATGTCGGTCAATAGCTCGAAAAACGTGAACACCAGGACCAGGATCATGAAGGTAGACACGATGAGCGCCAGATACACACCGAAGTCGCGCAGTATGTAGTCATCCAGCAGTTGCGGGAAATTGAGATTGAACAGCCGCTTTCGCCGCAGCCGCTCGTAAACGTCTTGCGAAGACGATGACCGGTAGATGATCGCTTTGAATAGCGCCTTCGCTCGCTGGCTCAAGCCGCGGAACGATCCCAGCTCCCAAGCCATATGGTCGGCGCGCCAAAGCAAGAGGAGAGCGACGATAAAAAATGCGATGTTCGGGAGCCAGACCCCGAGAGCGGCCGGCAATCTCCCTGTTCTCGCTAACGTCACGCCCGCGAGCGACGCGAAGTAATAGACGAAAACGAGAACGATGGTCAGCACAAAACCTGTCGCCTTGCCGCCCTTCTTAGACGAAACCCCCAGCGGGATCCCAACCAGCGCCAGGACGAAGCATGCGAAGGCCATTGCGATGCGGCGATGGAATTCGCTCAAGTACCAGCGCGCCGCCGGCTTGTCTGGAGCATGCTTGGCCGAATAAAGCAGCTGCTTCATGCCCAGCTGCGCCGCAGGCACGGCATCTTTGCCCTTTGTCTCTGGTGGCGGCAAAATGATCGGAATATCGCTGCTCTCGAAGCTGGATATCGAGTACCGGTCGGGAATGCGCGGATTTGCCTCGTGCTGCGCTCCGTTCAGCAGATGCAGTTGCAGCTCGGTTTCGCTGCGCTGCATCGCCACGCCTTCTTTGGCGAGCGTGATCTTGGGCGCACCGGGGTCGGTGATGTCAGCAAGAAAAATGCCTTTCCAAACCGCGGTCCCATCTGCGGCAGAAGCGTCCTGCACATACAAGATGTAGTTCTTCCAGTCCTCGTAGAAGACCCGGGGCTGCACTTCGAAAGAAGCCTGCGCACTTTTGAGATGATTTTGCAGATTATTGAGTTCCGCGAGCGAGCGTGGCGCCACCCAGATGTTGTTGATACCAGCTATGAACGTGACTACCACGGCTGCCACGCCCATGACTTTTACGAACATCATCACGCCCACGCCGCTGGCACGCAGCGCGGTGATCTCGCTATCAGCCGCGAGCCGGCTTAACCCGGTGAGGATGCCGACTAGTACTCCCATCGGGATGGTTACGGTGAGCGCCGCGGGAACTGTGAGGAAGAACAGTTCGGCTACGCTGGGAAGCGGTGCGCTGTTGCGTACCACCAACTCCAGCAACCTCCCTGCGTCACGCATGAAGATCACAAAGGTGAACACGCTCATCCCCACCAGGGCATTAGCCGTCACCTCACGCAGGATGTAGCGCGGCAGGATGCGCATATCGTCAGTATAAGGAAATCCCCGCTAGCTGCGGGGGTTGATCACCGGACCGCCCGGCGGGTTCTGCAACTCGCGGCGCACGAGCCCGAAATATTGCTGCGCGACTGCTTCGGTTGCGCCGGAAAGATACACCTTGCCGCCATCGTCGCGCCGGAACTTTATACGCAAACGATAAACGTCATGTCGTTGGTCGGTGATGTTGATGATGCAGACCAAGGGCGACCCCGGCCTGGGGTCGGCATCCGTCTTAGCATTCTGCTGTTTGAAGGTGACGATATTGCCGGCTTCGTCAGCTGAGAGCAGTTCGTAGTTCTTCTCTGCAGCGCGCTTAGCCGCGGCAAACACTTCCGCATAGGGGTGGTCGCGGGTGATCGCTTCGTAAGCATCGTCTAGTTCGCGATTCCCGTGCTGGCGCACCATGTCATTCATGGGAGCATCGCGAAACTTTTCCATTTCCCGATTCAGCTCGCCGGCGAACTTCTGCGCATTTTGCGGGTTGGGAGTCTGCCGGCCTGAAGACAATACGACCGTCACCTTGGAGTAGTCGCCTTCTGGCTCGATCACGATGCCGTAGTCGTAATCCACGCGGTCGCGTCCGCCATACAGCGTGAACCAGATGGTGTCGCTTTTGGCGCTGGCGTGCCGCAAGCTCCAATTCTTCAGGACAGCGGTGTAAGCAGCATTGAAGGCCGTATCCACCGGGGCCTTGAAGGTGAACGACGAGGTCTCGTCGGCGAGGCATGCGGCTGTAAGAACAACGAGGAAGGCAACACTTGCCAGCAACTTTTTCATCGGAGCGGCAAGTTTAGCATTTGGCCGGCGGCGCTCCGCCGGTCATTTAGAATCGGAAACCGATGCCGACCTTGCGCGTTCTCTTCCTTTGGCACCAGCACCAACCGTATTACAAAGACCTGGTCACGGGAAGGTATCGTTTGCCCTGGGTGCGTCTGCACGCGCTCAAGGATTACTACGGGATGGTGAAGCTGCTCGATGAATTTCCCACCGTCCACCAGACCATCAACCTCGTTCCTTCGCTGATCTCGCAGATAGAAGATTACGTCTCCGGAAACGCGCCTGACCCTTTCTTCGATATCGCCGCGCATCCCTCTGCCGAAATGTCTGCCGAAGAGCGCAGCTTTGCTTTGAAGTATCTGTTCCAAGCCAACGAACAACACGTCATTGGCCGCTATCCGCGGTATCTCGAGCTGTTCCGAACAATGCAGAGTAATCAGCACGATCCCGAGGCGCTGCAGCGTGCCTTTACCGCGCAGGACATCACTGACTTGCAGGTGCTCTCGCAGATCGCATGGTTCGACGAATTTTTTCTTCAGGAGCCCGACGTCGCCCGACTCATCAACAAAGGCCGCGGTTATTCGCTCGAGGACCAGAACTTCATCATGACCAAGCAGCGCGAACTGATCGGTCGCGTGCTGCCGGCCCATCGCTCCGCACAGGAGCGCGGATTAGTCGAGCTTTCGACGACGGCGTTCTATCACCCTATCTTGCCACTGCTGTGCGACACGGATATCGGGCGCGTCTCTACACCGAACCTCCCTTTGCCGCAGCGTTTTGTTCATCCCGAAGACGCGCGCGAGCAGATCGAGCGCAGCATCGCGCTGTGTGAGCGCGTTTTCGGTGTGAAACCGCGCGGAGCATGGCCTTCCGAGGGCAGCGTCTCTGAAGAGGTGCTGGGAATCGCCTCCAGCTTGGGAATCAATTGGCTTGCCACCGACGAGGGCGTGCTTGGCCGTTCGCTGGGCTCCTACTTCCATCGCGACGGTGATGGACGCCTGACAAACGGTGGCGCAGATCGGCTCTACAACATCTATCGCTACGAAAAAGGCGACGCGCGAATGCACATGGTGTTTCGCGACCACTCGCTCTCCGATCTGATCGGCTTCGTTTACGCCGGCGTGCCTGCGCAGACAGCAGCGGAAGACATGCTCAGTCGCATCCGTTACGCCGCGCAGCCCGTGCTCGATTCCGGGCGCGATGCTATTGTCTCCATAATTCTTGACGGTGAGAATGCGTGGGAGTTCTATCCAGAGTCCGGACGCGAATTCTTGCGCCGGTTGTACGAAGGCATAGCCAAGGATCCGGGGATGGAAGCGGCAAGCATCTCGGAAGCTATCGCGAAGCATAAGGATTTCGCTCCGCTAAAATCGCTCGTTCCGGGTTCGTGGATCAACGCCAACTTCAACGTCTGGATCGGCGCCCCCGAAGACAACAAAGCGTGGGACTTCCTGAAAGCGGCGCATGATTTCTATGACGAGGCCGCGCCGCGTGCTGATGAGAATGCGCGCAAACTCGCCTACGAAGAGTTGCTGATCGCCGAGGGAAGCGATTGGAACTGGTGGTATGGGCCCGAGCACCATTCGGCCAATGACGCCGATTTCGACGAGCTCTACCGTAAGCATCTCTCCAATGTTTATGCCGCTCTCGGTGGATCACCTCCCGAATATCTTGCGCACCCGATCACCATGGCGCGGCCCGAAGGTGAAGACTTCACCTTTACTCGCCAGATGGCTTACATCCATCCACGGATAGACGGCGACATCACCGGATACTTCGACTGGGTGGGCGCTGCAATGTACTCCGCCGATCGGCGCACGTCGGCGATGCATGGCAGGGAATTCGTCCTCCAAACCATTTACGCCGGTATTGACGAAGAGAATTTCTACGGACGGGTTGATCTCGAGCCCGAGGCGCTGGCTAGCGATCTAGAGATTTTCCTCAGCCTCGGACTGATCGGGGGAAAACACGGAGCGAAGCCTGAAGGCCGCGTAAAGATCACCGTCCCGATTCAGCAGGGAAAGCTTGGAGAGTGGAACATCGTTACCATTCTCTCTCCACAAAACAACGGGCAGAGTGCCGAAGAACGGCCGCTGGATCCGGCGCAGTCGGGGGTAGCTGTCCGCTGGAAGCGGATATTGGAGTTCCAGGTCCCATTACGGATCCTAGGTGTGAGCATCGGGTCGCACCAGAACCCCGAAAAGGTCACTTTTCAGTGCGCCGCATGGAAGAACAAGCTGCCTATTGACTCTCTACCAGCCCATGGGGCCATCGAGATCCCTGCGGTGGAAGAAGAGGCACTGGAGTTCGTGGTTTAACCACAGGTTTTCCACAAGTTTAGCCACAGCCCTGTTGAGGGCCATGTTTGCTGCAAACACAACAGAGGGTTACAGCACTTTCGTGCTCTCTTTAGGGACACGTTTTGTACCGGAAGCGTTAACACTACTAGATATTGTGGTACTCGGCTTCATCTGGCCCCATAGGTGGCGAAATCGAAATCGTAGTTACCAAGGTCTACACCCCAAATCTCCAAGAAAACCGGAAGAAAACCAAAGTTCCCGCTTGACACAGGTGGTAGTAACGCTGATATAACTCACGCCACAGTAAACCCCCCGAGAAAGCAATAAGGATTTCCTCGCAGGCCCGGCCAAAGTGGTATCTCCCGCCGCAAGCGAGAGCGCATTAATTTGTGGAAAGGGCTTAGGTTTTTATGGCCGATTCGCGTGAAGTGATGAACATTCGCCAGGCTTCGCAGTACCTCGGCGTGAGCCCTGACACACTTTACAAGTACGTTTACGAGGAAAAGATTCCTGCTTTCAAGTTAGGAAACCGCTGGAAGTTCAAGAAGACCATCCTGGACGGTTGGATGGAGCGCAAGAGCACCATCGGCGAAAGCCGCGGCAAAAAGAAGCCCAAAACCGCGCGAGCGGTAGCTGGGCACTGAGGAAGAACGTATGGGTTTATTCGGTGGAGCAAAGACGATCGTTGGCCTCGACATCGGTTCGAGCAGCATCAAGGCTGTCGAGCTGCGCAAGGCCCACGGTGAGATCGAAGTCGCGCACATTGGCGTTGAGCCGCTGGCCTCGGACATCGTTGTGGACTCGATGATCGTGGACTCGGGCAGCGTCTCGAGCGCCATCACCAAGATATTTACCGAAAACGCCATCAAGCCGAAGGCCGTCGCCACCTCGGTCAGCGGACATTCCGTGATCGTGAAGAAGATCCCACTGCCGACCATGGATGATTCCGAGCTTGCGAACAGCATCCAGACGGAAGCCGCGCAGCACATCCCGTTCGATATCGCCGACGTCAGTGTGGATTACCAGATCCTTTCTGAAGATGACGGCTCGCCGCAGATGGACGTCCTGCTGGTCGCGGTGAAAAAGGACAAGATCCTCAACTACACCAACGTGCTCTCGCTCGCAGGCAAGACCCCGGCGATCGTGGACATCGACGCTTTCGCACTGCAGAACTGCTACGAATACAACTACGATCCGGCACCAACCTCCACGGTCGCACTGCTCAACCTGGGCGCCAGTGTAATGAACATCAACATTGTAAAAGGCGTTACGCCGCTGTTCACTCGCGACGTCAGCGTCGGCGGCAACCAGTACACCGACTCGCTCCAGAAGGAACTCGATCTCAGCTTTGAAGATGCCGAGAACCTGAAGCTGGGGCAAAAGGTCGGCACCGTAAGCGAAGACGCCAAGATGCCCATCCTGCAGCAGGTCACGGAGATCATCGTCCTCGAGATCCAGAAGACGTTCGACTTCTTCCGCGCGACCGCTGCCGGTGAGCACATCGAGCGAATCTACATGGCGGGTGGCTCCTCGAAAGTACCGGGCTTGATCGAGGCTCTGCGGCAGGAGTTCTCGTTGCCGGTTGAGATTCTGAATCCGTTTCAGCGCATCGCGCCTCCTGCCAGTGGGCCGGCAGCCGAACTGATCGAGAGGAACGCGGGACAACTCGCGGTAGCTGTGGGATTGGCCCTTAGGAGTTTCGAGCAATGATCAAGATCAATCTACTCGGAGTACCGAAGCCCAAGCGCGGTAAGCGGTCAGGCGGTGGCGCAGCCCCAGAGATGGGTGGCGGTGGCGGCGAAGGCCTGAACCCGATGGTCCTGCTGGCGGTCTGCGCCATCGCGACGATGGGTGGCGTGTGGTTCTTCTGGAACGCGGAAAACGCCCGCGCCCAGAAACTCGCGGCCGACAAAGTCGCGGCCGAGCGCGAGAATCGGTCGCTTTCAGAAGTGAAAGCCACCTTTGAGCGCAAGCAGCGCGAAGCCGATAACTATCGCCGTCGCGTAGAAGTGATCGACCAACTGCGGTCAAACCAGGCGCAGAGCGGTGTCGTGAGCTTGCTCACTCTCGTTGGCGATACGGTCAACTCTACCGATGCTGTCTGGCTCAACAAGCTGACGGATGAGCAGGGCGCTGGAATCAAGATCGAAGGCACGGCGTTGAATGTTCACGCGGTCGCCAATCTGATCAACAACCTGCAAAAGACCGGATATTTCAAGTCGGTCGAAATGACGGAGTCGATCCAGGACGAGAAGAAGCCGGAGACTGGCGACATCCAGGCATTTAGTTTCCAGATCACGTGCGAAGTGAACAAGGCTGCGCCGCCTGCAACATCGGCGCAGAAATCGTAAGACGGGACGGTACGTATGGCCAGTTTCAGTGAAATGCCGAAAAGCGCGCAGCTAGGGATCATTCTGGTCGTGTGCGCGATCCTGTTTGGTTGCGGTTGGGTATTCATGGTCAAGCCGGCGAAAGATGCCAATGACCAGGCGCAGGTCGCGCTGACTCAGCTGCAAGACGAGAACAAGAAGCTGCGCGAGTATCAGCCCAAACTCGACGAGCTGAACCGCCAGATGGCCAGCCTACAACAGCAGCTCGCCATCCAGCAGAAGATCGTTCCCGACCAAAAAGAAGCTGACAAGTTCCTTCACATCGTGCAGGACACGGCCCAGAACGCGGGCGTTGAAGTCCGCCGTTATACCGCCGGCAACGTGAACACGAAAGAGTTCTACACCGAAGTCCCGTTCGAGGTCGACATCGACGGTCAGTTTTATTCCGTGTTGAACTTCTTCGAACGTGTACAGAAGCTCGAGCGCATTATCAACATCAGCAATATGAAGTTGTCCACCACTGCCAAGCCGAGTGATGCAAAGGTAAAGAGGTCGTTCAAGTACTCGCCTTCGGAGAGCGTGGTCTCAAGCTTCACCGCGACTACTTTCTTCAGCCACGATGCACCAGCGCCTACCGGTCCTGCAAAGCCCGGCGCGCCGGCACGGTAAGGGAGACAGGCAATGAATGTGACTAAATCCATTTCGATAGTAGTGCTCGCGGCAGGAATGTCTTGGGCGCAGACTGCTAAGCCCAGCACTGCCCCCATGACGAAGAAGCCCGCCACCAAGACGACTACCACCGCTGCAAAGCCGGCCTCGCAAATGGCGCCGAGCGCAGCCAAGGCGAAGACCGTGGCAAAACCGGTCGCGAAAGCCGCTCCTATGAAGAGCGCCGCGCCAGCCAAGACGGTAGCCCCCAAGCCGGCTCCCAAAGCGACTACCGCAAAATCATCGAAGCCTGCAAAACCTGCAGTGAAGCCGGCGGCAGCGGTTTCGCCGACGCAAAGAGCTGAGAGTCTGACGAAGCCCATCGGGAAGCGCGATCCGTTCGTAAGCGTGATCGTCGCGCGCAGCGACAGCAGTGCGGCCTGCAGCGGCGGCAAGCGTTGCCTGGTCATCGATCAGCTTGCGCTTCGCGGAATCGTGCGCACTCCCACAAAGTGGATCGCGCTGGTCGAGAACCCGGCGAAGAAGACTTATTACTTGTATGAGAACGACCCCATTTACAACGCGGTGGTCGTGCGCATCACCGGAGATTCAGTGATTTTCCGCGAGCAGGTCATGGATGCCCTCGGGCACACGACCGAGCGAGAAGTCGTCAAGCGCGTGAGTGCGCCGGCGATCTAGAACAATTTTTACCAGGGCCGGCACAGCCGGACAGGAGTCAAGCAAGCAGTAAGACAATTCGGGCCGAACCCAGGGGCAGTAACCGCCGCAAGGCGGAGGGCTAATTCTTAAGCGGCAGGGTAAATGCCGCACACGCAGAACGGAATTTTTTCCAAGGCGTGAGGAGAGATCGAGATGAAGCTAAAGCAACTGCTGGGTATTCTCTTGCTGTGCATGGTGTGCGCCACCGTGGCAGCGGCAGCCGGAACGCAACTGACGCAGGTCAGCGCCAAGCACGATGGCGACGCCACCCTGGTCAGCATCCAGGCGACCGGTTCCTTCACGCATACCGAGTACCGTCCATCTGAAAACCTGCTGCTCGTTGATATGGCAGGCGTCTCCGTCGCCAAGCTTGGCGGGAAGACGCACCTGCTCAACGCAGCGAATGTGGTCGGCTACCGCGCCCTCGAGTACAAGGCGAGCAGCGGCAGCACCATCGCGCGCATTGAGCTGACGGTAGCGAAGAACGCCGGCATCAGCGTTTCCGACGCAGACCACGCGCTCCTGGTGAAAGTGACCGGTCCGCAGGGCGAAGCTAGCGCCGCACCCGTCGTAGCGCCTTCCGCCGCGACTTCCGCAAAAACTGCCAGCGTAAAAAACCTGGCCGTCGTGCGTGGCAAGAGCGGCATGCAGGTCGAGATCGTGGCCAGCGCTCCCATCACCCCGCAAGCGATGAAGCTCTCTTCGCCTGACCGCGTGGTGCTTGATCTTCCGAACACCGTGCCGGCTGCGAAGCGTGAGCTTTCCGTCAACGGCAGCGACATCAAGATGGTGCGCATGGCGCGCTTCCAGGTGAACCCGCCGGTTACTCGCGTCGTCGTCGACCTCGCTGGTAATCGTGATTACGAAGTCGTCCCTAGCGGAAACAAGATCATTCTGAAGCTTCACGAGGCCAAAGCTGAAGTTGCCACCGCGCCTGGCGCTCCTGCAACGTTAGCGGCTGCACCTGCACCTGCTCCTGCGGTAGCAACAGCAGCGACCGCCGAACCGGCTCCTTCACCAGCAAAGAACGAATTGGTCGTGTTGGCTGCGCCTGTGCCTGCGCCTCAGGCCATGAAGGTTGACGCTTCCGTTCGCGCTGCCGATGCTGCTTCAAAGTTCTACGCACAACCTCAGGGCGAAGTCATGCCGGCCACCAGCGCTTCTCTGAACTCGGCGCAGCCGGTGAACTTCCTTATCCCGCAGCAGGCCGCTCCCGCGACAGCCGCTTCCAGCGCGCGACGCTACACTGGCGAGCCGATCTCGGTGAACCTGAAAGACGTTGACCTGAAAGATTTCTTCCGCTTGATCCACGAGATCAGCGGCTTGAACGTGGTTCTGGATCCTGGTGTTTCGGGCAGCCTCACCATCGTTCTCGATGATGTGCCGTGGGACCAGGCACTCGACATCGTTCTGTCGAACAACAACCTGGACCGCCAGCTTGATGGCAACGTTCTGCGCATCGCTCGCGTGGACACGATCCGCCGCGAAGCTGAGGCCAAGCGCGCGCAGTTGGATGCGGTCGCACTGGCCGTGCCCAAGGTCACCGTCACCCGTTTCCTGAGCTATGCAAGGTCGGACGAGGTCGTCCCCACGCTGAAGAAGTTCATCTCGGCGCGTGGTGAGATCATCTCCGACAAGCGCACCAACTCGCTCATAATCGAGGACATTCCGAGCACTATTCCTCGTGTGGACGAACTGCTCACCAAGCTTGACCGCAAGACGCCGGAGGTCGAGATCGAAGCACGCGTCGTGGCGGCTACTCGTAGCTATGCGCGTGACATCGGCGTGCAAGTCGGCTTCGGTTGGGGCAACAGCGCCACCGCAGTCGGTGGAACCAGCCAGGTTGGTACCTCGCCGATCACGGCTGGCACTAGCGGCGCGCCGCAGTACATTCTTTCGGGCGGCGGCAGCGGTGGTAGCGGCGCCATTCCCTTGTTCTCTAACCTCGGTGCGACTGGCCCGACCAGCGGCATCAGCTTCATAACCCGCGACAACAACGTTCGCCTTGACGCCATTCTTACTATGGCCGAATCGCGCGGGTTGCTGAAGATCCTATCGCGTCCGCGCATCGTTACCCAGAACAACATCCAGGCGACCGTACGCCAGGGCGTCAAGCTGCCGATCGTTACCTCAGCTCAGTTGGGTGGTCCTCCGACCGTCACCTACGTGGACGCGTTCCTGCGCCTCACGGTGACGCCGCAGATCACCTCCGAGTCCACCATCTTCCTGAACGTCGACGTGGAAAACACCACGCCTGACCTCAGCCAGGCGGTCTCTGGTAACCCGGCGTTGCTGACGCAACAGGCAACAACTCAGGTCCTAGTCACCGACGGCGGCACAGTGGTACTGGGCGGTGTGATCCGCACCCAGAACCAGATCAACATCCAGCAGGTTCCGTTGCTCGGCGACATCCCGCTGCTTGGCGATCTGTTCAAGCACCGCGCCGTCAAGACGGAAACTCAGGAGCTGATCTTCTTCATTACCCCGAAGATCATCACGACCTAACGCGGTCCGAACCTCTTTCCCAAGCCCCCGGTTACAATCGGGGGCTTGCTTTTTTCCCAATGAATCACAAGCGCCGCATCAACGAGCTGCAGCACCGGTTGGAGAAGCTCAGGGTGGAGTATCTGCTCGTCACCCACATGCCCAACGTGCGCTATCTCTCCGGCTTCACCGGTAGCTCCGGCGCGCTCTTGGTGGGGCCGGAAACCGCTGTGCTTTTCACCGACGGCCGATACACGCTCCAGGCCAAGCAGGAAGCCAAGCACACACGTCTCCGCATTGCGCGTGGAAACGCTGCGGCCGCGGCCTTGGCAAGTCTCAAGGGGCGCCGTAAGCCCGTCGTCGGCTTCGAGGCCGACCGCTTGTCGGTTGCATCTCATGCCGCTCTCCGCAAGGCTGCCTCAAATGTCAGGCTGAAGGCTACATCGGGCGTATTGGAACGCATGCGGATGATCAAAGATCCCGAAGAGATAGTGCAGCTCCAGGCCGCGGTCATGCTCGCATCTGGCCTCTTCGAGGTTCTGCTGCATGGAATCAAGCCAGGAACCAGCGAAAGCCATGTTGCGGCGGAGCTGGAGTACGTCGCCCGGCGCTCCGGCGCGGAGCGAATGTCCTTCGAGAGCATCGTCGCGGCGGGGGAACGCTCCGCTATGCCGCACGGTGTCGCGTCGGCGAACCCCATCCCAACCAGCGGATTCGTCGTCTTAGACTACGGTGTTATACTCGCTGGTTATTGTTCGGACATGACCCGCACCGTATATGTGGGCTCTCCGGGACAGAAGCAGAAGGCCTTATACCGGGCCGTTCTAGATGCTCAGCTGGCTGCAATCTCTGCCGTACACCCAGGGCAGGAGGCTGGCAAAGTGGACCAAGCCGCGAGAAAAGTGCTGAAGAAAGCGGGGTTTGCTTCGTACTTTACCCATTCCACCGGGCACGGAGTGGGACTCGAGATACATGAACCTCCAAGGCTCGGCAAAGGCCAGAAGGAGCTACTAAAGCCCGGAATGGTCATTACCATCGAGCCTGGTGCGTACGTGCCGGGGTTGGGCGGAGTCAGGATCGAGGACATGGTTTTAGTCACTGAAACCGGTTGCCAGGTCCTTACGCCGACCGCAAAAGAGCTGCTGACGCTGTAAAGATTTGGTTAGAGATTCGCACATCGAATGAACCAAAAAGAACTCAAAGAACTCATAGACTTTCTCGTTGAGAAGGACATCACCGAGTTTGAACTCGAACGCGGCGATCTGAAAGTCCGTGTGAAGCGCGGTGCCGAGCCCGCGGTCGTACAAATGGCAGCTCCCGCGCCCGTAGCGCCTGCCGCCGTGCCTGTCGCTTCTGCGGCTCCGGTATCCGCCAGCGCACCCCCGCAAGCTGCGGCCCCTGCCGCTCCCGCGGAAGCTGCGGAGGAAGCCGGGCTGCACATCGTGAAGTCTCCCATTGTCGGCACCTACTACGAAGCACCATCGCCCGGCTCGCCGCCCTTCATCAAGGTAGGCGACACCGTCGCAGTCGGACAGGTGCTGTGCATCGTTGAGGCCATGAAGCTGATGAACGAGATCGAGTCCGATGTTGCCGGCGAGATCGTCAAGATGCTGGTCACGAACAATCAGCCTGTCGAATACGGCCAGTCGCTGTTCGCCATCCGGCCAAGATAATGTTCAAGAAGATCCTCATCGCCAATCGCGGCGAGATCGCCCTTCGCGTCATCTGCGCCTGCAAAGAGCTCGGGATCAAGACGGTCGCCGTTTACAGCGAAGCGGACCGCAATTCTCTGCACGTCCGCTTTGCCGATGAAGCCATCTGCATCGGTCCGCCACGCTCCTCCGAGAGTTACCTGAACATTCCCGCTGTGATCAGCGCCGCCGAAATCTGCAACGTGGATGCGATCCACCCGGGTTACGGTCTGCTGAGCGAGAACGCGAACTTCGCAGAAGTGTGTGAGACGAGTCACGTGAAGTTCATAGGGCCCTCGCCGGAAGTCATCCGCTTGATGGGAGAAAAAGAAAAAGCGCGCATGGCCATGAAGAAGGCCGGCGTGCCTATCCTACCCGGCTCGGAAGGTGTAATTCAGAATGTGGATGAAGCCATGGAGTGGGCGAAACAGACCGGCTACCCAGTGATTGTGAAGGCCTCTGCCGGTGGCGGCGGGCGCGGGATGCGCGTTATCCGGGAAGAGGCTGAGCTGCCCAACATGTTCAATGCCGCACAGACCGAAGCCGCCAACGCCTTCGGCAATGGCGACCTGTACATGGAGAAGTTCATCGAGCAGCCTCGGCATATCGAGTTCCAAATCATGGGCGACGCCTACGGGAACGTCGTCAGCTTTGGCGAGCGCGAGTGCAGCATCCAGCGGCGTCACCAAAAGTTGTTGGAGGAATCGCCATCTCTGCAGGTCACGCCCGAAATGCGCGACGAGATCGGCCAGAAGCTGATCTCGACACTAAGCGAGATCGGTTATGTCACCGCCGGCACGGTCGAGTTTCTTATGGACGAAGACCGCAGCCTCCACTTTATCGAGATGAACACGCGCATCCAGGTGGAGCATCCGGTCACGGAGATGGTCACCGGAATCGATCTGGTCAAGGCGCAGATTCTGGTCGCAGCGGGCGAGCGCATGGATAACGTGCTCCCCAAAAAGAAGATAGAAATGCGCGGGCACGCGATCGAGTGCCGCATCAACGCCGAGCATCCTGAGAAGTTCACCCCATCCGCCGGCAAGATCACGGCGTTCCACGCCCCGGGCGGTACTGGTGTTCGTGTGGATAGCGCCGCCTACGCCGAAGGCGTTATTCCGCCGTACTACGATTCGCTGATCGCCAAGCTGATCACGCACGGCAAGGACCGCGCCGAAGCTATTTCGCGGATGAAGCGCGCACTGGAGATGTTCATCGTGCAGGGGATTCAGACGACGATTCCATTGCATCGGCTGATTGTGGCGGACGAAGAATTCCAGGCCGGCCGCTTCGATACGAAATTCATGGAGCGTTTCCTCGCCCGTCGCCAGCAACACACTGCTGAAAAGACCGCCCTCGGGGTTTGAGCTTCCATGCTGCCGCGAATCTACCCCATCGTGGATGCAGCCAACTTCATCGGTCAGCGCGAGCTGCTTGAATTCGCGCGCCAACTCACCTCCGGCGGCGCAACTCTGATCCAATACCGAAATAAGAAGGGAAGCGCGCGGCAAATGCTCAGCGATGCTCGCAATCTGCGGCTTGCCTCCGGCGAAAATGTCCGCTGGATCATGAATGACCGGGCCGACCTGTGTCTTGCCGCCGGATTCGACGGAGTCCACGTCGGTCAGGACGATCTCTCGCCCGAAGGTGCTCGCTCCGTTGTGAAGGAAGGGAAGTGGATGGGCATTTCGTCCCACTCCGTCGAACAGGCCCTTGCCGCCGATGCGACCACCGCCGAGTACATCGCGATCGGCCCCATCTTTGCGACGAGCAGCAAAGAGCGCCCGGATCCTGTAATCGGGCTCGAAGGACTGAAAAAGGTGCGGGCATCCACGCGCAAGCCGCTTGTCGCGATCGGCGGCGTCACCCTCGCTAACTGTCGCTCGGTGATTAACGCCGGCGCCGACTCCGTCGCGGTTATCTCAGCTCTGTTGGCCTCTCCGGCAAAAACAGTTGAGGATTTTATTCGTGTTTTAATGTAAAAAGAGTAACCGCCCCTATGGACTCTCAGGCCGCGCAGACTGCCCAACACCCGGAACTTGTAAAAGGATTAGGCCTCACCAGCGCCACCACGCTGGTTATGGGGTCGATGATCGGCTCAGGCATCTTTATAGTCTCGGCCGATATTGCGCGCATGACCGACTCACCCGCGCTGCTGATCGCGGCCTGGGTGGTGACTGGATTCATGACCATCACCGGCGCTCTCTGCTATGGGGAGCTTGCCGCCATGATGCCCAAAGCCGGCGGCCAGTACGTGTTCCTTCGCGAAGCGCTGGGTCCACTCTGGGGCTTCCTCTACGGCTGGACGCTTTTTCTTGTTATTCAGACTGGAACAATCGCTGCCGTGGGCGTCGCCTTTGGAAAGTTCCTCGGCTACTTCTTTCCAGGTATCTCGGCAGACAATTGGATCCTGCACATCCCGTCATTTCACATCGGCGGCATGGCCTTCGACCGCGTCGGGCTAACAACGCAAAGCCTCTCTGGCATCGTTATTGTCCTTCTGCTCACGTTTATCAATGTTTTTGGCGTACGCACCGGAGCGATCGTGCAGAACATCTTCACCGCTGCGAAGGTCGGCTCTCTGGCGCTCCTGATCGTGGTTGCGGTGTTTGTTGGAGCGAATTATGAGGCGATCACTCAGAACTTTGGAGATTTTTGGCGGAACGCCTCGCTGAGCGCGATCCACCCCATTGACATGCCAGGCGGCGGGATTGCGTTGGTAGGCACACTGGTCGTGATCGCCGTGGCCCAGACAGGCTCTCTGTTCTCCGCAGATGCCTGGAACAATGTGACCTTCACCGCGGCCGAAGTGAAGAACCCCAGCCGCAACCTGCCGCTGGCGTTAGCCATGGGTACCGGCATTGTGATCGCTCTCTACATCGCGGTGAACTTCGTCTATCTGATGGTCCTGCCGCTGCATGGCGACAAGTTCGGATTTTCCGACATGGCGCGCGGCATTCAGTATGCGAACGAAGACCGCGTCGGCACGGCCGTCATGCTTCAGATGTTTGGCGCCACCGGTGCTGCCGTGATGGCGGTCGCTATCCTGATCTCCACGTTCGGGTGCAATAACGGCCTCATCCTCTCCGGAGCGCGCGTCTATTACGCGATGGCGAAGGATAATCTCTTCTTCAAGTCCGTCGGAAAGCTCCATCCCCAGTACAAGACCCCGGTGATGGCGCTGATCATTCAAGCCGTGTGGACTTGCATTCTCTGTATCTCCGGAACGTACGGCAATCTGCTCGACTACATCGTCTTCGCCGTACTTATCTTTTATATCCTCACGATTTTCAGCCTATTCGTCCTCAGAAAGAAGCGGCCTGAGGCTGAGCGTCCTTACAAGGCCGTGGGATATCCTGTGCTGCCGGCCATCTATATCGTGCTGGCACTCTTCATCGATATAGTATTGCTGCGCTACAAGACGCAGTACTCGATGGCGGGACTGGTCATCGTACTGCTGGGCGTGCCGGTTTATTTCATTTGGTCACGCAGAAACAGAGCGGCAACCGTCTAATACTCAAAAGGAGATTGAATGGCTGATCTATTTGCTAAGAAGCCGCTTTCGGCTTTAATGGCTGAGGCTCAAGAGACCGGCGAGCACAGTCTGAAGCGCACGCTGGGCCCTTTTCAACTCACTGCGCTTGGCGTGGGTGCGGTGATCGGCGCCGGGATTTTTGTGTTATCTGGACTCGGCGCGCACTACGCCGGTCCGGGATTGATGCTCTCCTTTGTCATCTCGGGAATGGGTTGCGCCTTCGCCGCCCTGTGTTACGCGGAGTTCGCGGCCATGATTCCGCTCGCAGGCAGCGCCTACACATACTCCTACGCGACCATGGGTGAGATTTTCGCCTGGATCATCGGGTGGGACCTCACACTTGAATATGCGATGGGCGCGAGCACGGTCTCATCAGGATGGTCGAACCACTTCATCGAACTGCTGGACATCTTTCACATCAAGATGCCGCTGTGGTTGGCCTACGATCACTGGACCGGCTTGCGTACTGCTGAGAACGTGATTGCGCGTCAAATGGCGCAAGCGTCCGACCCTTCCATGCTTCCCGGCTCGCAGCCCTTTCTCGCCAAGGTAGCCGACATCATGGCGGCGCAATCTCCCGATCTGGTTCAAAGGGCCCACACCTTCCTGGACGCTCCTCGCATTTTCGGTGTTGAAATAGGATTCAACCTGCCTGCGTTCCTGATTGCTTTGGTCATCACCGCCATCCTCGCCATCGGTATTAAAGAGAGCGCTCGCTTCAACTCCACCATCGTGGTGATCAAGGTGGCGGTGGTTCTATTCGTCATTGGCTTGGGATTCAAGTATGTGAGTTTCAGCAACTGGGGGCATGACTGGTCGTCCTTTGCGCCATACGGAGCATCCGGCATAGGCGCGGGCGCTGCTTACATTTTCTTTGCATACATCGGCTTCGACGCCGTTTCAACCACTGCGCAGGAAGCCAAGAATCCTCAGCGCGACCTGCCAATCGGCATAATCACCTCCCTCTTCATCTGCACCATCTTGTACATCTTGGTTGCCGGCGTACTCACAGGAATGGTGCCCTGGCGCGACGTCAACATCGAGGCCCCGATAGCGCGTGCGTTCCTCGACCGTGGCCTCACTGGGGCATCCCACATCATCACTCTAGGTGCTTTGGCAGGGCTTACCAGCGTGATGCTGGTGATGTTGCTTGGCCAGACCCGTGTTCTCTACTCGATGGCGAATGACGGCCTGCTGCCAAGCAAGTTTTTCGCCGCTATCCACCCCAAGTACAGAACTCCCTACAAGAACACGATCCTGGTGGGCCTGCTCGCGGCTATCGTCGGCAGTGTTACTCCGATTGACGACATCGGGAAAATGGTCAACATTGGGACCTTGCTGGCATTCGTGATGGTCTGCATTGCCGTCATGACGCTGCGCCGTACCAATCCGGGGCAAGCGCGCCCATTTAGGACGCCTTGGGTGCCGGTTGTCCCAATCCTCGGCATCATCATGAACGGATACATGATGTACAAACTGGGCTGGGTGAATTGGGCCCGGCTGCTCATCTGGCTGGCGATCGGATTGGTCGTCTACTTTACCTACAGCCGTAAGCACAGCCGCGTGCAACGGGCACTAGCCGCGGGCACTCCTGCAGTAGCTGGCGACTGACAAACTGTTCTAAACCTCGGCCCTGCTGCGAAATTCTCGCGGCAGGGCTTTTGCTTTAGAATCGCTCCTCAACATGCGTGCCTTCCGGAACCTCAAGCTCATCCTCGGCGCTCTCGCGGCGTTCGCTGTCGCCGCCACAGTGGGATTTCGGGTTATCGAAGGCTGGAGCTGGCTCGACAGTATTTACATGGTCGTGATGACCATTACCACCATCGGCTACAAAGAGGTGCACGAGCTCTCCCGTACCGGCCAGATCTTCAACATCGGCGTAATGATCGTGGGCGTCGGGCTGGTGTTCCTCTCCATCGGAGCGCTCACACAAGGTTTGCTAGAATTCGAGCTCGGTAAATTCTTAGGGAAACGGCGAATGCAGCGCGATATCGAGCGGCTTTCGGGGCACTACATCATCTGCGGAGCAGGCAGAGTAGGCCGCAGTGTCGCTTATGAGCTCGAAAAAAAGCCGGTTCCATTCGTAGTCATTGAAAGCAATGAACAGGGGCTGCAGGACGTCGGCGAGTGGCTTTCCATCGTTGGCGATGCCACCCACGAAAAGACGCTTCGCGAAGCCCGCATCGAGTATGCGGCCGGATTAGTCGCGGCCACCACCACCGACGCGACTAACATCTATATTGTGCTCACCGCCCGGTCGCTGAATCCCAAGCTCAAGATTATTGCGCGGGCCAGCGAGGAAACAGCGGAGAAACATTTGCGGAAAGCCGGCGCCGACACGGTCGTCTCCCCATACTCCTTCGCCGGCCATCGCATAGCGCAGAGTTTCTTGCGCCCGAACGTGCTCGACTTCCTCGACCTCGCGACCACAAGTTCCGGCACGCAGGAGATGCTGATCGAAGAGATCCTGGTGGCAGGCGGTTCGCGCTTTGATCGCACCACCGTAGGCACATCGGGCATCCACCGCGACTTCGCCAGCATGGTGCTCGCTGTTCGACATCCTGATGGCGAGACCCGCTTCAATCCAACCGCCCAAGATCCCATCAATGGCGGCGATTTCCTCATCGTGATGGGCGAACCGGCGCAGCTCTCCCAACTCGAGAACGCTGCCGCAGCCGTCCTACAGAAGGCATAGCCACGCCCATCCCATGAAGATCGTTACCTCAGCTGAAATGCGCGAGATAGACCGCCTCACCGCCGAGCGGTACGGCATCGCCACGCACACTCTCATGGAGAACGCCGGCACAGCCGTTGCCGAGTACATCCTCGAGCACTTCCCGCAAGAGCAATCGGTAGGCGTTATCTGCGGGAAAGGGAACAACGGCGGAGACGGGTTCGTCACTGCTCGCAAATTGCACGATGCCGGCAAGATCGTATCCATCCTGGTGCTTTGCGATCCTTTGCAACTACGCGGCGACGCTGCCGATATGTTCCAGCGCCTGCCCATGCCGGCGATCGTCGCCAAGGACGAAGGCGAGCTGGGCCACTCCGCGGTGCAGACCGTCTTCTCGTCAGACCTTCTCGTCGATGCCATCCTCGGCACAGGCTTTCGGCCGCCGCTGAGCGCGCTGGTGGCCCGCGCCATCGAGCTGATGTGGACTGCGGCATCAAGTGAGAACAGCGGTTCGCAGCAGGGCCGGCCTGTGGTCTCGATCGATATCCCTTCCGGCGCCGATCCCGATGCTGAAACCACCGACTTCAATGCGACGCCCATGATGGCGCCTGCCTCCGCCGTAGTCACATTCACCGCGCCGAGACGCGTCCATGTACGGGAGCGGATGCTGCCGTGTCCGATCGTGGTCACGCAAATAGGAAGCCCAGAGGCGGTGGTGCAGTCCTCGCTTAACATGTACGCGATCACCGCGAGCGATATCGAGTCCGTCGTTGCGTCGCGGCCGCTGCTTTCCCACAAAGGCTCGTTTGGACACGTGCTGGTAGTTGGTGGCTCGCTCGGTAAATCAGGCGCGGCGGCTATGTCAGGAATGGCGGCCCTGCGCGCAGGCACAGGTTTGGTGACCGTCGCAACGGCACGTGAGGTTCTGCAATCAGTTGCTGGATTCGCTCCCGAGCTGATGACTGAGCCGCTCCCCGAAACCGCCGTCGGGAGCATCGGGCTCGAAGCGCTTGGTCGCTTGGAAGAGATGGAAGAAAACAAATCTGTGGTCGCGGTCGGACCCGGGATAACGCGCGACCCGGAATCCGCCGAGTTCGTTCGCTTGCTTGCGGCGAAGTGCAAACTCCCGCTTGTGATCGACGCCGATGGCATCAACGCATTCGAAGGCCACGCGGAGGAGCTTCACGGGCGCAATCGCCCGCTGATCATCACGCCTCACCCTGGCGAGATGGGTCGCTTGATCGGCCTGAGTGCCGACGCTGTCCAGGGGAATCGCGTAAAGGTGGCGCGGGACTTTGCTATGGCGCACCGCGCCATCGTCGTCCTCAAGGGTTACCACACCCTGGTTGCGGATCGTGACGGCGCCGTGTGGGTCAACACCACAGGAAATCCTGGAATGGCGACCGGCGGCACTGGCGACATTTTGACCGGCATGATCGCGGGGATGGTGGCTCAAGCTGTGAGCGGTTCTAAGGGCAAGGCGCTCGACGAAACCGATCACGCGCAGCTTCTTCTTTACGTACTGGCCGCTGTGTTCCTGCACGGACTCGCCGGGGACCTCGGCCGCGACCAGCTGGGCGAGCATTCGCTCATTGCGACTGATTTGCTGAAGTACCTTCCCGCCGCTTTTGGCGCCATCCGCGAGCGCGCCCACGAACGCTTTGTCCGGATGAACTGAATCCGCAATGACCAAAGTCTCCAAGGAGTACCTGACCCGCTCGCCTGAAGAGACGATCGCACTCGGACGCGAGCTCGCCCAATCCCTTCAGCCGCCTCAAATCGTGGTTTTGACTGGTGATTTAGGGGCGGGTAAAACAACTCTTATCAAAGGGTTAGCTGAAGGATTTAAAGCAGAATCTCAAGAGAACGTCACCAGCCCGACATTCACGCTCATTCATGAATACCGCGGACCCAAAGCCACGCTTTATCACATTGATCTGTATCGGGTGGATTCGCCGCGTCAATTGGAGACCCTCGGGATCGACGACCTTCGCGATGATCGCAGCTTGATTCTGCTGGAATGGGGCGAAAAATTCGAGCGCTTCCAAAAGGAAGCCGATGCGGAAATTAAGATCAAGAGCCAGGGTGAACAAGATAGAAAGATCATGTTCACGTCTCGATGATTCGAGAAACGAAAAACGAGCAACGGTTTAGAATCCCATGATGTTGTAGCCGCAATCGACGTAAATGGTCTCGCCGGTCACGCCGGCCCCACCGTCTGTCGCCAAAAATACGGCGGTCTCCGCAACTTCGTTCACGTCTACATTGCGTTGCAGCGGCGCGCGCTCGGCGTGCGTCTTCATCATCTCGCTCAAGCCGGAGATGCCGCGCGCTGCGAGCGTCTTGATGGGCCCTGCCGAGATCGCATTCACACGGATCTTCTTTTTCCCTAAGTCGTAAGCGAGATAGCGGACCGCGCATTCGAGCGCCGCCTTTGCGACTCCCATCACGTTGTAATGCGGAACCACGCGTTCGGCGCCGTAGTAAGTGAGGGTGACGATGCTTCCGCCGTCGGTCATCAGCGGCGCGGCGGCGCGGCTCACGGCAATGAGGGAATAGCAGCTCACATCGAGCGCGATGCGGAACCCCTCACGCGTGGTCTGCGCGAAATCGTTCTTCAATTCGTCCGCCGGAGCGAACGCAACGCTGTGCACCACGGTATCGAGCTTCCCGTATTTTTTCTGGAGTTCGGCGAAAAGGAAAGCGATCTGTTCGTCGCTCGAGACGTCGCACATGAACGCTTCAGCGCCAGGCAACGCAGCGATCAGGTCATCGGCCTCTTGCTTAAGCCGTTCATTTTGATATGTGATGGCGAGTTTTGCGCCGGCCGTCTGCAGCCGCTGCGCGATCGCCCAGGCGATGCTGCGCTTATTCGCAACTCCGAACACGACCGCCGTCTTGCCCTGCATCGCTTGCGACATCCTCATCCCTCGTTGGAACTGAAAAGGATAACAAATGGGAAGACGCTCAGACGCGCGCTTCCTCTGCGGGCTGCTCAGTACCGGGCGAGGACAGCGCTGCGGCGCCGGGCTCCGCCGGTGGCTTCGCGATTGGCCAGACGGAAGTTATGAAGGCCATTGCAAATACAACCGCCACGATGGCGAATGCGGCAGTCAGGCTGTAGTTGTGCGCCACGTATCCCACGGCCATTCCCAGTATCAATTGCATCGTGAGGCCGGCGAAGTAAAACGTGTTTTGAACTCTCCCCATGAAATGCGGTGCGACCGATTCCATCAGCGTACTTGATAAAGCGATGCCACCCGCCCCACGCGCTGAGCCAACCGCCCAGTACACCACCACCGCCACGGGGACGATCTGCGTGTAAGGGGCGAAGAAGAGGCCGATTCCCATTACCGCCATGCACAACGCGACGGCCGGTCGGGGTTGCATCTTCCGCACCAACCAGGGCGTATAGAAAGTGCTCAAAAATGCTCCCACACCCCAACCTGCATACATCCAGCCAAAGCCGGCGGCGCCTGCGTGCAGAATGCGATCGCTTAGCGGAGCGGTTATCACCTGCTGCGTAAGCATTCCGCCCAGGAACAGTGCCCAGCTTATTCCGACAAATTTCAGGAACCGGTTTCCTTGAATAGTGTGTATACCTTCCCGCATCTCGTGGACGAAGTGCGCCAGCGCGCCTTCGGCTTTGGCAGCGGCGGCTTCAGCGGATAGCTCTGGACGGGCCACCACCTGCCGTCCGGTTCGAACCGCGAAGTAGCAGAAGAACGAAGCGACGTACGTTGCGCAATCGATCAGCAGAACGCCGCCTAGTCCAACGTGGTTGTAGATGAAGCCGACCAGAGCTCCAGCCATCAGCCATCCGCCCTGCACCCCTGCCATCAGGAAAGTGTTCGAGTGCACGAACTCGGCTTCCGGCGTCAGCTCCTGGATCAACGCCGTGATGCTGGGCCAGAACATCCAGAACCCGGCCGCGACCACCACGTTCATCGCGTACACCTGCCATAGCTGCAGCGATGCAGGATGGAATATCGCAAGCAGCGCGACCGCCAGGATCACCAGCCCGCGGCCGGCGTCGAGCAGCATCACGATGTGCCTACGGTCTTCCCGATCGATCATCACGCCGCTGAAGGGCAGCACCGCCATTGCGGGCAGAGTGGTCAGAACTAAAAGCAACCCAAGCGAAAGTTCGGAGTGCGTCTTCTGCAGCACATACCAGGTCACGCCGGCGGAATTCATCCCGCTGCCGAACATGGAGATCATGTTGGCTAGAAACACGAATCGCAACGGCCTGTGTTGCAGGATCTTTCGCATGGAGGATTGGATTCAGAGTACCCGATTTTCGCCGCAAAAACGGTCGGCGCCGGCCACTGATTCCGATTGTGACATAATCCGCTGTGGAATGGTCCACCGCCGGAGTCGTGTTCGCTGGAGTTCGGCAGTTCTGGTCTTCCTTGCCGTCCTGGCGTTTGCCGCGGATCGCAAGCCGGCGCGCTCGGTCAGACCCATCCGCAACGCGTTCTACGCCGATCAGGAGCTCCAGGTTGAGCCTGTAGTAGAACCTGGAGCCAGGAACTTCAACTACGGTCCGTGGACGTTTGGTTCACTTGTTCACGACGACAAAGCCAGCGATCGACGCTTCAATCTCTACATCATCGTTCCCGGCGCGCAGCACCAATCACCACCGCCGGCTGATGAATTCAACCACTCAGTCATCATTAATTCCGATGACCCGCCCGGCGATCACCCCACCGAATGGGACGTCTTCTGGGTGGTAGTCCTCGATCCCTCATTGAATCGCGAGATAAAGGACGAGCGCGAACTCCTGCTGCTGGGACAGAGCTTTTTTCTTCCCGGCGATCTGTACGATGTGGAAGATGCGCCTGGCCGCGATCTTCTGCGCCAGCTGGGAATGACCTCTCTGAGTGATCTGTCTCATTTCCGTCGCAACGACGGGGCACTGCCGCGCATAGTCCTGCTTTCGGCGGGAGCGGCGGTGCGGCTGAACGTCGCCCCGCCGCCAGCCGAATAGCGGCTACGCTGCTTTCTTCAGCCGATCGCGCAGCATCTTCACGTGGTCATGCGCTGCACGCACGGACTCTGACTGGCGCCGCACGATCTCCAGCACATTCGTCGGCAGGGAAGCATTGATGGCTTTCTCGTAGCTTTCCTTCGCGGAATCCTCGCCCTGCTCTACCGATTCGAGAATCGTGTGGTCGCCGCCGCCCAGCCCGGCCTTAAGGTCGATCCATTTTCGATGCAGCGCCCCGGCGGTCGAGCCGGTGCGGTCGGGATTGCGCTCCCCAAAGTCGCGGATCGCATCTTCCAACTCTCCCGCGAAGCGGGCCCGCTCCATGCTTTGCTCCAGGAAGTAAGACCGAATCTCAGCATCGGTCACATGTTCTGCGGCGTCGCGGTAGCCGTTCTGCCCATCGCGGTTGGTCTCGATCAGATCTTGCAGTACGTCTCGATAGTTTTCTTGGTCAGCCATGACTCTTCTCCTTTTTCGAATGAACTTCTTTGGATGGCAGGTGCTGACGCGGGGTTTGCGACAGCGTTAAGCGCGTTGTAAGGTTTTCCACCGCATGCTGAGTCTCAGGTCGCTTAATCCTAAGTGTCTGAGGGATTAATCCGATTCACCGTAGGTGGGGCTTTGCATATTGTGCGTCGCCATGACGGGACGCTGCGTACCGAAGTCGCTGCTGGTTGTTTTAGGGCTTGTTGCAACCGTCTGCGCGCAACAACCTAAGAATCGCCCGTCCGACGCGACGGAAGGTGGTGCTCCCCCGCCTCCACTCAAAGTCGCTCTCTCCGGAAAGGCGCTGGATAAATACACCCAAGCCCGGAAAGACGCGCTGCAGTATCTTGCTTCGCCGCGCTGCGCAGATTTTTTGAGTGGCCACGGATTCCAGCCTGATCAGGTCGCAAAAGCACTCAGCGCCCAGCGGCCTCAGGACGGAACCGCGTCCAGCATCAGCTTTGGAGCCGCGGGGATCATCGGCTCGCAACCCGATCCGCACAGCGGAGATTCCGTCCAGACCGCCTTCAACAATCCGAACTTCCTCACTATGGCGCTGTCACAGCCGCGGGGCGCCGACACCTACTACAATCCGCAGCTGCTCACCCGGAAAATCGCGTACCCATATTCCAATCCGGTTTCCGTGATCCACGAGGCACTGCACAATCTGACCGGCGAGAGCGATGTCGCAATCGCGCAAGATTTCGGCTACACGGGGTTTGAGCCGCTTGAGTCGAACATCTTCCTCAACGACACGTTAAAGAAGTACTGCGATTCCAAGCGGTGATCAGGGTAGCAGCCCATAGACGGTGAGCTTTGTCGCGGTTCCCACGAAAACTTTCCCGTTCGCGACAGTCGGGACCGCGAACTTGATCGACGTCCCCGGCAGATCGCGGCTTCCCGCCTGATTGCTGTTGTAAAGCTCTGTCGCAACGTTCGAAGCGACATTCGCGTGTAACACTGCATTCCCGCCAGAAACCCTTTGCAGCGTCCACACGATCCCATTTGAGGTCCCGTTAGCGGAGATCGAGGGTGTAGAGCCAGGGAACGAATACGCCACCGCGGCTTGCGCCGTGGGAGCGTTTGAGAGCAGATTGCTGCTCATGTGGAACGCTTTCAATACATCGCTCGCAGCCGCCACATAGAAAGTACTGTTGAGGACCGCGGGCGTGCTGAAGATTCCATGGCCAACACTCAACGATTGCACGATCTGGCTGTCGCTGGTGGTCTGGTGCTGGCCGAGCGAATTGTGATCGAGCACATACAGCTTGCCGTTTTTTCCGCCAAGGACAAGCAGTCCGCCCGCGTGCGCTGAAGTCTGTCCCGGAACAAGTACTGCACCGGTGGAACCAAGATCTTTGTCCTGAGTCTTCAATGTCTCTTCGTCGAATGGGGTGAAGTAATCATTCACTGTTCCACTGCTCGAGATCTTCATCACGGAATCGCCGTAGTCGCGGCCACCGCTATCCGCGTTGAAGCTGCCGTTTCCGGCGACCACGAACACATTGGTCCCGTCAGCTGAAGGCGCTGACGCGCCCATCCACAGTCCGCCCTTCCCGTCATTACTGGTGTCGTTGTGCACGTCGGGTGTATCGCAGAAAGCAAATCGCTGCGCCAGCGTGGTCGCGTCATAGCCAAAGAGCCAGCCGTGAAAACCGTTGCGATCGAGGTGGAGCGCGAACGCGACGTAAACGACCCCATTAGAGAGTGCCAAACCGGCGCGCTGAATGGCATAGCGGGAAGCCGTGCTGTCGAAAGGGACGATTCCGTTCACACTCCCGAATCCAACGCCGGGGAAGGAGCCGCTGATCAGCACCGGCCCGCCAAATTTTTCTGCGCCCGTGGCAGTGTCCAGGGCATGCAGGCGGTGAACGTACGTTCCGTTCTCAACCGTCTTCGCCACCACGTAAAGAGTTTTTCCAGCGCTATCTATGGTCGGAGTTCCCGTGATCCCGATCTCCGGCGTGATGTTCGTTTCTGGTATTGCAGAACTCTGCGCCGTGGTGATGCCGTTTGCGGAATCTATGAAGCTGCGCTTCCATATGGGTGTGGTGCTCTTACCGTCAGCATCGAACGCATAGACGCTGTCGTGCTCGGTCGCGACGAAAACGACGTTGCGTGGGCCGCGGTTGGGAATGCTCAGGTTCGCAACGTACAACGGTTGCGCGTAGATCTGCCCATCAACGCTGCGTGAAAAAAGCTTGCCGAACGTTGAAGATTTCACATTCGAAGTCGTCAGAACTACTTCCTGCGGATTCAATCCGTTCCGCGAATTATTGTTATGCCAGGTGTAGAGACCCGAGTAATTGGTCATGATCACCTTGGCGGTCGCACTCTTGCTCGTATCCGCGAGGCTGATGGCGCGGACTGTGTGCGTTCCTTTCGAGTGCGGGGGGGTGTACAGGCCTGCAGTGGAAATGATTCCGACAGTACTGTTCCCGCCGGTGATCCCATCCACCGTCCAACGTACCGAAGTGTTGCTCGTCCCGCTCACCGTTTTAGTGAATTGCTGCGTCTGCGTATAAGTCAGGCCCGCCGTTCGCGGACGAACGCTCACTGAGATTTGTGCATTGGCCGTGGCAGTCAGAATCGCAAGAATCGAGATAAGAAGCCTTAATCGCATAAAAGTTCACCCGGCGGGGATACTGGATTGGAAGATGCACCTGCCTCGCTGGTTGGCCTCTAATCGGCCACACTCGTCACAAATCGGTCACAAAATCCGCATTTTTACTGCATTTTTCACGAGCGTCCGCCCTCCCGGTACTTTCTTATCACTGTCCTCCCGGGCCGCGCCCCTGCGACTTCTGTAACTACGCTTCTGCATTGGGTCGGCGTACCATCGGCGAGATGGCCACCCAGATCGGACACCAAAGTACGCATAGCTTTGCGGCGGAGCGCCGCTGGCCCCGCTTCAAGCTGGATGTCCCTGTGCGCGTCGTCGCTCACCGCGACAGCAAGACTCTGATCGTGAACGGCCGCGGCAACGAAGTCAGCGAGGGAGGTCTCGCCATCTTCGTCGGCATGGAAGCCAAGCTCGGCGAGCGCGTGTGGGTGGAATTCACTCCGCCCTACTCGAGCGAGCCTTTGCGCGTTCCGGCACTGGTGCGCAATCGCTCCGGATATCGTTACGGGATCGAGTTCGACGCTGAGAATCTGGAAGAGAACGAAAAGGTGGCGCGCCTGCGCGAATTGCTGCGCTTCGCCTCCGGCGGCAGGACGGTTTAGCCAGAGCTGGAGGCCCCGCCCAGAATCGAACTGGGATTGCCGGTTTAGGAAACCGGTGCACTATCCATTTGTGCTACGGGGCCCCGCAAACCCCATGATAACAAGTACTTCGCGCTAGTTACTTTCGAGTGTTTTCACGGGTACCTGCGGGGCAAGATTTCGCCTCTCGAGAGGTATAATTGAGCTCTGTTCCCATGAATTCTGAGCAGACCATTTCGTCGCTGCGGTTCTCTATTGTTGTGCCATTTCACAACGAAGAAGAGAACGTCACCGAGCTCTACGACCGCCTGAAGGATGTGATGGAGGCGACCGGCGAAACCTTTGAACTGGTCTTCGTAGATGACGGCTCCCGCGACAAGACCTTCATGCACCTGCACGAGATCGCGGCTGTAGACAGCCGCGTTGTCGTCGTGAAGCTGCGCCGCAATTTCGGGCAGACCCCTGCTCTTGCTGCGGGTTTCGATAATGCGCGCGGCGAGTATGTGATCGCCATGGACGGCGACCTGCAACACGATCCTTACGATATCCCGTTGTTCCTGGAAAAGCTGGAAGAGGGATACGACATCGTCAGCGGATGGCGCAAGCAGCGCATCGATAATTTTGTAATGCGCCGCATCCCGTCGCGCATAGCCAACTGGCTCATGGCCAAACTGAGCGGCGTGGACATCCACGACTTCGGCACTACATTCAAAGCCTATCGCCGCGAGCTGATCGAGCAAGTGCCTCTCTACGGAGAGCTACACCGTTTCATCCCCGCTTTGGCTTCGTGGCACGGCGCCACTATCTGCGAGATCCCGATCAAGAACGTGAACCGTGAGCGCGGGGTTTCGCATTACGGTATCGGGCGGACATTTCGCGTCTTCTTCGACCTGCTAACCATCCGTTTCCTGCTGCGCTACCTGTCGCGTCCGCTGCACTTCTTCGGGACCTTTGGCATGCTCAGCGTGTTGATGGGCGGCGGGCTGGGAGCTTTCCTTGCGGGCGAAAAATTCTTCTATCACGCGGACATCATGCAGGCGCACGGGCCTCTGTTGATCTTTGCCGCTGTGTTGATCCTGGCGGGTGTGCAATTGGTCGCGCTAGGACTATTGGGAGAGATGCAGGTCCGTCACTATTACGAGCCTGCTAAGCGCGTTCCTTACTCGGTGGACCGCGTGGTGCGCGCTGAAGTGAAATCCTCCCAGCAAAAAGAGTAGCTCAGGCGCTTGCCGCCGCTCCGCGATACCATTCGATCGTTTTCTTCAGTCCTTCTTCAAAACTCACCTGCGGTTTATACCCGAACGTTTTCTGCGCCAGGCTAATGTCGGCGAGCGAATGGTTGATGTCGCCCGCACGTTCCGCGCCCATCACGGGTGCAATCCTTGTTCCCATCAAACGGTTCAGCGCGTCCATCATCTGCAAGAGCGTCACCTGGCCGCCATAGGCGATGTTAAACACTTTTCCGCACACGCTCTCAGCCGGGGCTGCGCACGCCAGCAAGTTGGCGGAAACCGCATTGTCCACATAGGTGAAGTCGCGGCTCTGGGTTCCGTCGCCGAAGATCGTGGGGCGCTCACCCCGCAGCATTGCAGTAATGAACTTGGCCATCACGGCGGAGTATTGCGATTCCGCATCCTGCCGCGGACCAAAGATATTGAAATAGCGCAGCGACACTGTTTCCAGCCCGTACACGCGCCAGAAAGACTGCATGTAAAACTCACCCGCCAATTTCGTCACGGCATAAGGCGAGATCGGATTCGGGAACATGTCTTCGCGCTTCGGTAAAGTCGGTGTGTCGCCGTAAGCGGACGACGACGCCGCAAAAACCACGCGCACTTTTCTCTTACTGCGCGCAGCTTCCGCCTTCGCCGCCGAAAGAAGTGTCAGCGTTCCTTCAACGTTATTGCTGTTCGTCGTCGCAGGATCGGCAACCGAGCGGGGAACCGAGCCGAGCGCCGCCTCGTGCAGGATGAAATCTACGTCCCGGCAGGCATCGGCCATAGCCTTCGCATCGAGAATGTCGGCTTGACGGAAATCCAGTCCCTTGATGCCGGTGACGTTTTCCCTCTTTCCGGTGATCAGGTTGTCCACGCCACGCACTGCGTGCCCGTCCCCCGTCAGGCGATGCGCCAGCGCCGAGCCGATGAAGCCCGCGACCCCTGTTATCAGGTACTTTGCCATGTGACTTTGAAGATACCACGCCCTTCGTGCCCTCCTGAATTGGCACGTGGAAGGTATAATTCGCTGCTGGAGCTATGTCGAAAGCCATTCAATCGGAGCTGCGTCTTGCCCGCCGCATGTCGCGGCTGGGCACCGAAACCGCATTCGAGGTGCTGGTAAAGGCGCGCGCCCTCGAAGCCAAAGGTCGCGACATCGTCCACCTCGAGATCGGCGAGCCCGATTTCGACACGCCCCGCAACGTGATCGATGCCGGCGTTAAAGCTCTGCAAGGTGGATGGACGCACTATGGCCCTTCTGCCGGTCTTCCCAAGCTGCGCGAAGCGGTTGCCCAGGATGCAGGCCACCGCCGTGGTGTGAAGGTCGATCCTTCCGAAGTCGTCGTCGTTCCCGGGGGCAAGCCCATCATCTTCTTCGCCATGCTGGCGCTGATTGAAGAGGGCGATGAAGTCATCTACCCGAATCCTGGATTCCCGATCTATGAATCGATGATTGATTTCGTGGGCGGGAAAGCTGTTCCGGTCGCGCTGCGCGAAGAGATGGATTTCCGTCTCGACGTCGGCGAACTCGCCTCGCAGATCAACGACCGCACCCGCGTGATCATTCTAAATTCGCCGCAGAACCCCACCGGCGGCATGATGACCGAGCAGGATGTTCGCGAAGTCGCCCGCGCGATCGGCGACCGCGACATCATGGTGCTCTCCGATGAGATCTATAGCCGCCTCATCTTTGAGGGCAAACATTTCTCCATCATGTCGGTGGACGGAATGAAGGACCGCACCATCCTCCTCGATGGCTTTTCCAAGACGTATGCCATGACCGGCTGGCGCATGGGATATGGCGTGATGCGCCCCGACCTCGCCACTCACATTTCGCGTCTCATGACCAACTCCAACTCTTGCACCGCCAGCTTTACGCAGGTTGCGGGCATCGAGGCACTCACTGGGGACCAAACTTCGGTAGACAATATGAACGACGAGTTCCGCCGCCGCCGTGACCTCTTCTACGGCCGCATCAACCAGATCAAAGGATTCTCCTGCCTCAAACCTAAGGGTGCGTTTTACATGTTCCCCAACATCAAGGAGACCGGCTGGCCATCGAAGAAGCTCGCCGACGCTCTACTGGATGACGCTGGTGTGGCCTGCCTTTCCGGCACCGCCTTCGGAGCCTTCGGCGAAGGCTATCTCCGCTTCAGTGTGGCGAATTCGATCGAAAACCTGGAAAAAGCTCTCGACCGCGTGAGCGACTGGGCCAAGAAAAATCTTTAGCCCGCGCTCTGTGCTCCTCCCGGTCCTCTATGGTTCAAGGTCTTTGATTTAGAATTCTTTCGCCATGAGCAAGAAGCGCGTCTTTGCCACCTGCGACATCGGCGACTCCATCGAGCTGTTGCGCGAGCGCGGGTACGAAGTCGAGGTCTATCCCGGCCCGGAGGCGCCCCCGAAAAAGCTGATCATCGAGAAACTTCGTTCTGGCATAGACGGCCTTATCACAACGTTGCGCGACAAGATCGATGCCGAAGTCTTCGAAGCAGGGAAGGGGCATCTGAAGGTCGTTGCGCAGATCGCCGTCGGCTTCGACAACATCAACCGCGCCGACGCGAATCGCTACAAGATTCCTTTCACCAATACTGCTGACGTCCTCACCGAAGCCACCGCCGAGTTCGCCTTCTTCATGCTGGGTGCGCTCGCACGCAAGCTCTGGGCGAGCGAACACGAAGTCCGTGATAACAAGTGGGGTTCCTGGCATCCATTCCTTCCGTTCCTGGGCGACGAAGTCACGGGGAAGACAATCGCCGTGATCGGTACCGGCCGGATCGGACTCGCGCTGATTAAGAAGTGCACCGGTTTCGACATGAACATCCTGTGTTACGACCCGGCGTACCAGAACCACGATTTCGTTTCGAAGATCCAGCAGATCATGGATGCGCGCACTTCGGCCGGGCTGCAGAAGAAGACCACTATCAAGTACGTATCGTTTGAAGAAGCTTTGGGGGAAGCCGATTACGTCAGCGTGCACGTGCCGCTTTTGCGTGAAGGAGAAAGCGACACGCCGACGTTCCATCTGTTCAACGAAAAAAACCTTCGGCTCATGAAGCCCACCGGCTATCTCATCAACACATCACGCGGCCCAGTGGTGGACGAAGCCGCGCTGTACAAAGCGCTGAAGGAAAATTGGATCGCCGGCGCCGCGCTCGATGTCTTTGAGACCGAGCCGCTGCCCGCGGATTCACCTCTCCGCGATCCAGCGATCGCCGATCGCTGCCGCTTATTTCATCACTTCGCTAGCGGCGCCAAGCTCACCCGGCTTTCCACCGACCCGAACGTCGGCATGGCGGGTCGTTGCGCGCAGGGTCTTATAGATGTGCTCGAAGGCAACTACGGCGGCGATATCAAAAAAATGCCCTACGTCGTAAACAAAGAAGCCTTCTAAAAGAAAGGCGGACCGAAGTCCGCCTTGGGTACGGCACGGCTTTAGCCGTGCGACCTCATTTACCGGCCGGAAGCTGCGCCGTGTTTGTGGCCGCCCTTCACTTCCAGCTCATTCACTACCTGCTGAACGTTGGGGACGGAAGCGGCGATCTTCTCCGCTTGCGCGCGCTGTGCGGCGTTGTCAACGTCACCCTTCAACTTCACCACACCATTATCAACGTCAACATTGATGTGCTGTTTGTCGAGGCGGTTCTGGGTGAAAGCGGCGGTCAAGTTGTCCTTGATCCCGCTGTCCAGATTGTTGTCGATCTTCTTGGCTTCGCCTTCCGCGCCTTCCGGCTGAACGCTGATCTGGTTGGCGACGATCATGCCCGGAGCCGCGGCTTTTGCGTCGTCCTCGGCTTTCGCCTTCTCGTCTTCCGAACGGACCTTGCCGTCGAGCGTGATCACGCCCTTGTCGCGGTCCTCACTGACGTTGACGTCCTTGAAGCCGTCGTTCTGGATCGCGGTGTTGACCGCGTCTTTGTAAGATGGATTGCTGGCCCGGTTCTTGGAACATCCCCAGATCCCCAGGCAGAGCACAAAAGCGGTGATAACTGCCAACATCGTTCTTACTCGCATACACACTCCTCGTCTCGTCTATTCGGGGACAGCATGCAATACGATGCGTCACCTTCCGTCGAGGAGGGCTGGGAGCTGCAGCTTAAAAACTGCTGGCCAGAGTTGCTGGAATCAGTTCTTGTGTGGCACAGCCGTCCTCGGCTGTGCAATGTGTCAAGAGAATTCAGTGAAGGAATGCGAGAGACTCTTCGTGTAGAGAGGCGGCATTCCGCGTTTCAGGCCCGCGATGCTGCCACGCTCGATTGCACCATCGCCTGGAACAGCTTCAATCCATCGGCCGACCCCAGCAAACTTTCGCTCGAACGGTCCGGATGCGGCATCATGCCAAGGACATTGCGCCCTTCGCTGCAGATACCGGCGATGTTGTCCAGCGAACCATTCGGATTCGCCGCTGCGGTGACGTCGCCTTCGGGAGTCGAATAGCGGAAGACCACGCGCTGTTGCGATTGCAGTTGCTTCAGAGTCTCAGCATCGCAGAAGTAATTGCCTTCCATGTGCCCGATGGGAATCATCAGGACTTCGCTCTTCTTCAGCGTGTGCGTGAAGGGGGTATCTGTCGTCTCGGTGCGCAAGTAGACCTGTTTGCAGATGTACTTCAATCCGGCGTTCCTCATGAGCGCCCCCGGGAGCAGGCCCGCTTCGCAAAGGATCTGGAATCCATTGCAGATTCCGATGACCAAACCCCCTTGCGCGGCGAACTTCTTGACCGCCTTCATTGCAGGAGCAAATGCCGCGATCGCGCCGGTGCGGAGATAATCGCCATAGGCGAATCCGCCGGGAACGATGATAGCGTCCGGGTTTTCCAGGTTCTCCGACTCGTGCCAGATCATGCTGCACGGCTGCTTCGCGATCTCCGAGACCACGTTGTAGGCGTCATGGTCGCAGTTCGAGCCGGGGAAGACGATCACGCCAAATTTCATTCGGGAACACTCCTGCATTAAGTTTAACATCCGAAATCAACGGCTTTACTGCATCCAACATAGGAACAATAGACAGGAACAATGCCTCATCCCATCGTCCATCACGCCCGTACCACCGGCTCGGCGCTGAAGAACTGGTTCGTTGCGCAGTGCTATGACGCGCTCGCGGTGGCCGCACTCTGGGTCGTCGGACTGTGGATCATCGGAGTTCCGTTCGCGCCCATCTGGGCGCTGCTCGGCGGCGCATTCCAGTTCGTACCTCAGCTCGGGGCGGTGCTCGGCCTCATCGGGCCAGCGCTGGCCCTCTTCTTGGGCAACATCGACCATCTACGCTGGGAGCCTTTCATTGAGCTTCTGATCCTCTATGCGCTCATCGTCGTGATCGACGGCTTGTTTCTGCAGCCTTACATCATGAAGCGCACGGTGAAGGTGCCCATATGGGCATCGATCCTGGCACCAATCGTTCTAGGCATCATTATTCCGTTCTGGGGAGTCCTATTGGCACCGCCATTGCTTGCGGTTGTATACACATATCTACGCAAGCACCAGCAGGCGCGTGATGAATCGTTGCAGAGCGAAGCGAAGCCGGAACAACTGCCGGGCTCCGGTTAGGAATCCGGCAACACCCGCTGCTATAATCTCCTGTTGTTTCCTGCGCGTGGCGCTCTCCGGTGCGCCCGTACAGCGGCTTCAGACGCGGCCGCTAATTCAAGATCTTAAGTGAGGTATCGTCATGTCCGGCCATAGCAAATGGGCGACAATCAAGCATAAGAAGGGCGCTCTCGACGCCAAACGCGGCAAGATCTTCACCCGCCTGATCAAAGAAATCACCATCGCCGCGAAGTCGGGAGGCGATCCCGAAAAGAACCCTCGTTTGCGTACCGCCGTTCAGGCCGCGAAGGCCGAGAACATGCCCTCGGACAACATCAAGCGTGCCATCCAGCGCGGTACCGGCGAGCTTCCCGGCGTCAGCTACGAGGAGATCACGTTTGAGGGCTACGGCCCCGGTGGCGTCGCCATCCTGGTCGAAGTGTCCACCGACAATCGCAATCGCACGGTCAGCGAGATCCGCCACGCCTTCGGAAAAAATGGCGGGAATCTTGGGGAAGCCGGCTCCGTCGCCTGGATGTTCAAGAAGAAGGGTTCGATCGTGGTACCGAAATCGGCGGCCAAGGAAGATGATCTGATGAACATCATCCTCGAAGCGGGCGGCGACGACCTGCGCGATGACGGCGAAAGCTTTGAGGTCATCACAGACCCCGCGGCATTCGATACCGTGCTCGAAGCGGTAAAGAAGGCAGGCATCACTCCCGATTCGGCCAGCGTCGCTCTGCTGCCAGACAATTACATCAAGCTGGAAGGCGCAGCCGCCAACCAGATGATCCGCCTGATGGAAGCGCTCGAAGATTTCGACGACACGCAGAACGTGTACTCGAACTTCGACATCGACGAGAAGCAGCTCGCCGAAGTCGCTTCATAAACTTCGTTTGTCATCCCGAGTGAGGGCGCGGCGAGATCCGCGTCCGAACCGAGGGACCTAGGTTCAACATTCCCTTGATTCCCAACTAGCCACTAGCCACTGACCACTAGCCACTGTTACATTCTTTGCTTCATTCTCACGGAGAACCGAATGAAGCTCGTTGCCACTCTGTTGCTATTAGTGTCTTCCGCAGTTGCACAGTCGCAGGGATTGCCTTCGCAATCTTTGGGTGATCGGCCGTGGGACCTTGGCCTGTTCGCTGGCTTTGCCACCGACACCGACTCGCGGTATCCGACGCAGTTCAACTTCCTTATGCTCGGCGGTCGCATCGGCAAAGTGCTCACACCTGAGGTTGGCAAGGGATGGGTGCGCGGCAATTTCGAATGGGCTCTGGACGTCATTCCCGTTTACCCCGTCTTCCACGGTGACAGCACCTTTGGCGCGCACGATGGCGTGACTTACGGTCTCGGGGCGAATCCCGTGGTGCTGAAGTGGAATTTCACCCGCGGGAAAAAGTTTGCTCCCTTCGCCGAGATCTCCGGCGGCTTCCTGGTGACGCAACGCGATTTCCCAGTATCGGGCTCTTCCAGCTTCAATTTCGTCACTGGTGGCGGCGCCGGCTTCCATTACTTCCTGAAACCCAAGCAGGCCGTGACTTTTAGCGGAAAAGTCTTCCACCTCTCGAACGCCAGCATCGGCGACCGGAACCCGGGAATCAACTCCGGCCTGCAATTCACTATCGGTTATAACTGGTTCAAATAGAGCTGCTTACGGCGTTACCTTCGTAACGATGACTTGTGCCAAAACGGGCCTACACTTAGCCGTGGCTCTCAACCCCATCCCCGCCAAAGCCCATCCGGCTTTGACCCAGCAGCAACCCGCCTCGGAGAGCGACAGGCAGCTGCTCTGTAACGCCTTCATCAAGCAGGTACCGGTAGAATGGCGCTGCAGTCGGTGCGAGTGGCGATATTCGCTAACCGTAGACTCTTCATCCGCAGATTATGCCGAAGCCCCGCCAGCGGACCTGTTGAACGCCTTTCAACTCCACTCCTGCTGGTCGGTGCAGGGACGCTGATCCCCAAACTCGTGGCGCGTGTTTCCCCTCCTGCTGCGTCCTGCTATCCTTTTGGAACATGTCCACCTTGGTCGAATGTGTACCCAATTTTTCCGAAGGCCGTGACAAGGCCAAAGTCGATGCCATCGTCGAGGCGATGAAGGTTCCGGGCGTCTATCTGCTCGATCGCGAGATGGATTCCGACCACAATCGCTGCGTCATCACTCTTGTCGGCGATCGTGAGTCCATTGCCGAGGCTGCCATTCGCGGTGTGGGAAAAGCCGCCGAGCTGATCGACCTTACCCAGCACACCGGGGCTCACCCGCGCATGGGCGCCGCAGACGTTGTCCCGTTCATTCCTATCGATGGCGTCACGCTAGAGGATTGTGTGGCCATCTCGCGCAAAGTCGGTGAAGAGATTTGGAAGCGTTATCAGATCCCGGTTTACTACTACGAAGCCGCCGCGCAGATTCCCGAGCGGCAAAATCTAGAGAACATTCGCCGCGGACAGTTTGAAGGCATTCGCGCCGAAATCGCCACAAACCCCGCTCGCAAGCCGGATGTGGGCGAAGCCCGCGTCCACCCCACGGCAGGCGCAACTGTAGTGGGTGCACGCAAATCCCTCGTCGCATACAACGTCTTCCTCAATACCACGGACGTTGAGATTGCGAAGAAGATCGCGAAAGCTGTCCGCTTCTCCTCCGGCGGATTGCGTTTCGTCAAAGGGGCAGGGTTCCTCGTCCGGGGGCAGGCGCAGGTTTCGATGAACCTGACTGACTCGGATCAGACTCCCGTCGCGCGCGTGTTTGAATACGTGAAGCGCGAAGCCGCCCGGTATGGTGTTGTGCCGACCTCCAGTGAGATTGTCGGCCTGATTCCGAAGAAGGCTCTGGAAGAGGCCGCGGAGTGGTTTCTCCAAGTAGAGAACTTCAACTCATCTCTGATTCTTGAAAATCGTCTTGCGGCAGTGATGAGTGGCAAAATGGCCGTTGGCGGATTGCGCGCCGGAATTGAGCCGTTCGTGGAAGGATTGGCTGCGCCGACGGCAACTCCCGGCGGTGGAAGTGCCTCAGCTGCTGCTGGAGCGATGGCGGCAGCTCTCGGACAGATGGTCGCGGCGATGTCGCGCGGCAAGAAAGCCTATCTGCAGCACGAACGCGAGCTTAGCGACGCGATCGCGAAGCTGACTCGGCTGCGAGAAGAGCTGAAAGCGGCAGTAGATGCCGACGCTGAATCCTACAATGAGGTGGTGAAAGCGTACAAAGCTGCCAAAGACTCGAGCGACGGATCGGGCGCGATTAGTGCGGCGCTAAAGAACGCAACCGGTGTTCCTCTGAGCGTCGCCGAGAAGTCGAAGCAGGTGGCGGCGCTGATTGAGTCCTTAAAGCCCATCACAAACCCCAAGATGGCGTCTGACCTGACGGTCGGGGCAGCTCTCGCCAAGGCCGCCATTGCCGGCGCCCTGGCTAACGTCGAGATCAACCTCGAATCGCTCGAGGACCCGGCTTTCGTCTCTGACGTCAAAAAGAAAGCCGCCTCTTTGGCCGGCTGAAACGGCGATATACTTAGACCAACCCGAGCTGCTGAAAACGGCATCTTGAACAGTAGACCCCCACGGGATCGAGGCTGCATGAAACGCATTGTTTTCCTGGCTTTTCTATTGGTCGCTCCAGCAGTGTTTATGCATGGCGCCGCGCTCGGTACTTCCTCGCGCGCTGTGATTCCTTCCGAAGTCCAGCAGATAATCTCGGTTGATTACCGCGCACTGCGCAACTCACCTACGGCGTTATCGCTGAAGGATCGCGTGCTGCCCGATAACCTGAAGCAGTTCGAGAGCGCGCTGAAATCCGCCGGCGTGCAGGAGAACGATGTCGATCAGCTCACCTTCGCTTTGTTCCGCACGGAAAAGGGCGGACTGAAGGTGATCGGTGTCGCCAACGGCCAGTTCTCGCCCAAAATGGTGCTCGCGAAGTTCAAGAAGCAGAAGATTGCCGGCGAGAGATACAAAGCGGCCCAGATCTTCCCGTTAAGCGGCATGCAGATGGCATTCCTCGACAACTACACCATGCTGTTCGGCGACATGCCTGCCATCAAAGCCGCTCTCGATGCACGCAACGGTGATTTGCCCTCGCTCAGTTCCAACGGCAAAGTCAGCGACCTGATCGGCGCCGTCGAAGGTGGACCGATCTGGAGCGTCCTCGACGATAAGGGTTCGCAGAACATGCTCCGCTCGGCACTCGGTGATGTCAGCAAGCTCGCCGATTACGACATGGTGAAAAAGCGGCTGGTTGGTTCGCGCTATCAGATGGATTTCGAAAATGGCGTGAATTTTGATCTCGACGTGATCACTTCTGACAACATGACCGCATCTACGCTCTCGTCGATGCTGCAAGTTGGCAAGAGGTTGAAAGAGGCCAACGCTACCGGTATCGAGAAGCTTGCCATGGAGAGCATGGCCGTGGATTCTGACAGCAACCAGCTCAAGATCCACTTCAAGACCGACGACAAAAAGTTTGAAACTCTGCTGCGGTCGGACCTGTTCGCATCAGTTTCGCGGTGAGCAAGTACCGCGAGAGCTCGCTAAAGGGAGAAGGGAACATCCCCTCTCCCTTTTCCTATTCAGGCACGCACCCACAGGTGGATGCGATCTCGCCCTTTAGTCTTCGCACTTCGGCAGGGATGTCTCCCTTGAAGACGTACACCTCCCAGCGATAGCCAGTCGGATCCGCAACCCAGACTTTGTCCTGCAGCGCGCTGCAGCAGGTGCTTTCCATCTCGTCCTCGGTCTTGTAGCCGGCCGCGTTCAGGCGAGCTTTGGTCGCCGCGACCTGCTCCAGGTTCGGAACGCGGATTCCCATGTGACTCAGACCTTGCAGGCAGCAGTGGGCACGCTCATTCAAGGCTAGGTTGACGGCGGGGAACTCGGCGTCGAACTTGGCATAGCCAGGACGCACTTTGCTCGGCTGCATATCGAACAGAGTCGAGTAGAAGCGGATCGACTCTTCGATGTTCTTTACGTCCAGTGAGACGTGCAGCTTAAGGCTGGAAGCGGTTAGGCCATCTTGCGTTGCAAGTTGAGTTGCAGTTTGGGCGGTGGTCATGTTCATTCTCCTCGTAAATTGATGTACGTCAATATGCTAAGGCAAAAAAGGGGGTCATACCTCATCCCGCAAGGCGTTCAGGGCCTCGCGCAGGTTGTTCTCGTTGCGGCGGTACCACATCCACTGCCCGATCTTCTCCGCTTCAACCAGGCCGGCCTTGGTGAGAATCTTCATGTGGTGTGAGATGGTTGGCTGCGAAAGCTCAACCTTTACTTCAATATCGCAGGCGCACAGACCGACCGACTTCTCGATCGAACAGCAGCCCTTTTCCTTCAGCAGAGAAAGGATGCGCCGCCGGGTGGGGTCGGCGATGGCGGAAAGCACATTGTTCAATTCTGCACTCATCGACATCCATCAATATAAACTGCGGATAGATGCTTGTCAATATGGAGATTCGGGAATTCTGCACATTCGGTACATTGCTAGAATCTCTACGGACGGGAACTGAAGATGTTCGTAGGCAACGAGCGCAAGCAGCGTGAGCTGGAGATGAAGCAGGCGGGCCGTCTTCCGCCCGGCCAGGCGCTCACCCTGAAGTGGCCGGTACTGCACTATGGCTCGGTTCCGCGCTTCGATCCCGCGACGTGGGAATTCAAGATCGCCGGTTTGCTCGAATCGCCATTAAAGCTCACATGGGAAGACTTCAACCGCCTGCCTCGGATCAAGGTGACTCGCGACTTCCACTGCGTTACCCGCTGGAGCCGTTTCGACAATCTCTGGGAAGGTGTTGGCTTTCGCGAGATCCTGAAGCTGGCCCCGCCGAAAGCGGCAGCCTCGCACGTCCTCGTCCATGCCGAGCAGGATTTCACCGCCAACGTGCCGCTTGCTGAGCTTGATCGCGACGATGTCCTGTTCGCGACTCACCACGACGGCGAGCCGCTCACAGCTGACCATGGCTATCCCCTGCGGCTCATCGTGCCGCATCTTTATGCATGGAAGTCTGTGAAGTGGGTGCGAGGGATCGAGTTCCTCGATCATGACGTGCCAGGATTCTGGGAGCGCAACGGATACCACATGTACGGCGACCCGTTCAAAGAGCAACGCTTCGATACCGACTGACTATTTCTTGACGATTGCGTTGTAACCGTCGCCCGATAGGCGGGCCCGCATACCCTCTGCTTCCTTCTGGTTGGAGAAGGGGCCGACCTGCACGTGGAAAAGGGAATCAGAGTTGGCGCTCGCCAGAAAGACTGGATATTGCTTCTTGCGCAACGCACCCAGCAGCGCTTCGGCGTCTTCTTGATGTTTCACTGCAGCCACCTGCACGGTAAACGATCCGGTGGAGGCGGCGGCAGTTTTCTCGGACTTTGCCGGGGCCACTTTCGCGGGCGCAACCGCGGCCGCGCTCTCGTTTGCGATCGGCTCGGGTGCGACCTGGGTCGGCTCAGAGGTTTGCGGCGTCTCTTCCAATGCTGCAGCCGGTTTTTCCTTTGTGGGATAAACGGGGTACGGGACTATCGGAGCAGGCGCGGTCGCCACGGCTTGCGTTAGTCCAGCGGAATGGCCCATGTGATATCCGCCCGCGAAAAAGATTCCCGCCATCAGCACCACACCAAAAAATATGCTCAGTGCCTTTGGGATGCTGAACGTGTTTTCTTCAAACCCGTACATGTCGCCCGGGTCTACCGTAGGGTCGAACATCGCGGAGTGCTTAGCCATGCCGCCAGTGTGACGCGCTTTTCTTGTCTTCGCTAGTTCATCTTTTGGTTCACGTTGAAGTGCTCAGCACGGCGGCGCGCCTTGCTTGGTGCGCTATATTGGATTTACCTCTTCCAACCTTGAAGATCGTCTACCTCACTTACGACGGTTTGCGTCAAGCTCTGGGCAGCTCCCAGATTTTGCCTTATCTCCGTGGGCTCCGCGACCGGGGAATCACATCGACGATCATCAGCCTGGAACAAGGACCCGCTGCGGCTCAGGATGCTTCCGAACCCGGCATCCGGCGGCTGGAGCTTCCATACCGAAGGGGCGGCGTTGGAGCGCATATTGCAAACTTCCGCGGCATGCTTCGCAAGCTGCGAAAGACCGTTGAAGCCGAGAGACCTGCCCTCGTGATTGCCAGGTCCTATCTTCCAGCCGCGATCGCCTTGCGTGCGAAGAAGTCACACAACGTACCCTACATTTTTGACATGCGCGGCTGTTGGGTGGATGAACGTGCGATGGGGAACGGCCGTTTTCGCAATCCCCTGGCGTATAGATTGGGGAAGCGGGTCGAGCGGTCGCTGCTTCGGCAGGCCGCTGGCATTGTGACCCTCACCAAGCTCCACGCGGAAGATTTGCTTCAGCAGGAGTTGATCTCCCGCGAGACGCCTATCAAGGTGATTCCGACTTGTGCTGACTTCGACCTTTTTCGCGCCGATTCGAAGATCGCCCACGATGCTCTCGTGATCGGCTGGATCGGTTCGGTCAATGCGTCGTATCACCTCGCACCGAGCCTCGAACTGTTCAAGACTATTCGCGGGTTGCGGCCGACCGCCTTCCTGCAATGCGTCACTGCGCAGGCGGACGAGATGCTGCGGCAGTTGAAACAGGCCGGCATTCCACCCGAAAATTACAGCGTGACAAGTGCCGAACACAAAGACATGCCGCGACTGCTCGCAAATATGGATTGGGGGCTGTTGTTGAATCAGAATGGCCCCGGGAAGCGCGGGTCCATGCCTACGAAGCTCGCCGAATTTTTTGCATGCGGCGTCCGCCCGATCCAATACGGGTGCAACCAAGAGGTGGCTGACCTGGTGCGCGCGTCCGGCTCCGGAATCGTCCTCAATGGTCTTTCACCGAGCGATTTGGAAGAAGCAGCGCAGCAGATTGCGAATCGTCCCCTGGATAAAACCTGGGCCGAGGAGGCTCGCCGCCGCATGCGCCCATACTTCGGATTGGAATCCGGCATCGCCGGTTATGCCGAGTTGCTCAACCGTGTCTTAGAGCGGCAGGGGCGCACGCAATGAAGGTCCTTGCAGTGGTGCCCAACGTCTACGACAAGGTTCCCGCGCAAAGGTTCAGGATTGAGCAGTGGGAGCCATGGCTGGCCGAGAACGGTGTGACCATCGAATACGCTTCGTTCGAATCGCCAGAGTTAAGCAAGATCATCCATCAGAAAGGCCACTACATCCCAAAGATCGGGCACGTGCTTGGCGGCATGTTGCGGCGCATCCAGCTTGCAACCCGAATAGACGATTACGACCTCATATACGTTTTCCGCGAGTCGGCGCTGATCGGCCCGGCATGGTTTGAGCGTTGGGCCAAGATGCGCGGCCTCCCCATGGTGTTTGACTTCGACGACGCCGTTTGGGTCGCTGCTCCCAGTCTCGCGAACGGATGGTTGAGCAAACTCAAGATGCCAGCAAAAGCGCGTACAAGCTGCCGCCTCGCCACTCGCGTGATGGCCGGCAATCCCTACTTGGCGGCGTACGCTCTGCGGGTGAATGCTGAGACTAGCGTGGTTCCGACCACGATCGAGTTGAAGAAATATACGCTCGCTTCAGCGACCGAATCAGCCGTACCCGTGATCGGCTGGTCAGGGAGTTTCAGCACCGTCCCGTTTATGGACTCCCTCAAACCTGTCCTGCAGGATCTCGCGAAGACAGAGCGCTTTCGGTTGCGTGTCATCGGAGCGAATGGATATGAGATCCCCGGCGTTGAAGTGGACGCGCTGCCCTGGATCGCCAAATCTGAGGTGGAAGACCTCCGACCTATCGATATCGGACTGATGCCGATTATTGACGATGAGTTCAGCCGCGGAAAGTGCGGACTCAAGGCGCTGCAATACATGGCGCTTGGTATTCCGCCGGTAGTCTCGCCAGTGGGCGTGAACTCAGAGATCGTTCAGGATGGCGTCAACGGATTGCTGGCAAGCACTCCAGACGAATGGAAAGCCAAACTTACGCTGCTGCTGCGCGATCGCGCTCTTCGACAGCGCTTGGGGGCAGCCGCGCGGCGCACTGTGGAGTCGAAATACTCGGCCGCCATCCAGTCGAAGCGCGTCTTTGATATCTTCAATGCAGCAGCTTCCACTGCGAGGAAAGCGTAAGCGATGAGTAAGAAGATTCTAGTCACCGGCGGAGCAGGGTTCATCGGCTCCCATTTGGTGGATGCATTGGTCGCGCGCGGCCACCAGGTCCGCGTTCTCGATGCACTTGTGCCTCAGGTGCATGCCAGTGACGAGCCACAGTTCCTGAACGAAAAGGCTGAGTTCGTCCGCGCCGATATCTGCGATCGCGGGGCTTTGCAACGCGCTCTCGATGGCGTGAGCGTTGTCTTTCATCAGGCAGCGGAAGTCGGTGTCGGCCAATCCATGTACGAGATGGAGCGCTACGTCCGCGCCAATACCCTGGGTACCTCTATCCTTTTGGAAGAGATCGTTGCCCGGCGCGACACCATCAAGAAAGTCATCGTCGCTTCGTCCATGTCAGTTTACGGTGAAGGTGCCTACACCTGTCCGAAGCATGGTCCCAAGAGTCCGAAGCTGCGAAGCTCGGAGCAATTAGCAAAGCATGATTGGGAATTGCATTGCGAGATGTGCGGCTCAGTCTTGAAGGCCGCGCCCACCAGTGAAGAGAAGCCGATCTTCCCGACTTCGGTGTATGCGATCTCCAAGCAGGACCAGGAGCAGTTGTGTCTGGTCGTGGGAAGGAGCTACGGAGTGCCCACTGTCGCGCTTCGTTACTTCAACGTGTACGGTGACCGGCAAGCGCTTTCGAATCCTTATACGGGCATCTGCGCCATCTTTTCTTCACGGCTGCTGAATAATCAGCCGCCGCTGATTTTTGAGGACGGGGAACAGACACGCGACTTCATTCACGTTTCAGATATCGTTCAGGGAAACCTCAAGGCGATGGAAAGCGACCGCGCCGATTACGAGATGCTGAACATCGGCACCGGTACGCCTACCTCGGTGAACCAGGTCTCGAAGATGCTGAGCGATGGGCTTGGCAAAAAAGTGCCCGCTCAGATCGTCGGTAAGTTCCGCGAGGGCGATATCCGCCACTGCGTGGCGGATATCAGTAAAGCTCGCAAGCTCATCGGCTTCGAGCCCGCGGTGAAACTCGCCCAAGGGATTCCGGAGCTGCTCGCCTGGGTCAAGATGCAGCGCGCCAGCGACCGCACCGCCAAAGCAACCGAAGAACTCGAGTCACGCAACCTCGTCCGCTGATTCGTCGTGTCTTGAACGATGCTTCGAGCTGCTCTCGTTCGTCCCGCGGCCCCCGGTCGCGACCCAACTGAGGGCGAAAAACATCGCCGCGTTGCCGGGGATGTGTAGATTGAAATCGTAAAGCCCGTGGATGAGCATCCCGGTGCACCCCACTAAAGCTGCCAGCCTTATGTTTGCGCGTGGTTCGGTTGACCAATCTGAGATTTTGCCGACTGACGATCTGTAGAGCACGACCACGAACCAGATCATTGCGCCGAATCCGACGAGCCCGCCTTCCGTCAAAGCTTCCAGAAAATCGTTGTGCGCATGGTTGATCAGAAAGATCGAGTAGTAGCTTTGATATTGCGGATACACCAACGCAAAATTCCCCAGCCCCCATCCGAGGATCGGACGCCCAGTGAACATGTGCAGGCTGTCTCTTGCGATAGCGAAGCGGCTGGTGGTGGTCTCCGCATGCAGAGGATCGTGCAGCGCCGTAAGGCGTTCCAGCGTGCTTCCACGCTCGGCCCACACCAAGAACAGCGCCGTAGCCAATGCCAGCACAACCAGCGCCGCTGCCGCCATTCGGTTGAATGGAGCTCCTCTGCGCGTTCGCTTGATCAACAGAAAGAAAATGATCGTCTCGCCCACGATCGCGATCACGCCTCCGGTGGAATGCGACAGCAGGACCGAACCCGCCATGAACGCCGCGGCAAAGACCAGGATTATCTTCTTGCCTCCATGCAATGAGCGTCCCGCCGCTGCCACCAGAGCGAAAGGCATCAGCAGCTCCATCAACGCGGCATAGTGACTGTGATTTGCATACGGGCCGAAGATCACAGCCTCGTGCCGCTCGACGGTCCAGTAGATCTTCCCATTTCCCGTGAATGCCTGCCAGATCGCAAACACAGCGACGCCGAAACCGAACGCAGCGAGGATCCAGCCCAGACGGGTGAAGTCCCCATTACGCTGCAAGGCTTGCAGCATCAGGAACGCGATGGCGCCGTAAGCAAGGTACAGTTGCAGCTCCATCACTCCGTTATAGGCGTAGGCCGTGCGCCGGAGCAGCAGCTGGAGAACACCGACGCCGAAGTACAACAACATCGGACTGAGTAGCGGGCTTAACCTTATTCGCAATCCAAGCGGCGAAACGGTGGCGGCGAGAGTCCAGAGCAGCAGCAATGAAGCAGCAGCGCCTTCGAGAATAAAAATCGCCCAGGGATCGACGGTGCCCAACGCAAGCGGCCCGAACATCAGGACTGCCAGCACACCTGCAAAAAGGGACTGGGTCACCGCGCGCGGCAGGCGCTCGCGAATTCTGCCGACGTCAGCGACCACGCCCTGGACGTCAGCGTCGAGGATTGTAGGCCCATGATGCATGCGGGATCGCAGTCAGGATATCCGACTTCTAACGTCACGAAACCAGTTTTTCTCTCAGTGCTTCAGGCGGGCAGTGGTCAGGAAGTTGTAATTCCCACTGGGAGAGAGCTCGACATCTTCGAGCCGTTTGGAATGGACCAGCACGTTATCACCCCACCAGAGATTAATGTAGGGCAGGTCGTGCGCGACGATCTTCTGTAATTCATCGTAGATCTGCTTGCGTTTCGTTTGATCAGTTTCGGAGCGGCCCTGTGCTATCAGCGCGTCCACATGAGGATTGCGATAGAAGCCCCTATTGCTTCCTTTGGGGGGAGTCTTGGTTGAGTTGAAGACCTCAAAAATATCTGGGTCTTCATTACCCCCGATCCAGCGGAGGGAAAACAGTTGGAACTCCCCCTTAGTTACGTCAGAGAAAAACGTTGCGAACTCAAAGGACCTGATATCGAGTGCGATCCCAACTTCGTGCAATTGTTGCTGCAAAGCGGCCGACAGCAAGCGGGTGGATTCCTCGGTCGAAGTTTTCATCACGATGTGGAAACGAATCCCATCTTTGTGAGGGTGATAACCAGCCTCGTCGAGAATGGCTCGCGCTTTATCTGGATCGTGAACAGGGTTTTCTCCGGGGAAGTGCGCCCAATGCTGCGGCGGCAAGATACTGTCTGCGAGCCGCGCCTGATCACCCATTAAATATTTCACCATGGCCTCGCGGTCGATCGCGTAGGCCAGGGCGCGGCGCACCTGTTCGTCTTTCAATATCGGATCTCGCAGGTTCATCGCGAGGTAGTAGTAGATCGTTCCCGGCGCCTGTTGCACATGGAGCTCACCGCGTTTTCTGATGGTCTGGATCGCATCTGCGGTCATCGCATTCAGTGCTACATCCGCGCTGCCCTTGCGCAGCTCCAGGATCCGCGTGGTTGCGTCCGGCACTACTGCGAAGCGTACGCGGCCAATGGACGGCTTCACCCCACGGTAATTCTCATCACGCTCCAACACAACTTCTTTGTCCTGCTCCTGGCTGACAAACCGGAACGGGCCGCTACCGATGGGGTGTTGATTGAATTCCGGCCCACTTCCAGCCGGCACGATGCCGATCGCCCCTTCGGAAAGGTTCCAGAGCAGGGAAACGTAAGGTTCCTTCAGGTGAATGATGATCGTTGTTTCGTCGGGAGCTTCGATGCTCGAGATTGGTTTGTATGGCGCCGTTTTTGGAGTGCGTATCGTGCCGTTCAGCACGGAGTCCAGGGTCCATTTCACATCCTTGGACGTCAGCGGCCGGCCGTCGTGAAACTTCACGCCGTGCTGCAGATGGAAAATATACGTAAGCGGGTCGGGGTTCTCCCATCGCTCGGCAAGAGCCGGCAAAAGATTGAAGTGATCGTCGCGTCGCAGCAGCGCGTCGAAGATCAGCTCGTCAATACGCTCTGATTGCGCATCGGTGCCCACCCTCGGATCCAGGTTCGTCGGGCTGCTCTCGATCAGCATCACCACGGTGTTGGGGTCCGGCGGGCGGGAGCAGCTAGTCAGTGCCAGCAACGCGCAGATCGTGATGAGAGCCGTTTTCATGGTCCTAGCGTCAGCCGGTGCACCGCCGTCTGCTGGACGGCAGCATCACTGAATCGCCATGGGAACGTAGTTCCATTCAGCCACGCCGGCCAGTGATCGAGATAATGCGGGCTCAGCGGCTGCCCCGATTGTCCAGTGACGATGTTCATGGTCGAGTTGTCAAAATTTGCGAGATCCATCGTGATGCGTTCCGACGGGCCGTAGTACCGGCCATTGGCCTTCACCGTCCACTGGTCGCCATCAAGCGAGACGATACCCGGACCAGCGATGCTCTGCGGCAATATCGCGCGCAACCACGCGCTGCCCCCAAAGATGGGGTGCTCGAAGTGCGATGGGAATTCCTTCGCGCGGGTCCATGAACGGATCTTGAATGCGCCTTTCTCGCCCGTGACAGCGCGGTCGAGCGCCGCTACGAGCAACTCGTCGTAGTTTTTGTATTTCTTCGGAAGCCAGCGAGCGGGCTGGTCACGCAATACGTTCTCAAGGAATGTCGCCGAAGGCAGCCACTTTTGCAGCAGGGCCTTCGTCTCGATGGACTTCTCATTCTGCGACAAGCCTTGAACTTCCACCGCCCCAAGGCGAGGCTCGAGGATCTCTCGCACCGCCGCCCGTCGCGCAAACACAATGATGTTCGCAGCGGGCGACTCAGCCGTCACGCGACCGTCCCAGGAACGCAGCAGCTCCCCGGCTTCCTTCGCGCGCGGAGTTGCTTTTCCGGTGTGATCGACCGCGGCAACGAACCTGTCGGCCAAGGATTTTTCGAAATCCGAATAAACGTCCATCTGCAGCGCCAGCATGTCGCGCGGCTCGAAACTGCGTCCGGATTGAAGCACGCTGTAGATACGCTGGGTTCGGAACGGCACGTCGAAGTATGTGCTGATGGAGTATGGATACCCATCGGGCGTCATTCGCCCATTCGCGGTCGCGATGATCCCTTCGGGCGGATCGAAGGTGCTGGGCAGTTTCTCGTAGGGAACCGTGCCGATCCATTCGTGTGCATCATCAGCTCCGTTCACCGGCACAGAGCCATTGCCTGCCTTTCGGATCGGAAACTGACCAGTAGCCTGATATCCCACGTGGCCGTCAATGTCGGCGTAAACCACGTTTTGTCCGGGGCTTGACAGTTGCGAGAACGCCTTGCGGAACTCTTTCCAATTCTGTGCGGAATCCGCGGAAATGAATGTAGCGAACGAGATCGGTTTGTCGTACACCGTCCAGTGCAGGGCAAGTTTCCGCGTCTCGCCGGGGAATAGTTCCGTGATGACCGGACCGTGGCGAGTCACCAGAACGTCAAACGATGCATCCGGCTGTCCTTTTACATGGATTATTTCATGGCGGCGCTCCGGTTGCTTCCATCCTTGCGGTGTCAGGTATTCCCCCTGATTGTTGAACTGCTCGATATACAAGTCCTCGACGTCGGGCTCAACGTTGGTGAACCCCCACGCGATGCGCTGATTGTGCCCCACGATCACGAACGGCGCCCCTGGCAGGCTCACGCCGGCTACATCAAAATTCTTCGCCGCAACTTCGAGCTGCACCTCGTACCAGATCCCCGGTACGCCGTAGTCGAGGTGCATGTCATTCGAGAGCAGAGGCTTCCCGCTCACCGTGTGCGCGCCCGAGACGACCCAATTGTTTGAGCCAGGCACCGGCTCCTCCAGGAGATTGTCAGAGATCTGCGAATCCGGAGCGAAGTCGGGATCGTCTTCGCTTGGGTCCTCCTGCTTGCTCTTCTGATTTGAAGCGTGAACCGGCTCCGTTGGGGGATGATCGCGGAGCGAGCTCTGCGGATACAGCTCAGCCGTCAACTCCGGCCCAAGGTTCGCGGAAATCAGTTCGCGGATGCGCTCATCGTTCGCAGTCCCATGATTCAGTGCCTTCATCATGTTGGCGCCGATCAGGAACGAATCCTCCACACGCCACGGCTTTGGCTGATATCGCAGCACGCGAAACTCTATCGGCAATCGATCGCGATGCGATTCGATGAAAGCGTTGACTCCCGCGCAATATTCGTTGCTCAAGGCTCGTTCTTCTGGAGAAAGCGCCGCGGCGGCCCGTTCGGCAAGAACGGGCAGCATGAGGATGCGCTGCTCCCGGTCGTTGCGCAGCAGATCTGGCCCAAGTATCTCCGCGAGTTCGCCGGCTGCGAAACGGCGGGTTATGTCCATTTGCCAGAGGCGGTCCTGCGCTGTGACATATCCTTGCGCGAAGATCGCGTCTTCCATGCTCGCCGCGCGGATGTGCGGCATCCCTTGCGCGTCGCGCAGGACGGTCACGGGGGCTTTCAGTCCGGGGACTCTTAACCTGCCATCAACTTGAGGAAGGGAAGAGTGCGCCGCCCAATAGAACCAACCGATCGCAGCCAATAGACAGAGAATAACGAGCGACAGAACTATGAGAACGGTGCGGCGAACAATAGACCGCCGGGTGCTAGGGGGCGAGAGGGTGACTGTTGCCATGGAAGCTGCAAGGGCTTACTCAGAATAACTCACTCGCAGCGAAAACAGAATCTCAGCTCCAGCCTTCTCGCTTGCGAAGCTCGGTGATGTGCGCCACATGATGCGGTCCATGCCACGCGTAGAGAGCCAGAACGGAATCGATTGTCATCGGGCCGCGCTCCGGATGGTTCAGCTTGCGGTCAAAGTCACCAGCCTTCAAGGATTTCAGTAGCACCGTCATGCGCTGGTGCAAGGATTCCAGCAAGGTGAGGGAAGTCTCGACCGGCGTCTTCTTCGAATCCTCCAGCTTCGCCCATGAGCCCTCGTCGTATGGCTTGATGGTCGGCGTGTCTTCCGTCAGAGCAAGCTTGAATCGTATGTAGGCGTTCAGGTGACTGTCAGGAACGTGATGCACCAGTTGGCGAACGCTCCAGCCGCCGGGTCGATACGGCGTATCCAGTTGCCTTTCGTTCAGGCCGCGCACCGCAGCACGCATCTTTGCCGGAGTCTCTTCGATGATCGCGATCGAGCGCCGTCGATCCTCCGGGGAAAAGCTCGAAGGAGATTTGAACTCGCCGATGGGGTAGCGTAGGTCAGCCATGTTGCCTCCGCCATGATTGTACGCAACTGCTTTCGGCGTTCGAACGCTTTAGGCAGGACGATTGCGGCCATTCAGCGGTCGTTTTCAACTTCTTGACAGCCAAGCAGAGCTCCTCGTACCATCGTTGCACGATATTGAAATTGAAATTCAATTTCATTTTCAAAATGGCGCAGCTGGCGCCCGCTGGAGCTCTGCATGAAACCCCTTCTACCGGCTCTTTTATTGTTAGCGAGTGTCGCCGCCTCCGCGCAGCAGCAGGATGCGCAGCAACTTTCCTCTCAAGTCCAACGCCTCGCCGACTTAATCCAGCAGCAGCAGAAGCAGATCGAGCAGCTGCAGAAGGCCCAGAACGATTTGCTGCAGGAACTCCACGCTCAGAAGTCATCAGCGCCGACCGCGGCTGCAGGGGCGACCACAGAAGCAGCAGCGGCCGCTGATTCAGCGCCCTCTCAGGACGCCGCGTACTCGGCTCCGAAAGAGCGCGGCATCGCGCTCGGTGATCGCGTGCGTGTGGGCGGGTATGGCTCTGTTCGTTACGAGACCAACAACGTTAAGTCCGGCAACAATATTCCCGGCGGCTCGGCCAATGGCTTCACCTTCCGGCGCCTCGTGCTCACCACGGACGCCAAGCCCGCGCCGCGACTCCACATTTACAGCGAGGTCGAATTCGAGCGGCTTCTGGAAATCGAATCAGAAAAATCCGCATTCGCCGCTCCCGGCGAGCTCACGTTCAAGCAAACGACGGAAGGGAACCCGGGCGGCTCCATCGAACTCGAGCAAGCCTGGGGACAATACGACTTCGCCAAGAATCACGGCTTCCGCGGCGGCATCATGCTCGTGCCCGTGGGCCGCTTTAACCTGTTGCACGACGACGACTATTGGGACATTCCGCGCCGCACCTTGACCGATCGTGATGGTCCGGTGCTGCCGGTTGCGTCCGCTTGGCGTGATCTTGGGGCCGGATTCGTTGGAACTTTCAATGTGGGGAAAACCGGCAAGCTCGACTACCAGGTCATGGCCCTGAACGGCGCCTCGCTGGACTTCAACATTGAACACTCGCTCACCACAATCTCTGGTTCGCCCGCCAGCAGCCAACTTGTTTTGAATAGTGAGCTGCAGTTGTCCTCAGGATTTTTCGACGGCTCAAAGTCCACCAGCGCCTTTGCCTGGCGAGCCGCCTACAGCCCGAGCCTTCGCGGCGAGTTCGCCTTCTCGGGATACCACGGGACCTACAACCCGAGCTTTATGCATTTTGGCGGGAATCTTACGTCGCTCGCTTACGATCACAAGTGGAAGTACAAGAATTTCGAGACAGAAGGCGAATTCGTTTACACCAGCCTCGGTCATCTGGATCGGGTGCTGAATTCGTTTGCGACCACCGCGTTCAACAGCGAGAACACTACTGTTCCCAGCTCCTCAACCGGTGGACTGACCACCGCGACCGTCTCGACCGAACTCGCGAACCTGTCTAGCGACCGCTACGGCGTTTGGAGCGACTTCAAATACCACGCGCGTCCGAAGTGGCTGAAGAAAAGTTTTCTCGGCAGCGCCTTCGAAGACCCGCAGCTGATTCCGATCTTCCGGTACGAGCGCGTTTGGTTGAATCACGTGACCGACGACATTCAGGTGACCAACGGTGTGGTGTCTGGTCTAAACCAGCAAGACCTACAGCAGGACCGCTTCACCGCGGGGATCAGCTATCGTCCCGCATTGCAGTTCGCTATTCAGGCCGCGTTCGAACATAATCGCAAGGTCAGCGGCACGCGGTTGGTATTCCCAAATGTCGATCAGGATTCGACCAGCGGGTTGATCCTGGGCATGAGCTTTGCATTTTGATGTGCTGTGACTAGGAATGGAATGCTGAGTCAAAAATCTAGACGTAGAGACGCGGCATGCCGCGTCTCACCTGAACAGCGAAAATTTCTCGCGGCGATTGTCGTACTCGTGTTTGCTTCGACGATGCTGAACGCGGAGACGCTCCTTACGCAGGAGCAGGCGCTCAAGGTAGTCTTTCCCAAGTCGGAGTCTGTGCAGGCGGAGACGAAAGTCTTGACCGCCGAGCAGCGTGCCGAACTCGAGAACAACACCGGGCTCCGCTTCCCGGAAACCGAGTACCCCACTTTTGTCGCGAAGAGCAAGAACGCGACTGATGGGTACGCAGTGATCCTGAACGAGATCGGGAAGCATGAAAACATCACCTTTATTGTCGGGGTCTCGCCCATGGGGAAGGTGTTGGAAGTGGCCGTAATGGAGTACCGCGAGTCGCGCGGCAGTGAAGTGAAAGAGCAACGGTTCCTTGGCCAATTCCGCGGCAAGAGTGTGAAGGACCCTATTCGCGTTAATCAGGACATTGTGAATTACACCGGCGCAACTCTCTCCTCCTATGCGATCGCGCGCGGCGTCCGCCGCGCCCTCGCGCTCACTCATCTTTTCTTCGGGACCGGCAAGTGAAGCTGCTTGTCTCGGTTCTGCTGCTCGCCTCCTGCTGTTCTGCTCAGAATGCACCGCGGCCGTATCACCAGCAGCGTTACATCATGGGAACGCTTTGCGAGATCACTGCGATTCCTGTTGCAGAATCCCCGGACGACGCCGATAAGAAGCAGCAAAACAAGACCGACCTTGCGATCGATGCCGCTTTCGCCCAGCTTCATCAAGTGGACTGGTTGCTCTCCAACTGGGACAAAGATTCCGAGCTGATGAAGATGAACCGCGCTGCGGCGGTGCCGGGCAAGAATCGTCCGAAGGTTCACGTGGGAGATGCGCTTTTCGCGCGCCTCCAAGCAGCTCTGCACATGGCCGAGATAACCGATGGCTGGTTCGACCCGACTGTCGGTCCATTGGTGCGCGCCTATGGCTTCCTCCCACGTGAACGTAAACAGCCCTGGTCACTCGAGCAGATTCGTGAGCACGTTGGCTGGAAAAAAGTGAGCCTGGATGCGGCGAACAAGGCGGTCCAATTCGAGGCGCCCGGGATGGAAGTAGACATGGGCGGGATCGCGAAGGGCTATGCCGCTGCTCTGGCCGCGAAGGCGCTGCGCGAGCACGGCGTGACCGGCGGTTTCGTGAACATCGGCGAAAGCTCAATGGTTGCCATCGGCAGCCCCGCCCCCGGGAAATCCTGGATCGTAGAGATTTACGATCCTCGCGATCGCACCAAAACCGCCGCGTGGATACGCCTTGCGGACGGGGAAGCGCTCGCGACTTCCGGCACATACGAAAAGACGGTTGGCGAAGGCGAGAAGAAGAAATCACACCTCATCAATCCGAAGACCGCCGAGGCGCTCGGTGGCTTGTACAGCGTCACTGTGGTTATGCACGATGCCGAGGCGGCGGACGCCTTTACCAAGCCTTTTTTCTTCATTCCTGCGCATTCGGCGGCTGCATCGAAAATGTTGCAGAGCTTCCCGGACGCGAGTGTTATGCTGATTTCCGTGGAGGGGAACGAGCTCCGCACTGATTCGGTCGGTGCGCAACCCGAACGTTTCCACAAGCTGAAGTGATCTCGACCTATGCTGCAGAAGCGAGTTGACGACCAATCCACCTCACGCGAAGCAGTGCGCGAAGCGCAGGAGATCTTGCATCGCCATTTGAAGCGGGTCGGGCTGAAGCATACCGAGCAGCGCGACACGATTCTGCACACGTTTCTCGAGACTCGCGATCACATGTCTACCGACGAGCTGCATCGGCTGGTCAAGAAAAAGGACCCCAAGATCGGCTTCACCACCGTGTACCGCACCCTCAAGCTTCTCGCTGAATGCGGACTCGCCAGCGAAGTCGCCTTCCACGATGGCATCACCCGCTACGAGCACCAGTACAATCGCCGCAGCCATCACCACATGGTCTGCACCGATTGCGGCAGTTCCGTCGAGTTCTTCTCTCCAGAAGTAGACAAACTGGAGCAGGAGATCGGACGCAAGCACCACTACGAGACCCGCCGCCACACTTTCCAGATCTACGGCGTCTGCGAAGAGTGTCGCAAGAAGACACCGCGCCGCGTCGTCTAGCGCACTCTCCAAACCTGCTGAAATCGCCAGTAACGCGCGGGTTACGAGTCTTTTTTCTTTGCTTTCGTATAGGGAATTTGGTAACTTCCGCGCATTCGGTTTAGCGACTGTGGGGACGTCCCGTGCGCCACTTCGGGCTGCGGGCGATCAAATTTCGCAAACAATCTAGGAGGATTCAGAATGCCTCGATTCTGTGCAGCTTGTGGCGGGCAGATGGCCGACAACGCGTCTGCGTGTCCGGCGTGTGGTAAAGCAGCCGGGCAATCGACCGGCGGCGGGGCTGCAGCAGCTCCGGCGCAATCCAGCGCAACGGCTTTCACTTGGTCGCCTTTGATGACCAACCGCGTAATCGCGCTCGTGATCGACGTGGTGCCAGCTATTGTCGCAAGTGTGATCATCGGATTCATACCGGGAGGGGTATTTCTTAGCCCTGTTGTGATGGCCGCTTATTGGCTCGCTCGCGACATCACAGGGCAAAGCCCGGGCAAGATGGTTATGAAGCTGAAGGTTGTGAGCAAGGACGGAAGCGAGTCGACAAATCAGCAGCGCCTGAAGAGAAACGCTGCCCTCGCAGCGCCAAATGTTATTGCAATCGTGCCACTATTAGGGTGGCTGCTAGCAATTCCCGTTTCCATCGGCGTTTTGGTGCTTGAACTTTTCTTCCTGTTCACGAAGGGTGAACGCTTCGGCGATAATTTCGCAGGGACAAAAGTTATCTCAACACAATAAACGGTAAGCGATTCAGTCACAGGGAGGCGAAAGCCTCCCCTTTTTTTTGGCAATTAACTTGACAGAACTTGCTGCAGGTGAGATTCCTATCTGCTTTCGTCTTTTCGGTAGCAGGGAAGGGATTGTTTGAAGGTCCGGGTATTTTTTCACGACAAATGCTTTGACGGCGCATGCTCAGCCGCTCTCTTCTCGCGCTTCTACCGTGAGCGCATCCGCGACGGCGTGGATTTTCAGTTCACCGGCCTGGTTCATCGCGCCGGCGCTCTTTTTAATGAAGCTGAGTTCGACGGCGACGAGAACGCGATCGTCGATTTCAAGTATTCGCGCTCCGACAAGATCACGTGGTGGTTCGACCATCACCAAAGCGCCTTTCTTACTCCCGAAGACGCAGCTCACTTCGAGCAGCAGCAGAGTAACCGCAAGTTTTACGATCCTGACTTCAAATCCTGCACCAAGTTCATCGCTACTATCGCGCGCGAGCAGTTTGGGTTCAAGTCGGAACCGGTGGCTGATCTGATCGAATGGGCCGACATTATTGATGGCGCGCAGTTCCCGGATCCGCAGATGGCGGTCGAGATGCGCGAGCCAGCCCTGAAGCTCACCATGGTGATCGAATCAACTCAGGATCCCACACTGATGCCAAAGTTGATCCCGTTGCTTGCGCACAAGCCGCTCGAGCACATATTGCAGGAGCCGTTCGTCGCGCCGCTGTTGCCGCCGCTTCTCGAGCGCCACCAGAAGTCCATCGGCATCTTGCGCGAGCGCACCGAGTTCAAGGATGGCACCATCTACTTCGACGTCACCGACCAGGCGCTCGAGGGGTACAACAAATTCATTCCTTATTACCTGCACCCAAGCTCCGTTTACAGTGTGGGTCTCAGCAAAAGCAGCTTCCGGACCAAGGTGAGCGTTGGGTCCAACCCCTGGGCCACATTGAAACCGGAGCAGATGGTTAACCTGGCGCAGGTCTGCGAGCGTTACGGCGGTGGCGGACACGCCCGGGTGGGAGCTATTTCCTTCGAGCCTAACCAGGGAGAGCGGGCGCGGGAGGCAGCCGCTGAGATCGTCACAGAATTGCGCGCAAGCTACCGCAGGATCGCCGGATAACCCCATCTCTTCGATCGGTACTAAGGCCTTTTCGTAACCCGTCACTAACCCCTAGTCTCGGAAATCGTTCGTTTCGGGCGCGTTTTGATTGCGCGTAAGTAGAACGCCCTTTAGTCTCTCGAAATCCCACAAGGAATCTGTTTCCGGCGAGCCAAAGCGCTGCGGGCAGTTCAGTTTCCTGTGAGACCAATCTATCCCCTGGAGATACAGAGAAAGATGCAGCAGCAAAATCAAAACCGATTTGTTGCGGGCCGAGTAGCTCGGCTTGCTGCTGTCATCGCCGCGTTCGTTCTTATGACGGGCATGGCTTTGGCACAAACAACCTACAGCAACCTGGACCAGGCCTCCGGCTGGCAGAGTTGCACTACATGCGCTGGAGCGGGCGGCAATGGCCCCTCGGCGTCGTACTCTACAAGCCCGGGCATCTCTTCGCCGTCCATGGACGGCAAGTCCCGCAGGTTTTCGATCGGCGGCAGCACCAGATACGCTAACGCCCTCTGGTGGAAGCAGCTCGGAGCCAATTCCGGTGCTTCACACTTTGTTTACGACCTCTATTACTACACCAAGACTCCTTCGGCCCCTCAGGCTCTGGAATTTGACGTGAACCAGTCCCTCAATTCGCACAAGTTCATCTTCGGTACAGAGTGCGATTTTGCCGGGACACACACCTGGCACGTGTACGACCCATACGACCGCCACTGGGTCAGCACCAGCATTGCCTGCACTCGTCCGAAGGCTTACACCTGGAACCACATCGTTCTTGAGTTCAGCCGTACCTCCACGGGAAAAACAGGCTTTGTGACCGTGACCATCAACGGCTCCAAGCACTATTTCAACCGTGCCTACGCGCCACGCTCAAGCTCGGCCAAAGAGATCAATGTAGCTTTCCAGGAGGACTTGAACGGAAGCGCCACCGATTACAGCGTGTATCTCGACAAGGTAAAACTCACGTACTGGTGAGTTTCTCCCAAACAAACCGGGCGGGGAGAGACATGGAAAGGCCTCTCCCCGCCTTTGCTTTTAGATTGCATCCAAATTATTGAGAGCTGATGAACCAGTTTTTCCAAAATTCGTTGCTGTCGCTTGCGTTGGCCGTTTCGTGTTTCGCGCAGGCAAAGCCATCCGCACCAAAACCCGCTGCCCCAAAGAAAGCGGCGGCTGCTGCCGATCCCGCTTTGCAGAAGCAGGCGGCCCGCAAAGAGTTCGTGCTCAACGTAGTGAAATCGGCCGTAGCTTTGCCGCAATCCGACCCGCAGGACCGACTACGTGTGCTTAGCTCGGCGGCGAGCGTAGTCGCTTCCGTGCAGCCCCAAACGGCAAAGTCCTTAGCAAAAGAGGGCGCGCAGGTCGAATCCGAGATCATTGCCAACGGCGAGCAGCCGGCAGTTTCGGTGCTTTCCTCCGGACAAGTGGATTGCGCCACGATGCAAGAGTTCGTGGAACGACTCGCTCCGGCGTCTCTAGCAATGGCTGAGGATTCCCTCGTAGCCGCCATCACCGCCTGTCCTAAGCAGGTGGCCGGCCCCGCCCGCGTGAAGGTCGAAACCGCACTCGATTCCGGCGCAATCGCCGCGCGTCCACTCATGGCGCTCATGGAGAGCTCCGGAGCGAAGTCGCAGTGGTCGCAGAGCGTCTTCGTGAAGATGTTCGGAGCGCTGCCCGACGCCGCCTCTCCCCTAGCGAGGAAAGAAGCCACGAACTACGCAGCGATGTATCTCAACATGGCGCCGCAGGTTGATCAGGACGTGGCGCGCGATGCTGGAATGAAGTTCCTGGATTGGCTGGCCAAAATGCCTCCGCAGGGCGAACGGAACCTCGCCGTAAACATGGTGACCGACACGATGAAGCAGGTGCTTGGGACCGGCTATGACGAAGCTCTCGCGAAGGACGTTGTCGCAAAGGGAATCGCCGCAACCGCCGGACAGCCCGGTGAAGTCGCGCACGAGGAAGAGGAGAGCGTCTCCGTGCTGCAGGCGATGGACAATGCCGGAAAGGATCGTAGTGAAGAGCTGAGTAAGCTTCCGTCTTCATTGCGCGCACGTGAGGCGGCGGCTCACGGCTTCGCCGCCGGAACTTCCGGGAATAAAAAACTAGCCGACCGCTACTTCGATATCGCGTTCTCGGCGGTCGATAACGTGTGGTCGCACCGCACGCCCGAAAATAACGCCGCGGCCGTGGTCGAAGAAGTGAGCGAAGCAGCCGCGCAGGTGAATCCTGTGACCGCCCTGCAGCGCTCACAGCATCTCCAGGATCCCTCTGCGCAAGCCATCAGCATGTTGGCGGTGGCGCGGGTGGTAGCCGGGCAGCAAGACACGGTCGTCACTGGCCACTGAAACGGGGCGGCTGTTATACTGTTTCTTCGGACGAGTTCTGCACTTGCAGGCGTCGCGCTTCGATCTTCTCAAGCAAACGCGTAGGCGAAGGCCAGCGCGCGGCAGGCGGGCGGTTAGCTCAGTTGGTTAGAGCGTCTCGCTTACACCGAGAAGGTCGCAGGTTCGAGTCCTGCACTGCCCACCAATCCTCTTCCGATTCCGCACCTGGAAGGTGAGACGCACTGACACCGCGTCTTGGCGCGCAAGCGCAGCACCGACCGGCGAGCTGCGGGGACGTAGTTCAGTTGGTTAGAACGCTGCCCTGTCACGGCAGAGGTCGCGAGTTCGAGTCTCGTCGTCCCCGCCATTTCTTTCAGCGATTTACGGAGCGTTCCCAGCGGAACGCCCAAGCTCATCCACAAAACCATCCACAAGGGCAACTATGACTGCGGAAAAAACTGAAGATTCCGTCCCTAGCTTCACGAAAACCGAACTCGCACAGGTTAGCGCCTATCTGGAAGGTGCAGTGATTCTAGAGGGGCTTGTAATGGAAGCCGGAAAGGCAATCCGTGAAAAATCGAAAGCAGCTTACGGTAGGAAGTTTACTGATGTACGGCTTCTCTCAATGGCTCTTTTAGTGCGTGCGCTGACTTGCAAATCTGGCATCCCAGGGATCGCAAACGAAGCAACCAGCGCACAGCTCGGCGTGATTGCCGCATTCGCTCAAGGAACCTGTTTCACGGAATCCTTGATCTCAGAAGGACAGTACGTGAAGGGGGCTGCGGCTTTGAAGCAAGACTACGAAATGTTAGCGCGGGTGCGCGAGATTGAAATCGGGAAGGCGAAAGTGGGGCGGCAGCCTCAGGTGCAGCATGCGCCTAGCGGTACTCAATTTTTTTACGGTGAGCTGAACAAGGTGGCTCACCCATCCAACCCTGAAATACTTCAGAGGTGCATGGGCGGCTACATTTCCGACACAATCAATGCCGCCAATCCTATCCCCATTTTTGTTGAACAGAGCGCTTTGGGCATGTACGAGTTGCATATCTGGATTTGTTTCGAGATGGCGCGAGAAGCCGTCAAATTGCTTACGAAGATGTACAGGAAAGACGATCCCGACGTGCTGGATTGTTTACAAAAGTGTGTCGCTTTGTTCCCGCTACTCGAAGCGGCTGGGTTCAAGTCGCATTAATGTTTGTCTAGTGCGCGATTTGCGATTTGGTAAACCCGAAGAGTTCAAGTTGGGCGTCATCCAAGTCTTCTAGATGGAATGTGTATACGTTCTTCGACATCAGTTGATCGCCAGCTTTTTCGATTTCAGCGCCATAGACATGAAGGCAACTGCTCAATCTCTTGTGCAGGCTGTACCAGGAAGGAACGTGAATTGTTGGCATCGCGCTGTGGTATTCACCTTGCGATCTTCCCAGCCCGACGACAAAGGTGTCCTGGTTTGGATTCGGTTGCCGGATTACATGCAGCCAGTAATTCATGGTGAGATTGTAGCGTGGCGTTGAGGAAATGTCGGCCTACCCCCCCCACAGCCCAAGCCTCAAAAACATGGGACTCCGGAAAGACTACTCCGGCGCGCCAATCTTTGTACCACCTAGCGCAGCTCCACCTTTTGAAATTGACCGTTGTTCGCAACCCACAGTTCTGTGGGAGCGTCAGTGGTGAACTTGATATTCGATGTATCCCCTGGCGCACGATTGGCGATGACAGGCTTGGCAGTGATGGCGAGTGCGATCCGGCCTCCGTTAGCCGCAAGGTGAACCCAGTACTCGCCAGCTCCGCTTGGGTATGGATGGGTGGCAAGTTGGCTCCAGGTGTCGCCCTTCAAGCGGAATACTCCTTTACTCCGGAATGAGGCGATCAAATCAGCCCCGTCAGTGGTGATGTTCTCGCATTCACCTGGCACTTTTACTTCGCTGATCTTCTCCGTTGTAACTCGCAGTAGCGATCCCGTTTGCGTGCAGATGTAGCTCGATTCGCCAGCAACGGTCCAAGTTTCTGCGAAGTATCCTTGCTCTTGCTGAATGGGACCGGATGAACCACCATCAATGCCATCAATGCCTTCTATTGTGTCCGACTGAAAACTTTCTCCCCTGCGAACAAGATATGAGAGTGGTTCGTGACGCACAATGGTCAACAACTTCCCCTGAGCTGCTAAAACACCGATCACTTCATTCCTGTCCTGGTTTTTAGGCGTCCGCTGGGTTAGCGGGATGGAACGCCAAACCTGTGTGTTTGCGTCCCAAATCCAGACGTTACCGGCAGCAGCTATCCAAAATCCCTCTTTAGTTGCGATGGGCTTGATGCCTTCCAGAACATCACCGCGCGTGTAGTATCCCTGCCTTGGTTGCGGCATAGGGATGCGCTGCCACTTACTCCCATCGAAGTTCAGCAACTCATTTGTGTGGTCGTCTTTGATCCAGAGCCGGCGATTGGCAAAGTCAATCCACGGGCCGGACACGACTGAATCTTCCTTCTGCGGCTGAAAGACGTTCGTAATTGCACCGTCGGTGACTTCAAGCAAACCAATGTTCGATGAAGCGTACAGCTTGTCGTTAAAGAAGCCAGCTCCTGAATAGGAGAACTTCGCATAACTAGGAAGAGACTTGATCTGGCGCGCGGCTTGGGTGGGCGAGATGGATCGCGGTGGCCCATGATTGGGCATCTCGCGCAGATACTCGATGTACAGCGCGAGTACCGCCAACGCAAATGGGACAACAGCTAGGAAGTACGCCTTGCGGCCTAGCCGTCTCTTAAACGCTCGTACCAATAAAAAAGAGAAGACTGCAAGGACAGCAATTCCAACCAGCAGCGCGCCGACGAAAATGTAAAAAACATTGTTACCGTGGAAGAAGATTGCTGTTGCCATGAGATCGAGTCGCTCCAATCAGCCGCTGCCTTTGGCCAGATAGAACTATCTCATGGCATCTTTAACTCTTCTAGTGCTACGACCTATACCCTACTTTTGCCACAACGGGAGTCCAAAGAGGCTACTCCGCTAGTTTTCGGAAGCACTTGTCGGAACTTCCGTTGCGGTGTTCACCGCGCTACGAACCAGAGCGAACAGAGCATTGTTCGCGCTCACAAAAGTCAGGTAGTCGTTTGTCAGCGATGTAAGACTCAGGGCGAATCCTTTCCATCTGATGCCAGAATTGGGAGAGGGGATCCTTCAGTTGGGGAAGATGTAAGGCGAAGCAATAGTTCACAAACACGCGCACATGACCATGCTCTTCTTGAACTTCAAAAATATTTCCTTCTAGGTGGCTAACACCCAAGTCAGTTGGCTTGGGAAGCTGTACCACTCGTCCCAGCCTGCGGTGGGGAGATTCTCGATTGCCTGGACCTTGGGGCTGTACGTCTCGTCGTCCCCGCCATTCCTTAGAATCATTTACAAATCAATTGGCGCTTCTTGTCTCTGTGGCATCGGAACCGGATGGAAAGGTTTGGGGTTCTGAGCTCACGCCGCGGGAAAGGCAAGCAAAACACACCCGTTAGGGCGTGGGGATTTGGGCTGTGGCTTCGTCTGAAACGAAGCTTTCAATCCCGTCGGAATCGACTGCGGTGACCACGTAAAAGTAGGTATCACCTGGGTTGACGGTCAGATCGGTGAACGCCGTGCCGACTTGAGCATTGGCATTCGATTTTGTATATGGCCCACCACTACTCGACCCTCTGTATATGAAATAGCCCACCACCGTCGGTGTCGTCGAGGCGTCCCAGGTGAGGTCGACCGAATGCGTTCCACCTGTTATCCCCGTACCGGTGGTTGTGACTACAGCCGGTGAATTCGTCGCAGTGCTGACGAAAGACACTGTCCCGTTATCTGGACCTGTGACCTGCGGCGCAAAGTTGATGTTAGCCGTCTGCGAAGCGCCCGCAGCGATCGTAGTAGGCAAAACGATTTGAGTGACCGTATAGTCCCCGGTCGGGTTAGCCGCCGATACCGTCACACTGCTATTACCACCGTTGTGCAAGGTCACCAACAACCCGGTAGTGCTGCCAACCATTACGTTCCCAAAGGGAAGAGTCGTCGGTGAGACGCTAAGCAAACGTGTGGCGGTGGCTCCTGATCCGCTCAAAGTAACACTGGGGGAACTTATCGCATTGCTTGTCACCGTCACGCTTCCGCTGGACGGGGCGGTACCTGCCGGAGAAAAAATCACCTGACCGGTAACCGATTGATTTGGGTTAAGAGTCAGTGGAGTAGGGAACCCCGCGAGGGTGTAGCCTGCACCACTCACGTTTACCTGGTTAACGGTGAGGGCTGCACCACCGATGCTATTGATGGTGAGATTAAGGCTCTTCGAAGTCCCTATGACAACGCTGTTGAAGTTCAGAGCCGTCGGACTAAATGACACGTCCGGCTGATTCGTCACACCCACGCCACTCAGAGTCACCGGCTGAACGGTGTTGCTGGCATTGCTGGTGACGGTCACCGAGCCGGGAAGAGGTCCTGTACTTAGCGGAACGAACTGGACTTGCGTGACAACAGTTTGGTTTGCCGGGATCGTGAAAGGGAAAGTCGTGTTTGCGAGTGCGTAGCCGGCTCCGGTCACGCTTATGTTTGAAATACTAAGGTCGGCTGAGCCCGTATTCTTGAAGGTCAAATCCCGGCTGGTAGAACTTCCAACAATTTGGCTCCCGAAGTTCAGACTAGAGGGAGCGATCGTAATCGTGGGTGAGTTGGGGGCATCGCTTAGGCCACCACCAGTGGCGCCACTACTGCCGCCGGCGCTGCCGCAGGCAGTAAAGGAAAAGGCAATCGCAACGACGCAAGCGGATTGGAGTACCCGCGCGATTAAATTTCTTTTCGCGTGATCCACATCTCTCATGACGTAGGTGGCAGAGAAATTGCTCATTGAAACGTTAGTTGGACTTGAATCGAGATTACAACCGCCAGCTATAGACCGTGTCAAGAGATTTTTCTTTAAGTATATGCAAAACTTTTCACACTTGCGCATAAACGCGAAGTGAATCAACATCTTTTTAGTCGCGGCCTTGGAGCATCCAGCTTCAACCGCCAGAATGGGAACATCTATGCAGATTGCAGTCGCAGCTGGCAGCGCGCCGGCTGTCTTTAAATCGAAAATAGAAGCACGCACGGCAAAGATCGGCATCATTGGAATGGGGTACGTCGGACTTCCCTTGGCGTTGCTTTTTAGTGAGCAACGGTTTCAGGTCACCGGCTTCGACATCGATACCAACAAGGTCCAGACCCTGAACCAGGGCGGGTCGTATATCGTTCGTATCTTGCCGGAGGAGATTCAGGCCGCCCGCGGCCACGGTCTGACGGCTACCACGGAATTTCACCGCATCGCGGAGATGGATGCCGTGATCGTTTGCGTACCGACCCCGTTGACTGAATACCACGAACCGGACATGTCCTATGTGGTGAATACGATCCAGGCGCTCGCACCTCATGTTCGTGAAGGTCAGCTCATCATTCTGGAGAGCACGACCTACCCCGGAACCACCGATGAAATTGTGGTGCCGCTGCTCGAAAAGGGAAACCGGCTCGGATTGAAAGCGGCGCGGAACGAGGGCGATGCAGGATTTTACGTCGCATTCTCTCCCGAACGGGAAGACCCGGGGAACACGGATGTAGCTCGCTACGACATACCCAAAGTTATAGGGGGTGTCGGGTCTTCGGCTACCACAATGGCGCAAAGCATGTACGGCTCCATTTTTCGCAGGACTGTTCCAGTATCGAGCCCCAGCGCAGCGGAGATGACCAAGCTGCTCGAGAACATCTATCGCTGCGTCAATATCGCGATGGTGAACGAACTTAAGCTGCTTTGCCTTCGCATGGGGATCGACATATGGGAGGTGATCGAGGCCGCCAAGACGAAGCCCTTTGGCTATCATCCTTTTTACCCTGGACCGGGTCTGGGAGGGCACTGCATCCCCATCGATCCTTTCTATCTTTCCTGGAAGGCCAAGGAGTTTGATTTTCACACCCGGTTTATTGAGCTTGCGGGTGAGGTGAATCTGGCGATGCCGTATCACGTAGTGTCGTCGATCGCAGCCGGCTTGAACCGCCAGCGAAAGCCCCTCAATGGCTCCAGCGTCTTGGTTTTGGGAGTCGCATACAAGAAAGACATCGACGATCTAAGAGAGTCCCCGGCGCTTACCATCATCGAATTGCTTCAAAAAGAAGGTGCGAAAGTCGAATATAACGACCCGTACTTCCCGTTCATTGGGAAGGGAAGAAAGTATGACTTGCAAATGAGTCGCACTTCTCTAGATAGGATCCCGGATTTCGATTGCGTTGTGATCGTCACCGATCATTCTGATTACGATTACGCGGACATCGTAAAGCGCGCCAAACTCGTGGTGGATACACGCAACGCCACAAGGAACCAAACTTCCAACAACATCATCCATTGCTAGCAGAGAGATAAACGAATGAGTCTTTATCTGGTGACTGGAGTAGCCGGCTTTATCGGATCCTCGATCGCGGAGGCCCTGCTGGACCGAGGGGAGAAGGTGCGTGGCATCGACAACTTTGTGACGGGGAAGCGGCAGAACCTCGCCGGCCTCAAGGGGCTGGATTTCATCGAGGGCGATCTTAACTCCCCTGACGCTGTTCGAAAAGCGTGCGATGGGGTGACTACGGTTTTCCACGAAGCAGCCATACCGTCGGTTCCGCGTTCCGTCTTAGACCCAGTCGAGAGCAACCACGCAAACGTCAACGGGACTTTGCGGCTTCTCGTTGCTGCTAAAGATGCGGGAGTGAAGAGGGTCATTTATGCGGGCTCCTCGTCTGCATATGGAGACACCCCGACTCTTCCCAAGCACGAAGCGATGATGCCCGATCCGATCTCTCCGTATGCCGTTTCGAAAGTTGCAGGCGAGTTTTACATGCAGTCCTTTTACCGTGTCTATGGAATAGAGACGGTGACGCTGCGCTACTTCAACGTTTTTGGCCCCAGGCAGGATCCTTCATCGCCTTATTCAGGTGTGCTGGCCAAATGGATCACCCAAATGCTTTCAGACGGACCGGTGGTCGTATTTGGGGATGGCGAACAGAGTCGCGATTTCACTTTCATAGAAAACGTCGTGCGCGGGAATCTGTTAGCTGCGTCTGCGTCGAGCGAACGCGTTGCAGGAAGAGTGTTCAATCTTGCCACAGGTGAGCGCATCACCCTGAATTCGGTATTGACCGTATTGAAGGGAATCACCGGATATCGCCGGGTTGCAGAGTATGCTGAGGAACGCGCCGGCGACATCAAACATTCACATGCGGACATCTCCCGCGTCAGATCGGCGTTAGGCTACGAGCCCAGCGTTGGCTTCAAAGAGGGTCTGAATAAGACGGTGGAGTGGTACCGCAGCCAGACCGTAGAACATGGTGTAGCCGCAACCGCTTGATAGCTTTCTGGTTAACATAGGCCGCAAGGTAGTCCGCTTACTCATCATTGTGCAAACTTCTTCCTCTTATTGGGCCTGCATCTGTGAAAAAGTGTTAAAACCGCATTAAATCGGTCACCCAGTATTTGGCGTTATAGATGCTCGGATACAGCGAGCCTCAAATTCCTTAGGAGAAGTGCATGGCGGGAGCTGAGCGTCGGGAAGCGCCTAGGTTCGAATTGCAACTGCCGGTCGAGGTCAAGGCAGGGCAGAGTGCTGTGCGCTTGCCCGCGGTCACCCGGGACGTAAGCGCCCGGGGTATCTATTTTTTTATGGATGCCGAGGTGTTTTTTGATCAGGAATTCGAATTCACGCTAACGTTAACGCCCGAAATAACCCGCACACAATGTATCCGAGTGCAGTGTGCTGGTCACGTGATCAGGATCGACCGGCAAGGTTCTGACCGGATCGGGTTGGCCGCTCGGATCGGTAAACACGAGTTCTTATCTTCGTAGCAATAGCCACCACGATCGCAACTCAGTAACTAGCCCGGACCCCAAGTACTCGATATTCGGTGACTGAGCTTTTCAAGACGTACACCATTTCGTTGTTACTTTCGGGGTCAGGCGGCTTCATAAAAAATCCTTTCTCGACCAGATGCTGGATCGAGTTGTGGACCACCCCTTCAAGATATTCACCGTCTTTGAATCGCACCTGGACCCAGATCCCTTGGATCAGTGGGATATTGGAAAAAATTTTCACTTCGTTGTATTGCTTGTTGCCCTCAAATTCCTTTACGAAAAAGACAGCTTTCAAATCTCCGATACTGACTTTTTGGTTTTTGGTGTCGCCGGGATCTCTGAGGGATAGATGGTCGGGAAAAGGTTCGTGTGCCCGCGCGAAAAGCGAATCCAGTGTGGGCTCTGGCGCCTCCAGATATCCCTTTACTAAAGTTCCGTCGTGCTTGTGCGCCACGACTTTGGTAAGCACCTTTGGCTGAGATTGCTCGGGTTGGCCTGCCATTATGGGTAGAATGACTCTTTCTTTTAGCGTGTTGGCTCGATGCCGTATTGTCTCACCTTATACAACAAGGCCTTATAGCTGATCTGAAGATCGGCGGCAGCTTGCTTCCGGTTCCAACGTGAATTCCCCAAGGCCTCCTTGATCGCCTCCATTTCAGCTTCGCCCTTCATATTTTTAACCAGAGCTTTCAGACCTTTTGTGCCTTGAGCTGTTGGTGGCACCGGCTCGGGTGCAACTTTGGGAGATGAGCCCGACCCCAGCTCAGAAATCAAGATTCGTTCATCGCCTAACACCAGATAGCGCTTGACGAAATTCTGCAATTCGCGGAGATTGCCCGGCCATGAGTGCTGCATGCAAGCTTCCAGCAAGGTATGCGAAACGGCGCCCTGATGCCGCGCGTATTTACCGGCAAGCTGCTCCATAAAGTGACGTACCAACAGCGGGATTTCCTCTTTGCGCTCGCGCAAGGGCGGGACCTCGACCGTGAGTCCATTCAAGCGGTAATAGAGGTCTTGCCGAAATTGTTTTTCCAGCATAGCGCGATGGATGTCGATATTCGTTGCGGCAATGATTCTGACATCAACCTTTACCGTCGAGCGGCCGCCTAGCCGCGAATAGCTTCCATCTTGAAGAACCTGCAACAACTTTGCTTGCAGCAAAGGATGCATCTCCCCGATCTCGTCGAGGAGAATTGTCCCGTGATTGCACAGGTCGAATTTTCCTGGCTTTGAGCGGTTCGCGCCGGTGAAGGCTCCAGCCTCATACCCGAACAGTTCACTCTCCAAGAGGTCGGGCGGAACGGCTGCGCAGTTAACCTTTAAGAAAGGTTTGTGCGCCCGCGGGGACATGTTGTGGATGAAATGAGCGAGAACCTCCTTGCCGGTGCCGCTTTCACCCAAGATCAACACCGGAATGTCGACGCGCGCGACCAAAGCGGCGTGCATTCTGATTTCCCGCATCACTTCGCTGCCGAATACAAAATAGGAATCCGGCCCTACTTGAACCTTTTCGCCTTCGATCTCACGCTGAGCAGGCGAGTTCTTGGGCAAGTCCAGGCAGGAGCTGATAGCTCCCAGCAAGTCTTGCTTGCGGATCGGCTTCGAAAGAAAATCTCGCGCTCCTAGTTGCATTGCCCGGGCCACTCGCCGGTTATCGTTGATGCAGGACAACATGATGACTTTGCAAGTTGGATGTGTCGCCAGGATCCGGTTCAACGCTTCTAGCCCTTCCATAGCCGGCATGAACGAATCGAGTAGCACCACGTCCGGGCGCAGTCCTTTCGCGATCTTCTCGAGAGCCTCGTGCCCCGAGATTGCGGTTGAGATCTGCAACCCAGAATCCTCCAGCAATGTGCAGAGATACCGCAACATGCTCGGCTCGTCATCGACGACAAGGATGGTGGGCAGGGCAATGCCGGAATGCTTAAAAGGCATCACCTTACGATTCGCGGATTGTAGGTAAGACGACGAGAAACTTGCTTCCATGACCTGGTTCACTCTCCAGCCAAATGCCTCCGCCTAAAGCGGTGGTCAGGCTTTTTGCGATTGCCAACCCCAAGCCAGTTCCTTCGACTTGCTTATGGCGATGCGGCAAACGTACGAATACATCAAAAATCACCTTCTGAAATTCTGGCGCGATCCCTGGCCCATCATCTCCCACGACGATGAGCACCGCATTCGGGATCCCGGAACTTGTCTTTCTTTTTTCCACGACTAGTCGCGACTGCGTGGTTCGCCTTCTATCCCAAAAGAAAGAGCGCGCCTCCAACCAGACTCGACCTCCCGGAGGCGTATACCTCATCGCATTTTCCAGGAGGTTCGACAGCACGCGCTGTGTTTTTTGCCAATCGAACTTGAATTCCGGGATCTTGTTCGGAGCTTCGACTCGGAATCTAATGTTGGCGCGTTCTAAACACGGGCCCCAGAATTCCGTGAGTTCCGCTATGCACTTGTGAATGTCACCCTTTTGGAAGCGGGGCTTGAACATCCCTGACATCACGTCGCTGAAGTTCAGGGTATCTTCGACCACCCGTTCCAAAAGCTCACCACAACTTTGCATCTGCAAAAGAACACCCTTGTGTGACTCTGAAGGTGCACCCAACTCGCCGCTGAGCATCAACTCGATGTACCCATTCATTACAGCAAGCGGAGTTTTCATATCGTGGGCTGCTAGTGACAAAGCCTTTTCGCAGCGGTGACAAGGCGCGGCTCCGCCAGAAGGCTTCGCGTGGTAAGACGACTTCGCCTCATGAACAGACGACGGTATGCTGGTTTCGCTCCCGCGCATGGTTAGTTAAGTTGTGCCGATCTAGGGCGACCCTGGGATTTTTAGAACCTGTTGCGGGGGGAGAGGACTGCAAGCGTAGTGACTGCACCACTTTTTGTCAAGAGCCCTGTGTAAAACTTTGAACAATTTCTGCAGTTAATTGCGGAGTAAACCCCCATTCTTCCTGCGACCTCAGCCCGCCAGCCTGTGGAAATCAAGGGAATTCGAGAACTTGGGCGGCGACCGGCGATAGGAAAATGGATTCCTATGTGGAAAACACTTAGAACTCCCAGAAGGGCGAAAAGTCCCGGTTTACCGCTTTCCACTGTGTTGACCATCAATACAAGTACTTTGTTTTCAACTTAGTGGCCGAATGAATTAGGTGCGCTTTCGTTTACCTCCGCTACCTTGAACTCTGGAATCCCAAGTGCACTAAAGCTCCTCGTTCTCTCCCTAATACTGAAATTCCCCCCTTTCATGGAGCCAATGCATGGCAGGAGCAGCAGCCACTCGATTAAGCGAAGTTAGCGCGCATGGCGATTTGCCGCCGGATTCGATCCTTTTCGGCAAATCGCAGGCAATGCGCCAGGTGAGGGAGCGGGTTCAGCCGCTGCTAGATGCGAATATCCCTGTGCTTTTGCAGGGCGAGAGCGGGACGGGGAAGGAGCTTATTGCCCAACTTTTCCACAAGTACTCGCCGTGGAGCAAGGGGCCGTTCGTGAAAATTAACTGTCCGGCAATCCCCGGCACTTTGCTGGAAAGTGAGCTGTTCGGTTATGAGAAGGGCGCATTCACGGGGGCTTTTGGGACAAAACCAGGGAAGGTGGAACTGGCACATCGAGGCACACTCTTCCTCGATGAGATTTCTGAAATGAGCTTTGACCTGCAATCCAAGCTGCTTCAGTTATTGCAGGACGGACAATTTTGCCGGATCGGAGGTCAGGAAGGCCGGCACGTGGAAGTACGTGTGATCTGTGCGACCAATAAGGACCTACAGGCCGAAGTCGCCGCGGGAAGATTTCGTCAAGATCTTTACTACCGTATAGCCGTGGTCACGATCCAGCTTCCGCCACTGAGAGAACGCAGCGACGACATTCCGGGCATCGTGGATTTTGTCATCGAGCGTGCGCGCGAAAAGTTTAAGACAGAAGTAAAACCACTTTCGCCCACTTTGGTCAGCCGACTTCAAAGACATACATGGCCAGGCAACATCCGCGAGCTGGAGAACGTTATTCGCCGCTATGTGATTTTCCGGAACGAGCGCGTCATTAGTGAGGAACTCGATCGTGCACCTCAGCTAACCGAAGGGGAAGACGAGTTCTTCGAGGATTTCTCGCTCAAGAAAGCCACCCGGCGCGCCGTTGCAATGGTTGAGCGGAAGCTGATCCTTAAGGTTCTTGAGAACAACAATTGGAATCGTAAGCGGTCGGCGGTCAGCCTGGGCATCAGTTACCGAGCATTGCTCTACAAGATCCAGCAGGCCGGCCTTCCACCTGCGCGCAACCGAGTAGTCCCGGAACCCAGCTTCGTGGGCCCGGAGAAGTCATCGCAAGTTTAAGTTTTCGTCAACGTCAACACACCCTGTAGTAAGCGAGATCAGAATACATGCCACGGATCGGCGGACAATCGATACCTTCGAAGACACTCTTCCTGATTGCGACGGAGTGTCTTCTGGTCGTATTGAGCCTGATCTCCGCTGTCCTTCTGCGTTTTCTTTCTGTCGCGGACTCCTGGTACTACATCAATGAACCGCGGAAGCTTTGGAGTTTCGCGATCATCGTCGTGGTGTGTGGATTCATCTTCTATTACAACGATCTATACGACCTCCAAGTAGTGAAGCATCCGGTGGAGTTTCTGACGAGACTCTTGCAGTCACTTGCCATCTCCTCGTTCGTGCTGGCGATCCTCTACTACTTCGCACAACCGTTGAGCCCGGGCCGCGGAATCGTCGTGATCGCGGCTCCTATGATCCTGGTGTTGCTCATGGGATGGAGGATGCTGCTGAGCTCCACCCAGTTCCTCTCGCTCAAGCCGGAGCGGGTTCTCGTAATGGGAACCGGTTCGATCGGAATATCGCTGGTACGAGAGATCTTGAAACGCCCGGAATTCAACTTGAAGGTGGTCGGGTTTTTAGACGAGAAGGGCGAAAACATCGGGAAGTCTCTGGTGAATCCCGGCATTATCGGGGCTACTGCGGACGTCCAGGCAATAGTGGCAAGCGAACAGATCGACCGCGTTGTTCTGTCGTTCGCGGAACGCCGCCAGCGGATGCCTTTGCGCGATCTTCTTCAGTTGAAGTTCCGCGGTATCAAGGTCGATGACCCTCACTCCGTATTCGAGCGCATAACCGGCCGCATACATCTGGAGCACTTGAATCCGAGCTGGTTCATTTTGTCAGACGGATTTCGCAAGTCTGCTTTCCTGATGTCCGCGAAGCGGTTCGTGGACATAACCGTTGCCGCTCTCGGACTGGTGCTTGCGAGCCCACTGATGTTACTGACTGCCTTGGCGATTCTGATCGAGAGCGGCCGGCCTGTGATTTTTCGGCAGTCACGTATTGGGATGTTAGGCAAAGAGTTCTGCATTCTTAAATTTCGTTCCATGCGTAAGAATGCGGAAGAGGGCGGGCCGAGCTGGGCAACAAATGGCGATTCGCGTATCACCCGGGTCGGCCGTTTCATTCGCAAAACACGTTTAGATGAGTTTCCGCAGTTGATCAATGTGCTGCGCGGGGACATGAGTCTGGTGGGCCCTCGTCCGGAGCAGCCTTACTTCTGCTCGCTGCTCGAGGAGCAGGTTCCATTTTTCGCCCAGAGACATACGGTGCGGCCGGGAGTGACCGGCTGGGCCCAGATCAAGTATCAATACGGCGCCAGTGTCGAGGACGCGGTGCGAAAACTTGAGCTGGATCTCTTCTACATAAAACACCTCTCGGTAACACTCGATCTGGTGATCATTTTTGAGACGTTCAAAGTCATGCTGTTGCGCCGTGGCGCGCAATAGTTCGATGCAGAGCCGGAAGGCTCAAGGAGAAGAGGATGCGCAGTTTACGGAAGTTGGGCCCGATCGTTGTCGCTCTGCTGCTCATAGGGTCTGCTTTGGCCCAATCAGGCAGGGAACTCGCTTCGGCGAAGTCCCCGGAAGCAGCCCCCAACGCAACCAGCGCTGCAGTTGCAGCCGAGCCCGGCCCTGAGTACGTGATAGGGGAGTCGGATACGATCCGCGTCAACGTTTGGCGTGAACCGGATGTGTCTCAGACTGTGATGGTCCGTCCCGATGGATACATTTCACTTCCTCTCATAAATGAGATCCATGTGGCTGGTTACACGACGACCGCCTTGCAGAATGTCTTGACCGAAAAGTTCCAGGCGTTTCTGACCCATGCTCAAGTCACGGTGACGGTCGTCGAGATCCGCAGCAAGCGGGCCTACATCACCGGCGAGATCGTTCGCGCTGGTGGTTACCCGATCGTAGCGCCGACCACAGTATTGCAACTGATCGCACAAGCCGGAGGATTCACTGCCTACGCAAAAAGGGGCCAGATATATGTCCTGCGTCAGCAGGGGGACAAGATCGACCGATTCAAATTCAACTATACGGACGTGGTGCAAGGCCGAAACAGCAAGCAGAACATTCCACTACGTTCCGGAGATACGGTGGTGGTACCGTGAAACAGTCACGCTTACTTCGTCTAACTTTATTGCTGCTCTTAACCGCCTTGTGCTCGAGTTTTGCCGCGGCACAGTCGTTCATGGAAGCGACCGATGCCGAGCAAAATCAAAACCAAGAGCAGTACCAGGATCAGTACCAAACTCCGTACCCAACCGCGTACCAGAGTCCGCCGCGTTCGTACATAACGCTGGCCTCGGCGTACTACCCCGCCCTGAATGGCGGAGCCCCGATTCAACTCACGGACGACCTCTACGCGATTCCGGTACTGGATCCTAGCGCCGCCGAGAGCACTTCGAAGGATCACGGCAAGATCAAAGACGACTCCGTGTTCATGCCAAGAATCTTTCCTAAACGCGAACTGCTATACGGTCTGAATCTCTCCGCGGCTTATCAGGACAACGTCCCCACCAACTTTGGGAGACCGATAGATGCGAGTTCAACCAGCTTTCTTACAACGGGATATTTGGGGCTGCTGGGCCGGCTTAAGTCAGGCACATACCTCTTCCAATACACCAGCACGGTCGCCCCGGAAGTTGGGCGCGAGCGTCCCTACAATGCGGTGTTGCATCGGGGAAGCTTTGCCATCGGCAGTCGGATCTCCCGTCGCTTGGACTGGGGACTCAACGTGCGCGGTGATTATGGCTCGGAGGCAGCACGTGAATTGTCTCCTCTTACATTCGAGTTGACGTCAGACTTTCCCACGTTAGAAAAACAGGCCGCTGTGCTGGCGCCCCAGGTCACTAATATCGCTTTGTTCAACGGTATCGGTACCCTGACCTTTAAGCGCACATCTACCCAGCGTTTGGTGTTCGCCGTAAAAGACACCTATTCCGGAACCGTCGATGGGGCCAATACGGATACCAGCCTTTCTCGCTTCAATACAGGTGCAAACGGGAACGTCATTGGCGGGTTGGTAACATTCGTTGACGACGCAACGTTGCGCACCAGCTGGAGGGCGTCAGCAAATCTTGACCGTGGAAACGGACTGAGTCCATGCACAATCGCAGGATTTGGCGCCGGGTTTACCCGCCGATTCTCGCACAGTGTGATTCTTGACGTGACCGGTGGGCCGCAGTTTGGAACTGCCGCTTGCGGTGCTCCGCAGACGTTTGAATTCGACAGCGTATTAGGGGCGGAATTGAGAGGGCGATACCACGTTTATGTCAGTGGTAGCCGTCACTTTGCGACTGGTTTCCAAACCGGAACTGCTTGGGAGAACACACTCTCGGTCGGCGGCGCAAGGACGATTCACCGCGCCGAGTTCGGCGTGGATCTTGGTTTGGTCAGTGGCACGCCGACCGCAACGCGGCCGTCGTATGAAGGCTACATGGCATCGCCGCACGTGCGCATGCCGGTTAGTAGATCAGTCGCGCTTTCCTTGTCGTACCGTCGCTTTCACGGTTCTTCACAGGCATTTAGAAATGCGAACCTGAATTATGCGCTGGTCACATTTGAATGGACGCCGCGGCCATTCCGTTTGAGATAGTCGCAGTTCAGTCGCTCGCAACAGCAGCGAACATGGCTAGAGGAGGCTTTTTTGCGTTATAAGCAGCATGAATCACAGCTCGATCCGCTTCAGCAGGTGCTGACCTACGCTCGCGAGATCTTTAAGCATCGTTGGTACATCTCGATGGCAACGTTGGGCCTTGTTCTGGTGTTGTTCCCGCTGATCGCCTTTATTCCAGACACCTACTCGGCAACCACCGTGATCCTGGTGGACCCGCAGAAGATTCCTGAACGCTACGTTACCGCAACCGTCAGCTCTGATCCTGTTCAGCGCCTGAACACGATCACCCAGGAGATACTCAGCGTAACGCGGCTCCAGGAGATCATCACCCAGATGGGACTCTACCCTGAGCTTGCCGGAAAGATGAGCCGCGAAGAGATCATTGAGCTCATGCGAAAAGACATCACCATCCAGGTGAAACAGGGGGCATCGTCGGGACTCAGTTCATTTTCAATCACCTATGAAGGCCGTGATCCTAAGGTGGTGGCCCAGGTGACCAATCAACTGGCGCTCAGCTTTATCAACGGCAACCTGAAGACCCGCGAGCAGCAGGCGACGGGGACCACCGAGTTTCTGACTTCGCAAATGGAAGATGCGCGACGCGATCTTGAGCAGCAGGAGCACAAGATCAGCGACTTCAAGCTTGCTCACATCGGCGAGATGCCGGAGCAGCAGGGAGCTAACCTGCAAATGATCAGTCAGTTGAAAGTGTCATTGCAGGGCAACATTGATCAGTTGAACCGACTGGACATCGAGAAGAATGTTCTTCTCCACAACGGTGACGCTACCACCGGCGTCGCAGGTGCCCGACCGCAACCGCTGACCGAGCGAGGCCGCCTTGAAAGAGACAAACGCGAGCTGGAATCCCAGCTGTACGATGCGTCACGCAAATACACGCCGCAGCACCCCGAGGTGGTTGATCTCAAAGCAAAATTAGACCTCGTGCTCGCGCGGCTCAAAACTATGCCGCCGGATCCAGAGCCGGTCGTGGATGATTCACATCCAGAAAATGTTCGGTTACAGGTGATCAATCGAGAGATCAAGCGTCTCACGGCAGAGCAGCAGAATATTGTTTCTCAGATAGGTTCGTATCAGGCAAAAGTAGATGCCGTGCCGATCCGTGAGCAACAGCTCGCTGATTTGGACCGCGACCATCAGGTCTCGCAGGCTCGGTACCAGTCTTTGCTCGATAAAACTTACTCTGCGGAGATGTCCGCCGATTTGGAGCGCAAGCAGCAGGCCGAGCGGTTTACGGTGCTAGACCCGGCGCAGGTGCCGGAAAGGCCCTCTAAGCCGAAACGGAAGATTCTTTTCCCGGCTGCCTTTGCTTTTTCTCTCCTGACATCCACGGGTAGCGTGCTAGCCCGCCGTAAATTGCAAAGCAGCATAAGGAACGAGCAGGAGCTAAAGCACCATCTTCCCGATTTCGTCCCTGTGCTGGCAGTCGTCCCGGCAATGCTCACGGCTCAAGAAACTCGTCGTAGCGCGCGCATTCGAAGGACGCTTGCTACGCTGGCAACGGTTGCTTGTCTATTGGAAGCGGTGGTGCTGTGGAAAATTCATCCCCACCTCTGATCCACGATCAGCTCGCCCGATCTAGCTTCTAAGAACCTGACGAGTGGACACGCCGAAAATGAGCAACCTTCAACAACTATACAAGCAGACTTCCCACTATCTCGGTGGGAAGCTTCTGCTCATGATGATAGGCTTCCTCTCGTTTTCGCTATTCACTCGAGTGTTTTCTGTGGCCGATTACGGGGCCATCAGCCTGGTCCTGAATAGCGTCCTTGTTTTGACGGCTGTCTCTAAAGTTGGCCTGCAGCATTCGGTCCAGAGATTTCATCCAGATTTCGCTTCTGGTGGAGACCCATCGCGGCTACGTCTGTACTTCTCAACCTTATTCTTGGGTTCCGGCGCGATCGCGGCGCTGGTAGTAGGTGTGTTCTGCCTGGTGGTATGGACTACGCCGATGAGTTTTTTCAGCGCGCCGGCGCGTCAGGCCCTATCCGTGGCAGCGATCTTGATCTTTATTCGCGCGGTTCGTTCTATGCAGTCGAACCTGATGCAGATCGAACAACGCGCTGCCCTATTCAATCTTTCTGAGATCCTAATGAAGGCAGCGACGGTCGGAGTGATCTGCGCATTGCTATTTCGTTGGGAGCGCACAGTAAGAGCTTTCTTTGCAGGAACGATTTTGGTGGAAGGGATAATTCTTGCTGCATTCATGTACCCGCTCTTCCGCAGGCACTTGTTGGCCGTCCGAAGTTTTGATACCTCGTTTTTTTGGACTGCGATCCGCTTTTCAATGCCACTGATGGCAGCGGAGCTTGCCTGGTTAGTGCTGGATACGAGTGACCGGTTCCTGATCCAGCACTACTTAGGGTCGGAAGCAGTGGGATACTATGCGGCGGCATATGGAATCTCTGCGTATGTTCAGGACTTGATGATCGGCTCGATCAGTTTGGCATTCTTTCCTGTCTGCCTGAAGCTTTGGACGACCAAAGGACAGGAGGAGACGCAATCCTTCCTCAGTCGCAGCTTCGACCACTACATCTTGGCCGCCGTGTGGATCATTGTGACGTTTACACTCACTTCTCAGGAATTGATCGTATTACTTGCCACCAAAAAGTTCCATGAAGCGCATCGCCTACTTCCTTTTATCGTCGGCGGGCTGATGCTTTCGGCCACCCAGATCTTCTTCAAACCTGGACTCCTGATCCATAAGCGCGCAATGAACTTCGCTCGGGTCACGCTCGTTGCCGGGGTCATCAACATTGTGCTGAATGTAATAGCGCTTCCGAGGATCGGACTATTGGGAGCGGCGCTCGCTACCCTGATCAGCTATCTGGTGTGGGCCTTCTTGATCAGTTGGGAGTCGTTCCGTGTCCTCCCATTCCGGCTCGAATGGGGATCATGGTTCAGATACGCGGTCGCAGGTTTGTCCAGTGTTCTCGTCGTTTCACGGGTAAACCTGACTTCCGATGTTGCCACACTGCTGGCAAAGTGCGTCGTCTCCACGGCAATCTACTGGGGCATTCTTTGGCTCTGGGATTCACGCACCCGTGAACTGCTACGGCATTTAGGCACAACTCTTCGCGAGACGCTCGCGGGACTTTCAACCGAACCTGAAAAGGCGATCGATGGCGACGCTTTTATAGAAGAGACCCCACCGGTCTTGGGGAGAGGCTAACCACATGTTCGGATTGCACCTTGGACTACAGGAAATGTTCACGCCAGTGGTCTATGCGGGCATGTTCATCGCCTTTTTCGCTTCTATCTTTTGGAAGCCAGAGGTCGGGATCTACTATCTCGTCCCACTGCTTCCCATGCAAACCCTGCGATACCGCTTCTTCGACTACCCTCTGGGAAACAAATTGATCGACATCGTTCTGCTTGGGACATTGATCGGCGTGTTGGTTCGTCGTGACTACAAGATCGTAGAGCCTGGCCGCATGGTGAAGTATGTTTTGGTCTTCGCGGCGGCTCTCTATGCGCTGCTTTGGAGAGGAGCGTTTTATCTTGGCGGAAACCTTCCCTTATTGCCGGATGATCCGCGTTTTTCGAACTGGAAGAACTATATCGAGATCTTTGCACTTTTCATCATCGCGGTAAGTGCGATCAAAACCACTCGTCAAATGAAAATCGTGGTTCTGCTGGCGTGCATATCTTTGGGATTAGTCAGCCGCAGCTTTTTCAACATGATGCGTTACCGGGACACGAGCTCGTTTTCGTACTCAGTACGTGACGGAGGCCCCTTGGGATACAGCGGCGTGAATGGACTCGCCGCGTACGAAGTACAGATGTCGCTCTTCCTCTTGGGCCTGTATACCTATCAGAGGAATTTCGCACTGAAATCCGCCATTGTTGGATTCTTGCTGTTGACCGGCTACTGCATCCTGTTTTCGTACTCCCGCGGAGCCTACCTCGGATTTTTTATGGGCGTGCTTGCCTTCGGGATCTTGCGAGAGCGAAAGATATTGGTTTTTATGTCGGTGTTCTTGCTGTTTTGGCAGGTGCTGGTTCCACCCTCCGTCTACCAGCGCATAACTATGACATATGACCAAACCTCGGACTCGCTGGAGTTATCCGCAGCGGAGCGCGTCACTCTTTGGGAGGACGCCATCCGGCTGATTGAGTCAAACCCAGTTGTGGGTACCGGGTTCGATACGTATGAGTACATGCACCGAGTTGAAAGCTTCAAAGATACGCACAACTACTATCTCAAGGTTGCGGTGGAGTCGGGCGTCATTGGGCTGCTCGCATTTTTGCTCCTGTTGTGGAAGATGACTTCAGCAGGTTGGGCCCTTTTCCGCCAGGCCACGGATCCCTTTTTGAAGGGATTAGGGCTAGGTTTTCTGTTGATGGTGATTGGAGTATGGGTGGTCAACCTTTTTGGCGACCGCTGGTCGTACATAGAGATAAATGGGGTCCTTTGGGTGATCGCCGCCATGGTGGTTCGCTCATTGATGACCATCCAGCAAGAAAGACTTGCGCTCGCGGCTGGAGCAAATGCCGACGGGAGCAAACAAATGCCCAGCGCGGAGCCGGCATTCGCATAAGCAAAAGGATTTCGAAGCTATGTGTGGGATCTACGGACAAATCGCATCGACAAAGGCTAAGGACGCCTGCGGATTAGCACTTCACCACCGCGGACCAGACGCCGCAGGTCGTCACGATCTGCTATTGAAGTCGGCGAACCAGTGGGTGAGCCTCCTTCACCGCCGTTTGTCAATCATCGATTTGTCCGACGCAAGTAACCAGCCGATGACGAACGAGGATGGCAGCATTTGGATCGTCTACAACGGCGAGATCTACAATTTTCTTGAGCTTAAACAGGAGCTGGTGGCGGCCGGTCATCAGTTTCGCTCTAACGGCGATTCTGAGATCGTGATCCATGGCTATGAGGAATGGGGCGAAAAGGTTTTCACGCGTCTGCGAGGAATGTTCGCCCTCGCGCTTTGGGATTCACGCAGCAATCGCATGCTGCTGGTCAGAGATCGCATCGGGAAAAAGCCGCTCTTTTATTATCTGGACGCTACCAGGCTGTTCTTCGGGTCTGAGATCAAATCGATCTTGGCGTCCCAAGAGGTTCCGGTCGAGCCCGACTTGGAGTCCATCGATGATTACCTTACGTACCTATATTTTCCCCCGCCCCGGACTGCCTTTAAGAACATAAAGAAACTACCGCCCGCGACTTGCCTGTCTATACAGGTAGAGGGTGACGGTACATTGAACGCTCAGCAGCACGAATTTTGGGACCCACTCGTGTCTTCTGCGCAGCCTGTGGAACAAAGTGAGAGGGCATGGCTGGAGCAGATGTCGTCTCTGGTTCGCGAAGCTACCACCATTCGTCTTGTCAGCGATGTTCCTTTAGGCTTGACCCTCAGCGGCGGGCTCGATTCAAGTACCATCACGGCGATTGTTGCGCAGGAATCTGGCAAGCGACCTGAAACCTTCACGGTCGGCTTTCGTGGTAGCAAGTTCTACAACGAACTGCCGTCAGCAAACCTTGTAGCCAGCCATTTCAACACAAATCACCACGTCCTCGAGGCTGACGCGTCTTGTACTGAACACCTATCTCGCGTGGTGCGTCATTTCGACGAACCATTCGGAAATCCGACCGCTGTGCTGCAGTACATCCTGACAAAGCTGATGCGGCAACATGTCACGGTAGCGTTGTCCGGAGAGGGCTCAGACGAGTTATTCGGTGGATATGTACGCTACACCGGCGCGGCTCTTGCCTCTCAGTATCGCAAATTTCCGCGCTTCGTTACCGGGGGTTTGGGGCGGCAACTCGCAGAACGCATGCACGACGCTGTAGATGGTCGTCACGGTTATCGCCGGGTGCGTGAGTTCCTGCAATCCGGTTGGCAATCGGAAGAAGACATGTACATCGACTGGGTGGGATACTTTTCCGCCGAGGAAAAGCGCGAATTGTATTCTCCATCTCTCGCTCACCGCGTGCGCGGGCGCGACGCTGGCGATTTTCTGCGTCAACGCTTTCGAAGAGGCGCCGATCTCGATCCCATCAACCGTTTGGGATACGTGGATCTGGTTTCGTTCCTCGCTTGCAACTGCCTGGAATACTCTGATCGCATGGCTATGGCTAACTCACTGGAAGCGCGGTGCCCGTTCACCGATCACAAGCTGGTGGAGTTTGCTATGCGGATGCCTGGGCGCATGAAGGCGGGCTGGTTCCAGACCAAGCGCCCGCTTCGTAAGATGATGAAAGGCATCTTGCCGGAGCAGATCCTTCGGAACAAGAAATTGGGCTTCAATCCGCCCTTGCCCCTGTGGATCGAGGGCGAACTGAAGCCTTTGATAGAGGAGCTACTTTCGCCCGAGGCGGTGCGGCGCAGGGGATTGTTCCAGCCCAAGGCTGTAGAGATCTTGCTGGCCGATCATCGTTTAAAGCGCCGTGACAACTCTTTGAAGATATGGGGACTGTTGATGCTGGAAGTCTGGTTTCAAATGTACGTGGACAATTCTCAGGTCACCGATGGAGTGCCGGATGCTTATGCCGCAGCCCTCTAGCCCTTTACCGGTGACGCCAGCCAGCGTTGTAACTGAAGAGAAACCGGATCCTGCGGAGATTCCACATATCCTCTTTATCATCGATTCGCTTTGGTTTGGTGGCGGCGAACTGGCGCTCGCGCAGATATTGCGCAATCTTCCAAAGGACCGCTATCGCGCTACGGTCATCACTCTGCGGAAAGACCCTTTGCTTGACATCATGAAGGATACCGCCGTGCCCGTGTTCTCCTTGCCGATTAAGCGGATCTACGACTGGAATGCGCTTCAGGTGGCGATCAAGCTGCGGCGGTTCATCACCGAAAACCAGATCGCGATAGTACACACCTTTTTCGAAACGTCGAACCTTTGGGGTGGCATGATCTCCAGACTGAGCGGAGTTCCGGTATTGGTGTCCAGCCGCCGCGATATGGGTTTCTTGCGCAATCGCGGACAGCGCACCGCATACCGGTTGCTCGGCGCGATGTTCGACTCAGTAGTGGCGGTGTCGGATGAGGTGCGAAGATTAACGATCGAAGCCGAGGGAATCAAGCCGGACCGCGTGGTCACGATCCATAATGGGGTCGAGTTGTCGCGGATTGACGAACTTGATTGTCCACCGGGAATGCGAGCGGCACTCGGGATTGCCGATGCCACTCACGTCGTGGTGACGGCTGCCAATCTCCGGCCGGTCAAGGGAATCGATGTTCTACTCCGCGCTGCTCAACTGGTGGTGCGTGAATTCCCTAAGGCTGCCTTCGTGATCGCTGGAGGCGAGCATTTGACCGGCTACCTGGCATCCTTGCAGGCGCTCGCAAAAGAACTGGGCATTGCGGAGAATGTCAGATTTCTTGGCCGCCGCTGGGACCTTGTAGAAGTGCTGAAAGCCTGCGATATCTTTGCGCTGCTGTCACGCTCCGAGGGGTTCTCCAATGCCGTGATCGAGGCAATGGCTTGCGAGCTACCGACCGTGGTTACCAGGGTCGGAGGTAATCCTGAAGCCGTCATTGATGGAGAAACCGGATTTGTCGTCGAGAGCGAAGATTTCGCTGCTGCGGCTGATCGTTTGCTTCAACTGATGCGCAATCCTGAAAAAAGTTGTCGCATGGGGCGGAGCGGTCGCCGCCGTGTCGAGGCTGAGTTCACTTCCGAGGCGATGGTAAGTCAGTTCGTTGGTCTCTACGATCGGCTGCTGGAGGTGAAAGGTGCCTAGTGTGAATCAGGTGGCCTGGTCATTGTTCGCCACAGCGGCAGCCTTGATCTTCTACGTCTATATTGGCTACCCCTCGCTGCTTGCGCTGATCAGCGGATTTGTGAAGAGGAAAGAGGCGCCGCTCGGATACACTCCCAGCGTTTCCGTTTTAATTGCTGCTTACAATGAAGAAGTAAATATTCAGAAGAAGTTAGAGCAGACCTTGGAACTGGATTATCCTGCGGACAAACTGGAGATCCTCGTTCTTTCTGACTGTTCTACCGACCGCACCGACTCCATCGTAAACGCCTTCAACCACCCGCGTGTGCGCCTGGTTCGCCCAAGCCAGCGCAGAGGGAAAACCCATCTGCAGAACATCGGCGCTTCTTTGGCAAACGGGGAAGTGCTCATCTTTTCCGATGCAACTGCGATCTACCATCCGCAAGCGCTGCGCTACCTGGCATGCAACTATGAAGATTCTCAGGTCGGTGCCGTGAGCGGACGTTATCAATATTTCGACGCGACGGGCGAGTCACCGACGGGCTTAGGGTCAATTGCTTTTTGGAATTATGAGAATTGGATCAAGGCCATGCAGTCGCGGATCATGACGATCTCCGGCTGTTGCGGATGTATCTATTCGGTCCGCCGCAGTGCATATTCAGAGCTCCCAGACGATGTCATCAGCGATCTGGTTCAGCCACTCCATGTCATCAAGCAAGGGATGCGTGTCGTCTTTGAAAGCCGCGCACAAGCATTTGAAGAAACCACAGAATCGACTTCCAAAGAATTCGCAATGCGCGTAAGGATTGTGACACGCGCGATACGGGGCGTTCTCACAGTCAGGGAATTACTCAACCCGATCCGGTCCGGTTATGTTGCTTTCCAGCTTTGGTCGCATAAAGCGCTCCGTTGGCTGGTGCCTGTATTCATGCTGATGTTGCTCGTGAGCAGCGCTGTGCTCGCACCTTCTTCCACATTCGCCAGAGTAGTGTTGTTTGCTCAGCTCTTCTTTTATGGATTCGCGCTTTTGACGGCGCTCGTACCACTTCACTCGTGGTGGAAGCCCCTCGGCTTACCCGTGTATTTTTGCCTGTTGAATGCGGCAGCGTTGTGCGGCTTTGTAGAAATCGCGAGAGGAAAGAAATATGTCGTTTGGGAAACGGTAAGGGCACAACAATGAAGATCGAATTCCTTACTCAAGACGATTCACTTTACATCCTCCCGTTCTTCGAGGAATTCCTGAACTCTTACTCCTCCGAATTCCAGGTGGCGCGCATCTCCTGTTGTCGGACCATGGGAAAGCGGTCGCGACTGAAGCTCGTTAAGGAACTTACCTGGATCTATGGCCTGGGAGGGTTCCTCCGTCTTGCGCTTCGCCTTCTCAGATACCGGTTGCTCGGACTCATGAGGTTGCGCGCCCCCGCCCCGGCGTTCTACTCGCTGAAGCAATTGTGCAACGCATATGGCGTTCCCTATGAGCGTATTTTGAACCCAAACGATGACAGCTACGTGGAGAGCGTGCGGCAGGGCCACGCAGATCTGATCATCTCCGTTGCCTGCCCCTACATTTTAAAACCGCGCTTGTTATCCGCCACACCGCTCGGTTGTATCAACATTCACCATGCGCCGCTGCCAAAGTATCGGGGCATGATGCCCACATTCTGGCAGATGTATCACGGCGAGAAAAAAGTGGGCTTGACCATCCACTATATGAGTGAACGGGTGGATGAAGGAGACGCTCTTTTGCAGGAACAGTTGCCGATCGACCCTAAGGAATCGCTTGACTCGCTAATGCGGCGCTCCAAACGGCACGGTGCGCATTGCATGGCGCGAGTCATCCGGCAGCTATCATCTGATGCAGCTACGCGAGTGAAGCTCGACAACGATCAGGGCAGCTACTTCACTGTGCCAAATCGCGAGGAGGCTCTTGATTTTCGACGTCGTGGGTATCGCGCCATCTAGAGTCTGACTCACTATGGATCAACTTTCAAAAACACCCGACCGGACCCGCATCTTCTTCCACTGGGCGTGGATCCTGACGCTTTGGGTCACCGGCAGACTCTGGTGGGCGAAGCGAAAGGTCCGGAATGCGGGGGTAGTCGTCCTTACATTTCACCGAGTGCTGCGCGACGAGCAATCGCGAAGAACGGCCTCACTCCCGGGAATGGTCGTGAGAGAGAGCACCTTCAAAGCACTCATGGCCTACCTGAGCGAGAACTGCACGGTGCTAGATTTGCGTGATGCCGGCCCGCAGGATAAAGCAAGCACGAAACCGCGCGTCGCCGTGACGTTTGACGATGGGTGGTCCGATACTGCCACTGTTGCTTTCCCCGCCCTTCGAGCGCACGGCATTCCTGCTGCGGTGTTTATTTGTCCGAATCTCATGGATAAAAGCATGCCCTTTTGGCCGGAACAAGTCGTAGCTGATGCGAAACGCGTGAGGCCCATCGGTTCGGAGCAAAGAGGTCTGCCGAACCGGTGGGCTGAACAACTCATTGAGGAGTTGAAGCACTTGCCTGAAGACCTACGCTCTCGAAGGCTTGAGTCGCTGGGCTCAGGCGCTGCGGTTCAAGACGCGGCAGAAGAACGCGAAGATAGCACGATGAGCTGGAGGGAAGTCCAACAGGTAAGAAATGGGGGCATGGCAATCGGCTCACACACGCTTTCGCACCAGCTGCTGCTTACTGTTCCCGTGGCGACGGCTGAAATGGAAATAAAGCAATCTAGGCGACTCCTTGAGGAACGCCTCAATTCCGAATGCTCATTGTTCGCCTATCCAAACGGAGACGCCTCAGAAGAGCTAGCCTCTATCACGCGAGCGGCTGGGTACAAGGCCGCTTTCGTCAATGAGCCCGGCGTTTGGTCGGAGTCTACGGATTCAATGCTCGTCCCGCGTGTAAATATCTGGGAGGGTTCGCTTGTCACTCCCTGGGGAACATTTTCCCGCCTTGCACTGGAATACTCCATCTTCTGGTCTGCGTTTCGCGGTCCCAAGAGAAAAAAACCATTCGCACAAAGCGCTCCCATCGAACGCTCCGTCCTTAGTACATCACCCTAGTTAGAGAACTACGGTACCTAGCACTCCAAGAAGACTCGCATCGAGTAAAAAATCGCACAAGAAGATTTTTTACACACTCCAGCCTTGCTCAATTCCAGCAATCCTTTCTGAAATCGCCAAAAAAAATAGTTGGTGGACGAACTGCATTAGGGAGCTGCCAAGAATCAGTCAAATCTTAGGACAGGAAAAGCCCTTAATGTCAGCTCGGGTCCGCGCACTTGTATTTCCCCTAGCCATTCTAATTTTTGTCTCATGTTCGATTGCGATGCCAGCAGCAAACGCTCAGGCGATCAAACCCTCTATTTTTTTTACTGACCTGGTGAGTGGTCCTAATTCCGGTGGACAGCAAAATCTCGGCGCATTCGTCACCCTGGTTGGTCGCAACTTTGGATCAACCCGCGGCTCGTCGACCGTAACTGTCGGAGGCGGCGCAGTTGCGGCGTATCCCTTATGGAGTCCGACAAAAATCATCGTGCAACTTGGGCCAAAGGCGGTCACAGGGCCAGTGGTCGTGAAAGTTGCAGGAGCAACAAGTAACAGCATCAATTTCACTGTGCGGACGGGGCGCATATTTTTCGTTTCCACTGCGGGTAGCGATACGGCTGCCGGCACTTTCAGCGCGCCTTTCGCGACTCTGAGGAAGGCAATCAGTACAGTCGCGGCGGGAGATGTCGTCTACGCCATGAGCGGCGTGCAGCAGACAAGTGCAGATGCATACAATTCCGCGCTGACACTGTCGAAGGCGGGCACCAGTTCGCTCCCGATCACGCTTGCAGCCTATCCCAACGCGAAAGTCACTGTAGGAAATGCGAGCGGCGCTACTTATGGCCTTCGCGTCAAGCCCGGCACTGCCGCAGGAAACTGGGTCATTTCTGGGCTATTGCTTCGCGGATACGTCTCCGGTATCGAAATCACAAACTCGTCTAATTGGCGTGTTGTTGGCAACGACATCTACTGCCCCAATGGATATGGAACCGGGGCGTGTTTGTCCGCGGAAGCGTCCAGTGGTCTCAAGGTGCTAGGCAATGTTGTACACGATGCCGGCTCCAGCACGGCCACAGATCTTAAATTCTTTCAGGGAGTAAACGTCGGCACCAGCAACAGCGTGGATGTCGGGTGGAACGAAATCGCTCGAGTGCGCGGTTGCCGCGGTATTCAGTTCTACAGCGACACCGCCAAGCAATATGGTCTAAGCGTTCATGACAACTACATTCACGATGTTCGTTGCGACGGCATAAATTTCTCAACCGTTGATGCCTCACTGGGAGCGGTGCAAGCCTACAACAATGTGATCGCCAGAGCTGGGACTGGACCAGCACCCGGCGGCATCGAGTCCAATTATGCGTGTGTGAACGTTGGCAGCGGCTCCGCGAGCACGGTCCGAATCCGGAACAATACGATGCAAGACTGCGGCGCGCGCAAGAGCGCGGATTCTGGCGCAGTGACAACTGGCAGTCTGGTCGACTTCAGCAACAACATCGTCAGCCTTACCACGGGCGAGAATTACGTTGGGCCAAATACAAGTTCCTCGCTGATCTCCGGCCAATCGAATTTATTCACCGGCGGGAATACAGCCACTGCCCTTTCCAGCACATTGGGATCCTAAGCTTAGAATTCCACGTGGACAAGTTGTCG
>JADMIO011006341.1_pt1 | contig 103518 bp, 83 predicted proteins | sample 8958161 | NCBI WGS metagenome assembly JADMIO01 (sample SAMN16585339, study PRJNA669376) | soil metagenome | isolation source: Crop rotation soil | place: USA: Cullars Rotation, Alabama | collected 2011
GAGAACATCCGTGGTCCGCTCAAGTTCGGCACGACGCGCCGCCACGGGCAGGCGGACGAGTCGTGGCACCGCTGTGAGTCAAGCAGGTCGGTGCCACGACTCATCCCGAAGGGTGAGTCGTGCGAGCGCGCGACGACCCATCAGAACATCCGTGGTCCGCTCAAGTTCGGCACGACTCGCCGCCACGGGCAGGCGGTCGAGTCGTGGCACCGCTGTGAGTCAAGCCCAGGTCGGTGCCACGACTCATCCCGAAGGGTGAGTCGTGCGAGCGCGCGACGAGTCATGAGAACATCCGTGGTCCGCTCAAGTTCGGCACGACGCGCCGCCACGGGCAGGCGGTCGAGTCGTGGCACCGATTTGGATGAGGCCAGTTCCGATCAACACCGCCGCGCCAATCGTCGCCACCCACGTCCTTCCGTGCATCAATCCCAATTCATACAGCGGCGCCATCGCGATCACGATGATTACAAATGCGATCACGCCCCGCCGGCCCGGCCACTTGAAGCACACGACCACGTACGCGGGAAACAGCAGCGCGTAGAACACGAGAAACCGCAGATAGACGCTCTCCCCGGAAAGAAAGGCCGCGTTGATCATGTGCACCAGCGGCATGATCGCCGCGGCGAGCAGCGGCCCGGCCATCGCCAGCCAGCGCCACACAGGTTCCTGAATCGCCGATGACAATCGAATCTCGCGCAGATGCGCCCCGATGGTGAAGCCGAGCTGCGCCAGCAGATGCGCCACGACCATCGTCATGGCAATCTTCATGCCCCCGGACCACACGGCGACCGTCAGGACCAGCATCACCGCGAACGCGATTCCAAAGACCGTGAACGAGTGTCTGCTGGGCGATTCGCGCAGGGCGCGGTGGAACGTCAAATCCAGGTACGGGCACAACGTGAATCCCACGGCGATCACGGGCGTGAGCCACGCAAGGTCCTTCAACGGCAGCTCGCCGCGCCAATGCACGCCCCGCAGCGGCCCCAATCCGATCACGATCAGCGCCGTGATCGACACCGCGTACACGATCACGGAAAGCACCAGCCAATCGCGGCTGGGGAGGTAACTCAACACGATTCCAAGCCCGAGCATCACCGCGGCGGCAGCGGGGGGCGCCCAGTACATCTCCGGCGGAAGCTGAATCAGGTCGCCGATCAGCCACGTGATGAAGAACACGTGGTACGCAACCGTGATGATGCTGAACCACGTCATCGCGTTGCCATGGCGCTCGATCATCGAATCGCTGCGCTGCCGATGCCGCACGGTGTATCCGAACGCCGCGCAGCCCAGCACATTCGGAATCGCGAACGCGATGAACCCCGGCCAGCCAAAGCGCTGAATCATGATCATCGGCAGATACAAGCCGATGCACCACGTCCAGCTATTGGCGAGGAACAGGCCCCAAAGAGAGGAAAGCCAGAAACGCATAAACGCATACAAGCATAAACAAAGCCGAGGAAACGCGCCGCTCGCGTTGCGCGTTCATGCGTCTTGCGTTTCTGATTTCGCGCGATTGCTCTTCTCGAGCGCCATCGCCTTGGGCGTGCAGTGGAAGGTGATGTCGCATTTGCCCACGCGCCGCTCCTTGCCCTTTTTGTGAAGCTGCTGGCGAATCTCCATCTCGAGCATGATGTTGAACTCGCCGCCCGTGGCGATCTTTTCCTGAAGGTTCTCGCTGTTGGTGATGTGGTACACCGCCGGGCCCAGGCACGGCCGCAGGAACTTGTACTTCATCTCCTTGCACACCACGATGTAATCGCTGCCGCACTCCGAGAACAGGTACATGCCCGCGGCGACTTCCGAGTTGCCCAGCAGGGCCGCGCCCGCCATCGCGTTGTACCAGTTGCGGTTGATGCGCTTGAACGGCAGCACCGCGGTGAAGCGCGTCGGGTCCAGGCGCTTCATCGAGATGCCCGATCGGAACGCGTACGGCAGCCAGATGAGCGAGCATACCTTGTGCCAGAAATTATTCCGGGTGCTTAGCCGGCTGATGAACGCCTCGAAGCGCTGGAACAGGGTGCGACGCGGCCGCGCCTGCTCAGCCCGCCGGTCCATGGCGGTCGCGTTGGTCAGGCTGGGGTCGACTTTCGCGGTGGTCAATGCTCAAACCCTGGCTGGTCCGCCGCGCGCGGCGGCTATCGGCTGAATGGTCACCTATGCTAAGCGAGAGATGCAGATTCTTCCACCGCGTTGGTCACCGACCGGAAACACCTTGCGATGAGACCGAATTCCTCGGCCAATTCCCATCCCGCCTCCAGTCGGATCGCAGTCTGTAGTTGGAGTCTTCGCGCCGCGAACCCCTCTGAACTGCTGGCTCGTCTGGCTGAGGTTGATGTCCATGCCGTCCAACTCGCGCTCAGTCCGCTCGTCAACGATCCGCAAACCTGGGGCAACACCATCGATGAGCTCCGTTCCGGGGGCGCGTGGATCATCAGCGGCATGATGGCGCCGGCGGGCGAGGACTACTCCTCGCTCGAGTCCATCGCCGCCACCGGCGGATTCCGGCCCGACCACACCTGGTTCAGCAACCGCAGCCACGCCGAGGAGGTCGCGCGGCTGGCGGCCCGGACCGGCATTGGACTGGTGACGACTCACGCAGGATTCATTCCCAAAGACGCCGCGAACCCGGAACGCGCCAAGATCATCGATCGCCTCAGAATTCTCGCCGGCATCTTCGACAACTACGGCGTGGAACTCGCTTTCGAGACCGGACAGGAAACCGCCGAGAACATGCTCGCCGCCCTCGACCAGCTCAACGGAGATGCGGGGGATGGGGGAGCCCGTGTCGGCGTCAACTTCGATCCGGCGAACATGATCCTGTATGGCACGGGCGATCCGGTGGATTCGCTGCGGAAACTCGCGCCGCGCGTCCGCCAGATCCACATCAAGGACGCCCAGCCCACCAAGACCCCCGGTACCTGGGGCCGGGAAACCGTCGCCGGGCGAGGGGCTGTCAATTGGGACGCGTTTTTCGAGGTCGCCATGCAAATTTGTCCTCCGGTGCAGTTTGTGATCGAACGAGAGGCCCGAAATTCCAAGGAAAGCGACATCGCGGCGGCCCGCGACCTGATCGCGTACCATCTGGTCCCTCAAACCAGCAGGGGAGTGCGACTTGAGGCTTGAGCAGCCATCCAGCCTTGCCGACTTCATTCGGGAGGGAAAGGGGCCCGATGCGGCGGCCTCGCCGGTCGTGGTGCAGGCGGGCCCACCCTCGCAGACCCCCAACGGAGACTCGTCTCGTTCGCCCGCTCGCAAGCAATCGCCTCCTTCCGGACCGCCCATGGCATCGACAGACCCAGGATTCCAGGAATCGAGTCTTCGGACGATGCAGATCCGCGATCTGGGCCTGCAGATCGCCGGCACGCAGCTCGAACCGATCATCCGCGACTTCGAGGCCGAACTCGCGGCCCTCGGGCTGACCAAGCTGCGGCCGCGCTTCTATCTCTCCACAGAATGGGGCGTGGCGTTCGGCAGCATCAGCATCGCCATGCCGTTCTACCTCGCCAAGCCCGAGCTCAAGGAAATGCAGGCCGAGCAGGTCGGCTTGATTGAGGGTGTGAGCAAGGCGGACATCCTCAAGTATCTCCGCCACGAGATGGGGCACGTTGTCAATTACGCGTTCAAACTCTATGAGCAGCAGGATTGGGTGAAGCTGTTCGGCTCGATCACGCAGCCGTACATCGAGGAGTATCGCCCGGCGCCGTTCAGCCGAAGATTCGTCCGTCATCTTCCGGGCTGGTACGCCCAGAAGCATCCGGATGAGGATTGGGCAGAGACGTTCGCAGTCTGGATGACGCCGCCGCACGACCATTGGCGGACTGAATACGACAAGTGGCCGACGGCGCTGGCGAAGTTGGAGTACGTCGATCGCCTGGTGAAGGAACTTCGCGATCGCGAGCCGCCGGTGAAAGCCGAGGATCGCGATGAAGACGTCGAAGATCTGTCCTATTCGCTGCACGAGTATTACAGCAAGCTCGGCCCCGGAAGCGCTTCGGGGGGCGGGAGCGATGATGATCATCTGCCGCCCGGTCTGGATGGCGCGCTGACGGCGATCTTCGAGGACCTCGGCCTGCCCGAGGATTCCTCGCCCACGGACACGCCGCGTAAGTCGGCATCGAGTCTGATCAAGCGCATGGAGCCGGACCTGGTCGCCAACGTGTATCGCTGGACCGGCCACTTCCCCGAGCGCACGCGGCCGATGGTCCGCCACCTCGCCGAGAAGGCCGACCAGCTCAAGCAGGTGTATCCGGCCGACCGCGAGCGCGATGTCGCCGTGGCGATCACGACGCTGGTGACGGCGCTCGCGATGAATCATGTCCATCGCGGCACATATCTGCCGTAGGCAAGAGAGCCAAAAATCCAAAGTCCAAAATCCAAAGTCCAAAGAGGGCGGCCGCGCGCGCGGGTGAGGATCCGAGGAGCCGATCCACAGATGGACAAGCGTCATTCCCGCGCAGGCGGGAATCCAGGACGCCGTGCCCTCGGCTGGGTTCCCGCCCCTTCCGGGGGCGCGGGAACAACGGGCTGATGATGTCACGTGAGTGATCTGTGTCATCCGCGGATCGCCTTGAACGAGAGCGCGCTTCGCGCCCTCTATATGAACGGGCCAAAACCCACTTTTGCGCGCGCAGGCGCGCCCCTCGATTGACAGCGAAACTCAAAAACGCTGTCGCGGCCGGGATTTGCCGCGCGAAAAAATATCGGAAGTATGCCTTTGAATCAATCTAGCGTTTGAGCCGTTCATCGCTTCGTCTGCTCACTCGTTCTGCTCTGTTCGTGGGTTTACGCCGCACTTGGGCTGCGGTACATCAACCGCTTGCCCTCAGTCCGCCGGATCAATTCCAGCGTGCGCTCGCCGTCATTCATGTGGCGGGTGTTGTGCGAGAACTCGAAGTGATCCAGATAGCGGTGCAAATGCTCGCGGGAAACCGCGTGATAAACGCCGGTCAAACCACGCCGCACGCGCGCGAAGAATGATTCGACTGAGTTCGTCGTCGCATCGCCTCTGGCGTATTCCTGCTTGCTGTGATCCACCGCGTCATGTGACGCGAAGTAGGCATTGCACCCCCGATACTTCGGCTCGCTGTCGGTCATGATGCGAGCCGACGGATCAACATTGTCCATCAGCATTGATCGTAGATTCTCGCCAGTGATGACCGGGACAATCCGCGTCCGTACATCGCCGCCGCGCTGGAGCACGGCAACAACGGGCTGCTTCGTCGTGCCGCGTCCACGCTTGTTGATCGGGTTGGCAGCCGTGCCACGATGGCGGGGGCGGCGCGGCCCGATGAAAACCTCGTCCGCTTCAACCGTTCCGGTCATTTTCGGCTGATCGTCGTGCGGCGTCGCCATTCCGTGCCTGATTCGATGCATGAGAAACAGCGCGGCGCGGTAGGTGATCTGGAGTCGGCGGCTCATCTCCAGTGCGCTACAGCCGTTCTTCGCGGTTGCGGTTTCCCACAGCGCGCGGCACCACTTGTGAAGCGGGATCAGAGATTCGGCGTAAATCGTGTTCGTGCGAACCGTGTACATCTTGCCGCACTCTTTCTCGCGGCACTTCCAGAGGAACCGCTTGTTGCGCTTGCCGGTCTTGCGGTCTTTCATGATGTACACGTCGGTGCTGCCGCATTCCGGGCAGCACGGCGCATTGCCCCACCTTTGTGCTTCCAGAAACAAGACGGCCTCTGCCTCATCGGCGCAGGCGCGTGGAAGTTGCTCGACGATTTCCGACTGACTCAGGTGATGTTTGCGTTGATGCCTGTTCATGCCGTAATGATACTTGATTCAAATGTCAATGTCAACTACCCTTGCTCGGACGAGACGAACTGCCCGCCGCAGGCGCGACAAATTGCAACCGTCAGGTTTCGCGATTTCATTGTGGATAACTTTCCTTCCGTCGGATCGCCTGCGCGGGTGCTCATCGGGTGCTCACTGGGCGAACTGTGGCATCTTGAATACGCACCGTCAAAAAGTGCTAGCTTGTGCCGTAAATTACAGGGTTTCGCGAGTGGTGGCAAAAACCGCAATACTCTACAGTTCGCCCAGTGAGCACCCGATGAGCACCCGCGCAGCAGAACAGGCGTCCAAAATGGCGGTGGATAAATGGTCGGTATCTGTTCAGTGCGAACCACTGTGCTGCGGGTAGCGGTAGGCGTGCTATCATAAGCGAACAAAGGAGATCGCCATGAGCCAGTCACACATCGACCAATCGATCGCAACGTTGCTGGACCAGTTGCGCCAAGTTCAGCAGAAGGAGGTCGCCCTGAAACAGTCCATCAACGTCTTGGCTGGCTCGGCTGGCAGGCCCGCATTGTTCTCCGAAAGTGAGTTGGGCACGTCGGGCACCATTGCATCGCTGCGGCCCGATGCGTTCTATGGCAAGCCGTTAGGAGACTCTGTGAAGCGCATTCTGGAGATGCGCGATGCAGCAGGGCTCGGTCCGGCAACGGTGCGCGAAATCTATGACCTGCTCATCAAGCACCAGTACCAGTTCACTGCGGCGAACGAGAAGAACGCGATGGACTCGCTGCGCATCTCGCTCGGCAAAACCCAGTTCATCCACAAGCTGCCAGACGGCTCATACGGCCTTCTGGCGTGGTATCCCAATCTGAGACAGGCCAGAGCCACCGACGACGCGGGTGAGGCTGACGACGAACAGCAGGAGACCGAAGAGCCCGCTGCGGAGCCGAAGAGCAAGACGCCCGAGGCTGGCGCACCAGCAGCACAAGCACCAGAGAAGACCGAACGTGTACGTGTACGCACGCGACCGAAAGGAGCAACGACCGATGCATAGGCACCTGCCGATCTTCGCCGATCGGACAACACAGACCGGGCTGGCTCAGCAGCCCCCCGTCAGCGTGCGGGTTCAAAAGCGCATGCCACAAACCTCCCGTGTGTGCGGTGTTGAAGCGCGGGCAGGAGTGGTTTGCGGCCTGAGACACCGTTTTTACGGTGCCGCCAGAAGTGGCGGCGAATCGAGCAGGGGGTGGCAGATTTGCGGGATGCGGTACTTGGAACCTGCGCCCGTGGGTTTAATTCCCACCACCTCCACTTTTCTTCACCGACGATAATTGTACACAATCGGCTAGACTCAGGACATGCCCAAGCAGAAACCCAAGGCACCAGTGGATCGCGGCGGCGACCGACTCAAACTCGACGTAGATTGGCAAGAGGCAGCACGGCGGATGCTGAATACCCCAGCGGGGTCTACTCCAAAGCGCGTCGTCAAGCCGCGCAAGAAACCAGTTGACGGAAACTGACTATGTCAGCGTGGAACAGCGTCGTTGAAAAGGTCACTCCATACATCGTTCGCATCGATACGCCGACGGGTCATGGGACTGGATTTCTGTTCGCCTACAACGCGACGCAGAAAATGTGCGCGATTGCTACCGCGCACCATGTCATTGAAAACGCCGATCAATGGCAGCAGCCCATACGCATCCACAACTACGATTTCAGTCAGCGCATACTCTTGAAGGAAGACCTCAGGGTCGTTCTGAAAAATCCAGCGAACGACTCAGCGGTGATCTGGTTCCCCGTTCACGCCGATCTTGATCTTCCAAAGGTGCCGATACAACTTCGACCAGTCGATGCTTTGCTGACCGTCGGGGACGACATCGGATGGCTCGGATTCCCGGCCGTCGATTCCAACACACTCTGCTTCTTCTCTGGGTCCGTGAGTGCAAGGCCCAAAGGCGGCGGCGGGTACTTGATTGATGGCGTGGCTATTCATGGGGTGAGTGGTGGGCCAGTGCTCTATTCTACGTCACACGATGGCGTTCAGGTTGTCGGAATCGTTACGGCCTACATGGTCAACCGCCAACGCGGCGAATCTCTTCCGGGGCTGGCAATCGCACAGGACGTATCGTATTTCCATCAAGCTATTCGCCACATCAAGGATTGGGACGATCTGATGGCCAAGCGGGCACAACAGGAGGCAGAGAAGCAAAAGCCTGTCACAGTGACCGAGGAAGCAAAGCCAGCACCAAGCGATCCAAAGCCGCAGGCGATAGAACCCGATCAGCCAGCCACAACAGAATCGGCCTAATCGGCTCAATCGCCACCGGCCACAAATGCCCTTGGGCGCAAAATTGACTCAGGGGCATACTTCCGAAAAATATTTGCATTCCGGCGGGATTTACTTTTGGCGGGTACCCATCCCTGCGCGCGCCGCCCGCCCGGCGGGGCATCTGCGGCAGAATCGATCAGAATGAGCAGCCGCCCGAGCACGATGCCCGGGCGGCGGCTGTTTTGGTCGTCGTTGAATGAAGATCGATCAATCGATGTAGCCACCGGCTCGCAGTGTGTCCGAGCACTTCTCAACATAGTCGTTCCACTCGGGCGAGGCGTACTCGTAAATCTCGCTGGCGGCATCCATGCAATCCTGAACCGTGCTGAACGGCGGCGGGTCGCAACTGTAGCCCTCGCAGTGTCCCCAACTGTTGACAATCAGCAGCAGATCCGCGGTGTTCACGTACCCGTCTTTGCATGGAAATGACGAGACATCCGATGCGCATGAGGCGCAAGGCCCCCAGGTGTTGATGACGACCAGAAGATCAGCCGTGTTCACGCACCCATCCTCGTTGATGTCGGCGGGGCAATCGGTTGCTGAGGGAAGCTCGTACGCGCCCATGTCCACAACGTTGACAATGCGTTTGGCAAAATCCAGATCGGGTGTCTTCTCACCCGAATCGGCATTCTCGTCCACGTCCTCGTCATCGACCGGTACCGAATCATTGTGGCCGAGATTGATGCAGAGCGTACCGCACTGCAGGTGATAGTCGCCGCTGCCTACAAACAGCGGAGCATCATCGACATTGCCCATGCCCGTGTATCCATCCATCACGTCTGTATAGGTGACAGTGGCTCCTGATGCGGGAGAAACCTGAGGATCGGTATCGGCCGCGTTGTTCCACACAATGCAGTTGACCAGCACCAGCGTTGTATCTGAGAAGATGCCTCCCCCAATCGTGGTAATCCCGTCAGCCTCGTTGTCCGCGATCGTGCAATTCGTGCACGCCACTTCTCCGCCGCGCGTGAAGATGCCGCCTCCCACAACCAGTGCGTTATTGTTGGTGACCAGGCAATTGGTCAATGTGGCTGTGCCATTGTGAACAAACAGTCCGCCGCCGCTCCCTGGCTCGGCATCGCCACCGAGGCACGTATTGTCATCGAGTCGGCAGTTGATCATCTGCACATCTTCAATCTCCGCCACGCACACTCCCGCCCCGCTACCGGCCTTGTTGCCTGTGAATGTGCAATTGAGCAGAAGCGCCGGTGCTTCGCTGCGCATGCCGCCACCGGTCGACGCCGCTTTGTTGCCAGTGAAGATGCAATTGCGGAATACCGGAAGGCTCCCGGCTTCGCAAAATGCGCCGCCACCCGATGCAAGAGCGTAACTGAGCGTAATGGTGCAGCCGCGGATGACGACGGTGGAATCGTCTTCGATGAGAATTCCGCCGCCCACATCGCCGGAATTACCGCCCACAATCGTGAACCCGTCGAGGTTGGCCTGATCCCAATAGTCACCTGATTGCGTTGGGGTTCCGACGTTGTCCGCGACTGCGGCCAGCACGACGTGGTACGCATTATCGCCGTAGTTGCTGAAGTTGGCCCCGTCATTTCCGCTGATGTCGCCGCTGATGTACGTGACGTACAACAAGACGTTTCGTGTGTCCGGATCGATCAGTCCGTTGTTCCCGATGTACCCACCTTGGATGCTGACCTGATCCTTCAATTTGATCGAGGTTCCCTGACTGGCCGGTTTGTAAACCCCATCGGCGACGTGCACTTCTTCTCCGGCTGCGGCAATTGTGACGCCCTCTTGAATCGTTTTCTTGGCGTTCGGCCAACTCAGTCCATCGCCGCTCGACGAAACGGTCCCGTCGACGTACTTCGTCGCCCCGTCCGCAGCCGAAACGGCCGCAGCGGAACAAATTCCAACACCGACAAGGCGCAGGATACCCTTCGGACCTTTTTGTGGTCTCATCTCGTTCTCCTTGGTTGAACGCGTGCCAATCCCTCGCCACGTGGGGGGCGTTGATGCCCGGCACTTTGGGTGAGTTGCACTGCCATGGTATCAGCCGCGTTTGACATGGCGAGACAAACATAAATGTGAATTCAGGCGATCCGAGGGCGGATCGGACGTAAGGTCTTGCGCGGGCCGATGTTACGCAGCAGTTGACACGTCGAAGAAATCGTAACGCGTCCGCTCTGAAGGTTGGTTCATGATTCGATTAAGAACCAGAAAACAATCCATCATCCCGAACGGGATGTTCGTTTCAGGAGTGTTCCTGATTCTGATCTCCTCGAACTCGTCGAGCCGCGCGCAATGCACGTCGTATTCGGTAACGATTGTCTCGGGCCCTCAATGCCAGGTTCTTAATGCCTATGCGCGTGTCAAAGGCATAAACGAGGCTGGCGCCCTGTGCGGTTCCTACCGTGACTGTGCGGAAGTGTCACATCCTGTGATTTGGTGGCCCAACGGGAGCATTACTGAAATTGCGACATCAGCGCGAGGCGCAGAACCGATCCCGCAAGACATTAACCAAGTCGGGCAAGTGGCAGGTAAAATGAGCGTTCCCAATTTGGTTCCACCCGATCGAGCGTTCCGGTTCAGCAACGGTATCACGACGAATCTTGGAACGCTTTCTGGCGACACATGGTCCGAAGCGACCGCAATCAATGAGAGCGGCGACGTCTGCGGCAATTCAATCAATCCCGCGACGGGTCCTCTTCGAGCCTTCGTCTGGCTGGATGGAAGCATGTCCGCGCTCAATCTGCCGTTGGGCCCGAACTCAGAGGCGTATGGCATTTCAGATGACGGAAAGATATGTGGCTGGATGGGAAGTGATCCAACTGTAAGCGGTCATGCCTACATTTATGACGTTGCGAATAGGTCCACGATTGATGTGGGCGCTCCGCTGCCGCGAACAACCAACGCAGAGGCAAGAGGCATAAGCAGGAATGGAATCGTAATCTGTGGATGGAGTTCCATTCCTTGCGGATTGCACTGCTTGGAACGCAAATCGTTTGTTTGGTCGAACGGAGTGGCCGAAGATCTCGGGCTGTTGCCCGGATTGGCTGAGACTTACGCGTTCGCTGTCAATGACTCTAAGGTCGTCGTGGGTAGCTGCGAAACGGGATCTGGAGCAGGCGCATTTGTTTGGCAGAACGGGGTCATCCAGAAGCTCAACGACCTGATACCTCTAAACTCACAGTTGAACATTCGGATCGCGTGGTCCATCAACAACTCCGGCCAGATTGCCGCCAATGCGCGGCGAACCGACGGCAGCGGCGACGACGTCGGCGTGCGCCTCACGCCGATCCCCGCCACTCCCGGCGACTTCAACTGCGATCGCGTCGTCAACACCGCCGACCTGCTGGGCGTGATCAACCATTGGGGCATGATCGGCAATCCCGCCGACTTCAATCACGACGGCACCGTCAACGCGGCCGATCTGATGGTCGTGATTCAGAATTGGACGCAGTGACTGGTTCGCACGGCCGACTGCGCTGGCCGTGGCACCCTCGGGCCGACTCGACAGTGGGGACGGTGCCACGACTCGGTTCGCCGCGGCGACCGAGTCGTGCAGACTTGGGGGACGCTCACTATTCGAGGATCACTTCCGATTCGCACGACTCGCCGCCACGGGCAGGCGGTCGAGTCGTGGCACCGAGTGCACGTTCGCACGGCCGACTGCGGTCGCCGCGGCACCCTCGGGCCGACTCGACAGTGGGGACGGTGCCACGACTCGGGTCGCCGCGGCGACCGAGTCGTGCGGACTTGCGGGATGCACAGTTCGAGGATCACTTCCGATTCGCACGACTCGCCGCCACGGGCAGGCGGTCGAGTCGTGGCACCGATCGAGTGCACGTTCGCACGGCCGACTGTCGCCGCGGCGACTTGCTCGCCAGGCCGCGGGCCATCCTGCCCGCATCGAAATGGCTGAATTTGGCCTTCTCGGTGACGCGCTGCCGGATCGCGGGTTACGATTGTTCACCGGAATAGAGCGACAAGGGCGAGGATCGGTCCATGAGATCACGCAGTCCGGTCTTCATGATGATGATGGTAATAGCGGGGGTGGGGTGCGCGATGAGCGGTGGGCAAGCCTGCGCGTCATTCACGGGCCTGCAGCGCGTTCTGCATGCAACCGTGCGGACGCCGGCGGGCACGAGGAACGTGTGGCGCTTTTACGCGACGTTCAGTGAGCCGGATGACCGGCTCTATTCCTGGGGCGGCGTGAGCGCTCAGGGGCAGACGAACATCAAGAGCATCGCCTGCTATCCGCAGCAGGTGCTGGGCGGCAACTTCTTTAATCCCACCGTCTTCGGCTACAACTCCGCTCCCTTGCAAGAGGAGATCGACCAACTCCCCGAGATGCAATGGGGCACGTTTGCGACCATCGGTGTCAGCATCGCCGAGCAGGGCAGCGGCCCGGTGGACAATCCGGACATGACCTCCGTCTTCAGCACACCCAATTTCATTCAGGGCAATCAGGTGACTTTCGTCGGAACTGTGTCGGCGTCGGGCAACGGGCCGGAGTTTGCGCAGAATCGAGCCGATTATGCCGGCGACGGCGATGCAAGTTTGAGGGTGCTGATGATGCAATTGACGCTCGCGCCGGAGGATGAGCCGACTGGCGTGATCAGGCAGTTGATCTGGAAACCGGCAGGGCAAGCGCCGGTCACGGTCAACGATATTTCGTTCACTCCAACGCCGCTGTTCTATGGTCGCTGCTGCATTCCAAATGGAGATTGTGTTTTCACGTGGACGCTGGTCTGCGAGCAAGGCCTGGGCGGAACGTTCATTGGCTGCCAGCCGTGCAGCGAATGCTGCGCGCCTGATCTCAACGGCGATCAGGTCGTGAACGGCAATGACCTGTTGATCGTGATCAACGGATGGGGACCATGTCCGGCGCCGTGCATCAATGGGCCGCCGTGCCCGCCCGACATCAACAATGACTGCACGGTCAATGTGAGTGATTTGCTGGCGGTGATCAATTCCTGGGGGCCATGCTTTGCAACTGGTTGAGTGATCGCCGCCCGTTCGCACGACTCGGTCGCCGCGGCGACTCGAGTCGTGGCACCGATTGATTTCCCGTTCGCACGGCCGACTGCGCTGGCCGTGGCACCCCAACGGGCGAGTGACCAGTGGCCAGTGAACAGTGGCCAGTTGCCAGTGATCGGTGCGATACTGACCACTGACCACTGACCACTGACCACTTTATTTCTTCTGTTTCTGCCGCTCCATCGCAAGTTCGGCGATCTTCTGGAGCAGCGCTGGGTACTCGATGCCCGCCTTTTCCGCGGCCATGGCGAACTCGCTGGATTTTTCCAGGTAGCAACTGGCGTTGACTTCGATGACGTAGATTTCGCCGGTCTCGGCCATGCGCAGATCGATGCGGCCGTAATCGCGCACGCGCAAGGCCCGGTACGCCGAGAGGGCGACTTGCTCGAGGCGGGCCTGGACTTCGACTGACAAATCCTCGGGGAAAACCGCCTTGGTGCCCTTGTATTCGGGGCTTTCCTTGTCCCACTTGGCCTTGGCGTCCAGCACCCTGGGCGAGCCTTCGGGCAGGCCGGAGAAATCAATCTCGATGGGCGGCAGGGCCAGCGGCGACTGGTTGCCCAGAACGCTGACGAAGAACTCGCGACCTTCGATGAACTGCTCGACCAGCGCGGAGTCCTTGAGCTTGTGGATCGCCGCGATGCGCTGGAGCATTTCCTTGGTCGTGCGCACCAGCGATTTGCCGTTGATGCCGATGGAGGCATCCATGCGCAGGGGCTTGACGAACAGGGGCAGACGGAGGTTGCCGCCGGTTTCCAGGTCGGCGTTCATCGAGAAGACGGCGAAGTCGGGGAACGCGATGCCATCGAAGGCCAGGAGCTTCTTGGTGATGGCCTTGTCTTCCTGGAGATAGAACTCGCCGGGCCCGCCGCCCGTGTAGGGAATGTCGAGGAGTTCGAGCACACCCATGACGCCGACGCCGCCCAGTTGGGTCTTGCCGAAAGTTTCCATCAGGTTGAAGATGAGGTCGGGCTTGCGCTCGTTCATTCCGGCGACGAGCTTCTGCATGTCGCCGTGGACACCGAAGATGTTGACCTCGTGACCCTGCGCGATGAGGCCCTCGGCGACCTGATCGGCGACCGCATCATAGCTCTTGTCGTCCCGCTCCTTCTCCAGATGTGTGAGCACGGTGATCTTCATGGCTTCCGGGGGTCAATTCGATCATACGCGTTGCGAAGTTGCAAGTGCGATGCATCGAGTGGAGCGAAGCGCGCTGATCGATCGATCACTCATTCATCGACAAGATCCGCGCGAAAGATTGCTTGCACGAGCGCGCAAAGAGTTGATGAGCATGCGGAGTGTGAGGCACGACTCACCCTGCCGGGATGAGTCGTGGCACCAGTGCCCATCAATTGAAAGTGGCACAGGCCGGAGCCTGTGCCACTGGGTTGGCTGCAAGATGGGACCGCGATCAGTTCAGATTGACCTGGTCCCACGCCGTCCATGCCGAGGCGCCGGCGGCGTTGAACGATCGGACGCGATAGCGGAACCTGCCAAGTCCGGGATTGTCGGTGAAGCTCGTAACGTTCGGGCCGACCGGGCCGAGGGTGACGGTGTTGGTCCAGACGCCGTTGACGCGCTTCTGGCGCTGGATGTTGAAGCCGTCCTCGTTGTTGGAGTTGTCAGCCCACGTGAACTGGGCCGACCCGCCGCCCAAGTCGATGGCGTTGGGGTTGCCGGGCGCGGCGGGAATGGTGACGCCGCTGGTGACGGTGAGGGTGACGGTGGCCTGGCCGCTGAGACCGCCGCTGTCCGTGGCGCTGGCGGTGATGGTGTGGGTGCCGATCACCAGGTCATTGCGAGTGAAGGAAGCGCCGGAACCGATCGCTCCCTGCAGGTTGGATGTCCAGGTCAGGCTGGCGCTGAGGTTTCCATCCTGGGTGTCGTTGGCCGAGCCGGTGAACGTGACGGTCGTGCCGCTGACGACGGAGGAGCCGTTGGAGGGCGACGAGATGGTGACCGTAGGGGGGGTGTTGGGCGGCGGGCCGTTGTTGAGTGCGGCCTGGGCGTTGAGGACGCCGCCGGTGACGCACTTTCCGGCCAGAGACGCGACCGGGCGCGCGGTTGAAAGGATCTTGTTGCGGACTTGCGTATAGGTCCAGCTGGGGTTCTGACCGTAGACGAGGGCGACGACGCCGGTGACGTGCGGCGTGGCCATGGATGTGCCGCTCAGGTAGGCGTAGCCGCTGCCGTAGGTGCTGGCGATGTTGACGCCGGGGCCGCCGATGTCGACGGAGGTGGCGCCGTAGTTCGAGAACGAAGCTTTCAGATCATCGTTGTCGGTGGCGGCGACGGAGATGATGTTGTCGAGGTTGTAGCTGGCGGGATAGAACGGGCTGACATCGTTGTTGGAGCCGTTGTTGCCGGCCGCGGCGCAGAAGATGTGATTGACGCTCTTGGCGGCGTTGATGGCGTTGTACAAACTCTGGGAGAACCCGCCGCCGCCCCAACTGTTGTTGGAGACTTTGACGCCCTTGGCCGCGGCGAATTGGACGGCGGAGATGGCGTCCGATGTGAAGCCGCCCGAGGGTCCGAGGAACTTGAGCGGCATGATCCTGCACTGCCAGTTGACGCCCGCGACGCCGATGCCGTTGTTGGCCTTGGCGCCGATGGTGCCCGCGGTGTGCGTGCCGTGGCCGTCAAGGTCATTGGGATTGTTGTTGTGATCGTAGAAGTTCCAGCCGTTGACATCATCGATGTAGCCATCGCCATCATCATCGATGCCGTTTCCGGCGATCTCGCCGGGATTGACCCAGAGATTGCCCTGGAGATCGGCATGCGACAGGTTGGCGCCGGTGTCGATGTCGGCGATGACGAAGTTGGGATCTCCGGTGAAGACCGTCCAGGCTTCGGGGGCGTTGATGTCGGCGTTGTTGGTGCCGGGATCGCCGTTGACGACCTGGCCGGTGTTGTTGAGTCCCCAGAGCAGGGTGTAGTACGTGTCGTTGGTCGTGTGGTGGACGACGTAGTCGGGCTCGGCGTAGAGGATCATGCCCGAGGCGCTGAGCAGTTTGACCGCCGCTTCGGCGGGGATGCTGACGTTCATGAGTTCGAGATTTGGAACGAGGGTGTACGAAGCGCCCACGGATCCGCCGACCATGGCGCGCGCTGTGGCGCGGTCGGTCTGCGTGGCGCTGGGTTTGAACTGGACCAGAACCGCGCCGGGATCGAATTTCATCGCCGGATTCTGCTCCAGCAGCGCCCTGGCCGCGGGCGATGCAGCCGAGGCACTCTCTGCAACTGACAACCCAAAAACGACCGATACCGCGGCCAAGGACATCGCCTTGCCGGAACGCGAGGTGTGCATTTCGATTCTCCTGTTTCAAAGTCGCGACGGTGAACCAACCTGGCGCAGCACAAGCTGCATCACTGCCGACCCGCTTGAGCACAAGGACCTTGAAAGACCTTCTTACCGCAAAAACAGATCACGGGCCAGAGATTTCCGGTTTCCGGGCTCCCGATTCTCACGTTGATGCCGCCGCCGCGCTCCGCTTCGGCGGGTGAATGCAAGGGATGATTTCATCGCGAACATCGGCGGGATCGACCGACGCGGCGATGTTGTTGTTCGCCAGCGAGTCGGCATCCCGTGCATGAATTTGGCGATACATCGTGCGACCCTCGCTCTTCACGATGCCGTGGCAGTGGTACCCGAGCGAATCCAGGCGCTCCACTACCGCGATTGTCTTGTCGCGGTCGTGCAGGGCAATGATCAGTCGAGGCCGGTGGCGGCGAAGGGTTTCCGCCGCCCCCGCAATCACTTTGACTTCGGCGCCTTCGGTGTCGATCTTCATCACGGCCGGTGGCGGCAGGCGCTCTCGATTGATGAATCGATCCAGGGTTGCGATGGTCACCATTTCGGTCAGGGGCGGCAGTCCGAATTCGCGCCGGCCGACCGATGCCTCGCCCCCGGAGACGCTGCTGAGCACCGCGGTGCCGCTGGTCATGTCATCGATCTGAAGGTCCTCTTCACCCTCGGTATCACTGAGGGCAATCGGATACGCCTTCACGCGATCGCGAATGTTCCCCAGCGCAATGTTTTCCTCGAGCAACTGGAAATTGTCGCGCATCGGCTCGAAGGCGATGATCTGACCGGCTCCGAACCAGGAATGCAAGATGCGCGTGTAAAGGCCGATGTTGGCGCCGATGTCGTAGACAACATCGCCGGGCCGGATCAGCCGCTGGAAGACGCCGAGCGTGAAGGCATCGGAGTGCGCAAAGCTCGACCATAGGAACCAGCGATGCCGGCGGAGCCGGATTCGCAGCGGGCCCAGGTCCGCCACTCGAACGGTGCAGCGGACGTCGGGAATCAATCGAACCGCCGCGTGGGCGCTGCGGTGCAGCAGGGGGCGCGAGCGGGCGAAGTCGGCCAGGCGTGTGAGAAGTCGGGACAAGAGAGATTTGCGATTTACGATTGACGATTTACGATTGAGAGCAACGCCCAGCGCTATGATCATGCGTGACCGCAAATCGTAAATCGTAAGTCGTCAATCGTAAATCGCATGCCCACCTACGTATACCAGGTCGTCAACGACGACGGATCGGACGGCGAGACGTTCGAGGTCGTCCAGAGAATGTCCGAGCCGGCGCTGACCAAGCATCCCAAGACCGGCAAGCCGGTGCGGCGCGTGCCCCAGGCGCCGATCATTCCCGGCGAGTGGTCGGATCACTCCACCAAGCAGAAGCTCAGCGACAAGAATCTCGATCGGCTTGGATTCACGAAATATCAGCGGTCCGGCGATGGGGTGTACGAGAAGAAGGCGGGCAAGGGTCCCAACGCGATTTCCGCGGATTGAGCGCCATGACCGATGTCGCCAATGCCGTAGCGCGAGCGCAGTACATCGCAGACTATTCGCGCGAGGTGTTTGGATCGCAAGACGGGCATCTGCGATCGATGATGGAGCGCGCCGTGGCGGCCGGCTTGCCGGATATCGCCGTCGAGCCCGAAGTCGGTCGACTGTTGATGATCTTGACCGGACTGACGCGCGGGACGCTGGCGATCGAAATCGGCACCCTGGCAGGATACTCGGGCATCTGGATTGCCCGAGGGCTCTCCAAGGGCGGCAGGCTGATCACGATCGAATCCGAAGGGAAGCACGCCGACTTCGCGCAAGCGCAGTTCGAGAAGGCGGCGGTAGCCGATCGCGTCGAGATCCGCCGCGGACTTGCGCTGGATGTCCTGCCACGGCTGGCGCGTGAATTCGCACCCGGAACAGTTGATCTTGTTTTCCTCGACGCGGTGAAGACAGAGTACCCCGAGTATTGGCGGCACGTGCGCCCGCTCATCGCGGTGGGGGGTCTGATTGCGGCAGACAATGTCTTTGGGGCCGGCGACTGGTGGATCGGCAGCGACGGGCATCCTTCACGCGAGGCGGCCGATCGATTCAATCGGACGCTTGCACGCGATACGGACTTTCAGGTCACGGCCGTTCCGACCTCGCAGGGCCTTCTCATCGGCCGGCGGATGCGCTGATCGATCGAATCGGAAACGCGACGTACGCATGGGTGCTCGAAGGGGGGCGATCCGAGGGCGCGCGCTCCCAGGGGGCAGCCGATTACGTCGCATTGCTCATTTGGCGGATCCCGAAAGCCGTGATGATGTAGATGTGCCGCCCAGAAGCGCGGAAGTGGAGGAACGCGTGCTGCTCGATCGATCAGCCAAGGTCGCCCCGGTTGCCCATGATGGCGGGGACGTGCAGCAACTGCTGTCGCCCGCGGCGCTGGAATTCCTGGAATCGTTGCAGCATGAGTTCGGCCCCCGCCGCCGCGCGATGCTGAATCGGCGGATTGTTCGGCAACGAGCGATCGATTTCGGCATGTCGCCGGGTTTCTCGAACGCGACACAGTCGCTGCGACAGATGGGATGGCAAGTGGCCCCGCCGCCGCCGGACCTGGAAGACCGCCGCGTCGAGATCACAGGCCCCACGGACCGCAAGATGATCATCAACGCGCTGAATTCCGGGGCCAGCGCGTTCATGGCCGACTTCGAGGACGCCAATTCGCCTACGTGGGCCAACATGATCCAGGGACAGCTGAATCTCCAGGCCGCGATTGATCGCAGTCTGACATTCACGAGCGCGGAGGGCAGGGAATATCGCCTCAATGACAGGGTCGCCACGCTCATGGTGCGGCCGCGGGGCTGGCACCTCGATGAGCGGCACCTGCTGGTCGCGGGCGCGCCAATGTCGGCGTCATTTTTTGATTTCGGCCTGTACGTGTTCCACAACGCCGCGCATCTGCTGGAATCGGGCAGCGGGCCATACTTCTATCTGCCCAAGCTCGAGAATCATCTCGAGGCGAGGTTGTGGAACGATGTGCTGGAGTTCACCGAGGGCGAGCTGCGCCTGCCGCACGGCTCGATCAGGGTCACGGTGCTGATCGAAACGATCCTCGCGGCCCTGGAAATGGATGAGATCCTGCACGAGCTGCGCGATCACATCGTGGGGCTCAACGCCGGGCGCTGGGATTACATTTTCAGCATCATCAAGAAGTTCCGGAGCCTGCACGATCCGGAGTACCTGCTGCCGGACCGCGCCCAGATCACCATGACGGCGCCATTCATGCGCGCGTACACGGATCTACTTGTGAAAACCTGCCATCGCCGCGGCGCGCACGCCATCGGCGGCATGGCGGCGTTCATTCCCAGCCGCAAGGATCCCAGCGTCAATGAAGTCGCGCTGGAGCGGGTTCGTGACGATAAACGCCGCGAGTCGAAGGATGGGTTCGATGGGACATGGGTCGCGCATCCCGACCTGGTGCCGATTGCACGGGAGATCTTCGACGCCGCGCTGGGCGATCAGCCCAACCAGTTGCATCGCATGCGATCCGAGGTTCATGTGAAGTCCGATGAGTTGCTGGATTATCAGATTCCCGGCGGACGGATCACCGAGCAGGGCGTGCGCACCAACATCAACATCGGGATCCAGTACCTGGAAGCATGGCTGCGCGGCAACGGCGCGGTGGCGATCAACAACCTCATGGAAGACACCGCCACCGCGGAGATCTGCAGGGCTCAGCTGTGGCAATGGCTGCATCACCCGGAGGCCAGGCTCGATGATGGGCGGCCGATCACGATCGGCTTGTATCGATCGCTGATGGCTGAGGAAATCGATCGCATCCAGCAATCGCGGGGCGAGGATGCGTTTCATTCCGGGGGACGGTTCGACGCCGCCATCGAGATATTCGACCACCTCGTTGTCGATGATGATTTCGCCGAGTTTCTCACGTTGCCCGCTTCCGAGCGCCTCGCAGAAGCAGCAGGGGTCCTGCGATGATTCAACATGCCTACCGCGAGCAGGAGGCGGCGGATCTCGCCGCGCAGTGGTCGGACAATCCGCGCTGGAGCGGCATCACGCGTCCGTACCAGCCCGAGGATGTCTTGCGATTGCGCGGCTCGATTCAGGTCGAACACACGCTGGCGCGCCTTGGCGCTGAGCGCTTGTGGAATCTCCTGCATGGCGAGAAGTACGTTCGCGCGCTGGGAGCGCTGACCGGCAACCAGGCCGTGCAGCAGGTGCAGGCCGGACTCAAGGCCATTTACCTGAGCGGCTGGCAGGTGGCGGGCGACGCCAACAGCGCTGGGCAAATGTACCCGGATCAGAGCTTGTATCCGGTGGACAGCGTGCCGGGAGTGCTTCGGAGGATCAACAATGCCCTTCTTCGCGCCGACCAGATTCAATGCATGCAGGAGCGGGACGATGTGCATTACATGGCGCCGATCGTCGCCGATGCCGAGGCGGGCTTTGGCGGCACGCTCAATGTTTTTGAGTTGATCAAGGCGATGATCGAAGCCGGGGCCGCGGGCGTCCACCTGGAAGATCAACTCGCATCACACAAGAAGTGCGGTCACATGGGCGGCAAGGTGCTGGTTCCCATTCACGAGTTCATCCAGAAACTGATCGCGGCCCGGCTGGCCGCCGATGTGCCGGGCGTGCCGACGATTCTCATCGGCCGCACCGATGCGAACGCGGCGAACCTGATCATGGGCGACCTCGACCGCGTCGATCGCGATTTCCTCGCAGGCGAGCGCACGGCCGATGGCTATCACGTCGTGCGCGGCGGCCTGGAGTTCGCAATTGCGCGCGCACTGGCGTTCGCGCCGTACTGCGATCTAATCTGGTGCGAGACGCAATTGCCCGACCTGGACGAGGCCCGAGTATTCGCGGAGGCGATTCACGCCAGGCATCCGGGAAAACTGCTCGCGTATAACTGTTCGCCATCGTTCAACTGGCAACGGCACCTGAGCCATTCGCAGATCGCGGAGTTTCAGGATCGGCTCGGCGAGATGGGCTACAAGTTCCAGTTCGTCACGCTGGCGGGCTTCCACACGCTGAACGCCAGCATGTTCGAGCTGGCGCACGAGTATTGCCGCGAAGGCATGGCGGCGTACGCTCGGCTCCAGGAGCGCGAGTTCGAGCTGGAGCGTGAAGCGGGCTATCGCGCCGTGCAGCACCAACGGTTTGTCGGCACGGGCTACTTCGATGAAGTCCAGAGGATTGTCGGCGGCGGAGAGGTTTCCACCGCAGCACTGGATGGATCGACGGAGCAGCAGCAATTCGACGCACATTCACCGCTGCGCGCGCTCAGAAACAGCAAAGCCCAGGGATTGAAGTCCCTGGGCTTTGAGCACAACGGTGATGGTCGAAGATCCGACCAGAAGAACTCGGTTCAGCCGCCCACGGTGTAGCGCACGAAGCGCTTGATCGTGACGCCCTTGGGCAGCAGCTCCTTGACGGTCTGCTTGCCGCTCGGGTCCTTCACGTAGGGCTGATCGAGCAGCGTGTTCTCCTTCAGGTACTTGGCGACGCGGCCGTCTGCCATCTTCTGCGCGATCTGCTCGGGCTTGCCGGATTCCTTGGCCTCGGCAATGGCGTCAGCGCGAATCTGGTCCTGGGTCGCCTTGGGAACATCAGCGGCGCCGATGCCAATCGGAGTCGGGTGGTAGCCGACCACGTGCGTGGCGATGCCGTTGAGCACAGTCTGATCGACCGTGCCGCCTTCGACCTGCACAAGCGCGCCGCGCTTGCCATCGTGGTGGAGGTAGCTGCCGAACTGGCCGCCCTTCAGGTGCTCGCCGCGCTTGAAGCTCATGTTCTCGCCGGTCGTGATGCGGACATCATCGACGCGCTTCTTGATGGCGTCAGTGGCGGTAACGGCTCCCGGGCCTGCCTTGAGGGCAAGTTGAGTGACGTCTCCGACCATTTTCTGGAAGTCGGCGTTGCGAGCCGTGAAGTCGGTTTCGCACTGAACTTCGATGATGGCGGCGTCGGAGCCGCTGATGGCGATGTTCACGCGGCCTTCAGCGGTGGTGCGCTCGGTGCGCGTATCCATCTTGCCCTTCAACTTGGCCCGCAGGATCTCCTCCGCCTTGGCCATGTCGCCATTGGCCTCAGCCAGCGCGGCCTTGCAGTCCATCATGCCCAGGCCGGTCTTCTCGCGAAGGGCCATGACATCCTTGGGAGTAAACGACATATTCGCAGTGGCCATGAGAGCAATCCTTCCTTCAACGGTACTAACACCTTCAGACCGCGTTGTATTCAAGGCTCAACAAGTGGCGAAGCGTTCGAAGCACCCATGCGCTCCGTGATTCAAGCCATCACTTCAATCGTCAGCGCGGCGAGTCCGGGTGATCAATAATCGGCGCCGGGGTCGGCGACGCTGGAGGTCGAGACCGTCTCAGCGGCGTCTTCACCGGTCACGATGTCCGGCGGGGCCGCATCGTCAGCGCGGAACTGGCTTCGCGAAGAGCGGCGTCGCGGCGGCGGACCAGCCGGCGCCTCATCGGCGCCCTCGGCGGCCGCGGACCGACCGGCCTTGCCCTGCTTGATCGCCTCGGCGATCTCGCGCACGACCACTTCAATCGAGCGCATTGAATCATCATTGCCGGGAATGGGAATGTCGCACAGGTCCGGATCGCCATCGGTGTCGATCAGGCAGATCGTGGGAATGCCCAGACTGCGCGCTTCGCGGAGCGAGTTCACTTCGCGGGTCACATCGACGACGAACACCGCGCCGGGAAGCTTGCCCATCGTGCGGATGCCCTGCAGGTTGCGCGTGATCTTGGCCTTCTCGCGCGTCAGCTGGCTGGTCATCTTCTTGGAATACGTTTCGATTTCGCCGGATTCGACCAGCCGCTCGAGCTCTTCGAGCCTCTTGAGCCGGTCGCGAATGGTACGGAAGTTGGTGAGCGTGCCGCCCAGCCAGCGCTCGGTGACGTACGGCATGCCGACTTCCTGCGCACACTTTTCGATGGAGGCACGGGCCTGACGCTTGGTTCCAACCAGGCAGACGTCTTTGCCGTGAGCGACGGTGTCTTGAATGAATTTCTTGGCTAACAGCAGGCCCTTGATGGTCTCGCGGATGTCAATGATGTGAATTTTATTGCGGGTGCCGAAGATGTACGGAGACATCTTCGGGTTCCAGCTGCTGCGACGCTGGCCGAAGTGGATGCCAGCCTCGATGAGATCTTTGACAAGCGATGCCATGCAATTGCCTTTCGTCAGCGACACCGTCGGGACGGCCAGTGGGGGACGGGTGAAAGTACACCCGGCGTCCGGCCCGCATGAGGGCGCTTCGTGCTTGGGCATCGCCTGTCGGCAACACCCGTGATCTTCCACAGAATAGGTAGTTCAAACTGCGCCGGCCACTGCCCTCGGGCAGTCTGATTCGCCCCCAACTGTTGAGGACGAAGCGACTAGTTTACCGACTGCCCTGACAGAAGCAAATCCAGGGTGAAAGTCCGGTGGAAGGCTGTTCAGTCTGTTCAGGCTGTGACGGCCGCGGCGATCCGCGACTGCTTGACGCGGCCGCCGACAATGGTGGCGACGGCACGTGCGTGAACCGGCCAGCCGTGAAATGGACAGTTGCGTCCCGCTGATGCAAATGCTCCAACATCAATGGTCCACGAGAGTTGTGGATCGATCACCGTGACATCCGCGGGCAGATCGACCGCGAGGCGGCCGATTCCGGCCCGATCCAGACCGACCAGCTTCGCAGGGTTGATCGTCATCATCGCCAGCATGGCGGGCCAGTCGATAACTCCATCGTCGATCAGGGCCCTTGCATAGAGGGGCAGGGCGCACTCCAGTCCGACGATTCCGAACGAGGCGCTTGCGAAGTCGGTTTGCTTGGTGTGGGGCAGGTGGGGCGCGTGGTCGGTGGCGAGAATCGTGATCGTGCCGTCGGCGACGCCCAGTTTGAGCCGGTCGATGTCAGCCTGGGCACGCAGAGGCGGGTTCATCTTCGCGTTGGTGTCGTAGCTCTCGCAGGCTTGGTCGGTCAGCAGCAGGTGATGCGGGGTGATTTCCCCGGTCACTGGCTGCTTTTCAGCGCGCGCGCATCGCAGGATGTCTACAGAGCCGCCGCTGGACACGTGCTGGGCGTGGTAGCGGCAACCGATGTCGCGATTGAGGCGGATATCGCGCTCGATGATGACTTCCTCCGCGATGGCTGGCCAGCCGATCAAGCCGAGCTTGGTGGCCAGCGGACCGGCGTTCATAACCCCGCCGCGCGTCAGCGATGGCTCCTGGCAGTGCTGCATGAAGCAGCGATCGACGGATTTCACGGTCAGCAGGGCCTTGCGCATGAGGCCGGCGTCGGCGAGGACCTCGCCATCGTCGGTAAACGCGACTGCACCCGCCTGGGCCATCGAGCCGATGTCCGCCAGCTCCTCGCCCTTGCGTCCCTTGCTGGCGCATCCGACGACAAAGACGCGTGCCCGATCAGCCGCCGCGGCTTGATGATGGATGAACTCCACCAGAGCCGCCGAATCCAGTGGCGGGTTGGTGTTCGGCATGCAGCAGACAGTCGTGAAGCCGCCATTGACGGCGCTGGCAGCGCCGGATGCGATGGTCTCGCGATGGACTGGACTTGGCTCGCGGAAGTGGACGTGAATGTCAACCAGTCCGGGGGAGACGATGCAGCCCTCGGCTTCGATTGTGCGCGCATCGCGGCCCGCGCACTTCAGCTCGGCCGGGTCCGTGGACATCTCACGCACAAATCCATCATCGATCAAGACATCCGCGGTTTCATCGAACCCGCTGGCCGGATCGATCACGCGGCCGCCCTTGATCAGAATCGTCTGGGCCATTCACGGTCAGTGTAGCGGAGCGGCGGAACGTTGTGTGGAGTCTAGCGCTGATTGAGCGCTTCGCCGGCGATGAGAACGGTGTCGGCGTAGAACGTCAGCCGCGTAGCGGGCTGGGTAATCGCGTTGATCTCGCCGAGGTTCTTGTTGGCATCCTCAGCGCATTGCCGGAGTTCCTGCACACTGACGAGGCTCCGCTCGGCGCTTCCGTGAATGACGGCGGTCCGCCCGGCAACGCCGTGGGGCAGCGCGAACGCGCCATCCTTGAATCGGACGAAGATCTCGCTGCCGTCGTCATCGCGAAGCGTCATCCAGCAGCCCTTGGCCTGACAGACGCTGGTCACCACGCCATGGATCACGACCTGGTCCTCGCCGCCCGAAAGTGACGCGATATCGACCGAATTGCCCGGTCCCATGGGCTGCCGGCCGAAGGAGGTCCAGTCCCACCGGACATCGGACTCAGCGCCCCCGAATGCGTCCATGGATTGGCATCCCGCCAGCGGCAGGGCGGCGGCGCAGCAGACGACAGCGAGAACTCGATAACGCATGGGATGTCTCTCCGGGTTCCACGAAAACTCGTCCGGAGGTTCATCGGCAGCGTTGGAACGACCGTGAAGCGGCAGTTTGGTCAATAACCGCGCAGGGTGTGCTGGAATGTGAAGCTGAGAGTCCTGCGCGGGCAAAAACGAACATCGCCCATCGAGAGATGGGCGATGCGGTCCATTTGGATTGATGAATCAGTGGATCAGTTGCTGCTGGACTTGTGGCCCGCGCAGCAGCCGCCGGCCTTCTGGGTGTCGCTGACGGCGCCGGGGCTCACGGTATCAGTCGACTTGCCGGTCACCGGGCAGGTCTTCGACTGGCCGGAGCAGCAGCCGGACTTGCTGTCGCCAACAGCGCCCATATTGGTGTTGCTCTTCGCCTTGTCCTGGCAGCACGAACCGCTGCCGGAGCAGGAGCTCTTGTCGCCGACGGCGCCGGGGCTGACGGACTTGTTGTCCTGGCAACCAGCGAGGCCAACCACGGTACAGAGGGCAACCAGACTGAGAATGGACTTCATTGTTGAGATCTCCTTCGTTTCTCCGGGGTAACCGGAATTTCGGGGGGCAGGAATCTGAAATCCGGCAGAGCCGGAACTACAAAAGGAATCATGTTATCGGCGCCTCGCGCCGACGCGCACTGGATTGTACCGGGTGAACGGGCCCCGAGCCGCGAATATTTCACGACTCTTCCCAATCGCTGGCGCGTCGCCCCGTCGAAACGATGTGTCTGAACTGCCGAAGCGTTCACCTACAATCGGGATGTGAAGCAACCTCCGCAGAGCGGCGAGACCTCGGCTGAACATCGCCTGGATTATCTGGCGAACAAAGCCCGAAATCTACCGAGCGGACCTGGCGTGTACCTGATGAAGGACGCCCAGGGCACGATCGTGTACGTGGGAAAGGCCGGGTCGTTGCGCAGCCGCGTGGGGTCGTACTTCGTGCCCTCGACTGATCTTGGCCCACAGAAGCAGGTCTTGCTCGAGTTCGTGTGCGACTTCGATGTGATCGAGTGCGAAGGCGAGTGGGAGGCTCTCCTGATGGAGAGCCGGCTGATCAAGGACACCAAGCCGCGTTTCAACCGGCGGTTGGTGGATGACAAGACCTATCCATATCTCGCCATCACACTGAAGGATGAGTTTCCCGGGGTCTATGTCACGCGCTCGCCGACGGATGAAGTCTTCAAGGGTGCGAGGATCTTCGGGCCATTCACATCGGTCAGCGCCTTGCGCGAGGCGATCCAGCTTCTGCAGCGCGTGTTCAAGTACCGCACCTGCACGCTGGATATCCATGCAGATGATCCGAAGAACCAGTTTTTCCGGCCCTGTCTGCTGCACGCGATCGGCCAATGCACCGCGCCGTGCGCGAACCGCATCTCGCGCGAGGATTACGCGGCGGACATTGATCGCTTCTTGCGATTCCTAGGCTCAAAGCGCAGCGTGATGCTCCGCGAAATGCGCACGGAAATGGAAGAAGCGGCGGCGAAGCTCGAGTTCGAGAAAGCGGCCACGCTGCGCGACCAGGTTCAGGCGATCGAGAAACTGGACGAGCGCGAGAAGCGCAAACTCTCCGGCGAATCGGAGTGGCAGCCGGAAGTGACGATCTTCGCGACTGACCCGGCGGCGGCCCTGCGCTCGCTGCAACGGACCCTTGGAGTCGATCAGACCATTCGTTGCACGGAGGCGATTGATATCGCGCACCTGGAGGGCGGCGAAACTGTCGGCTCCAAAGTGTGCTTCATTGATGGGCGGCCGTTCAAGGACGGCTATCGACGCTACAAAGTGCGAACGGCCGGTCCGGGCGACGACTACATGGCGATCCGCGAAGTCGTCAGCCGCCGCTATCGCGAAGCCGGCGAAGGCAACGAGCTGTATCCGGATGTGATTGTGATTGACGGCGGGTTAGGTCAGTTGCATGCAGCTCTGGAAGCATTCGAGCAGCTAGAAGTCAAGCCGCCGATGGTGATCAGCCTGGCGAAGAAGGAAGAATTGATCTACGTGCAGCAGCGGGCTGAGCCGATTCGACTGGGTCGCGAAAACCCGGGGCTCAAGCTGGTGCAGGCGATGCGCGATGAAGCCCACCGCTTCGCGCAGCACTATCACCACATTCTGCGTCGCAAGAGCATGTTGGAAGAGGACTGACAAGCGACGGTGCCACGACTCGAGCCGCCGTGACTGAGTCGTGCCAAAATGTTCAATTGCGCAGGAGTGGGTGCGTGTTCCCAATTCACACGACTCGCCCTGAAGGGACCAGTCGTGGCACCGTTTTGTGACAGCTCACTTCGCGGCCTGCCGGCGGGCATCGGGCAGCTTCACTTTGAACACGTAGTACGGATCGGTCCGCGTCTCTTTGCTCCCGTTGAACTTCGCCATAGTCTGGATCTGCGAGGTCGTGAAGTACAACTCGTCGCCATTGGGGCTGAACGCCATGCTGTCGGGCCAGCTGATGCGGTCGTTCTGCACCACTGTTTCAATCTTCTTGGAAGCTGGATCGAAGCGCGTGATCGCGTTCTGCTCCAGCGCCGTGTGGTAGACGCGGCCCGCAGCATCGATCAACATTCCATCGCAAACAGCGGTGTCCGCGACGTTCTCGACGCCTTGCTCCAGCGCCTCGGCCGATTCTGATTGATCGCGCAGGAGTTCGGTTCGGATGCGGTAGAGCCCCTTTCCGGTCAGCGGGTGGTAGTAGAGATACTCTCCATCCTTCGAGAGAGCGATCCCATCGGCGTTGATTTGCGGCGTCTGGCCGCTTGCATCGCGCACATCGATGCCCTGCACCTTCAGCGTGACGCCGTTCTCCGCTTTCGTCGATTGGTGTTGATCAAGCAGCCTCTTGGCCTGGCTGGTCTGGAGATTCAGCGCGATAATCGCGCCGAGGCCGGATTCAGTCATGTACGCGTACTTGCGCTTGGGATCGATGCGGACATCGTTGAGATAGCTCTTCTGGGGCGCCACCGAGTCATCGAGGGTGTATACGCGCGCGACTTCGTTGGTGGCGAGATTCACCTTGACCAGCTTCGGCGCCCCAGGAATGACCCCTTCCATGCGCGGCGAGGCCGCGTCCAGAATCCACAGCGAATCATCATCATCCACCCACACGCTCTGCACGCACACGAACGCATGCGCAGGCGACGTCGTCTGGTCGCCCTCCTTCCACGCGTTCCATTGCTCGTTGGGATACGGCTTCATCGAGCCGTCCGGCATGAGCTCCACGACGGAGTACTTGTGATGCTCCGACCACAGCGGAAAGTTCACGAAGACGCGGCCGGTTCTCGAAACTGCGATCCCCGTCGGCTGGTATTGGTCGAAATGCGCGACCTCCTGGAGCGGAATCGACCCTGGAGTCTGGGGGTTTTGAAGATGCGATGCCAGCGAGACAAAGCTCAAAACGAAGTCGAGAACGAAGATGGTTTGTCGGACCATGCCAGGCACTCCGGAAACGCTGTGTCGTCGAACAACGAACAGGCGCATCCTAGGGCCGGGGATGTGCCGCACAGCCCAGCTGCGGGGGGATTAGGGCGGTGTTTCTACGGCTGAAGCCTGAGCGAACGCGGCCGCCGCGTCGATTCGTCGCTCAGTCAGCCTTCGCATCTGCTGCGATCAAGCGAGCTCGACGAATCGTCCAGCCGTGCCAGGTTCTCAGGTCATCGCGGAGATCTGCGCGCAATTGATCGGCCAGGCCGCCCGAGTACGAGCGCACCGCTTCAGCATCCGCATGCTTCGAAAGCCAATCGAGCGTGGGAATTGCCTCAGGCCCGAGCGATGCGATGTAGTTCACATCAGCGCGGGGGCCGCTCCCGCCGACATCGGCGGACTTTTGGATTCCGTACGACGCGATAAACGAGTCGAAGTTGATGAAGCAGCAGATGAAAAGGACGACAAACAGAGTCATTGTGTTCACGCGCAAGAGCCATGAGTTGGTTCGATGCGCGACGATGCGCCAGATGATCCAGATCAATCCAAGCGCGACCAGCAGCATCCAGATGGCGGCGGCGACGCGCAGGCGCGTCAGGCCGAAGGCGTCGACGTACATCCACAACCGCCAGATCGCCGAGATCGTGAGAATGATGTTCTGGGCGATCCAGATGTAGACCAGGCGACGAGCCCACATCATGCGGCGGACCGCATCCTGCGAGAGACCCGTGGGAAATGCCGTCAGCACGAATGCCGCCGCGAGCAGGGCGGTGGCCACAAGCGGATACGCGCCGCGATGGGCGTATTCGCTATAGGTCATTCCATCGGGCAGGTTGGCGCCGTGGGAAAGAACCGTTGCGAGGTCAAGCGCCAGCTGAATGGCGAACACGAGGTTGAAGAGAATCAGGCATCGAACCACGGCGGACGCGGCGGGCGGCCGATCGACAATCGCATTGGGCGAGAAAATCACGCGCTCCAGCCGGTCGCCGCGCACGCGGGTGCGTCCGCGGAGCAGCGTCCACGCCGCCAACCCGACGATCAGCCACAGCAGGATGCGCGCGAAGGAAACGTACTCCCTGAAGTCGATGAAGAACTTCTGAATCGATTCGCCCGCGCGGCTGACCCATTTGGAGATGACCGGATTGGCCAGGGCGAACAGCCAGATGAAAACGATGCTGAAGAGAATGGGCACGGTCCAGTTCACAATCACGCGCAGCCAGCGGGATGCGCGGCCTTGATGCTTCTGTCGCCAGCGCTGCCCGAGCGTCGCATCGAGTGCGATTTGGAACGGGGCCCGTGCGACCAATTCGGCCCATCGCGCGATCCACGCCGGCACGCTGGGCGTCCAGCCGCGTGTGTTGATGATCGCCAGCGAAAGCAGCGCGATAATCGCCATGATGAATCGCAGCGGGCCGGGATGTTCGACCAGTGTCAGGCAGATGCCGACGAAACCGATGGCGATGACTCTCCCCGGCCAGCTCCTCAGGCATCGCGTGCCGCGCAGGGCCAACGCCGCCGCCACCATTGATCCAAACAGCGCTGCGGTCCATCCAAGCGGCTGGTGATAGAACAGCCAGTCCGCGGCTGCAATCAGCGCGATGCACAACAATCCCAACGTTGCAGCGCTCTTCCGCAGCTTGGACCATGACGTGCCGGTGAACGTGGTGGATTGGGCGACAGCCGCATCAAGCGCTGATGCCTGCCATGCCGGAGTATTGGATGTGCTCATGTCAACTGCCTCGACGGGTGTCGATGATCTGAAATGCCTTTTGCATTACGGATCATTGGCGCACATCGGTCGAAGAATTCCCACCAGAAAATCACCCAATGATGGCGCAAGAATGACCGGCCGAGGCAGCCTAGGGCCCGCTTACTTGCCTAGCTTTTCGGCCAGGAAGGCCGCGACGTTGCTGATCCCCATCCGTTCCTGATTCGCCGTGTCCCGATAACGGACGGTGACGGTGTCATCGGTCATGGTCTGTCCATCGATCGTGAAGCAGAAGGGGGTTCCGGCCTCATCCATGCGAGCGTAGCGCTTGCCGATGGACTGTTTGACATCGAAATCGACGACCCAGCCCGCCCCCCGGAGTTCGCGATAGAGCTTCTCGCCTTTCTCAGGCATTCCATCCTTGTTCACCAATGGAAACACCGCCGCCTTGATCGGCGCCATGCGCGGGTGGAACTTCATGACGTACGCGCTGCCTTGTCGCTCAGGTGTTGGCGTGAACGCCTCGCAAATCAATGCCAGCGTGCCGCGATCCGCGCCTGCTGATGGCTCGATCACGTGCGGGAAGTAGCGCGAGCGCTCCTGAATCTCTTCCTTCGATTTGCCCTCGCCTTGCAATTTGACCTGCAAGTCTTGATCGAAATATTTGAGCTTGTCGCCCTTGCCGCACATGGTGGCGTGGGCTTTGAGGTCGTAATCGGCGCGGTGGGCGACGCCTTCAAGTTCGCCGAAGCCGGGGGCGGTGAACGGAAACTGGTATTCGATGTCGGACGTGCCTTCGCCTTCCTTGGCGTAGTGGGCGAGTTCATCTTTTTCGTGGGCGCGAAGCCGCAGGCGTTCGCCGGCAAGGCCGATCGACTGCCACCACTGGTAGCGCTGATCGCGCCAGAAGGAGTACCACTCGCGGGCCTCGGAGGGATGGATGAAGAACTCGATCTCCATCTGCTCGAACTCGCGGGAGCGGAAGGTGAAGTTGCGGGGTGTGACTTCGTTGCGGAAGGCTTTGCCCATTTGCGCGATGCCAAAGGGAACCTTGACGCGCGAGGTGTCAACGACGTTCCAGAAGTTGACGAAGATGCCCTGGGCGGTTTCGGGGCGGAGGTAGGCTTTGGATTCCTCGTCGCGAACGGCGCCGACGTAGGTTTCGAACATCAGGTTGAATTGGCGCGGTTCCGTAAGCTTGCACTTATCGTGTTCGCCAGGGTGTTTGCTTGGCTTCAGCGGACATTGCAATTCGCAGATGTGATCCGCGCGAAAACGACCCTTGCAGCCCTCGGTTTTGCAGTCGATCATCGGATCAGCGAACCCCGCGACGTGGCCGCTCGCTTCCCACACCTTCGGATGCATGATGATCGTGGAATCGAGCCCGACCATCTCCACACTCGTGCCATCCGGTCCGCGGAGTTCGCGCTGGACGATGTCCTGCCACCACGCGTTTTTCAGGTTGCGCTTGAGTTCCGTGCCAAGCGGACCGTAATCCCAGAAGCCGTTGATGCCGCCGTAGATTTCGCTGGACTGAAAGATGAACCCGCGGCGGCGACACAGGGCGACGATGTCGTCCATCGATTTCCCCGTGGGGGCGGGCTTGGTTGGCGCTGGCTCTGTCACGGTCGTTTCGCTCATTGGGCGTGATGATAGCGATGAAGCCTCGCGCTGACGATTGTCGGTGCCACGACTCGACCGCCTGCCCGTGGCGGCGAGTCGTGTGAATCCGCAGCAATCATCAAATTGTGAATATTCCGCGCGTCCGCACGACTCGCCCTACGGAACGAGTCGTGGCACCGTCTGCCGATGCATTGGTCGATTCAGGCTGCGGATTCGCTCTGGCGATTCATCACGACCCGCGGGGTCGCCGCAACTGCTCGATTGTTCGCAAGCTGCGCTGCTAACTCGATTGCGGCTTTGATCGAACCTTCGCTGGCGATGTTCTTGCCTGCGATATCGAACGCCGTGCCATGATCCGGACTGGTGCGGATGATCGGCAAGCCCAGCGTCCAGTTCACCGCCTTGTCCCAGCCCAAGAGTTTGACCGGGATCAATCCCTGGTCGTGGTACATCGCCACGACCAGGTCGTAGTCGCCCGCCGCGGCGCGGATGAACACCGTGTCCGCCGGATATGGGCCGCGCACATCGATGCCGGAATCGCGAGCGACCTGGATCGCAGGCTCGATCAGGCGAGCCTCTTCATCGCCAAACTGTCCGTTCTCGCCCGCATGCGGATTCAGGCCCGTGACCGCGATACGCGGCTGCTCGATGCCGAGCTGCTTGCATGCTTCGTTGCCAAGGTCGATCGGGTCAAACACCCGCCCGATGGTGAGCAGGTTGCGGATGTCCATCAGGGGCACGTGCGTGGTCGCCAGCGCCACGCGCAAACGCGGCGAGACGAACATCATGCTGTGCCGCTTTGCTTTCGTGCGATACGCCAGCAGTTCAGTGTGGCCCGGCCAGTTGAACCCCGCCTGGGCCCAGCTTTCCTTGCAGATTGGACCGGTGACGATCGCATCAATCTTCCGGGGATGACCGAGCGGGAGCATCGAGTCATTCATTGCCTCTTCAACAAACGTCTTCGAGGCCAGCCCGCCCATCTTCGATGGATGGTGCGGCGCGCGAATCATGCCGTCGAACTCATCGAAGTCCAGCACGACCATGTCTTCGCTGATCTGCCGGGCCGTTCGATCCGAATCGTGCTGCACGCGGAACCAGAAGGGATCGATCTCCTGACGGTCGGCTTCGTACGTCAGCAGCTCGTTCAGGCCGTAGATGACGAATCGAGCTTTTCGTCTCAGATCGCGATCGGCGAGGGCCTTGATGACGACTTCCGGCCCGATCCCCGCGGGATCACCCATGGTGATGCCGATGGTCGGCTGATTGGGAATGTGAGGCGAAGAAGTCATTCGACTATCATATGCGTACGGGATTTGAAAGCGATGCTTCGGACGGATGTTTGCGTCGTCAAGAGTGCACAAACATCATGCCACGATATCGGCTAATTTGAATGCGCGCGTAAGGCCGCGTGGCTCAGCCGCCCAACCTAATCGGCAATCGCGAGCGCGTCCGCCTCACCCAGCGCTTGCGCCAGTCGCTTCACGTGCGCTCGAAGCTGCGCCAGCTCGTCTTCCAATTGCTGGACGCGGGCGATGAGATCGACATCGGCCGCGGCGCTTTCCGGACGCGGCGTATCGGTGCGGGTCGAAGCCGGTGCCGCATCCAGCGGATGAAGTTTGGGACAAAGCAGCTGCGCATATCGCGGGGCGCGATCTCCAGGAAGCGCCGGCACCTCGCACACCAGCGGCTCCGGCCGCGACATCAGGCTGTCGAGGATGTTCTTCACGATTTCAGTCGATTCCAACGGGTGCATCCGCGATGCGCGTCCCCGGAGTTCACCGATCGTCTGCGGGCCGCGCAGCAGCAATTCGGTCAGGATGACGAGCTGGTTCGTGTCAACCTCGAGCACCTCGCGGGCGACGTGCCGGAATTTTTCGACGCGGCTCCCGCTCAGCATCACTTCGCGGGCCAGGCCCTTGGCGCGAAGATCATCGAGCGTCTGCATCACCTGCTCTTCGTTGAGATTGGTGACCGGATCGCGGTTGTTCTTCTGATTCGCGCCATTGACGAGCGCATTAAGCGTCAGCGGATACTGCTGGGGCGTAGTCTGGGCCTTTTCAACCAATACCCCCAGGATGCGGCACTCATTGGAAGAGAGGCTGATCATCGGCATCAGTGTATCGACTCACGGGCCGCTCAAGCGTTCGCGTTCAGCTGGTCGATGCTGTTCCATGGAGCATTGAGAAACCCTCTGGAAAAATGAGCGCGCAGATTGAGACACAAATCGATTCAGGCATCCTGAGAGCGAGCGCCGACGCGACATCCCCTTCAGGTCCAATCGCATGGTCTGACTATCCGGCGTTGGTTTTTTCAGGCTCGATCGCTTCACTCGGCGAGATTCCCTGCGAGCCCACGGCGAACGTGCCGTTCAAGTTTGCGATGGTGGATCCGCGCTGTTCGGCCAAAGATGACTTCGCGCACGCGCCGGGCATGCCGCTGTGGCCGGCAGATCGAGTCGAACCCGTGGATGGCGTGTGCTTTGTGCTGGCGGACCGAGGCCACCCGGCGTTGGGCGCGCTGCTGGATCAAGGGGCTGTTGAGGGCGAGCATTTCGTCGTTGCGAATGCGGCGATGTGCCGCTCCGCGGATGCGCTTCGTCGCGCGCAGTTGATCGATTTCAGCGCGCGAATCGATGGGGATGACACGGTATTCCTGCTGGGATTCGGCGATCAGGGAAAGAAGGTCGCCGCGCACCTCTGCGAGGAGCGCGGCGTTCCGGCTTCACGCATTCACGTGATTGATCAAGGCAAGGACAGCCTGCAACGCGCACAGAGCAATGGCCATACTGTCGGACGAGACTGCCGTTCGCTTGCGATGGCGAGCGCCGTGATCTATTCGCCGCTCGCGCATCACGCGGCGCTCCATTCAATTCTTGAGCAGGCGCGACGAGTTGGTTTGCCGGTGTTCGACAACTCGACGTGCGTCTCTGGCCGCAGGCAATTCCGCCAATGCGAGGTCTTGTCGTTGGACGCCGCCACGGCGCGGGCGATCGCGGTCCATGGCGCCCTCATCAGCCGCAAACCGCACGGATTGCCGCTGAATGTGAGCATCGTTCGTGAGGATCGCCGTGTGTTCGGGGGCGTCGAACTGCGTCACCTCACCAGCGGACATTCGGCGGAATTGCACGAGGCGCGCGCGCCGATCGATCTCGGTGCGGCGAGTCCAAGTGATCGGCTTGCACTCTCGACCTTTGCCGGATTGACGCACGCTTACGTCTCGATCATCAAAACGCCGGCACTGCCGGTCTTCGCCGCCCGAGATCTGTGCGCGCAGGTGTGGGCTGCGGCAACCTCGCGAGTGCTTCCTGCGCAGCATGAATGCGACCTCGGTTCGACGCGCTTCGAGCGGCTGATTAAGCGACACATCGGGGGGGCCGAAATCGTGATGGCCTCGCAAAGCTCGACGCAGCAAGTGGTCCTGGGCATCGCGGCGAATCACTACGCGACCGATTCACCGATTGTCGAGATCGGCTCGGCCCTTGGCGGAAGCGGGGCGATCATGGCCGCCGCAACCGATGAGAATCGGCCGCTGTTTCATTCGATCGATCCGGACACCGCGACGCGCCACGTAATGCGCTGGGCGTTCGAGCAGCAGGATCAGCTCGATCGATTGAAGCAGATCATCGACATCAGCGATCGCGCGATTCATCAGCTGACTCATCTGCGCGCGCAAGCGGGCCTCGTGTTCATCGATGGGCTGCATACCGCCGATGCGATGCTCAACGATTTCATCAACTATGTGCCGCTGGTGCGTCCAGGTGGCGCCCTGTTGATCCATGATGTGGAGCCCGCCCGGTACAGCGTCATGCGCATCGTGCTGGAGAGGGTCCTCACGGATGACCGGTTTGAGCCCAAATGTCTCGTGGACGGCTTGCTGGTGCTTGAGCGGCGCGGCTCCTGAGCGCCTGGACCGTTGCAGCCGCGACGCCGCGTTTGCCGATAACAGTCAGTCAATCGTGGCGCTCTGGTGGGCCCGGTTGAACGCACGCGAACACGATGACCACTCTCACTGCGCCGCGTCACAGCCTGCATGCATCATTGATGGACGCCCTGGGCGGCGACAAGCCGGAGCAGGCGCTGGAGCAGGCTTTCATCCAACTCGCGCGCGGCGGCGATCTGCCTCTGCTCATGGCCATGGTCAAGGCGTTCATGCGCGTCGGGCTGGCCGGCATTGCGGTTCGAGTGCTGCAGTCGGCCGGCGGGGTGCTCGCGGCTGAGCCGCAACTTGCCTCTTTGGCGGATCGCTTGGCGCGCCTGCCATCCGGTGAGATTGATCCAGAGGTCCTGGCGAATCGCGCGCGGGGGAATCTCGATGCCATTGTTCCCACGCGCCCGCAGCTTGCGCCGCTGCGCGACCATTGTGCCGGATTCATGTCACCGGTCCATGTGTTTGTGAGCACATCCGGCAATCAATATGTCTTGCGCGACAGTCCCGATGGCAAATTGGATTTCGTGTTTCCGTTCGGCGATCAGATTTTCGTCACGGGCGCACTGAAGCTGCCTGAGACGACCCAGACGACATCCTTTGTGATGGTGGGCGTGCCCAACGCCGCGTTGTGGCAGCGGCTGCTGCAGCTGCGCGCGCCGAATGGGTACATCCCGCCGATTGATGTGGTTGAACCCGATGCGGACATTCTCCTGCTCTGGCTGCACTTGATCGACAGCGCGGACGTCCTGCGCGATGAGCGGGTCGCATTGTTCACAGGCCCTGATTGCCTGCAGCAGTATCGACAGTTCCTCATCGATCATCCGTGGCGCTGGCCTGCGACGCAGGTGACGACGAATTTCCGGCCTCGCTGGCGACCGCCTGTGATCGACAAGCAGTTCCAGGACTCGATCCTCGCCGCGCGCGCGGAGCGGAAGCGTCAGATCAAGGCTGGACTGGATGATCGGTGCGCTGCCCGCGATGTCGGGTTTTGGCGCCGCCGTTTCCAGGCTGCCGCGAATGGGGGAGAACGCCTGCGAATTGTCGGTTTCACAACGCGTTTCTCGACGGTGCTTCAGCATTCCATGCGTGATCTAGCCGCGGCATTCGCGCGCCGCGGCTGCTCGTTCGAAATCGTCAAACAGCCGAATCAATACTGCGCCGCGGTGGATGTCGCGGGGGCGTTGGCGTGCGCCGAGTACGACATGATCGTCGCCATCGATCATCTTCGCTTTGAATTCGCTGATTCGATTCCCGCCAGCATCCCGTTTGTGTGCTGGATTCAGGATTACATGGACCAGTTGTGGGATTCCAAGGCGGGACAATCAGTCCGCGATTTGGACTTGGTCATCGGCCACTCGCCGCAGGTGATGTCGAGCCTGTACGGCTATCCGATCGAGCGATTCATCGCGAGCAACAATCTCACTGATCCGGATACCTATAGCAATGAACCTGTGCCCGCATGCGACCGCGCCAAGTACGCGTGCGATGTTTCCTATGTCGGTCACGGCGCGGGCATGCCGGAACAGCTGATTGATGAGATTGCCGCGGGCACGCCGGCGACTTTTCGCCGGATGCTCTGCAGCTTTGCTGCTTTGGCGCGCGAGCGGCTGGCTTCGTGCGGATTTGTGACGCCGTTCGAGTTGTTGGAGTTGATGCTCCGGGCCGAGCGCGAGACCGGTCATCCGCCTCTAACCCCGGAAGTGCGATACTCGCGCGTCTATCCGCAATTGGCGCGCATCTACGATCGGCTGTTCCGCCACGAGGCGCTTGAATGGGCCGCTGAGTGGGCTGCGGCGCGCCATCGCACGTTCAAGATCTTCGGACGCGGATGGGAGAATCATCCAACGCTGAGGCCATTTGCCTGCGGCGAAGTCGAGAGCGGATTCCCACTGCGCTGCCTGTATCAGGCATCTTCGATCAGCCTGCAGATCAACGGCTATGGATCGATGCACCAGCGATTGCTCGATGGGTTGGCCGCGGGCGCGTTCATGCTCTCGCGCTACAACCCGAGCGATTTCATCCGCCAACCGTTCCTTGTCATTCAGCAGGCGATCAGAGCTCACAAGCTGCGCGATGTAACCGGGCTGGTCGCATTGAGCCGTGGGCATCGCGATTTGGCGGACGCCCTCAGCCACGTGTCTTCGCTGTGCACCGTGCCAATTGCGCCGATGAGCGATTCCAATCGACAGAGATACTGTCAGACGCTGAAGGCCGCCGGCGGCATCGAGGCAGTCACGACTGATCAAGGATTGTTTGCTGCGCTTGAGTCCATGTCACTGATTCCACATCGCACCGCTGCGGATCTGCCTGGATTTGATGGCGCAACCTTCCGCACCAGGGCGGAACTGCACTCGCAGCTGGATCGATTCATCGATGCCGCGCAAGCGCGAGCCGACCATGCGCGGCCGATGCGAGACGCCGTGCTCACCCACGACACGTATGCATCGCTTGTGGATCGAATCCTGTCGGCCTTTTCCAATGGATCAGCGGGGAGGTGATCGATGCGCTGGGTGCTCGTGAGTTCGCAGCACCATCCCTCACATGGCGGAATTGGGGCGTACATTGCGCGGTTTGTCGCAGTTGCGCGCGCAGCAGGCTGGCACGTCGACTTGATGACGCGGCCCAGTGAGCTGCACCCTCCAGGCGCGACAGTGCATGAAGTGACAACGCCGGACATGCACGAGGACTTCGCCGCGCGCCTGCCGGCGTTGCGGCGGATGGAGCGTGTGCGGCCGTATCGATATGCGCTCTGGTCGCGAGCTGTGGCGGAGAGACTGGCGTCGATCGAGGGCGATTTCGACGCCATCGAGTTCGTCGATGCTCAGGCTGAGGGATTCGCGGCACTCGGAAGCGGACGCCTGCGCGAGAGATTCGCGGGTGAGGGGGTTCCGATGCTCATCCATGCGCACACGCCGATGTTCGTGCTGGAGTTGATGAATGGAGCTGACCCGGCCCGATTTGGCCGGGGTATCTACCACGAGTGGGAGCGCACAGCGCTTCAGCGTGCTGATGGCGTGATGGTCGCAAGCACGCTGCTGGCAAAGAAGCTGCCGCGTGCGCGCGCCATCGATGTCATCCCATTTCCGATCGTGGCCCATTCCGGCGCCGGATCGCATCCACGCGATGAAACGATCCTGTTCATTGGCACGATTCAGCCCTGCAAGGGAGCGGATGTCTGGGCCCAGAGTCTCGGGTCAGTGTTGCGCGCGCGCCCGAGGTCCCGGGCGATGCTCATTGGACCAGATACGAACACCGCCCCCGATGACCTGAGCATGGTTGCCCATGTGCAGCGGTTGATCGAGCCGCGGCTTGCAGATCGCTTTCGGTGGGCGGGCGTCCTGCCGCATGCGCGGGTGCTCGATGAGATTCGGCGCGCGGCCCTGGTCGTCGTGCCCAGCGCATTTGAAAGTTTTTCGTTTGTCGCGGCTGAGGCATTGTGTGCGGGCACGCCGGTCGTTGCATCGGACCAGGTCGGGATCGTCGAGCATGTTCCGGAGGTCCCGACATTCGCGGCGGGCGATGCTGGCGCGCTCGCCGATCTGCAAATCGCGCTGTTGACTGACCAGCAATCCGCGTTGCGACAGGCCGTGCTGCTTCGCGAGCAATTGCTCGCCGCGTGCAATCCGGAGAGGCACCTTCAGCGCCGCGAGGCATTCATCGAAGCGATCAAATCTTCATCGCAATTGCCGCCCGCCGCACCGACGGGCGGGGATGCAATGGAGTCGATGGACGATTTCATCTCCGCGACGGAAGCCGATGAGCAGGCCCTGTCGTGCGCTTCCAGCTTCGTGTCGTAGATGGCCCAAATCCCGACGCCTGCGGGGGCGATGTGCGTGGCTCGCTCGTAGAGAGTCCGCTCGTACGCATCGCTCGAGACGACGATCAGGTCGGGCTCCAGTGCAGCAAGGTCGCGCGGCCCGACGATCGGAATGTCGCCGAACGATCCAACGCGCCCCGGCGCATCATCGCAAATCCCGACAATGGCTCCGCCAGGATGAACCGCCATCCGCATGGCTGAAAGGCATCGTCTGGTATGTTTGCCGGCGCCGAAAATGACGATGCGACTTTCTGGCGGCATGGATTTCGTGCGTCGCCGCAAGCGTCCAATCGCGCCGCACCTCGATCGCACATGGTCGTGAAATCGACCAAGCAACGGCATTGATTTGCAAAGATGAGACGCAAACATGCCGCGCACCGGACGCCACGTGAGGTACCTCAGGAACAACTGCCAGCGTGCAATTGAAATCCGCACGTGGTCCAGCGGCGATTGGAGACGGCCGATCGCCTGTCGCAGGCTTCGATGAAAGCCCCAGAGTTCACTGAGAAGGTGCCAAGCGCTCTTGAACTGGTCGCCGCTGTGGCTCGCGCCGCCCGCGCGCAGCTTCAACAACGGCTCTGCGATGAACACCAGATCGTATTGCGAAAGGTAGCCTGCGAGAAACACAAGGTCCATCCCGAATCCAGGCCAATCTCGCAGCGTATGAAGGTGGGGTTTCAATGTGTGCGTGCGAAAGAGGCCATACATCGGGGAGCAGGGCGAGCGGTGCAGATACGCCACGAGTCGATCGCATTGCCGCAATCCTTGTGCCGCAACGAGGCTGCTTGTCGCCTGGCACACGCGGCGCGGCGATCCATCGGGATCCATTTCCATGCACCCCGAGGCGGCAAGGCCGGCATTCGGATGTGACTCGAGAGCCGAGAGAAGCGCCTCGAGAAACGTCGGCTCATGAAGATCATCGTGGGCCGCCCAACAAAAATATGGCGTTGGCGCTTGCTCGGCAGCGAGAATGAAATTCTCGACACCACTGATGGTGCGATCATGTCGAACGATGCGAATGCGAGGATCACGCTGCGCCAACGACGCCGCAATTGCCGCCGTCCCGTCCCGTGAGGCATTGTCATGAATGACAAGCTCGAACGACTTGAAGGTCTGGTCCAGCAAAGACGTGATCGACGCTGCGACGTGATCTTCGCCATTGTAGACCGGCATGCCAATGGTAATCAGAGGATCGCTCATGATTGCCGCAAGAGATATCCCATCGGGTTGTAGGTGAGCACATACTTCTCACGGCTGCGGTCGATGACGAACTCTGGATGCTCCGCCACGAACTTCTTTACTGCGCCAAGCGGGCCTGGGAACGGCGGCGTCTGCGTAAACTCACACAACGTATCCTCGGCGATGAAGTAACACCCCGGCGCTACCAACGGCGCGTAGAGCCTGAGCAATGCTGACGTCACGTGCTCCTTGTGATCGGAATCCTCGATCACCATGCCGCGCCGGGTCCCGGCGAGGCGTTTCACTTCGTCGAACACGGTCTGGTTTGCAGCATTGCCGTGCACCCATGTGATGCCGGGATGTGCGAGGCCGTTGGTGAGGTCTTTGATGTCGATGCTGATGATGGGGCAGTCGAGCTTGATCGCGGCAACAAAATCGGCCATCCACAGCGCCGTGCCGCCCTCGAATGATCCGATCTCAACGATCACCGCCGGCCGCGTGTCCTCGATGATTTCCCCCAGCACAATCCAATCGAACGGCGGCTTGAGCACTTTGCGACCCTGGTAGCGCGTGTAGTGCCGATGCATGACGTTGTGGAACAGAAGCCACTCGCGCAGCGTCATGTTCATGCAATCCTCGATGTGCGGGAACATGTCGTAGCGATTCATGGCTGATAGTGGCTCGTCATTCGGTCAAGCGACATGATTGATGCGGTCACCCTTGTTGTCATGTCGCGACCTGCATGAACTCGCGCCAAGGAACAACGGCCGCGCCGATGTGCAATCGTGGATCCGGCGCGTGCTGAAGCACATCGAGGACCGTGACGTACGGGTCGAAGATGCCGTGCGGCTGTGGATATGCGGAGAGGTCGTAATCAAGATAGCTGACCTCGATTCCATGCGCCTCAAAGGATTCGTGATCAAGATAGCGGCGTGCGCCGTGGCCGGTGAGATAGCGGGTCGCGCCAAGCTGCCGGCACAGGCCGAGGATGAGTTCGGACCCCTTGCCTGAAATCTGAAGATCGCTGCTTCGATGTGACGGAGTCGAAATTCCCAGCGCCTGGGCAAGGCGGTCAGACGCCGCCACATTGAAATCCGCCACATGCGTACAAGACTGCTCGAAGAGGCCGGCCACGAGCTGCACCGACTCGGGAAAGTTCTGTCGAAGAGTCGCCAGGTGCTTGCGGCGCCAGCGATCATCAGCGAATCGCGCGTGGCAAATGGGCTGATCGGCTCCATGCCGCACCGGCTGAGTCAGCCAGACCCGTCCCTGGGCAGTCTTCACCGCAACGCGTGTCTGGAAACTGCGGCCTCGCGGCAACGGGACATGATCCAGGTGGACGAACATGTCGGCCAGGTTCATGAGCGCGAAATAGCCGCGCCAGGGCAGATAGCAGGGCTGCATGATCGCCACATTCATCGCTGGGCAGTCTCCGAGTGGCCCGCAAGCAGTTCGGTTGCCCACGGCTCGGCAATGCCGGCGACGAACTCGCGCGCAGAACGCGGCGTGTGCAGGAGATTTGCAATCGCATCAAGCACCAGTTCGACCTTCTGCAGGTACGCCAGGTGTCCAGCATGCAGGAACGTTGGCGCCTCGTTGAAGGTGAAGGATCGCTGGGCGATGATTGGACCCGCATCAAGCTCGTCCGTGACACTGTGCAAGGTTACCCCGAGCGGCACGACGGCCCCTTCCGTGGCGGCCCGCGCGGCCTCGTCGAAGTTACGCGTCAGCGCTCCGATCCCGCGAAATGCCGGCAGCAAGGATGGATGCAGATTCCACACGCGAACATTCTTCATGTCGCGCCAGATCTCCGGGCCTACCCGGCGCAGATGCAGCAGCAGCACGACGTCAGGTCGCCAGGCTGCCAGCGTGTGCGCCGCCCGAATTGACCACGTCGCCAGCGGCGCCTGTGGCACCTGCGAGCGCTCGATGCGCCAGCGATCAGCGATCGCTTCAGCGCCGCAAGGGCGATCGGTCAGCACCCCAACCAGGTCGATCGGCCAACGCAGCGATGCTGCCCTTGCCAGCGCATCAATGACCGCGCCGCCGCCGCAGGCGATGAAGCCCATTCGAACTCGATCGAATTCACGTGCCATCTGCCGCTCCGTCGGCGGGCGCCCGGCGCACGCAGCAGAAATACTCATAGAGTGATGTGTCGTGATAGATCGTCACGTGGCGAGAGAGTTCATTGGCGCAGAACGCCAGCACTTCGCCGGCGTCCCAATAGAAAAGAACGTCGCTGCGATAGTTGACGTGCGAACTCAGCACATTGAACACCAGGCCTTGTGTGCAATGGCCGAACATGCCGCAGAGAACGCGCTTGGCGTAATTCACCATGCGGTCGTGCGGCACATCCCGTCGCTCGGTGAGCAGGCCGTTCGCGACCACCCAGTCGCAGTTTGGGGCTTCGAGGTATGGGTCGGCGATGTCGCCGACCATCCACTGCTGGCGCGGATGTCGTTGTCGCGCCGCTTGGATCATCTTTGATGACGCGTCCACGCCGAAGTAGGTCCAACGGCCCGGCCACTCGCGCTGGATGTGCTCAAGCAGCAGGCCGCAGCCGCAGCCGGCGTCGAGCAGCGACATCGGTTCACTGGGGCGATCGGCGCCAATCGCCCGACCGATGGTCCTGAACCGGATTGCCAGCCGCGACTCGTCCTGGCTCCAGTCCATTCCGCGCGGCGTGGGACCGTAGGCGGCAAGGCACGATTCGTAATGTGCGGTGAGGACCGCTGTCACATCGAGCACGCCAATCTCCAGGGGGGCAACGAGAACGTGTCACGACCGGCCAGCTGCGGCATCGCCGCCACGGAGGTGCATTGATCGGGCCGCACGCCAATCAGCACCGTCCCGACCTCGGCGTCAATATCATTCGGATCAACGACAGGGAGGCCATGAAATCGGCCGCATTGCTTGCGAATATTGCGATCGATGAAACATCGGAACGCGCGAGGACGAAGCCCGCAGCGCACCCTGAGGTACGCGCCGTACACACCGGCGCCGTAGATGGCGACGCGGCCATCATGCGCGGCGAGCGGCGCGCAAAACTCGCGCAGCAAGTGCTCAGTCTCCTGCCAGTAGCCGCCAAGATCGACGAGCGACTCCGGCACCTCAACGGCGGCCGCCGCCCTCGCCCGTGTGGCGACAATGATCCAGGACGCGGGCAGGAGCGAATTCGACGCGGCACAAATCGAAAGTCCCGCCTGATTCACCATGGCCTGCAATGACGCCAGGCTGAAGTGCGAAAGATGATCGGCCACCAGCACATCAATCGGATTCGCGGTTGGATCGGGCACGGCGATCACGAGCAATCCGTGAGCGGTCAAGCGATCGGCAAGCTGCCGTGCAATCGAGAGGGGATTCTCGAGGTGTTCAAACACATAGAAGGCCGTGATGAGGTCGAATGGTCCGCGCGGCAGTTGACCAATCGAGACGTTTGCACCGGCGTATCGCGGAGCGACTTCGAAGCCATGCACCGTCCAATGCGGACGAGCGTCGGCAAAGTTGCGCAGGAACACGCCGTGACCGCAACCGAAGTCCAGCAGGCTGCCGCGTTTCGGCGCATCAATCAGATCCATCAGGCACTGGAGCTGCCGTTGCATGCGAAAGATCGGTTGACCGGCGGCATCAAGCCCCATGAGGTCATCATTCTCGCCGCTCACGGTGTCGTATTGGTCGCCGTAGTACTGCTCCGCGGCGGGAAAGGATTCAGTCGAGAGGTGGCCGCAATCGAGACAGCGATGGACGCGCGTCGAGCGACTCCACAATTCCGCAAGCGATGTGAGAGCGGGTGGTGGCTGCTCCACGATCATCGACACACCCTGATGGCCGCAAGCCCTGCAGGATTCGCACGTCACGCGTCCGACCCTTCGATGACCGCTTCGGGATGCACATCGCGCAGATTGACGCCCGCCAGCATGCCGCCGGTCCAGTAGATGCGCCGGCCATCGGAATCGCGAAAATTGAAATACCGCAGCTGAATGCTCCATCGCGTCCGGCTGGACCGATTTGGCCGCGAACAGTGAAGCGTGAGGCCATGAAGAGCGACCATGTCGCCCGGCCGCGTATCCATGCTCGTCTGTGGATAGCGGGCAAGATACGTGTCGAGATTGGCGATTTGAGTCGCCTTCGCGCCGTTCCGGTTCTTGTTGAGTGGATCATGAAGATGAACTGGCAGCAATCCCTCATGTTGCGACCCGGGACAGAAGATCACACTGCCTACAACCTCATCGACGGGCACCAGCGGAATCCAGAAGGTGAGCAGATCGAGGCTGCACAGGTGCGATGGGTATTCCTGGTGCCATGGCGAGAGATACTGATCCTCGCCTGGATGGTCCATGCGAATGCCCGAGCCCTGCGCGTACCATCCGGGCAGGTCGGTCTGAAGCAAGCGAGCGGCGAGCTGCCAGAGTTCGGGGGCGTTGGCAATCGCGTAATAGGCAGGCAACTTGCGAACTGCGTCGTAGAGCTTGCCGACCGCTTTGCGATCGAGCTTGATCAACTCGGGCAGGCCGGCGTCGAATGCGTCGCCGCGAGACGGATCGAGTCCGCATCGCTCCCGGGTCATGTCAATCACCGCGCGAATTTGTTGGTGCAGCGGCGCAATGAACCGGTCGAAATCAAGGAATTGAGTCAGCAGCGCCAGGCCATCGCGGCGATATGCCGACGTGGCCGCATCGCCGAGCTCGAACGTCTTTTTGGTAACGCCGGTAGTGGACAGTTGTGTCGTCATAGTTCGGTCCTCACGAAGCAGCCCGCCGCGTTCATGTCGCGACGGCAGCGTGCCGGAAGCTGATGGCGGCGTCGATCACCTGATCGCGCACGTGTTGAGGCATGTTCGACCATAAGGGCAGCGTGACGATCTGCCCTGCGATTCGCTCGGTGACCTCCAGCGAGCCGCGTGGGAAATCTCTGCAATACGTCATCTGATGCACCGGCAGGAAATGGATTCCCGCTGCGATGCCGCGCTCTTGCAGGTGACGGATGAATGAGTCGCGTGCCGTGGGACCGTCGATGAGTCGGACTGTGTAGATGAACGGCCCTACATCGTCCCAATCACCGCTGGGCGGGTGAGGCGTGATCAGCCAGTCAAGGTCGGCGAACGCCGCATCGTACGCGCGGCAGTCGCGGCGGCGACGTTGGACGAACTCATCGAGGCGACGAAGCTGCGACAGGCCGATCGCCGCATTGATGTTGGTCATGTGGGCCCGAAATCCCGGACCGGTCACATCGTAGTCCCAGGCCCGGCGATTGCGATACCGTTCGGCGGTGTCCTTGTCCACGCCCAGCAGGCGCAGCCGATGCAGAAGGCTAATGTCCTCATCGCGGCGGCAGGTGACCGCCCCGCCGTCGAGGCATGTGATGATCTTCACCGGATCGAACGAGAAGCAGGCAATGTCGCCGAAAGAGCCGATCTTGCGATGACCGTGCGATGAGCCAAGCGCGTGCGTTGCATCCTCAACGACTCGAATCCGGTGCGCCCGCGCCAGCGCGTAGACCGCATCGAGATCGCCGACGATGCCCGAGAAATGCAAGGGCATGATGGCGCGCGTGCGTGAACTGATCAGGTCCGCAACCAGCGCCGGATCCAGCGCCAGCGTCGTCTCATCAATGTCGCAGAACACGGGAGTGGCGCCACACCAGAGGATCGCCTGCACATCGGCGATGTAGTTGAACGACGGTAGAATCACTTCATCGCCGGGGCCGACACCGGCCAGGAGAAGGCCAAGATGCAGCGCTGCCGAACCAGTCATCGTCGCGACGACATGGCGATCGGCGCCAAGATACTCTTGCAGCGACTTCTCAAAAGCCTGGGTGGTCGCGCCCATGCCGATCCACCCGACCTCGAACGCGTCCGTCACGGCCTTAAGCGTGTCAGGGCCCAGATGCGGCGAAAAGACAGGTATGGGATTCTTGTCCATATCTTGTTCCCGCCGATCCAAGCAATTCACTGGCAACGAAGGTTCCAGTCGTAGGGGATGAAGTTGTCGAACGGATCGAGCCGCTCCGTGCGATCAGCCTGCGCATCATGCGCGTGCGTGCAGCAATTGGCGACGATCGCGTGCGGCTCGGCCATCCCCTTAAAGCCGTTCCAGATTCCCGGCGGAATCTGCACCAGCGCGTAATGATCGGGGCCGAGGAATTGCTCCATGAGCGCGCCGCAGGTGACCGAGTCCGCCCGATCATCGAACATCACCAGTTTCACGCGGCCAAAGATGCAGGCATAGTTGAGCGTCATTTCGCGATGTCGATGCCAGCCCTTGACGACGTTCTTATAAATGGTTGAAAAGTAAACCTCGCCGAAGCCGGCGAAGTGCGGATCATCCGATCGCAGCATGTGCATAATGGTGCCGCGCTCATCGGGAATGCGTCTCAGTGGGATCACTTTGACGTCGTGAATCGCCGCCACTGCTCCGGTGAGAATTTTCCGGGGCCGGGGGGGCGATGGTGCGGATTTCAGCGATGTCATCGTGCACGATCCCCTGGGCGAGAATCACAGCGCGGCCGGGACGACCGACACTTCTGGAATCGGCACGATGAACCGCCCGCCTTGATTCAGGTAGGGCTGATTCCGCTGGATAATCTCGTTGCGAATGTTCCACGGCAGCAGCAACGCCGCGTCGGGCTTGGCTTCCAGCAGCATGCTGGGGGGCACGATGCGCTGGCCCGTGCCAGGGATGAACTTGCCCTGCTTGTGCGGACTGACATCCGCCACCCACGCGACGCGCTGCGTGTCGAGCCCGAGGGAGTTCAGGAGAACCACGCCCTTGGCCGCGGCACCGTATCCCGCGATGGTTGCGAAGCCGCCGATGGCGGCTTCCAATTGCGATTTCAGCGATGCGACGCGTTGTGCGAAGCCGCGATAGAACGAATCCTCGAACAGGCCCAGTTTCCGCTCTTGCGCGCAGAATCGGATCGCTGCCGATTCATCGCCGCGATGAGCAAGCTGCACGTGCAGCGTGCCGCCGTGGATGTCGATCTCTTTGACATCGATGAGGGCGAGCCCATGCCGGTTGAAGAGAGACTTCAATGCGGAGAGCGAGAAGTAGCAGTGATGTTCGTGGTAGATCGTGTCGAACGCTCCGGTTTGAACCATGCGGACCACATAAGGCACTTCGATGTGAGCAACGCCTTCATCCGACAACGCAGCGGCAATGCCGGCCGCGATTTCGTTGGGATCGGGCACGTGGGCCAGGACATTGTTTGCGAACATCACATCGGCGCGGCCCCAGTCTCGCGAGACTTCCTTCGCAAGCTCACACGTGAAGTAATCACAGCGCGTCGGCACGCCGGAGTCGTTCGCGAGTTTCGCGATGTTCTGTGCGGGATCGATCCCGAGCACGGTCGCCCCGAGCGATTGAGCGTGCCGCAGGAGATAGCCGTCGTTGGATGCGATCTCAATGACTCGCTGTCCGGGTCTGGCAAACTGCGCCGCAAGACCGCGGCCGTGCTCCAGCATCGTTTGGGATTGACTGGAGTAATACAGATAGGTATCGAACATCGCCTGCGGCGGGGGGGACTCGGTCAACTGGGCCAGCGAGCAAAGGCGGCAGTACACGACCCTCAGCGGCCAGCGCGGGCACGGATCATCCGGATTATTGAGAAGGTTGTTGACCAGCGGCATCGAGCCCAGATCGATGACATCGCCGAAGTCCCGACCGCCGCAGCTTCGGCAGCATTGCCTGTTCACGCGCTCGCCCTTGCCGGCCGATTTGAGCGCAGCGAGAGCGGGGCGGCTCCATCGGCGCGATGGAGATAGCGCTCATACCACGCGGCCGTCGTGCGCAGGGCCGCTGGAAGTTCGTGTTGAATCGACCAGTTCAGTTCTCGCTGCGCGCGCGTCGAGTCCAAATGCTGAGCAACAATCTCGCCTTTGGCCGCGTTCTGAATGATCGGCACAAGGTCCTCGCGGCCGCACGCATGCCGGATCATTTCGGTCATCGTCAGCACGTTGATGGGCTGGTTTGAGCTGAAATTGAACGCCGGGTTCTGCGTGGCGCGATTCTCGTTGAGCCAGTCCGCAAGCGCAAGGTAGGCGTTCACGGCATCCTCAACATAGAGGTAATCGCGGACCAACGTGCCATCGGAGCGGATGATGGGCCGCTCACCGCTGAGCAACGATCGGATGGTGCCGGGCACGAGGCGGCTCCAATTCAGATCGCCGGGTCCGAAGATGTTGCCGCAGCGCGCGATGGCGATCGGGAGTTCATACGTCGCCGCGTACGATTGGGCGACAAGATCGGCGCAGCACTTGGACACGTCATATGGATTGCGGGCCGCCAGCGGGGTCTCTTCGGTGTACGGAAGGTCCTGGCAATCCCCATAGGCTTTGTCGCTGGAGGCGATGATGATTCGCTTGACTCTCTGGCCGTACAGTCGGCAGGTCTCGAGCACGTGATAGGTGCCGCGTATGTTGGACTCGAACGTGCCCAACGGATCGCGCTGACCGACGCCGACGATCGCCTGGGCGCCGAGGTGAAAGATCGTATCGATCTCGCGCTCGAGAATCGCGGCCTTGATGTGCTCGAACACTTCCAGTCGTCCGCTGGCCACCGCGACGCGCTCGATGTCGCCGGAGAACCACAGCGCCGTCGCCGGATCGTTATCGCGAACGAAGCATGTCACGTTTGACTCGCGTTCGAGCAATCGATGCACGAGCTGCGAGCCGACCACCCCGGTCGCGCCGGTCACGAGGATCGACGCATCTTTGAGCCAGTCTTGGTGCGATCGCTTTGCCATCGCTTATGAGTTCCAGACTTTCCAAGGGGCAGCCCCTTCAGACCACACAGCATTGAGCTTGCGGACATCCCGCAACGTATCCATGGGCTGCCAGAAGCCATCGTGCTTGAACGCCATCAATTGGCCGTCTTCGGCCATTCGCGACATGGACTCGAATTCAAAGTTGGTGGAATCGCCGTTGATGTAGTCAAGGACGCCCGGCTCCAGCGCGAAGAAGCCGCCGCTGATCCAGTCATCGGCATCGATGTGCTTCTCGGCAAACCGCACGACTTGATTGCCCTTCAGCGCCGGAACCCCGAAGTGGGGGGGCCGCTTCACGGCCGTGAACGTCGCCAGCTTGCCGTGCTTCTTATGGAAGCCCAGTAGGGCGTTCAGATCAACGTCGGCAACGCCATCGCCGTACGTCATGAGAAACGTGTCCTGCTTCAGCCACGATTGCAATCGCTTGATGCGGCCCCCGGTCATGGATTCCGGACCGGTGTCGATGATCGAGATTCGCCACGGTTCGATCGAGCCGTTGACCCGCTCGACTGTGTCGCCAACGAAATCAATGACGAGGTCCGACATCTGCTCTCGGTATTCCAGGAAGAACCGCTTGATGACGTCGGACTTGTACCCCGCGGCAATCAGAAAATCGTTGAACCCGAAGTGGCTGTAGATCTTGAGGATGTGCCAGAGGATTGGGCGGCCGCCGACCTGCACCATCGGCTTGGGCAGTTCATCGGTCTGCTCCGCCAGGCGCGTGCCGAAACCGCCGGCGAGAATGACCACCTTGCAGGGCCCGAAGTCCCCTGCGTTCGCGGCGGAGCGCTTCCTGCGTTCAGCGGCTGCCATTCCAACTCCATCGAGCACTCGCGAACGATGCGCATTTTCTGCGCACACTCGCAGCGAGACACAACTGAATCGGCGGTTGGCGTCGTGTAGGGTCACAAATCCGGGGGATGCAACGAGGTGAATCTGCTGTAACGCCATGATGCGGCCGCGGTCGATAAAGGCATTCGTGAACGCTGCACCAAAGATCGTGCCCGTCAGCGAGGCGGCGCAACTGGTCCAGGCCGCCCAGCAGGCTGGACAGATCGTGGTCATGTGCCACGGTTGCTTTGACATCGTGCATCCTGGTCACATTCGCCATCTTCAGCAGGCGGCCAAGTTCGGCGATCGCCTTCTGGTTACGATCACGGGCGATGGCCTGATGGACAAGGGCACAGGGCGGCCGTTGATCCCCCAGGAACTGCGGGCCGAGAACCTCGCCGCGCTCAACTGCGTGGATTGGGTGGCGATCAATTCCCATCCGACCGCCGCCGAACTGCTCGAATTGGTGCGCCCGGACGTCTACGTCAAGGGCCGCGAATACGAGCACAATCGCGATCCACGGTTCCGGCAGGAAAAGGAGATCGTCGAGCGCCATGGCGGACGCGTGGTCTTCACCTCAGGCGATGTGGTGTTCAGCTCCACAGCGCTGATCGACGCACTCGAAGACGCGGCCAGCCCGTTCCAGTCGACGCTGAGAAGGCTGATCGAGCAATATTCGATTACGCCCGAGCGGATCGACGCGTTGATCGGATCGTTCCAGGGAAAGCGCATCCTCGTGATCGGCGAGACGATCAAGGACACGTACGTCATCTGCGAGCGGCCGGCGGTCGCGGGTGAGAGCCCCATCATGACGCTGCGGCCGCTGGAGTACCGGAGCTTTGATGGCGGCGCAGCGATCATCGCTCGGCACTTGGCCGCAATGGGCGCCCGGCCGACGCTCCTGACAGCGCTGCCCCGCACGACGGAGGTCGCCGGACTCTGTCAACGACTCCAGAATGAGAACGTCTGGACGACATGGATCGATGTCGACTCGCAGCTAATCGAAAAGCAGCGGTTTCTCGTGGGCGCCAGCAAGGTGATGAAGGTCGACCTGGGCGGGCCGCTGACGCTGGATGCCGCGCATCGAGACCGGTTTATCGATGATGCGGTGATCGCCGTGAAAGATTGCGATGCTGTCATCATCGCCGACTTCGGCCAGGGGTTATTCACCCCCGCGATGCTGAACGAGCTGTGCAAGCGTCTTCGCCCGATTGTCCCGCTCATGACCGGCGATGTCAGCGGGCGGCGCTCGAATCTGCTTTCGATGTGGCAGATGGACCTGCTGTGCCCGAGCGAATCGGAAATTCGCGATGCCCTCCACGATTACGATGAGGGCCTCAGCAGCGTGGCCTGGCGAACCCTTGAATCAACTCACTCCAAGGCCGCGATCGCAACACTTGGCGAAGAAGGCCTGATCTCGTTCGAACGAATTCCGCACAAGGAATCGAATCGCGACGATTGGCAATCGCACGTGACGGGGCAACACATCCCGGCGCTGGTTCCATATGCGGTCGATGCCTTGGGGTGCGGCGATGCACTCCTGGCCGCGGCGACGTTGGCGCTGACGGCGAATGCTCCGCTCACAATCGCGGCGTTCATAGGCAGTGCTGCGGCGGCGAGCCAGGCCCAACGGCTAGGCAATGCCGTCATTGGCGCGGCCGACATTCGTCGCGCTGTGCGCAGACTCTGCCAGGCGCAGCTTGCATTTGCCGGCATGCCAACGGACGGACATGCTGCCTCCGCGCACGAACGACCCACGTCGATCGCTGAGCCGAGACTGCCGATCGCGGCTGCTCATCAATGATCTCGTACGTGCTTCCCACGCATAATCGGCTCGAGCGCCTGCAGAACACGCTTGCCGAGTTGTCGCGGCTGGATTCGCACGAAGCCATCGGTGGGGCGGAAGTCATCGTCGTTGACAACGCATCGACACCAGCGGTGCGGCTTCAGTGCCGGCTCGACAACGATCTGGTGACGCGCGTGGTGCGGCTCAACTCCAATGAAGGCGCCGCGGCGCGGAATGTCGGCGTGCATTCAGCGAGCGGCGATTGGATCGTGATGCTTGATGACGACTCCTTTCCGCTGGATTGCGGACATTTGGAGGTCATTGAAAATGCGCCCGACGATGTCGCCGCGATCGGGGCCGAGATTGTCCTTCCCGATGGTCGGCACGAATCTGGTGGGCTTCCCGAAGTGTTCATCGGGTGCGGTGTGGCGATCCGCCGCCAGGCGTTCCTGGATGTGTACGGCTATGACGAGGCGTTCGACTACTACGCTGAGGAGTACGACCTGTGCGCAAAGCTGATGCTGACCGGGTGGCGGATCGTGCACGATCGGCGGTTTCACGTTCGCCACGACAAGATCGCGGCCGGGCGGGACATGAATCGAATCCTGCACCGCCTCGTGCGCAACAACGGTTGGGTGGCGCAGCGATACGCGCCCGAGTCGCAACGCATTGCTGAACTGGACGAAGTGATCGCGCGATATGCGCGCATTGCGGTCCATGAGAAGGCAGCGCAAGGATTTGCGCTGGGAGCGGCCGAATTGCTTCAAACCCTCGCGAGACAACCTCGCAAGACTATGCCGCAACCCATGTTCGATCGCTTCACGGGCCTTGCGCACGCCCGTCGGACGTTCGCCGGTCACCGGTCGCTTCGAAACGCTGCGCGGGTCGCGATTGTGAGCGAAGGCAAGAACTGCTGGGCGATTCGCCTGGCGCTCGAGGAAATTGGGGCTCACATCGTCACGGATCAACGAGACGCCGATGCCCTTGTCATCGGCAAGCTCTCGCCCGGCCCGATCCTCGATGCGTTGGCAACGGTCACCGCGGCCGAACAACCTGTGATCGCAGCGTGGGAATTTCAGGGCGCGGCCGAGCTTCCGAGCCGGCGCCAGCCAGCGCCTGCCATAGTCACATAAGGCGTGAGTTGTCGCGGCTCCGGCGGCACGAAAGAATGTGCGCGATGACTGATCCACGGACAGATCAGATCGCCCGCGAAGCCGCCCGACTCATCGAGACCGGCCGCGCGGATGACATGGCCGATGCGATCCGCGCTGCGGCGGACAATCTAGGCTTCGCCGGCGCGCCGCTTCCGGGGGCCGGCCGCGTGCGTAAACACGCGCAGGCCATGGCGATGCAGTCGATGGGGGAGGCTGCCTACAACGCCAAGCGCGTGCGCCTCTGGCAGATCGCCGAGCAGATCATGACGGTGTTCGAGCACGCGATGTCCGACGCCGAGCCCGAACTGATCGGCCGCGCGGCGGAAGGGCGGATCGATGCCGGCGTCACCCTTCATATCCGCCTGCATACACGAAGCTCCGCGAGCGACATAGCCGCCGCGCTCGTGCAGTTTGGTTACGACGAGCCGAGCTTCCACACAGCGGAGACTCGCTACGGAAGGCTCAGTCAGGTGAAAGTCGTCGAAGAGAACATCCAGGTCGTCCTGACGCGCTGTCCGCCCGAGTTGGAGGTTGCCGCCGACTTCGATCTCTTCACAGGCAAGGCAATCACAACGCTGACGCTTGCGCAGCTGCGGCGGCAGCTCGATCAAGCATCGTGAGGCCGCTTGATTTCGGCTGGCAGCAAGGCGGCAGGATCGAGGCGTGCGCGGTACCTTGACGCGCTCGGAGGACGCGATTCATGAAGATCAACAGATGGCGTTGGCTCACCACGTTCTGTGTGGCGATGTGCGCGGGGTCTGCTCTCGCCCAGCAGTCCGCAACGCAGCCTGCCGGCTCGCTGCCTGGCATGGCGTACGACCTGGCCTTCTTTCCAGGCGCGCACTACGACGCCACCGTGCCGACGCCGGATGAGATTCTCGGGTTTCCCGTCGGCTCGAAACCCGCCACGCACGCGCAGATTGAGGCAGTGATCAAGGCCATCGCCGCTAAGAGTCCGCGGACCAAACTCTTCGAGTACGCCAAAACGCACGAAGGGCGAACGCTCTACTGCATCGCGATCAGCTCGGAAGCCAACATCAGGAACCTTGACCAGATCAAGGCGAACGCGGCCAAACTGGCCGATCCTCGCGAGGTTTCCAATGGCGATGCGGATGCGCTGACCAATAGCGCGCCGGCGATCGCGTGGATGGCGTACACGATCCACGGCGATGAGATGTCCGGCTCTGATGCGGCGCTCGCGGTCATTCACCATCTTGCCGCGTCAACCGATGACGATGTCAAGAAGCTCCTTGATCAGCTTGTGATTCTGATTGATCCAATCATGAATCCGGATGGGCGCGATCGGTGCCTGCGCATGGTCGCCGAGAACCGGACGGTGCAGCCCAGCGTCGATGACCAGTCGCTGATCCACTCGGAGGTCTGGCCCAGCGGGCGAATGAATCACTATCTGTTCGACATGAACCGTGACTGGATCTTCGGGACGCAGCCCGAGACGCGCGGCCGAATCGCCGCGGCACGCGACTGGCATCCGCAGTACTTCATGGAAAGCCACGAGATGGGTTCGCAGGACACGTTCCTGTTCATGCCCGCGCGCGAACCGATCAATCCGAATCTTCCCGAGAACGTTCGAAAGTGGCAGGAGATCTTCGGCAAGGAGCTGGGCGCGGCGTTCGATCGCATGGGTTGGCGCTATTACACCGGAGAATGGAATGAGGACTGGTACCCCGGCTATTCCAGTTCATGGGGCGGGTTGCGCGGGGCTGTGCAGAACCTGTACGAGCAGGCGTCGATCATTTCCGATGCCGTCCGACGCGGCGAGGGCACGCTGCAGACGTATCGCGAGGCCGTTCATCACCAGCTTGTGAGCACCATGGCGAACCTGCACACGCTCGCGACCAACCGCAAGACCGTCTTGCAGGATTACGTTGCAAACCGCCGCGCCAACGTCGCCGCGGATGGTCGCTATGCGCAGCGGATGTTCGCCATCGCGCCCTCCCCCAATTCATCGCGCCAGCGGATCTTTCTTGACTTGATGATCCTGCAGGGCTTCGAGGTCCATCGCGCGCGCAAGGAGTTCATCGTGAACGCCAGGGACCGTCTTGGCAGAGATGTGTCGGCACACGAATTCCCCGCGGGGACGATGCTGATTGCGAACCGCCAGCCGGAAGCGAACTTGCTGGGAGCAATGCTCGAGTTCGACCCGCGCATGACCGACGGATTTCTCAACGATGAGCGCCGCGAGCTGCTGCGATTCAATCGCTCCAAGCTGTACGACATCACGGCGTGGAACATCACGATGCTGTTCGATCTGGATGGCTATGAGATTGCGATGCCGCTGCCTGCGGATGCCGACAAGGTCGCCGAGCCGGCGACGCCGCAGGCACAGGCGCCCGCAGAGCAGACTGCGGTTGGGTTTGTCATCGATGGCGCTGATGATCAGAGCGTGACGCTGGCCGGGCGGCTCATGGAGCGCGAGGTTCGCGTTCGGGTCGCGGACAAGCCGTTCAAATTCGACAATCGCGACTATCCGCGCGGTTCGGTGATCGTCACGCGCGTTGACAATCGAAACTTCGTCGGAAAGGTGGACGATGTCGTCGCACAGATCGCCGGTGAACTTGGTGTGCGAGCGGTCCCGATCCAGTCGGGAATGGGAGAGGGCGATCTGCCCGACCTGGGCGGCGAGCATTTCGGGCTGCTCGAACAGCCGCGAATCGCGGTCGTCGGCCGCGAAGGCTTCGGAGCGTATGGATTCGGCGAGGCGTGGTTCATCATCGACCATCAGATGGGTTTGCGGGCTTCGTATTTGGACGCCAATTCATTGAGCGGGACCGATCTGCGCCGATACAACGTCATCATCCTGCCCGATGGGGGCGGACCTCGATCAGTCAGAGATCAAATCGAACCGCTGAAGGACTGGGTGCAGTCCGGTGGAACGTTGATTGCAATCGGATCGTCGGCGGCCGCGCTTGCGCGCGCTGAGGGAGGAATCGGATCCACGCGACTGCTGCCCGACATCCTCGGCAAGCTCGACGAGTACCGACAACAGGTCGTCCGCGAATGGGAAGGCCGAAACGCTGTCGTGGATCCCGCTTCGGTGTGGTCGAACAACCCGCCGGCCAAGTTGCTGTACCCGTGGATGATCGGGCAGACCGATGACAAGGCCAGTCCGGATGACCTGAAGCGACAGGATGCGTGGCGCGCCATCTTCATGCCGCAGGGCGCGATTCTGGCCGCGCGCGTCGATGATCGAAGCTGGCTCACCTTCGGATGCGGCGAGTATCTGCCCGTTATGTGCAGCGGCCGTACCGTGCTGATGTCAAAGGATGAATCACAGGCTCCGCTTCGGTTGGGTTTCTTCGTGCCCGCTCTCTCCACCGCCACGCAGCCCGCACAGACAGCACCGGCATCAACCACCCAGCCGGCGACTCAGCCGCAAGCCGAGTCAAAGCCCGGATGGACGCTCGCGCCGCCCGGATACGAACTTCGGATGCGAATGAGCGGCTTGCTGTGGCCGGAAGCCGCGGATCGATTGGCGCATTCGGCGTATCTCACGCGCGAGCAGGTCGGCAGCGGACAAGTCATCTTGTTTGCATCCTCACCCACGTTCCGCGCCGCATCTCTCGGAACGACCAGGGTGTTCACAAACGCGATCGTCTACGGGCCGGGGATGGGTGCAACGCCTGCGATCAAGCCGTAATCCGCTGATTCTCAGCCGATTCCGCCCTTGAGATTCAGCGGGCCGAACTTCTTGCTGAGTTGTGCGCGGAGCTTCCGCATCTTCGCATCGTCTTTGCGCTCGATTTCCGCGTCGTGGTCTTCCTTGGATTTCATCGCCTTCAGCGACAGCGAGATGCGCTTGCTTCCCGGGTCTACATTGAGCACCTTGACCGTGACGATCTCGTCCTGCTTCACGACCTTGCGAACATCGTGCACCCGCTCGTGGGCCATTTCGGAAATGTGAATCAGGCCCTCGACTCCCGGGCCCAGTTCCACGAACGCACCGAAGGGCATGATCTTGGTCACGCGGCCCGATGCGGTCTCGCCGGGCTTGATCGATGCCAGCGTCGCCTTCGCCGGATCTTCCATCGTCTGCTTCAGGCCAAGGCCAATACGCGGCGGGTCCTGCTTGCGATCGATCTTCAGCACCTTCACCTGAACCTGCTGGCCTTCCTTCACCACTTCCGAAGGATGCTTGATGCGCTCGTAGCTCATGTCGGAAATGTGAATGAGCCCATCGAGTCCGCCAAGGTCGGCGAACGCGCCATAGGGCTGGATCGACATGATCATGGCGGGGAGCATCTGGCCCACTTCGATTGTCGCGAGCAGTTGGTCGCGCAGCACTCGACGATCTGCCTCCAGCGCATGGCGGCGGCTGAGAATGATGCGGCCGCGGTTGCGGTCGATTTCCATCACTTCACAGGGCATCTTCTCGCCGACGAAGACGTTGAGCTCGGCGATGTGGCGGAGATCGACCTGGCCGGCGGGCATGAAGGCCTTGTGGTTGCAGACTTCCATCTCCAGGCCGCCCTTGTTGACTCCAGTGCAGCGAGCCTCAACAACCTGACCCACTTCGAGCGATTCCCACTCGGCCTTCTGGACGGTCCCCTGCCGCGAGAGGATCAGCAGGCCGTCCTCTTTGTCGAAGCGCTCGACGATGAACTCCATGCGCGCGCCCAGCGCCGGGACTTCCTGGAACAGCGCCAACGGACACACGCCCTGGGATTTCGGTCCGAACTCAACGAACACGTCCGTGCCGTGCACGGACATGACGGTGCCGGTCTTGTGTTGTCGCTGCGTGCCGCCGCCTGTCTTGGAATGCTTGGGCTGGTCGGCAATATCGAGCATGTCCTCGAGGCTCATGTCGCCGAGGGCCTGCTCGATCTCCGCGGCGAGCTTGGCGTCCATGTCGACGCGAGGGTCCGTCGAATCACTGCGGGATCGGGCCCGGACTGCGTGCTGCGGGGTGGATCGAGAATTCGGTTGAGATTCGGTCGTGTCCGTCATGACGTTGACTGGGTCCCGGGCGAATGAATCGGCTAGATTACCACAGTTGACGCGCGGTAGCCTGTCTCATTGTGTGGGGATTGCATCCTTTTCATTGGGCGCGCCCGACGAGGGACCCGGCCGCGACTCACCCGGTGGACTCATCTGCAACAGCCCTCCCGGCCCCTGCGTATTCGAATGTGTACCGGCATCGGACATGTGCCTATTTCCATTAAGGTTCGTGTATGATCGCCGTTTTGGATTGGTTGGGATATTCGATGGCGGAGACGGGAATGGTTGGCAGACCCGCCGAAGCTGTGACAAACCCAACGTGGAGCTCAGAAACCAATGGCAACACCGAAAGCCGCGTGGGGCATTGAAATTGGCGCCTATGCGATCAAGGCGATCCGGCTTGAACGCAGCGGCGATGATGTAACCGTCTCGGATTTCGCGGTCATTCCCCACAAGAAGGTCCTCACCACCCCCGACCTGGATCAGGATGAAATGGTGCGACTGGGCCTGGGGCAGTTCATCAGCCAGAAGACCCTCGAGGGCGAGCATCTGGTGATGAGCGTCCCCGGCCACGCTGCCTTTGCGCGGTTTGCGAAGCTGCCCCCGGTCGAGCCCAAAAAGGTGCCCGACATCGTCAAATTCGAGGCGGTGCAGCAGATTCCATTCCCCATCGATGAAGTGGAGTGGGACTATCAAACATTCACATCCGAAGACTCGCCCGAGATCGAAGTGGGCATCTTCGCCATTACGCGTGAGCGCGTGCAGCAGCGTTTGGGTCTGTATGCCGAGCTGGGCATGTCGCCTGAATCAATGACGCTCAGCCCCGTCGCGGTCTATAACGCGATGAACTTCGATCTGACAAGTGGGGGGGTCAAGCCGAAGGGCCCGATCGTGTTCATCGACATCGGCACGAGCGCCACGGATGTCATTGTTGCGGAAGCCGGACGGTGCTGGATTCGAACCTTCCCGCTGGGCGGCACGCACTTCACCGAGGCGATCGCCAGCGCGTTCAAGCTCAGTTACTCCAAGGCCGAGAAGCTCAAGCTCGAGGCCTCCGACAGCAAGTACGCCAAGCAGATCATGCAGGCGATGCGGCCGGTGTTCAGCGATCTGCTCCAGGACCTGCAGCGATCCATCGGCTACTACCAGTCGCTTCACCGCGAGAGCGAGCTGAAGACGATGGTGGGGATCGGCTCGACGTTCAAGATTCCCGGCCTGCGCAAGTTCCTCGGCCAGCAGTTGCAGATCGAGGTCCATCGCCTGGATGAATACAAGCGGATCGCGGTCACTGGCCGCGAGGCGGCGTCGTTCGCCGAAAACGCCGTCAACATGGCGACCGCCTACGGGTTGGCGCTGCAAGGTGTGGGGGCGGCTCAGATCAATGCGAACCTGGTGCCCGTCAAGACGCTGCGCGACCAGATGTGGCAGAGCAAGACCAAGTGGTTTGCGGCCGCGGCTGCGATTGCGATCATCGGCGCTGGCATGACGCTGTATCGCCCGTTGATGGATCGCTCCAAGCTCGCCCCGGGCGGCGCGCCGCGCGAAGTGGACAACGTCATTCAACGCGGCACGCAGTTGCGGAATCAATACGAAGCCGCCAGGTCAACCAGCGACATTGGCGCCACCGCCACAAACATGCTGAGCCTGCTGGACTACCGGAAAGTCTGGCCGTACCTGCTCGACGACACCGCCAACGCGTTGGCTTCGACCAAGCCGCAGCCGGAGTTGCTGGGAGACAAGCCTGAGCTGATCCTGGGAATCGATCCCAAGCAGCGACAGCTCGTGCAACTGCAGGAACTGACTGGTCGATACGCGGCCGCCGGCGCCGAGGCCAAGGGTCGCCGCATCGAGGTGACGCTCGAGGTCGAGCTCAGCCACGATCGCCCGATCGACTTTCTGAACGAACATGTCGCAACGTGGTTGCGCGAAAACGGCGAGCCAGCCGGCGCGCGCGCGAGTGTCCCATATCGAATCAAGGATGTCCGGATTCAGGGACAGAGCCTGCAGACCATTGACGTGAAGGCAGATGGCGAAAAGGCCGAAAGCTCGGTCGCACCTCAGATTCCCGTTGAAGCTAATTCCGGGTTCGGCGGCGGGGGGAACAATCCGACCGTTTCACAGCCCTCGGCGCCCCGAGGCTCCGTTGGCTCTTCTGGCAGCGGCGGCTCCCAGGGAGGCGGCAGTGGACGCCTGCGCGATCCGGGCGCCGGACCCACGTATTCCGCTCCGGGTGCGGGCGTCAGCGTCGGCGGCCGAGGCGGCAGCGGCGAGACGGCCGGGCCGGCAACCCCGTCAGCTCCACGGACGCCCGTCGGAGGAAGCACCTCGTCGTCGGGGAACACCAACTGGAACCTTGATCCCAATGCGGCCACCGCCGCGAAGGATCTGAACGACATGGCCCCGGTCCCGGCCCGGCCGCGACTCTATCCGCCGGGCTCGAAGTTCTATCGCGTCCCGATCACGTTCACGATCGAGCTGCTGGACGGCGGCGCGCCGGCGCAGACACCCGCCAACACCAGCGCTGACAGCGGCGCATCAACGGGAGCCTCCACATGAACATGAGCACCGTCCTTGAATGGGTGAAGGCCAACGTCTTCATTGTCGTGTTTGTGCTGCTGTTGATCGCGGCCCCCGTGGCGATGTTCTTCGTCTCCAGCGGCATGAACGCAGATGTCCGCAAGGAAGTCGAGATCCGCGCTCGCAAGCAGACGGATCTGACGAAGCTTGAGACAGACCTCGTGCAACCGGACGGCACGGCGGTCAAGGGCATCCCCAACGACAAATACATTGCTCGGTATGCCGAAGTGGCCAATTCGATGGCCAAGGATGCCGATGCCGTTCTGCGGGCAGCGATGGAGCACAATCGGAAGGGACGCGGCGTTGTGCTGCCGCAGGCCCTGCCGGAAATTGCCGAGAACGTGCGCGATGTCATCCCGCGCCGGTTTCATGATGCGCTCGTCGAGGCCTACGGCAACCTGCTTTCGGAGACCAAAGCCGGCACGCCGCCCTCGCTGGAGAGCATGCGGCAGGAGCTCGAGCTGGCCCGCACCCAGTTCATCACCGCCGATTTGCGCAAGGACACATCGGACAAGCTTGAGCCGGATGAACTCAAGCAGTTGACCGAGCGATTGACCAACCTGCGAATGTCGCGCTACGCCGATGCTGCGAAAAACGTCGGTCTGTATGTCTCCAACGCTGAGCTGCGCGTGCCCGCGTGGAGCCAGGAGCATCAGCCGTCGCAGGGGGAAATGTACAACTGGCAATGGCAGTTCTGGGTCACGCAGGACATTCTTCACGCTCTGCACGAGGCGAACAAGACCGAGTCGGTGGTGAACGCGCCCGTGAAACGGGTCGTGGGACTCAACATCATCGGACTACCGAAGCCGAGCGCCGACAACCAGCCCCAGAACATGCCCGGCACCGACAAGATGGGCGCGGGCGGTTTCTCCGCGGGATTTGGCGACAGCGGAGCGACTCCGCCGCCGCCTGCCGAGGGTGAGCGAACTGCCGCGCCGGTTGCGGCGGCGAATCCCAAGGCGGCCGTCCCACACGATTTCAACGTCTCCCACACCGGTCGCGTCACCAATCCGCTCTACGATGTGATCACCGTGGAGCTGGACGTTGTCGTCGAGACCGCGCGCCTCCCACAAGTGCTCGATGCGCTGTCGCGATACAACTTCATCACGGTGACGGGAGTGCATCTGCAGGAGATCGATCCGTTCGACGCCGCGCAGGCGGGATACTTCTACGGGGCGGCCCCGGTGTGCGGAGCGCACCTGACCCTGGAAACGATCTGGCTGCGAGGCTGGACGGCTCAGTTCATGCCCGGCACTGTGAAGCAGGTGCTGGGAGTGCCGGCCGAACCCGCACCGGCCTCGGCACAAGGAACACCGGCTCCGACGACATGAATGATCCATCGGGTTAATTACGCCAGACCCGAATTGACAGATCGAGAGTGCACATCATGAAGACTAAGGGCATTACGATTTTCGAGCAGCACGTCGAGCACGCGGTGCTTGGCCTGGCGGTGCTTGTGTTCCTGGGCCTGACTGCCATGCAGTTTGTCGGCGAGCCCAACGCGGTGACGGTGGGCCGCGACACGGTTGGGCCGGGGCAGGTCGATCGGATGCTGAAGGAACGCGCCGATGCGTTGGCCTTGCGTCTGACCCCCGATGCGCCGCCGCCCGTGAACATTGCCGATCCACAGCCTGTGCTCGCGAAATTCGACAAGGAGCGTGGAGCGAGCATCAGCCCGCAAGTCGCCCTCGCGCCTTGGACAGCCAGCATCAACCCCGTCGGTGACTACATCGCTCCTCCCACGACGCGTTTGTTCGTCGCGGCGGTCCCGCGTCCGCCCTACGCCCTGGAGACGATGCAGTACATCGACACGATTCCCGCGGATGTGGTCACCGAGAACGCCGAACTTCAAAAGGTGCTGCTGCATCAGCCCTACGACATTCGGTTTGTCACGGCGTTCGCGAAGTTTGCCGCGGCGGATTTTCTTAAGCAGTTGCGCACCGCTGGTTCCAACGGTGAAGTGCCCGTTCCCGCGAAGTGGTACGCCGATCGCATTGACTTCGTCAACGTCAAGGTCGAGCGGCGCGAGCAGCTCGAGGGCAACAAGTGGTCTGAGCCCACGGTGCTCGACCCCATTCCCGGCCAACTCACCTTCCGTCCGCAACTGGCGACTCGAATCGATGCGGCGACGCGCGATCAGATTCTCAAGATCACTGGCGAACCTGCCGGACGCGATGTCTACCAGCCCGCGTTCTATTCCACAGTGCGCGAAGCTTGGATGATGCCCGGTGAAAAGAAGGTTGTGACCGATGCCGGCAACGCCGAGGAAAACGCCATCGCGGCTCTGAAGCAGCAGATCGAAAGGTGGACACGCGATCGCGACAAGCTCCGTGAGCAGATGAAATCCGACAATTGCTCCGAGAATGAGCCGGCTCCGCCTGACAAGACCAAGGGCGGCGGAAAAGGCGGGCCCAACCCATCCGGCAGCGGCGGTTCTCCCAGCGGCAGCCGCGGCGGCGGCGCACCTGCGCCCCCGGGGAGCGGCATCAGTGCCGGCGCCGGTGGCCAGGCAGGCGGGATGAAGAGCGGCGGCGCTGCCGGCGAAGGCAACGAGAACCTTTGCAAGAAGCATCGCAAGCGACTCCAGGCGCTCAATGAGAAGATCGAGAAGGCGGAGGCCGAGCTGAAACGGCTTCAGCCCGATGCGCCGGAGGCCAAACCCGAAGCGCCCAAGGTGGAAGTTGTGCAGATGGGCGATGAAGTGATGATCTGGGCGCACGACATCAACGTGCAGCCGGGCAAGACCTATCAGTATCGATTTACCGTCGAAGTGTACAACCCGCTGTTCGCACACAAGCCCGACCTGATGCCGGCGCAGCAGCCGCTGGCCGACAAGTTCACGCTGGTTTCGCAGCCCAGCGAGTGGTCAGCGCCGATCACGACTGAGCCGCCGCTGCGCGTGTTCATCACGCAGGCGAGCGCCAACACCGTCGGTGGATTGGATGCACTCCCGCTGGGCAGCGCCAAGGCCGAGGTCTTCCGTTATTTCGACGGCCAATGGTGGAAGGAAGCCTTTACGGTGCAGCCGGGGATGCGCATCGGCGCCACCAAGACCCCGCGCCCTGAGCCGCGCGACCCCAAGGATAAGGACGCCAAGGACGCGAAGGATGCCAAGCCGCCGACGCCGATCGACTACAGCACTGATTGGTTTGTGCTCGATGTCGTCGAGGATTCGCTGGCCGATCGAGAGCAGCAGGATTCAAACCAGGGGGCAGTCGTGCTGCTGCAAAGCCTGAGCGCAGAGGGCGTCAGCCAGGTGCGGTCGCCCCGGGATGATGCGGCGAATCAGCGTCAGTTCCTGTCCGAGGAAGGGTTATCTGATCGGATCGGCTCGGTCGCGATCGCGAATCGAGCTGGAGGCGGCAAGACCGACTGAGCCGCCGGGCTGCTGATTGTGGAAAACTCCAGAAGACCGGCTGCAAAATCCGCGCATGCCGGTCTTCCGGATTTTCAGCGGTTTGAGCGGTTTGAACCTGTGCGAACTGTCGCCAACCGCGTCAAACCGGGCGTGAACATGGAACAAATGGGCCTTTCCTGGGGTTGACAGGGGCGGTCAGAAAGCTATCCTACTCGACTGCTCTTGACGGCCAGTTTTTGGCCTTCAGGCCTATCCCAAGCAATCGCAAGGCTCACCGCGAGGAAGCCGGCACGATCGGCAAGGGAGCGGCATCGCTCTTTGACAAGTCATGATTGTGAATGTCGTCTGATCGTCGTCTTCTTTGTTTCTTTCCGTGACGGCGACAGACAGCAACCGAGAATTCGAGATCGTTTGAACGACTGAGCGGCTGCCCCCCCGGAATTTCGGGCGAACGAGCCGGCACGTCCTTGTGCCCGGACTTGTTCTCAGGGGTTGCTGGACCTATGCAAGGTTCAGCATGGCATCTCGACACGGATTTAAGGACAATCTGAAATTTCAAATCTCAAGTTTGAGATCGATGAGCGTCGGGTTCGGGTCGGCATGACCAAGTCAATAAGGGCAAACGGTGGATGTCTTGGCGTTGAGAGGCGATGAAGGACGTAGGAACCTGCGATAAGCCTCGTGGAGCCGGTAACCAGGCTGCGATACGAGGATCTCCGAATGTGGAAACACGACTCTTTGAGTCACGGCCGCCTGAATGCATAGGGCGGTTCGAGCAAACCTGCCGAACTGAAACATCTCAGTAAGCAGAGGAAAAGAAAGCAAACGCGATTCCGTCAGTAGCGGCGAGCGAACGCGGAACAGCCCAAACCCGCCCTCGGGCGGGGGTTTGGACACCAACATGGTTGATCGCGCAGTCTGTGAATACTTCTGGAAAGTTGAACCAAAGAAGGTGACAGTCCTGTAGCGGCCGGCGCGAAAAACCTAGGTGCACCAGAGTAGCACGGAGCTCGTGAAACTCCGTGCGAACATGCGGGGTCCACCCCGTAAGGCTAAATACTCCTCAACGACCGATAGTGAACCAGTAAGGCGACTGAACGATGAAAAGCACCGCGATAAGCGGAGTGAAAAGTACCTGAAACCGTGTGCCTACAAGCGATGGGAGCTGAGCCATCTTCGGATGGCAAGGTGACCGTGTGCCTTTTGCATAATGATCTGGCGAGTTACTCTCTGTGGCAAGGCTAAGCGCTACCAGCGCGTAGCCGTAGGGAAACCGAGCCTTAAAAGGGCGCCAAGTCGCAGGGTGTAGACGCGAAACCCGTTGATCTACCCGTGGCCAGGATGAAGGGAGGGTAACACCTCCTGGAGGTCCGAACACGTTGACGTTGAAAAGTCATGTGATGAGCTGCGGGGAGGGCTTAAAGTGCAATCATAACGGGAGATATCTCGTTCTCCTCGAAATAGTTTTTGGACTAGCCTCACGAAACAACACGCGGGGGTAGAGCTACTGAATGGGGCTGCGGGGCCGCAAGCCTACGCACTCCAATCAAACTCCGAATACCGCATGTCCATGTCGTGGGAGTAAGTCTGCGGGAGATAATTTCCGCAGTCGAAAGGGAAACAGCCCAGACCGTCAGTTAAGGCCCCTAAACAGTTCTTAGTTTGAAAGGTAGTTGGATTGCCGTGACAGCCAGGATGTTGGCTTAGAAGCAGCCACCATTTAAAGAGTGCGTAACAGCTCACTGGTCGAGGAATTCAGCGCCGATAATTATCGGGAATAAGAATTGTGCCGAAACTACGGGCGCCGCAAGGCGCGGTAGAGGAGCGTCGCTGTCAGCTGCGAAGGGATTCCGAAAGGGGTTCTGGAGCGACAGCAAGTGAATATGCCAGATTGAGTAACGATAAACGGAGTGAGAATCTCCGTCGCCGAAAACCTAAGGTTTCCTGGGCAAGGTAAATCCGCCCAGGGTCAGGCGGGACCTAAGACGAGGCTGAAGAGCGTAGTCGATGGACAGCCGGTGAATATTCCGGCCCTTTCATGTAAGGTTGATCCGACGTGACGGATCGCAAAGCTCTCGCGGGACAGTGAAGCGTCCAGGCCCTTCAGGGCCAATGCAGGGTGGAGCGGTTCCAAGAAAAGCCGTTCGGTGACAAGCATGAAACCCGTACCTCAAACTGACACAGGTAGGTGTGGCGAATAGCCTCAGGCGCTCGAGAAAACGGTCGTGAAGGAACTAGGCAATTTGACCCCGTACGTTCGCAACAAGGGGGCCCTACTGGCAACAGAGGGCGCAGAGAAAAGGCTCTAGCAACTGTTTATCAAAAACACAGCACTGTGCTAACTCGTAAGAGGACGTATACAGTGTGACGCTTGCCCGGTGCTGGAATGTCAAGGAAGTCGGTTAGCCGCAAGGCGAAGCTGGCGACCGAAGCACCAGTAAACGGCGGCCGTAACTATGACGGTCCTAAGGTAGCGAAGTTCCTTGTCGGGTAAGTTCCGACGTGCATGAATAGCGTAATGACTGGAGCACTGTCTCCACGACCGACTCGGTGAAATAGTAGTGGCGGTGAAGATGCCGCCTACCCGCAGCAAGACGGAAAGACCCCGTGAACCTTTACTGTAGGCCTATATTGGCTACGATTTCGTTCTGCGTAGAATAGGTGGGAGGCTTTGAAGTCCCGATTCCGGTCGGGACGGAGCCACCTGTGAAATACCACTCTGAGCGCAATTGTGGCCTAACCCCGATTCCCATGAAGCTGGGCGGGGAACAGTGTATGCTGGGCAGTTTGGCTGGGGCGGCCTCCTCCCAAATCGTAACGGAGGAGCGCAAAGGTCGGCTCAACGCGGTTGGAAACCGCGTTTCGAGTGTAAGAGCACAAGCCGGCTTTACCGTGAGTCTCACACGACGAACGGTCTCGAAAGAGGGCTCTAGTGATCCTGCGATCCCGTGTGGAAGGGTCGTAGCTCAACGGATAAAAGGTACTCTGGGGATAACAGGCTGATCGCTCCCGAGCGTCCATAGCGGCGGAGCGGTTTGGCACCTCGATGTCGGCTCATCGCATCCTGGGGCTGAAGGCGGTCCCAAGGGTTGGGCTGTTCGCCCATTAAAGCGGTACGCGAGCTGGGTTCAGACCGGCGTGAGCCAGGTCGGTCCCTATCTGCTGTGGGCGCTGCAACATTGACAGGAGTTCTCCCTAGTACGAGAGGATTGGGAGGGACTCACCCCTGGTGTGCCAGCTGGACCGCTCGGTCCATCGCTGGGTAGCTAAGTGAGGCAGGGATAACCGCTGAAAGCATCTAAGTGGGAAGCCCCCCTGAAGATTAGTGTTGCATGGCCGCAAGGCCGAGAGACCCCCGGAAGACTACCGGGTTAATAGGCCGGACGTGTAAGGATAGAAATGTCTTGAGCGAACCGGTCCTAACGGTCAACGACTTGGTCGTGTCGACCGGGATCCGACGGGCACCGCATTGCCATGCGGTGCTCAGCGATTCCGCGTCGCACACGCAAGCCAATCAGCGTCAACAATCTCGAGAACGCACGCTGCGTCGCACAGTCATCTGTGCGCCGCGACATTCACTCACTCATGACGAATCACCCAGCCGCGGGCGAAAGCCCGCGGCTGGATTTGTCGGTGACCATAAGTCCAGGGAGACACCTGATCCCATCCCGAACTCAGAAGTTAAGCCTGGGCTGCCGATGATACTGCCACGCGGGAAAGTAGGTCATCGCCGACTTTATGGCCTCTGCAGGGTAAACCCTGCGGAGGCCTTTTTCATGCGCGCCCCTGGCTGGGCACAATCGCCGCCGGCCGGGCACCACTTCGCAGGCAACCTCGCTATGATCACGCTGCTGGCATCACCCTCCGATCCCGCCACGTCCGCGGGCTGCCAGTTGGAGAACGATTGATCGCGCTCGCCGAGCCGATGCCACGCAGCGCCCGAGCGCGCGTCCCGCCAGGAGGCGGACATCACCCATGTTCAAGATCTTTGTCGGCAACCTCAACCTCATCACGACGGGGGAGTCGATACGAAAACTCTTTACGCGGCACGCGGATGTGAGCGACATCGCGCTGCCGCTCAATCCCGAGACCGGCAAGTCCCGAGGGTTCGCGATTGTGATGATCAAGGATGAGCAGCAGGCGCGCACGGCCATGGCGGCCCTCCGCGGCGCGCGCCTGGATGGCCGGGCCCTCGTCATCAACGAGGCCCGCAAGAAAGGCGAAGCGCCGCCCCCCAAGCGTGAAGGACGCCGCGGCGGAGGCGGTGGTGGCGGATATCGTGGCCGAGGTGGACAAGGTGGCGGTGGTGGCGGAAGCGGAGGAGGCTTTGGACCCGATCGTGGCGGGGGCGGCGGGTTTTCCGGCCGCGGATCCTACGGCCGGCCACGGGCCTATGGAAACCGTCCCGGTGGGCGACCGCGCAACGCCGGCGGCGGAGGTGGCGGCACGGGCGGGCCGCGCGGAAACCAGCCCGATCGAGGCTCAGCTGGCTCGGGTCCCAGTGGAAGCGCCTGATCTCATTTTGCAGCGTTGTCGCCCATCGTGGACGCCGGAACCGAGCGCCTCGGTCGGTGTCAATGACTGCCGGACCCTGAATTGGCCGATGGAACGTTCATGCTCACGATCGTCCTGCTGCTGATCTCGAATATTTTCATGACCTTCGCGTGGTATGGGCACTTGCGGTTCAAATCCGCCCCGCTGTGGATCGTCGTCCTCGCAAGCTGGGGCATCGCATTCTTCGAGTATTGCTTTCAGGTTCCCGCCAACCGGTTGGGCCACAACGCGGAGGGGGGAACCGGCCCGTTCACCGCGGCCCAGCTCAAGACGATCCAGGAAGTGATCACGCTGCTGGTATTTTGCGGCTTCTCGCTGCTCTATTTGCGCGAGCCGATCCGCTGGAATCACCTGGCAGGCTTTGCCTGCATCGTGGCGGCCGCCGTCTTCATCTTCAAGAAGTGGTGAGCGCCGCAGCTACGGATTCGGGGGAGCGAATGCGTTTGGCGCGAGCTCGAAATTCGCCTCCACGGTGTCGATGGTGGCGACCATTTTGCCGTTGGCTTCATTCTCAACGGTGAACCTGACCGGGACGCGGATTCCGTTGATGTCCCGGTAATCGTCGTATGTAATGGTTGACTTCAACGAGCCGACGCCCTTGATCGTCACGGAGAGGTCCTCCTTTTCCGCCAGTCCGGTGTCGGCGCTGAGATAGATCGTGCTCGTCGTGTCCGCCGCGCCGACGACATTCAGCGCGTACATCTTCCGGCCGTTGAGCATCTCGATGTGATCGATGTCGATCTTGTCGAAGCGCGTGCGCCAGTCGCCTGCCAGCAGGAGTGGACTCTGCCGACGCGCCTCGACGGCTTGCTTGCCTTCGAGTTCTTCAAATCCGTGGAAGGTCGAGTCACTCCATGCCTTGGGGGTGTTCGAGGCGAGCGTGATCCGGCCGAACTTGCCCATGTCCAGCGTCTGGATGAATCGATCGTTGTCCGCGGCGATCATGGAGATGCGGCCGCTGATCCCCTGGTTGATGAACGTGATGGTTCCCGCCATTCGGAGCGACGTGATGTCGGCCAGATGATCGGTGCCGTAGCCGCGCTTCTGAAGCGAGATCAACTCATCGAGGGACGGAAGCGCGTCAGCCGGCGCCTTCTCGATGCGCGGCATCTCGAGGACGACGGGACCGTCGACAAGCGTCATCGAGACCACCGCCCCCGATGCATCGCTGTTGAACGTCAGCGTGGCCGACTTCTTCGCACGCATCGCCCACTTGCCTTCGCTGTCAGGCCCCTTGAGATCGAAGATCAGCTGCTTGGGGACGTCCACCGCAAGGCGGCCGTCGCGGTGCAGCACCTTGAGATCGCCAAGTTTCTCGCTGTGGTACGTGCCAAGGTACTTCTGCGCATCCGCCAGCGTCACCTCGACCGGCCGCGTGACACCCTCGCGCGGCAACTCGAATTCCAAGCCTGCCTGAAAGAGGTGCAGCTCTATGACGTCTCCCGTGTCGTTGCGGATGAATGAAACCGCAATCGGCGCCGGGAAATCGAAGTACCATTTGCCTTCCTGATCAGGCGGCTTCAGCTCAAAAACCATCTGCCCCGGCACATCGACGGCGAGCCTGCCGTTCTGCACGAGCACGGTGACATCGGTCTTGAGCACATCAAAGTGGTATTTTCCGAGGTAGGGCTGCACCTGCGCGACATCCAGCGGTGGTTTGCTCTCGTCCCAGGACCCAAGCAGCGCATCGAACACAATGCCGCCGACCGTCGCCTGAAGCGGCGTGGCGGTGACGTTGGTCAGGAGCACGAAGCCGATGTGATCATCCGGGAGGAAGCCGACATCCGCGCCGAATCCATCGATGTTGCCGCCGTGCTCGATGTAGCGCCGCCCGTTCCACGTGCGGAGCATCCAACCGAGGCCGTAATCCACATCGCCCGCCATGGTGATTTGCTTCGTCCATGTTTCGTCAATGCGCTCAGGTTGAATGAGCGCCTGGCCATTCACAGCGCCCTTGTTGAGCTGGAACCGCACCCATTGGGCCATGTCGCGGACATTGGAGTTGATCGCGCCGGCCGGCGCGATGTTGTTCAGATCGCGCATCGGCAGATGCTTGTAGGTTTTTTTGTCGTCGTCCCACTGATATCCGCGCGCGAGCAGCGGATTCTTCCGTGCCTCCGCAAGCGATGTATTGGTGTGATTCATCCCCAGCGGCTTGAAGATCCGCTGGGCGACGAGCGTGTCCCAATCGGAGCTCGCCGCGCGCCCAGCGGCTTCGCCCGCCGCCAGAAACGTCACGTTGTTGTAGTTGAACTTCTCGCGAAACGGCGTGAACAGCTCGGCGTTCGCGATGATCTGGAGGATCTCCTGTCGGGTGGCCGCGCCGGAGGCCCACAACAGATCGGTGCGGGCCAGGCCGCTGCGGTGACACAGCAGATCACGAATCGTGATCTGCTCGTTCGCGGCTGGATCCTTCAGATGGAAGTCGGGCAGGTGCTTGCGCACCGGGTCATCCCAGGTCATCCTGCCTTCATCGATCAGCATTCCGATCAGCGTCGCGGTGAAGGCTTTCGTCGATGATCCGATCGCAAACAGCGTGTCGTCAGTGACGGGCAGGTTGTTCTCGACATCGCGCAGTCCGAAGCCGCGCGAGAGAATGACCTGATCGTCCTTCACAACGGCGATCGCCGCCCCCGGAATGTGAAACGATTCGCGCTGCGAATCAAGCTGCTGACACAGGCGATCGAGACGCTGCTCGAGGGTCGGTTCCGATGCTGAGGTCGGAGTCGGCGGCGGAGTTTGGGCACGCGCGGGCCAGCCGCACATGGTGAGCGATGCGATGATCAGGGGCAGTTGCAATGAGCGGATGCGTGGGCGCATGGAAGGCCTCGTGAGAGCGGAATGGAAGATTGTACGGATGTTGCACCCAGCCGTTTCGAAAGCGGCCGTGATGCCATGTGCTACAGTACCGCGATGCCCCTCGATCGCAATCAAATCGCCAAACGGGCTGCGAAAGAACTTCGCGACGGGTACTACGTCAACCTTGGCATCGGCATGCCCACGCTCGTCGCCAATCACGTGCCGCAGGGCATGACGGTGTGGCTGCAATCGGAGAATGGGCTGCTCGGCATGGGCCCGTTTCCGTACGAAGAGGAGATCGATCCGGATCTGATCAACGCGGGCAAGCAGACCGTCACCGGCGTGCCCGGCCACAGCTTCTTCTCATCCGCCGATTCGTTCGGAATGATCCGCGGCGGCCACATCGATCTGGCGATCCTCGGCGCGATGGAGATTTCGCAGGAAGGCGACATCGCCAACTGGATGATTCCCGGCAAGATGGTCAAGGGCATGGGCGGCGCGATGGATCTGGTCGCGGGCGTTCAGAAAGTGGTGGTGATGATGGAGCACACCGCCAAAGGGGGCGCGCCCAAGCTGATTCCAAAATGCACGCTGCCGCTCACAGGTCAGCGCTGCATCAACATGATCATCACCGACTTGTGCGTGCTGGAGATGGACGCAGAGCGCCGGCGCTTCAAGCTCACCGAACTTGCCCCTGGAACGACTGCCGAAGAGGTGAAGTCCAAGACGACCGCCGCAATCCTGTTCGCGGATCGAATGAAGACAATTGATTCCTGAGTCGCCCGGGGGCCGCCTCCGGAGTGGTCAGCGGGGCCGCTCGACGTTGATCGTCATCGACTGATTGTTGCGCCGATTTCGCAGCGTGGCGGAACGTGTTGCGCAGTCGATCGATTCGACGACGGCATTGACTTCATGAACAGTGTCACCCTCGCGGTAGGGGCGACCGTTGATGACAGCCGTGCGGCCGCGCTCGCTGGACATGACAGCCTGCAGCACGAGCCTCGCTTGATCGTCGGATGGGTCCGCCGCCTCAGTGTGGATAGGTTGCGGTGTGATCCCATGGTCTTCTTCGTAGAGCAGTGGCGAACGCTCAAACGGCTGGCGCTTCAGCCAGTCAACGTGCCGGGCGGCTGTGAGCTGCTGCGGCGTCCACCTCACGGACGCCGGCGGCGCAGCGCCGGGATCCACCGGCGGTGGAGGCGCCAACCCCGCCATGCTCTGCTGGGCCGATTCGCCCAGGAGCATGGCCGCGATCTTGACCGCCAGGATCGGCAGCACGAACATTCCCATCGAAGCAAGGCGGCGGACAGTCTCAGGGCGCAGCATGTTCGTTGCCTCCTGGATTGGTCAATGCGTCATCGATCGCAAAACTCATGACGTTGCAATCGAAGGTGGCGCTTACGAGCGACTTTCCATTGGATTTCGTCGGGGCCAGCTGAAGCGAATCAGCACGAACAAACGCATCAAGATTGACGACGGCATCCAGGAACGCCGCCACGTTCTCATACGGGCCTTCGACGGTCATGTCCAGGCGAGTGGCGGTGAACGGGGCGTTCGAAGTCATGGACGTCTTCGTACCGCCGGGTTGCAGCGCCTGGACCTGCACGCCGCTGGAGTCCGCCAGGTCCATGACCAGGCCATACAGTCGCGAGGTGTCATCGGCAAGGCCGTTTCGATCGTTGATCTGAGCCACGCGCTCGCGAATGAAGTTCATTCGCTTCGCGGCCTGCTCGATGGTCTGGCTGCTGAACGGGCCGCTGAGGCCGGGCGCTTCGGCGATCGTGCGTTCCAGGCGAATCAGCTCATCGATCTTGGGTCGCACAATGATCATCCACACCCCGATACAGAGCCCCAGCGCGAGCACAGCCTGGATAATGAACTGGCGGTTCGCGGACATGTTCATGGCGCAACCCCTGCAGCAGTTCCGGTTGAGCCGGCATCGGCGACACCAACGGTCGTGCGGCCGTCGCGCGGCGCCGCGACGCCGCCGAAATCCAGTTCGAATCGCTCGCCGGACTTCGCGGCCATAGTCCCGACCTGCACGTTGGTCAATGACACGTTCATGAACAGGGGGCTGGCCCGCAGTTGATCGACGAACGGCTCCAGCTGCGTGCGGCCACCGGACGACTGCGTTTCGAACGCATAGCCGCTCACGTGGCCAAGCATTCGCCCATCGCTCTGACGCAGCGTGACCTGCGTGAGCTTGATCGTGGGCGGGGTCAGGCGTGCGAACTCGTGCATGCACGCGCCCAAGTCAAGCTGAGTTCCGGATTGGCGGGCGATCGCGGCGTCCAGCTTATCCATGGCAGCGGCAGCGGCGAGGAGCTTCTCGCCGGTCAATTGAAGGGACTTCATTCCTTCGCCGCGCGTCACGGCCGCGGTGGCGGCAATGCGCGTTTCGACGAGATTGTGATGCAATCGCGCGGAATCGGTGCCGATCAAAACCAGCGCCGCCGCCGTGCCCGTCCAGAGCCACTGCCGCAGTCTGGCTGCCTGCCGCTTGCGCGCGATGTGCCGCGGCTGCAGTCCCAGGCGCATCAGGGCTCGGCGTTCCATCGTCCCGTCGAACAATTCGCTTCCGGACGATTCGGGCTTTTGCCAGTCGTACGCGACGTATCGATCATCGCATGTGGCCTGGACGTGCAGCTCATCCGCGATGATGGAGGTGAAGCGCGGCACCGCGCAGCCGGGCCCGCACACGCGCAGTTTGACCGACTCCCGCTGGTCTTCCGGCAGCGCGAAGCGCAGCGACTGCCGCAGCTCGACGATCAGGCGTTGAAGCACCGGCTGCAGCAGCGGAACGATTTGTCCGCCGGTGAGGTGCGGCTGCTCGCAGACGACGGACTGGCGGTCGGGGAAACCGTGCCGGAAGAGAATCTCGCGGGCCGTCTCGGCGCTCAGTTCGATCGCATCGGCAGTGCCGGTCATGCGGATCGGCCGCGTCAGGCTGGAGACCAGGGCGTTGAGGCCCAGACTGATCGGGCGCGCAAACAGAATCGACCCCTTGGCGGCGATCACGAAGAATGACCGGTGCTCGCCCACGTACAGGTAGCCGACCTGGTTGTCCGCATGTTTCAGCGCCCGCGATGCCAGACCCGCCATCACCGCGGCATCCATGGGCGTGGCGGAGATGAACTTCAGGCCCGCTTCCTGAACCATCGATGCGATGCCGCTGACGGTCTCATCATGATCCGCGCTGATCACCATGTGAATGTGCGGCGCCGATCCGGTGCGATCGCGGCCCATGACCATCGCCTCGCACACGGCCAGGTCGATCGGACACGAGAGCGCGTCAGCGCAGGAGAGAATCGCCGCCTGCTGGGCCTCAGCGACGGAGCGCGAACTGAGGCTGGCATACTCAGCGCATTCGGTCGGACTGTGGTAGAGCACGACGGCCGATGCGCCTACGGCATCCATCTCGGCGGCGGCCGTCTGCACGGCTTTCGCGGCCCCCTGTATGGACTTGATCCATTTGCCTGCTTCTGCATCGATGGAGAGCGGCAATCGGCGGGCAGCAAGGATACGATCGCCATGACACAACAGCATGTCGATGCGGTCCGCGCTCAAACCGATGGCGAGCATCCGTTTTTTCACAATCGCTCCAGCCTCCGTGTCCCGGTAACATCGACCGGAAACCAGCGGCACTTTCGGCCGGTTCCGACTGAAGCACGGAGGGGAGGTCCCATATCGAGGGTGCGAATCGCTTTGACTAGTTGCTCCCCGGCGATTCCCACTCCTTCGGTTTCGCGAAGGGACCTTTCATCCCAACAGTCGCGACGGCCTTCGCGCCCAGGCGCTCCTGAAGCTGAGCGAGATACAGGCTTCGCGGCTCGACCTTGCGGCCGAATGAATCCCAGAGTCCATCGCCCTTGTGTTCATCGGCCTTGCAGCCGATCGCCCAGTTCTGTGCCGTCGGCGGGTTCTCGACCTTGATCTTGTCCGCCGAGCAGTTCCAGAGGACGATGGCGGCGCCTGCCCAGCCGTGGCCGCTGCCCTCGTTGCCGTGGTTCATGGCGTTGAGGTTGTCGCCGCTGATTTTCACGTTGTCGTAGAGCGTTCCCGTGCACCATCGGCCGTGCGGGCCGCTGTCCGCGTGCGCTTTCTCGGCGGTGCAGTTGAAAAAGACATTCGGTCCGGCGACGCGGCCTTCGTGCATCACGAAGTCGTGGCGGCCGTTGCGGGCGGTGCATCGCTGGATCAGGTTCAGCTGGCCGATGATGCCGAAGGAGTATCTGCGGCTGCCTTCGATCCTGGAATACGGATCGATATTGGCGCAATCCTGGACGGTGACGTTTTCAGCCCAGCGATCGAGCACTACGAGGCTGCGCGCAAAGTGTTCCGCGCGCACATTGCGCACCCAGCCGTCTCTCAGGCAATCCATGCGAATGAGCGACCACGAATGCGACTCATCGGTGGGATCGGCCGCCTTTGAAATCGCCCGCAGATTCTCGACTCCGACCTTGTTGATTCGCTGTGGAAACTCGTATCGATACACGAAGCCGCCGCCGTACTTCCGATCCAGCGAATTGGTGAGCGGCGCGTGGATGGTGATGCGGTCGCCATCGATGTCGGTGATGATCCGATCGAAACGCAGATCGTACGCGCCCGGGCGCCATTGCACGACTCGGGCGCTATCCTCGCGCGGCGGAAGCTGGTCCATGCCCAGCACGTGAATCCACTCTGTGGTGCTCGGGCGGTGGACGATGATGTTGTCACCCACCTTGAAATCATGCGCGTTGGCGACCCGAAACGTGCGCGCGCCGACGGGGACGTACGCATCGATGATCTCCTGCCGCGTGCTGGTGATCTCGCGCGGCTCGGCATCCCTGGGCCGGTTGGGCGGCTCATTGATCGCCTCATTCTCGAGATCGACATCGGATTCCTGGGCGTCGCCCGAGATGGTGATCAGCGTGCGGCGGCCGGATCCGGTGGCGATGAGCGTCGTGCCGCCGATATCATCGCCTTCGCCGCGCAGGACGATGCCGCTGGCGGAGATGAGGATCGCCCCTCGAATACGATACTCGCCCTTCTTGAGCACCACCGCGCCGCGGAAGCCATCGTCATGCAATGGCATCTTCGCCACGCGATCGATCGCCTTTTGGATGCGTTCACCATCATCTCCTTCGCCCGGCTTGATGGTCTCCGATGTGGGAACATCGGGAATGCGCACGCCGCCGCCCATGTAGCCCACGTTGGAAAAATCGGGGATGCGATCGCCGGTGGGCTCGGCCTTGAAGGCGATGTGACCTTCGCGATCGCGGTCGAACATCGGCTGGGCGGGCTCGGGCGCGGCGAGCATGCCGCACGATGTCATGGCGATGGTGAGTACGCAGAGGGCCCCGGCGCGAGTGCTCAGTGCGGTGCGGCCGCCTGCCACTTTATTGTGGTTCATTTGAGCGAAGTCCATTCAGATCGTACGGTATCGCGGTTTTGCCGCTTCTAGGGTGCGCGGCTGGTTTGGCCACCTTCGATCATCACAGACACGAGACCGCGAGGTTCATTCATGCCGAAGGCAATTGTTCTGGGCGCCGGGCTGGTGGGGTCGGTGATGGCGGCCGATCTTGCCGGTGACCCCCGGATGGAAGTCACGGTGGCCGATAAGCGGGCCAAATCGCTCGAGGCGGCGAAGCGGCGCGCGGGCGGGCGCCTCAGGATCATGCAGGCAGACCTTGCGGATGCCGCGGCGGTGAAGCAAATGGTGCAGCCCTTCGACATCGTGCTGGGCGCGCTGGCGAGCGCGATCGGTTTTCAAACGCTGCGCGCTGTCATCGAAGCGGGCAAGGACTATTGCGATATCAGCTTCATGCCGGAAGATGCGTGGGAGCTGGATGAACTTGCCAAGGCGCACGCCGTGACGGCGATCGTGGACTGCGGCGTCGCTCCCGGAATGTCCAACATGATGGCGGGGCATGCGGCGGCGCAGCTTGATCAATGCGACCGAATCGAAATCTATGTGGGCGGCCTGCCCCGCGAGCGAACCTGGCCGTTCCAGTATAAGGCGGGCTTCTCGCCGCACGATGTGATCGAGGAATACGTGCGGCCATCGCGCATCGTGGAGCACGGCACAATCGTCGTGAAAGACGCGCTGAGTGAGCCTGAGCTGATGGACTTTCCCGGGATCGGAACGCTCGAGGCGTTCAACACCGATGGATTGCGAAGCATTGCGCATTTCCTCAAGGCGCCGTTCATGAAAGAAAAGACGCTTCGCTACCCGGGGCACATCGAGTTGATGCGGACGTTTCGCGAAACTGGATTGTTCAGCCATGACCCCGTCGACATCGGCGGCGCGAAGGTGAAGCCGATCGATGTCATCAGCACGCTGATGTTTCCGAAGTGGGCCTACCAGCCTGGCGAAGAGGATTTGACGGTGATGCGCGTGATCGTGGGCGGATCCAAGAAAGGAAAGCACACGCGATATCAATGGGACTTGCTGGACTACTACGATCGTCAATCGCAGGCGACGAGCATGTCGCGCACGACGGCGTTTCCGTGCACCATCATGGCGCGGCTGGTTGCGAATGGCGAGTTCAAAATGCCCGGAGTCATACCACCCGAGCTGATTGGTGCACGACCGGGAATGTTGGAGCGCATCCTGAAGGAACTGGAATCACGCGGCGTGCGCTTCAGCGGGCGCGTTGATTGATTAGTTGCCTGACTCGATCTCATCGCGGCTTTGGCCGTTTCCCAGCAGCCGCGGCGCCAGGCGAATGTAGACCATCGATGTGGCGATGAGCAGCAATCCAACGACTGCGAAAATCACGGTCTTCCAGATTAGCGCGACTTCGCGAAGATCGATGATGAATGCCTTGCCAAGCGTGATCGCCAGCAGGGCGAGCCCGACGTAGCGAAGCGCCGCCGATCGCTTGAAGAAGCCGATCAGCACCAGCAACACGCCAGAGAGGCCCCAGAACACGCTGAAGCCTGCCTGCTTCTCCATAAGCTGGTCCGCAAAGTGGCGATCGATTTCCAGTGTGCCCAACCACAATCCGATCGCGATGATCAGGGCGAGGCTCATGCGCAGGTCGCGAATAACCCGTGTGTGATCGTCGGAGCTGATTCCGATGAAGTAGCCGCGCGCGAGGATGACCGACGCGATCAGGAACAGCGCGGCGGCGACGCCGACTGCGAACTGGAGATTGACAACGACCATCGCCGGTGCGATGCCGCTCTGGAATCGGAAGACCAGCGTGTCGAAGGACAGCCACGCGAGCGCCGCCGTGGCGGTGACGCCCCAGCCGCCCAGCACCATGCCCGGCATTTTGCGCGCGCGGCCGACGAGGGCCATGACAACGCCGCCCGCGCCCCACAGTGCGGTCCACCACAAGCCGCGTAGCTGAGCCGGGTCCCAGACGCTCAGCCACGCGGCGGGATGGGCGATGCGGGCCAGGGCTCGATCGACCTCGAAGCTCAACCCCCACAGGAGCAAGAGCGATGCGAACACCGGAATCCATTGGCCGAGATTCATCGAGGCCTGCAGTACGAGCGTCGCATCTTCATCCCACGGATGGGAGAGAATTGATCGGGCTGCGCCAGCGGCCGTGAGCACGATTGCCGCCGCCGCGAGCGTGAAACCGACCAGCATCTGCACGTTTGCGATCGGCAGCGATCCGGTGGTCTGGGCGCGATTGGACACAACGACCCAGAACAGCGTGTCGCCGATCACCCACTTCGTAGCGCAGATTCCCAGAATGATCCAGGCGAACCTGATGAGGAGGACGGGAACGTGCGATCCGCCGCGCTCATCGCGCTGCCGCATGGCGATGGCGAGCAGGCCGATGCCGGTCGAGCCGAACGTCCAGAGCAATGTCAATAGGAGTTGGCGAAGATGTCCGACAGACCACCAGAGGTTTGAGCTGAGCGCTGCCAGGCGCTTGACGAGGTGATCGGTTTCAAAGCTGAGGGCGACGAGGCCAAATATCGCCCCCAACATAAGGATGATCTGCCATGTTTGGCGCGAGGCGAGCGGGGCCGCGTCGTCCTCGATCACTTGCTTCTCGCGCATCCGAAGTAGCCTGTACACCCAGAAGCCGGCCGCGGCGATCGCGGCCGCCAGCGCCATCTGCCAATTGAACAGCGGCAGCGTCTGGAGTGCGTTCCAGTTCGGGCTCATTCGCGCCAGGGCCGCATCGACGATCAGCCAGCGGCCCGCCGTCGCGACCAGCGCAAGAAGGGCGATTTCGAAATACCACTGCCGCCGCCCCGTGCGCTCCAGCGTCAGCAGGATTACGACGCCGAGCAACCAACCCGCCGTGGCCGTGAGGCCATGGCATTGGATCGCGCACAGCACCATCCAGAAAATCGTTCCAATCGCAGCGAGGAAAGCGGGCATGATTTCACCAGAGGCTTGCGGTCTCTGTTGAATCCTCTGGGCCGCGACATGGATCGCCAGGATCGTTGCCAGCGCGAGAATCGACCATCGATTCACCGTCACTTCACCGAAGATCCAAAGCGGGATGTGCATGTTCGCCGGGAGCCAATCGAGGGCTGCCACGCGCGCCACCGCCAATGCGCCGACGATGAGGCCGAAGATCGTCACGCCGCGCGAGGGCAGGCGGCGGCCGATTTCGATCGATGCCAGGCCGACGGCGAGCCATCCCACAGACTGGCCGAAGCCATCAAAGTGAAGTCCGATCGCCACAGCGAGCAGGGCGCCGGCCTGGATCCACAGCGCAATGGCAAGTTTGTCCATCGCACTGATGGCGCGGCCGCGCAATCCGTCAAGTCCCGGGCCGAACTGGGCCGCTGCCGCAGCGTTCAGCAGTCCAGCGGCCAGCGTGAACGCGCCCATCCAGTTGAGACCGGGAGGTTGGTATTGATTCAGAAGCCAGCAGCCCGCCGTAACGAAGCTTGCCGTTCCAATCAGGCTCAGCACCACGTTGCCGACGACGGATTGCTCGCGAAGCGCGGCGTAGATCACTTCCGCCAGCACCATCGCTGACCAGATGGTCATGAAGACCATTGCCGGTTTCCACATCACGCGGCCTTCATCGATGATCCAGATCAATCCGATCAAGAGCTGGCCGGCAATGGCGACATACCGAAGAGCGCGGAAGGGCTTGGGACGGAAGGCGGAAAGACCGAGCGCGACGCCAAAAAGCATCGTGAGGTACAGCGGCAGGCGCAGCTCGTGAGTGGCGTTTTCCCAGAGAAGCAGTGGCGCGAGATAGCCGCCAATCAGCGACAGCACTCCGATCGTTAGAAACCGCGTGCGCACCGTGATCGCGAACCCGAGCAGGGCAACGGCGCCCAGAAGCGGAAACGCCTGCACGCCGCTGACAAGTGCGAACGGCTTGAAGGCGGCGTAACTGTCGAGATAAAGCGTGCCGAGGCCCGCGCCGAAAAGACCGACTGATGCGGCCTTGCCGATGCGGCGGAGCGCAAGCTCGCCGCCAACCAGGAGCAGGCCGCCGAAGCCGGCGATCGCCAGGCAGCGTGTGAGCGGTGTGAGGCGGCCCCACCAGCCTTCGTTGACCGCGACCATGACGGCGAATGCCGCGGCGAGCACCACCGTCAGCGCGCCCACCCACGCCAGCCACTTGCCGCCGATGAGCATTTCCAGGCCGCCGCCCTCGCCTTTGGACGCCGCGCGCGTCGGAGGAACTGCGCGCGGCGGCACGGCGATTGGCGATGGCGCAGGGTGAACGGGCGGCGCGGTCGCGGTGACGGGAGGCGAGGCCAGCGGCGGGAGCGTCATCGGACGCGGCAGCGGGGTCGGGGCCGTCGGCGGTGCGGGCGCGGTCTGACGTTCATCCTGCCAATTGGTTTGCAACCTGCGGAACGCCGCAGTCTTCTCATCAACCGGAGCGCGCGGCGGCGAAGTCGGGAGTGGCGGCGGGACGACCTGCGATTCGATGTGCAGCAGGCGCTCGACTCGCTCGAGCCGCTCAGCGAGCCGTTTCAACTCGCGCTTCAGATCGTCCTGCTCCTGCATGGCCACCTCGGTGCGTGGTCAAGACATCCGGCGACTGATTGTTTGTGAATACTAGCTTATGATTTCACGAAATCGATGATGGAATTTGGCTTTCTTCGGCTTTTGCGGCAAACCCGGGTGAAATTGCGGGCTGGGCCGGCGCGTCAGAATCGATCGATTCGCATCGGGGCGAGATCCAGCGACGGCTTATCATCGAGGATGCATTCGCTCGCCAAACGCCCGGTGATCGGGCCGTATGCGAAGCCGTACTTGGCGTGACCGGTCGCGATGAATACGTTCTCGACTCGGGGAGCCCAGCCGATCGCTGGCAGGCCATCGGCGGTGCATGGGCGCAGGCCGCACCAGCTTGTGATGATTCGAGTGTTGTCGATCCCTTCCAGGTAGTTGCGCGCTCCTGCGGAGAGCATGTCGACGCGCTTCTGGAGCAGGCGGTGATTCGTGCCGGAGAGTTCAACCGTTCCCGCCAGGCGCAGGCCGCCGTTCATGGGAGTGACGGCGACATACGTTTCATTGAGCACGCACGCGGTCGTCGGGCATGATTCCGGCGATGTCAGATTGACGTGATAGCCCTTGCCTGCCTGCATGGGAACGTTCACACCGATCGTGCGCGCCAAATCCATTGTCCACACGCCTGCGGCGATCACGAGCGCATCGGCGTTGTGTGTTCGACCATCTCGGGTCTGGATGGACTTGAATCCACCGTTCGCATCAATGCGAGCCACCTCGGCATTTGTGTGAATCTCTACGCCCATGCCGCGCAGGCGGTCGGCGAGCTTGGTGACAAACTGTGCCGGACTGGCGATGCGGCTATCCGTGTAATGCGCTGCGCCCACGACTTCCCTGCGAAAGCCGGGCTGCCGGCGGCGAAGCTCATCGCCGCTCATCATCTCCACATTGAACCCGTGACCCCGGAGCAGATCTGCTTCGAGACGCCCGTGCTCCATGCCCTCGTTGGTACGGAAGACGTCGAGCCAGCCGCTGCGGCGGTACTCGCAGTCGATTCGCTCATCATCAACGATCTGGTCCCAGCATTTGCCGGTTTCCCAGCCCCATTCGGCGAGGATCTCCATGCAGCGGCGGAAATGCTCGGGCGTGCACGCCTTGTGGAAGTTCCACATCCACGCGAAGAGGCCAAAGTCGATGCGCGGCGGAACGTATAGCGGGCTGCCGCGATTCAGCATCCACTTGATCGTCTTCCAGACCAGGCCCGGGCGCGGCAGAGGCGGATGTCCGAGCGCAATGATCCCGGCATTGCCCTTGGAAGCGCCTTCATCGATGCGGCCGCGTTCGATGATCGTGACCTTGTGGCCGCGCTTGGCGAGGTAGTAGGCTGTGCAGGCGCCGATCACGCCGGCGCCGATGATAATGGTGGAGTTGCGAGGCACGGGTGAGAGGGGTGAGAGGGGTGAGAGGGATCAATTATCAAAAGCGCGCATTGTAGGAGAAATCGCAGTTCGCTATTCTGCGCCGCTCATGGCGTTTCGCATTGGCATCATCGGTTCTGGCGGGATCGGCAAGGTGCACGCGGAATCGGCGGTTGCAGCTGTGCAGCGCATCGCCGGGTTTTGCGATGTGAAGCTCTGCCGGGCTGAGAGGTTGGCCGCCGGCTTTGCGGGATCAATCGCAACCAGTTCGGTTGATGAACTGCTGACGCAGCCCGACATGCCGGCCGTGGTTGTGTCCGCGCCGAATCACAGACACAAGGAGTTGGCGATCGCCGCGCTCAAGGCGGGCAAACACGTCTTGCTCGAGAAGCCAATGGCGATGAGCGTTGGCGAATGCGATGAGATCATCGCCGCGCTCAAGGCCTCGAAGCGTCAGGTGCAGATGAATTTCGTCAGCCGGCAATCGCCCGCCGCGCTGGCGGCGCTGGATTTCGTCAAGGCAGGACGGCTGGGAACGATCTATCACGTGAAGGCGTGGATGTGCCGCCGCAGAGGCATTCCAGGATTGGGGCGATGGTTTACGACCAAGGCGGAATCCGGCGGCGGGGTTCTCATCGACCTGGGCGTGCACTTGATCGATCTCGCGCTGCACATGACCGGGCGCCCGAAGGTCAATCGAGTGAGCGCCGTGTGTTCAAGCACGTTTGGCCGGAAGATCGATCAGTACGCGTTCAGCGAAATGTGGGCGGGGCCGCCGAACGCGGCGGGCGTCAATGATGTCGAGGACGCCGCGACCGCATTGCTGCGGTTCGATAACGGCATGACGATGGAACTGAACGTGATGTGGGCGGCGAACATTCCCGACAACCTGCTGCCGAACGGGATGATGCTGCTGGGGGATGCGGGGGGATGCTTCTTTGAGATCTGGGGCCGGCGCATCACGCTGACGACGCAGATGGATGGGCGCGTCGTTGATGTGAGTCCCGACCTGCCGCCCGGCGAGCCATGGCCGTCGGCGTGGAAGCGCCAACACGAACTCTTTGCAGGCGCGGTGGAACATGGCGAAACGCCGGTTGCGACGGCCGCGCACGGCCGCGAAGTGCAGGCGATCATCGAGGCGCTGTATCGATCGGCGCGCGAGGGACAAGAGGTGACAGCCGGATGAGGGGTGGCGTGGTTCCGGCTTCCGAGAGCGCGCCAGTACCACGCCACCCTGATTATGCGACGAAAAAGCCCGCCGACAGGCGGGCTTTGGTGACGTGACAGCATTCAGCAGCAAGTAATCACTTCTTGCCTTTGGCCGCTTCGTCTTCGTATTTCTTGAGGGTCGCCCTGATCGAATCAGCGATTTGTGCAGGAGCCCCTTCCGGCAGGTTGGCGACGGCCTTCGTTTCAACTTCAACGGCCTTTTTCACGTCGCCCTTTTCATAGTACACGCGCGCCAGCGTATCGAGGATCATTCCGTCCTTTTCCGCCTTCAGCTCGTTGGCATGCGTCGCAAGCCGCAGGGCAAAATCCAGATCGCGGCTCTGGACGCCTTCGGTGTCAACCACAAACCAGGCCATCTGGTTCAGGATCTGAGCATTGTCCCAATTCTGCTTGGCCAGTGTTTCGCCCAGGGGATATGCCTTCTTCGGCTCATTCATCTGGTTGAGCAGCAGCGTAAATTTCTGAAACTTGGGGTTGAACGCTTCATCGTTCTTCGCGATTTGCGCATCCAGGAGCTCGAGCGCCTTGTCGTAATCCTTCGCGCGCATCGCCTTCACATAGTCCTGCTGGAACGCGACTCTCGCGCGTTCGGCGGCAGTCTCCTTCTCCCATTTGGTCTTGAATGCGTTGCGATCCCATTCGCCGTGCGCGATCGCCTTCAATGCATCCTCAAAGTGATCGTCAGCCTCGGGGTGAGGGTTTCCGATCCATTCGACGTGCAGATCCTTTCCGATGACAAACGCGGAGGGAATGCCGGATTGGGACGCGGCCTTGAAGTAATCGTTGTAGACCGACTTGTCCGGATCGGTCGTCAGCGTGTAGGTGATGACCTCGTTCCAGGGCTTGTCCAGGTCCTTGTTCTTGCTGTCGAGGAACTTCGTGACGGTTTCCAGCGGCTCATCGCTGATGCCGATGAACGTCACGCCGTAGTCCTTGTACTCCTTCTGCATCGCCGCGAGGTGCGGCATGCTCTGGCGGCACGGGCCGCACCAGGTCGCCCAGAACTCGAGGACATAGATCTTGCCCGGCTCGAACTTGGCGATCTTGTCGCCCTTGATCCAGTTGCTGATGTCGATGGGCCGAGCCGCGTCGCCGATCGTGATCGGCTTGATCTCTTCCTTGGGTTTCTCGGCCGCGGGCTTGTCTTGTGCGAGTGCGGCGGCGCTCATCCCGAGCACGGCGGCAGCGGCGAACATACTCTGGCGAATCATGGATTGGCTCCTTGTCTGACCGGAATCGGCGTGTCGAGTGAACGAAACAAGCGCATTGTCGGGCGGCACGGGACGCCCAGAGGTGGAATTGTACCTGGTTTTATCCGGCTGAAAGAGGAACGTTGCACCTACGACGCCCCTCCGGGCGACAGCAGCCAGAATGTGAAGATGTCGTAGAACGCGTGCACCGCGACGACGATCCCAAATCCCCGCGACACGTAGATTGTCCCAAAGTAGAGGCCGGCCAGAAAGTAGAAAATCGTGTCAGATTGGGCCTTGAGCGGGTGATACCACGCGAACGCGACGGCGGATACAACGACGGCGATGGCCGCCCCAAGCCCATGCGAGGCCTTGCCCACATCCACAAGCAACGTGTGGACGACGGCGATCAGCAGCATGCGGAACATGAGTTCCTCGTAGAGTCCCGCGCCGATGCTGATCGAGACTTGCGACCACTTATCGAGGTCCTGGAGTGCAGGCGCGAAGGCGCCCGCCGCGGTCCTTGTGACAATCTGCGAGAGAACCAACAGCGGCGCCGTCAGCACCAACGATTCAACCGCCATGAGCCCGCACGCCGCAATGCTCACGCGCCACGGCGAACGCTCCAGGATGTGCCAAACCAGGAGCACCACCACGATGGCGATGCCGCCCAGATGCAACCCGCCCTGCGGCGCCACGTTGAACGCGTCGAAGAACTGCAGCAGATATCGATGGGCCAGCACCGTGCGCACGCTTTCCTGCGATTGCAGCAGGAAGGTCAGCGCCAGTTCGTACAGAATGATGAGCGGCAGCAGGAACGCGAGAATCTGCAGCGGCCGCTTGCTGATGGACCAGTACGCACGGTAGCCCGTCGATGACTGACGGGATTGCCGTGAATCTCTTCGCTTGACTGGGGCGCCAGGCATCAGGCATCAGGCACTAGTGCCCAATGCCTGGTGCCTAGTGCCTTCTGGCCCATTCAGGCCTTTGACTTTGCAGTGCTCTTGCCCTTCTGCTTCATTTCGATCAGGCGCCGCGACATGCGGCTCTTGCGGCGAGCGGCGGTGTTGCGGTGAATCGTGCCGGTGCAGGCGATCTTGTCCAGCAGACCGGACGCCTTGCGATACGCCTCTTCAGCCTCCTTGACGTTGTGATCGTGCAACGCGGTCATGAAGGTCTTGATCTGGTCCTTGATGCGGCGCTTCCGCCAGAGATTGCGGGAGTTCCTCACGGCGTCCTGACGCATGCGTTTCTTGGCTGAATTGGTATTGGGCACGAATGAGTTCCTGTCGAAAATGAGAGCCGCGTATTATCCTGAAATTCGGACGGAAATCAAATCTGCCGGCCTGGGGCGCGATGCCTGTGGGCGGTCAGCCCGCCGGCGCAGGGGCAAGCGGGCTTGGCCGCTGGCCCAGCGCTGCTCGCAGGGGGCCGAGATACGCCTCATAGGGCTGGTGGCGGCCGATCGCCGAGCGGTAGATCGCCTGCCGCACCTGGGCGTTGCTGGACGTGAGCGTGATTCGCTTGTTCTCGTGAAACTTCAGGCAGGCGTCATCCCACGGAAGCCCGATGAAGTCGATCATTTGCCGGCTGACCGCCTCCTGATTGTCAACCAGGTTCTCGTAGTGCACATCGAGGATGGGAATCGCAAGCGTCGCGTGCCAGTGTTGCATGAGGCGCTCGTAGTCGCGATAGAAACGACCCAGATGCGTCAAGTCGTACGCAAACGCGAGCGAGCCGAAGAACATGTGGAAGTAGCAGGACAAGCAAGTGTCCACCGGGTCGCGAATGCAGTGAATGACCCGGGCCTTCGGAAACAGTTGTCCAATCAGCCCAAGGCTTAGGAAATTCGTCGGCAGCTTGTCAGTGATTCGCGCCGCGGTCGGTGAAAGGCTCCGCAGATCGTGGAGATACTCGCGGGCTCGGCGCACCAGTTCTTTCTCCTTCAAAGTTTCGAGCGTGTCAGGCACGGGAATGGGGGTCTGATGCAGCTGCAATTCCCGCGTATACCGCGGGATCTGAATCAGTTCACCGGCCCCGAAAACCTGAGGATGGCTGGCGAGTATCTGCTCGACCAGGCTCGTCCCTGAGCGAGGCATGCCGACGATGAACACGGGAAGTTCGGTCTTCGGGTCGCCTTGCGGTAGCGATGTGACGGCTTCTGGGGTCCAGACGCCCAGCACGCGGTCGATTGCGGCGGAATGATCATCGGGATGAAACTGCGCGGCTCGACTCTCGTTGGCGTGCCGATAGGTCTCGAACGCGCGATCGAATTGCTTGGTCTCGTGCAGCAAATCGGCGAGCGTGAACAGGACGTTGGTCCGTTCCCGCGCCGGCATTCCGGGAAGCGCCCGGCACTGCTCGAGCATCGCGATGCCTTCATCGCGCCGATCCAGGCGCCCGCACAGTTTTCCGAACAGGAGCGCCACCGACACGTTGATCGGCTGCAGTTTCAGGGCCGGTTCAAGCAACTCGGCCGCCGCCTCGAATTCGCCGGCCATGAAGTGGAGTTCGGCCTTGGCAGCCTGATAGGTCGGGATTTCCGGGCGCAGCCGCCGCGCCTCGTCGAGCGATCGGTGAGCCTTGGGAAAGTCGCCCTTGAGCTTGTGCACGAGCGCCATCTCATGATGCAGCCATGCTTCGCGGGGCGCGAGCCTGATGGCGCGCGTGAGCGACTGCTTTGCGTCGCTCAGCCGCCCCAGCCCGCGCTGCGTCGCACCCACCAGACCGACCATCTGGGCGTTGTTCGGAAGCCGCTTGGCGAGCTGCTGATACAGACCGAGCGCGGCCAGCAAATTGCCCGCGCGATGCAGCTGCTGCGCCTGGGCGAGCAGGTTCTGGTTATACGTTGGATCCGTGGACATTTTCGGCGAATGCGATGGCCTGAAGTCGAACGAGCCATCGTCGCTGCCACGGTCAGCGTCGTCAATCAGCGCGCACGCGACAATCGTGCTATTATCCCGGTCTCAGCGAGTGTAGCTCAATTGGATAGAGCAACGGCCTACGAAGCCGTAGGTTAGAGGTTCGAGTCCTCTCACTCGCGTTGCCGCCATGTGTTGATGGCGTTTGGAGCGAGTCAGGATCGATCCCCAAGCGAATCAGGCGGGTTGGTCGATAAAGACGACTCGATCGCCTATGGTTATCGCCTGCCGGAACGCGGCCGGAAGCCGCTCCTGAAGGCATCCAGGGCCGGTTTGGCGGCGTACTGATCACAAACCATGTCCACGATGACCCGCACCGCTCCATCCGCACGCACCGCCGAGCCTGCACGGCCGGCCACCCCCGGAAGTGTCCCTGGAAAAGCCCCAGCGCCCGTCCCCGGGACTTCGGCACCCGCCGCGCCTGCGACTCTGAAGAAGTGGCTTCGCGACATGCTGCTCATCCGCGAGTTCGAAGTCCGCTGCATGCAGGCGTATCAGAACAAGAAGATCGGAGGGTTCTGCCACGTGTACATCGGGCAGGAGGCGGTCGCCGTCGGCTGCATCGCGGCGTTGAAACCGGATGATCCGGTGATCACGGCCTACCGCGATCACGGACACGCCCTGGCGCGCGGCATGCATCCCAGGCACTGCATGGCCGAGATGTTCGGCAAAATCGGCGGCTGTGCCAAGGGCAAGGGCGGCTCCATGCACATGTTTGATAAGCCTCACTGGATGTTCGGCGGCCACGGCATCGTCGGCGCCCAAACCGCCCTGGGGACGGGACTGGCGTTTGCAACCAAGTACTACGACGAGGTCATCAACGGCGGTAAGTCATCGAAAGTCACGCTGTGCTTCCTCGGCGATGGCGCGCTCAATCAGGGGTCGTTCCACGAGGCCATGAACCTCGCGGGCATTCTCAACCTCCCCATCATTTTCTGTGTCGAGAACAACGGCTACTCGATGGGCACAGCCATCAGCCGCGGCACCACGATGGGACATGACATCACCTCCAAGGCGGCGGGCTACGGGATGGAAAGCGCTGTCATCGACGGCATGGATGTGCTGGAGGTCTACAACGGCATGAAGCCGCTTGTGGACAAATGCCGCGCCACCGGCAGGCCGACGTTCGTCGACATCCGCACCTATCGATTCAAGGGCCACTCGATGTCGGACCCGCGAAAGTACCGCACCAAGGAGGAGGAGCAGCGATACGAGGAGGACGATCCCATCGACAAGCTCGCCTCCCGCCTGATGGAAGAGCATGGAATGAGCAAGGAGCAGCATGACACGCTCGTCAACGATGTGCGCGAGGAAGTGAAGCAGGCGGTCGAATGGGCCGAGGCGTCTCCCGAGCCGCCGATCGAAGAGTTGTACAAGGACGTTTACATCGAAGAGTGGGGACCGTACAAGGGGACGAGTCCTCCCCAGATGCTGCTGGAAGAGGACGAATGAGCCGCGAAATCGAATTCCGAGACGCCCTGCGAGAAGCGATGAGCGAAGAAATGCGCCGCGATCCGCGCGTGTTCCTCATCGGCGAGGAAGTCGCCCAATACAACGGCGCCTACAAGGTCAGCCGCGGCATGCTCGATGAGTTCGGCCCGCAGCGCGTGATCGATACGCCAATCTCCGAAGGCGGCTTCGCGGGTCTGGGAATCGGTGCGGCAATGCTCGATCTCCGGCCCATCGTCGAGTTCATGTCGTGGTCGTTCAGTCTCGTTGCCGCGGATCAAATCCTCAACAACGCGCCCAAGATGCTCTATATGTCCGGCGGCCAGTTCAAATGCCCAATCGTCTTCCGCGGCAACGATGGCGCGGGGGGCCAGCTTGGCTCAACTCACTCCTGGTGCGTGGAATCGTTGTACGCCAACGTGCCCGGCCTCAAGATGGCGATTCCGTTTGATCCGTACGATGCCAAGGGACTTCTGAAGACGGCGGTTCGCGATGATGACCCTGTCTTCTTCCTTGAGTCCGAGCGTTTGCTCTCAACAAAGGGCGAAGTGCCTGAAGAGGAATACCTCATTCCGTTCGGACGGGCGAAGATTCGCCGCCCCGGCAAGGACTGCACCATCGTCAGCTTCGGCCGCCCGCTGTATTTCTGCCTCGAGGCCGCCGATGCGCTCGCCAGGGACGGAATCGAATGTGAGGTCATCGATGGCCGCACGATTCGGCCGCTTGATCTCGACACCATCATCAAGTCGGTCGTGAAGACGAACTACTGCGTCGTGGTCGATCAAAGCTGGCCGTTCGCGTCGATCGGCTCCGAAATCGCGGCCCAGCTGCACCGATTCTGTTTCGATCATCTGGACAACTACGTCGCGCGCGTGCATGCCGACGATGTCCCCGCGCCCTATGCCTACAACCTCGAGCAGGAATTCCTGCCGAATACGCGAAAGGTTGTCGAAGCAGTGCGGGCCGCGACCTACAACGCCTGAAGGGATTTACGATTGACGATTGACGATTTACGATTGAGCAGCGTGCGCAATTCCAAATCGTCAATCGTCAATCGTAAATCGTAAATACCCCCATGCCCATTCCCATCACCATGCCGCGCCTTTCGGACACGATGGAAGCGGGCACCATCATCAAGTGGAACGTCAAAGAGGGCGACAAGGTGTCGGCCGGCGATGTCATCGCCGATGTCGAGACCGACAAGGCGACGATGGAGATGTCGGCGTACGATGATGGGACCGTCGCGAAGATCGCCGTGCCTGAAGGCACGCCCGTCAATGTCGGGACGGTCATCGCGGTGCTGGCGGGGCAGGGCGAGGACGTGAAGGAAGCCGCGAAGACCGCCGGAAACGGCGCCGCGGCAGCACCGCCCCCATCAAAGAAGCCTCAGCAGGCTGCTGCCGACAAGCCTCGCACGGAAAAGGCACCCCCCGCAGTCGCTGCCGCGACAGAACAGCCGAAGGCGAAGCCTGCGGCATCGGCGCCTGCGAAGGCGACGGATGCGCGCACAGAAGAGGAAGATCAGCCGGCATCCGCGGCGGCGGGCGATGGCCGCATCTTCGTCAGCCCGATGGCGCGTCGGCTCGCCGAGGAGCATCACGTCGAATTGCGATCGATCGAAGGCTCAGGTCCGGGCGGCCGCATCATCAAGCGCGATGTCCTGAAGGCGATCGATGCCGCCAAGGAGACCACCGCGGCGATTCCCCCCAGTGCCAAGCCGCACGTTGGGGGAGCGGCGGCGGCAGAGTTGGGGGGGCGCGATCCAGGATTAGCGACGCGCGTCGCTGCCGCCGCGCCGGTTCAGCCGATTTTCGGCGCTGCCGCCCCCGGGATTCAGCCGCGTTCGATCCAGCTCTCCAATATGCGGCAGACCATTGCCAAGCGGCTGGTCGAATCCAAATCGACAATCCCGCACTATCAGGTCACTGTCACGTTCGACATGGATCGCCTGATGGACCTGCGCGCCACCCTCAATCAACAGCTCCAGGCCCAGGGCGTCAAGCTCTCCGTCAACGACTTCCTCGTTCGCGCCTGCGCCCTGGCGATGTATCAGCATCCTGAGTTCAACTCCACCTGGGGCGGCGACCACATTGAAGTCCGCGGCGAGATCAACATCGGCATCGCCATCTCCGTTCCGCGGGAAAGGGGTGGCGGCTTGGTTGTCGCGACGATTCGAAACGCCGACCAGAAAAGTCTCCGCGTGATTTCATACGAAAGCAAGATGCTCGCCGACAAGGCCCGCACCCGCGGCCTGACCATCCAGGAAATGAGCGACTCCACGTTTACCATCTCGAACCTGGGCATGTACGGCGTGGACAACTTCACCGCAATCATCAACCCTCCCAACGTCGCCATCCTCGCCGTCGGCTCTGCGCTCAAGAAGCCCGTCGTCCGCAACGATCAGCTCACCGTCGGCCAGGAGATGAGCGGCACGCTGAGTTGCGACCATCGAGTCATCGACGGCGCCATGGCCGCCGAGTATCTCCAGACGCTCAAGCAATTAATCGAAAACCCCGGTACGTTGCTCGTGTGAATCGATCTCCGCACTCCAGGAACTGGCCCGTGGCTGCGTGGTGGGCGATCGCCGCGATACTTGTTGTCATGGTTGCCTGCCTGCGAGTCGAGGGTCGGCTGTGGTGGTGTGCGTGCGGCCAAGCCTGGCCATGGATCAGCAATGTCTGGACTTCACATTGCTCGCAGCATCTGTTCGATCCCTACAGCATTACCCACGTGATGGATGGACTGGTCTTTTTCGGCGCGGCCACGCTCGTATTCCGTCGCATGCCGCCTGGGTGGCGGCTCTGCATCGTCGTCGCGCTGGCGGCGGGTTGGGAGGTGCTCGAAAACTCTCCCATGATTATCAATCGCTATCGCACTGCGACGATGTCGCTCGATTACCTGGGCGATAGTGTTGTGAACTCGATGGGCGATGTGCTTGCATGTGTAACGGGCGCGTTCATCGCACGGTGGCTCGGGCTGCTGAAATCGCTGCTGCTGTTTATCGCGACCGAGATTGTGCTGGTCCTGCTCATTCGTGACAGCCTGGTGCTGAGCACGTTCATGCTGATATGGCCGGTTCAGAGCATCAAAGCCTGGCAGACGAGCGGCCACTGACTTGCATTCCGCCCTTCAGCAACGAAGGGGACGTTACCATTTCTATTCGGGTACGGTTGCCGGACAGGGCCCTGCAAATGTTCTGTTTCATCGTTTTGTGCAGTTGGCCTAGATCAGGCAGAGTGTGGCATGATTGAATCAAGGGACTTGTTACCCAAACGTGGAGTGAATGCAAATGTTCGCATCGCGTGTGCTGCAGCGTATCGGTTTGATTGCATTGTTCGGCGGAGCAAATCTCGGCCTGAGTTCATGCGCGTCGGACCGCGTGGTAGCCAAGACTCCGATGCTCATCGATTTGCAGCAATACGAAAGTGCTGGACAAAATGCCGCTTCGTTCCGGTTGGAAGGAAGTGCGGAGCCGACGACAATACATGACGCGGTAGCCCCGAAGCGATTGATCGCGATTCAGCGCCAGGAAGGACTCGTTACGGGACAAGGGTTGGACGTCGATGGCGAGACGATTCATTTCACGACCTTTGTATTGGCTGTGCAACCAATCGTTCGAATGGGTGCGGCGGCACGACAGCAGCTGCTGGCCGGATTATCGTCACCGGACGAGTTCCTACGGACGGGTGCATATCTGGCTCTTCTTGGCATTTATCGCGTTCCACTGGATTTCAAGCCGCGGTTGGACCCGTCGGATCTCGAAAGCAGGGAGGCCGTTGCGCTGTGGACGGACATCACTTCACGATTGGCGCCCGCACAAATAGAGAGCGAACCGCTCGAGAGGCATCCCGGGCTGCGCGAATCCAGGCCGTTCTGACCACTGTTCACTGGCCACTGATCACTCTCCGTCGCCAAGAATTTCTCCAACCGACATATTCATTACACGTTATGCCTCACAGTTGCGAAGCGCAACAACTGCGCGAATGAAGCCCCCCCATCCAGCCGTTATGGTTGCCGAGTGCCTGCGAACGCAGGGGGAGTGGTCCATGGGGTCCGGTATCATTGCGCGGGTTTTTATCGTCGCTGGCGTGTGTGGCGCGGCGTATTTCGGGTTTGTTGTCGCTGCGCCGGCGGATAGCAATGTCGGTGCATCCTGTGACGTCTTGGCTGTCGCCCAACCCATCCCGGGGGAGACCGTGGATGCGACGGCCGATGCCCTCGCACGCCTCAGGCAACCCGTCTTGCCAGCGCCGATAACTGGCGGCAACGCCAGACTCAGAGCCCTTTTCGAGGGATTCGCGGCGAACGACATCGCCACCGGAACCGAAACGCGAGTCAAGCCGCCTGCCTCCCCGGCCCGCGCCGGCAACTCGGGCAACGTGCGCGCGAAGACCATGATCCGTGCCGGTCGCTATCGAATAACTTCACCGTGGAACACGTTTAGCGACGCACGAAGAAAGCAGGTGTCGATCTTCCGCAACCATCCCAGGATGTATGAGCCGTTCGAGGGACGGTACCTGTTTCAATTCGGCGAAGATGGCAAAGGCAAGTATCGACCGAAAGACCGGCCCACGAATCAATCGATCAAACCCACGTACCGGCGAGTGTGGTGGCAATAAGAACCTGGGGACCGTCACAACGCCGAGATGCGCGCGCGGAGGTGGGGACCCGCAAAAAGTGAATCTCGTCGGAACGTGAGATTTTTTTTGCGCGCCAAATCCCTGCTGCGATTGCACTTGCGGGATTCGCCGTCAATCGAAGGTCTCCGTTGCGCGCGCCAAACTTGGTTTTGGCCCTTTCGTGGAGGGCGCGACGTGCGCCCTGCTCGAGGGCGATCCCCAGATGACACCGTCAATGCAGATCGAAGACTGGCAGTGGCGAAACAGATCAAGACACACAGGCCCGCTCCGGCGCGCGCAAGCTAAAGGGTTTGCGGTTCAGACCGCCGTTTCCGGCGCAGCGGAAGGCATCGATGGGGGTCATTCCCCAGCGGGGGCGAGCCCAATCCGCGCGCGCGAGCGACGCACCCCGACTGCATCGAGCATCAAGACTTCAAAACCCGCCTGCGCGCATCACCTTCAAACTCGGCGGAAACGGATAGCTCGCAAACACACCCGTCGGCGCGAGTTCCCACATGCCCAGCGATGGATACACATCGCCGCGGTAGCCGGCTTCGAACATCGTGCGCAGGATCGTCTCGAAACTCGGCTCCTGGCCGTTCGGCCCGTTCAGGCGATTGGATTTCGCGCCCAGGAAGCTGACCGAGGCGACCGGCAGACGATCGTGGCGCAGATCAACCATTTGCGCCACCTTGCGAAAGCCGCGGCGGAGATCATCGAGCGTGAAGTGCTCCCTTCCCGGAGGCCGCAGCAGCGCGAGCACTTCCACCAGGTCCATGTCGTATTTGAGCACCAGCGCCTCATCGCGCGACATGGACTTGGCGAACGTTCGCGCGTGCGCGGTGATCGATTCAGTATTCCATTGACTGGTGGGCAGGAGGGCTGCGAGCTCGCCGATGATGCCGCGGCTGTTGTCGTTGGGGTTCACGCCGCACACCAGCGTGCGATAGCGGCGGCTGAGCAGATCGTCCAGAAGAAGCTGGCCCCATTGGATGCGGATGCGATCCTGTTGGCCGGTGGGCTTTCGAGGGTCGCCGGCGGGCAGCAGGATCACGCGATCGGCGCGGCGGTCGGCTTCCAACAGCAGATCGCCTTCCTCATCGTACAGGCGCGGGCGTTGATGATGCTGGGGGGGGGTCGTTGCCTGGGGGGGAGCCATGGGCGAAGCCTCCTTGCGCCGTATCCGGGGGGGGTGGATGGGGGCAGTATAGGAGCGACTTGCAGCGCCCGCTGGCTGGGACCGCGCGAATCATCAGGTCTGGCCGGCGAGCCGGCGCACGGTCATCATGAACGTGCGCTTTGTGTTGCTGTGCATCCCGTAGACCACGATCGCGCAGATGACCGCCGTGATGATCGCCCCGATGATGATGCTGATGCGTCCCGCCGCGACATGGTGATTGAGGGCCCCCGGAATCGCGTTGGCCGGGTCGACGATGGCAAACAGCAGGTTGATGGGGCTGAACGTGCTGATGACCCCGCCGACGACATCCATGCTTCCGCCGGTCGCGATGCCGCACAGGCTGAGCACGCCCACCACGGCGATCACAATGAAGACGGCGGCGATCACCGAGCCGATGGTGCCCTTGCTCCTGATCGACCAGTGCAGGCCGACCATCACGCAGAACGCGACGAACGGGGCAAGGACAATGGGCATCGCGATCGCCCCTTCGGGCAGGATCACAGGCAGCACATCGACGGTGTCAGTGGTCCCCGCCAACGGCACTTTCTTCATCCAGACCGCGCTGTTCCCGAAGCCGTTGCACAGAACATATACCGCAAAAATCAAGAGCGTGAGTACCGGCACGGCGATCATCGGAAGCAGGAACTGAATCAAGCCCCGCAACTTGCCGGAAAGGTAGGGGCCCGGCTGAATGGGCGTCGTGAGAATGATGTCCAGCGTCCCGTCTTCGCGTTCGCGGCTGACGGCGGTGGCGCTCATGTTCAACGCGGCGAGGGTGATGATCACGATCTCAGCGGCGAGGACGGTTTTGACCGCCAATTGCAGGTTGGCAGCGTTCCACAGGCCGGTGTGGAACAGCGTGACCAGGATGATCGCCAGGGCTACACCCGCCGCCACGAATCCCCAGCGGGCCAGCATGGCGACGAGGGTTTTCCCGCGTGCCGCGGATTCCCGCCACGACACTGGATTATGCCCGACCGTGCGCGCGGGTCGCTCGGTCGCGCCCTTGGCGCCCAGGCCGAACATGCGCCGATACCACGGTGCGTGGCCGACCTTCGCGCCGATGACGCGAAGCCGGATCGTCGAGAATCCCACCAGGAACAGGCTGATGCACACGCACAGCCAGCAGAACGCGGCGATCGGATTGGTGAACCACATCTTGACGATCCAGAGCGAATCAGCGAAGTCGATCGGATCGTGGGCAACATACTGGTTGGAGTTCAACAGGACTTCCAGCGCCAGGAAGGGATTCAGCGGCGTCATCAGAGTCGTGTACCACGCGCTGGGACCGGCCGGGAAGCTCCCTCGCCAGCTCACATCGATGGCGTACGTGACGAACAGGTACATCACGACGCTGATGTAGAAGACGAAGACCGCGCGTCTTCCCGCGGTGCGAGTGACGCTCAACATGACGGCGATCGCCGCCACCAGCAGCGCGCTGCATCCGGCGATCGCGTAGCTGGCAAAGATGGACTTCCCCGGAACACCCCCGAAGTATTGAGTGACCGCAAACAGCGGCAAACTCGAAAACAGAAGCGCGATCACGAAGAACAAGCGCCCGAAGAGATTTCCCAGCACGATCTGAAGATTGTTCAGTGGCGTGGTGAGCAGAATGTCCCACGTCTGAGGGTTGGCTTCCTGCGAGATCGCTCCGGCCATGAAAATGGGGGTGAGGATGCAGATCAATCCGACCTGCAGATAGCTCACGCCCTGGAACATGTTTGCTCCGGCCTTTGCAAGGTCGCGCGTGGACATCGAGCCGGAGCTGCTGACGGCGTTGAGCAGCACGAACAGCAGCACGACGATCATGATGGCCAGATAACCGGCCCGGATGTACAGGTGCCGCATCCGGGTGGAACCACCCTGGACCAGGCGCATGCAGATTGGGTTGGTCGGGAGCAGCCGCAGGAGCCAATTAACGAATACCGGCATGGGTTGATCCTACGTGGTGCGCGGGCCCCGCCAAGCGGTTGGGGAGGGGCTTTCGCTGCGGGGCGACGCTTGACATCCCGCGGTGTCTCCAAGAATAATACGGCCTGACTATTGACGGCGGTTTGCCAAAACCTTCGGGATGGCAGCCGCGACATCCACGGCCAGCCCAAACGACACGGGCCAGTCCGTTCATCGTCGCCCTTCCCCGGAAGGGCGACCGGCCGCATCCGAGTTACTTGCGGCTGATACATTGGCTTTACGAGATCAGGACCGACGTGCCCTCAATGCTCTCCAGATTCCGGATGCGCTCGACACGAAGCCGCGGCGACGCAGTTTCGCGACGGGTCGCAGTTTGTGTGAGGTTGTTCCCTCCCGCCGGATAGGCATTGGTCCTCATTTCCGCGTGTCGTGAAACCGGCGAGACCGGCGCGTTGTACGCGCAGCTCGCACCGCTGGCCGACAACCCAAGGGGGTTGCCGTGCTGTTTTTCTCGTTAGTTGAACCATTAGTGCCCTGGCTTGCCGCGATTGCGTCGGCTCTGGCTGCCTTTGTGCTCGGTTGGGTCATCTTCGGCCTCATCCCGGGAAGCACGATCGCACGCGCAAGACGCGAAGCCGAGCAGATCATGCAAACCAAGTTGGCCGAGGGCGAAGCCGCCAAGCGCGGCATCGAGCTGGAGGCCGAAAAGACCGCGCGCGAGCGCCGGGAAGCGGTTGACCAGGAAATCGCCGACGCCCTGGCCGAGGTCAAGAAGGACCAGGCCAGGCTGGAGAAGCGGGAGGACACCCTCGACAAGAAGCTTGAAGCGGCGGCGGAGCGCGAAAAGGGTATGGATCGCCGCGATGGCCAGCTCAAGAAACAGGAGAATGAGATCAATGAGGTGCGCCAGGAGGTCGAGGAGTCGCGCACGCAGGTCAAGAAGCGACTTCAGGAAGTCTCGGGACTGACGGTGCAGCAGGCCAAGGATCTGTTTCTGGAGGAAATCAGCCGCGAATCGACCCACGACGCGGCGGTGTTGACGCAGAAGATCATGGAGGAGGCGGAAGCCGAGGCCCGCAATCGCAGCCGGGAGATCACGCTGCAGGCCATTCAGCGGTTCGCCGCCGAGCACGTGGCGGATTCGACTGTGCGTGCGGTGAAGATTCCATCGGACGACATGAAGGGTCGAATCATCGGCCGCGAGGGCCGCAACATTCGCGCGCTCGAGCGGGCCACGGGCGTGGACATTCTGGTTGACGACACTCCCGGAGTGATCGCGGTGTCATGCTTTGATCCGATTCGCCGCGCCATTGCGGGCGAGGCGCTGCAGAAACTGGTCGCCGATGGACGCGTCCATCCATCACGCGTCGAGGAAGTCGTCGAAAGCGTGCGCAAGGACATGGCCGAGCGTATCCAGAAAGCCGGCCAGGATGCGGTGATGGAGGCCAACATCCGCGGCCTGCATCCCAAGATCATCGAGGCCATGGGCAAGCTGCACTTCCGGACCAGCTACGGCCAGAACGTGCTGCGGCACTCGATCGAAGTGGCGTACATCAGCCAGATCATCGCCGACCAACTGGGCCTGGATGGCGCCGTGGCCCGCCGCTGCGGGTTCCTGCATGACATCGGCAAGGCGATGGACCACGAGATGGAGGGCGGCCACCCTGCCATTGGCATGGAGTTCGTCCGCAAGTACGGCGAGAAGTCCGCGGCGGTCCTCAACGCCATCGGCGGCCACCATGGCGACATCGAATCCTCAACGCCCTACACGCCGATCGTGATGGCGGCGGATGCGATTTCCGGAGCCCGTCCCGGCGCCCGGCGCGAGTCGATGGAGATGTACATCAAGCGGCTCGAACAGCTCGAAGGCATTGCCAAAGAGCAGCAGTTCGTCACCGAAGCCCACGCAATCCAGGCCGGCCGCGAAGTGCGGGTGATCGTCGATGCGAAGAAAGCGTCGGATGCTGATGCGTTCGCGATTGCGCAGAACATTGCCAAGAAGGTCGAGGCGGAGATGACATTCCCGGGCGAGATCAAGGTGACCGTGCTGCGCGAGGTGAGGGCAGAAGCAACGGCGCGGTGACAGATCTGCTGAATGTGACAACATGCGCATGATCCAGTTACATTGGCGGCAATGGGAGAGTTATTTGACCGAATCAAGCGCGCTGTTCGCGAAGAGCGATATGTCTTCAGCGACCATGCCGACAACATGCTGCGCGAACGCGGCATTGCGCATTGGCAAGTCACGTCTGGCCTCGAAAGCGGAAAGAGAGTGAGTGAACGCCCTCAGACCAGGCCGAATCCAACGATCGAAGTCGAACAGATACTTGTCGATGGCACGCCGGTTATGGCAGTCTGGGCCTATGTGTCCCAACTAGACTTGGCCAAACTGGTGACAGTACACTTTATTGATCGATAGACGTATATGACGACGACTCCTGGCAAACGCATTCGAGTTCCCAAATGGATTCACGGCCGACTTTGTGTCGTGCGAGTCGAGGCTGAAGCCGTAATTCCGGATGCTGATCCATCCGAGCCGTGCCTTGAGCCTGCGACGCTGCGCTGGCTTGACAAGTTGCAGGAACTGGCTGATGCCGGCGATGTCGATGCGCTTGCGAAAGCCGGAGAGGTCTTTGTTCGACGCACGGCATGATTGGTCGAAACGGCCTCCCTTTGTGAGATCAAGGTGACGGTGCTGCGCGAGGTTAGGGCGGAGGCGACGGCACCGTGAAATGGTTTTCAAGAGTGGTGCATCATGGACTGGTTCGACGCGACCTCCAAGTATCACAGGCAGACGTTCCCGCACGAGTGTCGACTCTCATCACTGCCAGAAGAATGGCAACGCGAACTAGCGGCGATCCGGCGTCTGGAAGCGGACGTCAACAATGGTGCCTATCTTCAGTTCTTGTCAAATTGGGGGCGAGAGAGTTACGTTTACGCCAGCCAAGGCTTGAAAAAAGATGGGGCTCACACCATGGCCGACATCATCGACCGCTGCCAAGCGTTGGTGGACGAGCACTTCGGTTCGGACGAGGCGCTTCACGAGCAGAGGGAATCGATCATGCCCAACCCTGTGATTGGACGCGATGGTCAACTCATCAAGAACGCCGGTTCGATCCTGCCGGATTGTGTAGTCGATCGAATCAACGAACTGTCCTATGAGTTCATGGGCTACCCCGAGAGCATTGCCGAGCTTGGGCTGAAGCACTATCAGCGTTTCCTCAAGGGCGATGAACCGCCAGGCCCGTCGCGATGCATTCAAAATGGCTGATGGATCACCACCAGACATCGCGCGTTACCATGATCTCGCTCGCGACTGTCGGTCGCGCGGTCTACATATTCCGAAAGGACGGCGCCCTCATGGCTCTGGATTTTCGCATCATTGGGTTTGGATTCGCTTCGCACAAGGGTTCCGAGCAGGTGTTGATCGGATCGGTGGATTTCGGGCGTCCCGTCACCCGCGCTGAGTCGGCCCTCAACGGCTTCAATTCCCACTACGACGGCGGCGACCACAACCTTCTCCAGCACAAGATCCTCACCAGCATCGACCGCATCGAGGGCTCGCGCGTGTTCGTGAAGGTGACGTATCTGCTGCGCGACAGCTCTGGCTCGATCGATGACAAGTTCAGCGGCGGCGTGCATGTGCTGGTGTTCGCGGATGTGTCGCAGCGACCGCTGCCGCCGATCTTTGTGGGGGCAAAGGCCGCCGCGAAGGGCGCGACTCGCGCCCCCAGCGCCAGGAAGAAGGCCGCGAAACGACACTAATTAGCCTGTTCTGCGTCGTTGCCCATTGCGCGCCTTGAAATCAAGGCCAACAACGAGCAACAGATCAAGCACAGTGTAGTCCTCACCCGTTCTGCCAAACACGACAAAGGTGCGCTCTGCTTTCGGAGCCATGGCGATGAACTCCGGATGCGGCACGTGAAACTTGCGCCCATCGCCGGTGAGAATGTCAAATGGCCGGAAGGGGTTCGCCTGGATCGCCTTGCGTAGCTGTTCGACAGTCATGGTTGATATATTCTACGCCGTTCACATGCTCTCCGAAACTCGAGGCCAGCCAGCTGAGATTACCGCGTTCGTGCATTGCGAGAGATGTGAGTCTTCTACATTCCCGGTCAAGATGAGCTTTTCGTGAGTCGCCTCCGTGCTTGCGCCAGCAGTTTCTTCTGCTCCGGCGTCAACTCTGGATATCGCAGGTCCAGAGATTCCACAGCATTGGTGATGATGCGGGCGACGAGGACGCGCGTGACGAACTTGTGATCAGCCGGAATGATCCACCACGGCGCCCACTTCGTGCTGGTGGCGCTGATCGCCTTTTCGTACGCGTCCATGTAGTCGGCCCAGCGCTCCCGCTCGGCCAAATCGGCGATCGAGAACTTCCAGTGCTTCTTCGGATTCTCCAGCCGTTCCAGCAGCCGCTTCTTCTGCTCGCCTTTTGACACGTGCAGGAAGAACTTGAGGATGACCGTCCCGCTGCGCGACAGGTGGTGCTCGAAGGCGTTGATGTCCTGGTAGCGCTTCTTCCACAACTCCTTGCCGCGCTTGTCGGGCGGCACCTTTGCGAGATCAAGCAGTTCGGGATGAACTCGCGTCACAATGACATCTTCATAATGGGATCGATTGAAGACGGCGATCTGGCCGCGCTCAGGCGTGGCTTTTATGTGGCGCCAGAGGAAGGTGTGCTCCGCCTCCTCTTCCGAGGGTTTCTTGAAGCTATGGACCGTGCAGCCCTGTGGGTTGAGCCCGGACATGACGTGCCTGATCGTGCCGTCCTTGCCTGACGCGTCCATCCCCTGCAGCACGATCAGAACTGACTGGCGATCACTCGCCCAGAGCAACTGCTGAGCTTCCGACAGTTCCTGGACGTTCTGCTTGAGCAGTTGCTGTGAGCTTTCCTTGAGCGCATCCTTGTGGAGCGAGCGCAGCTCGGCGGTTCCCAGCCAGCCCGGATGGTACTCTTTGAGCCTGACCACCTTGCCCGGCGGCGCCTGGAACAATCGGAGGAGTTGCTTTTTCGAGAGCGTGGGTTTCATCGGAAGCGTCAGTGAGTGCTTATTCTACTGTGCAACCACTCGATTCCAGCTGGGTGTTGGCCTCCGCAACGCTTCCTTATGCAATCTCTCTCCGACATTCGTCAAATCCTCAGCGAACGCGGGCTACGCCCGCGAAAGCGCTTTGGGCAGAACTTTCTCCATGACCAGAACCAGATCTTGAAGTTGGTCGATGCGGCGAGCATTGGTCCCGGCGAACTCGTGCTTGAGGTCGGTCCGGGCACAGGTGCGCTGACGGAGGCGCTGCTCGATCGCGGCGCGAGCGTCATCGCCTGCGAAATCGATCGCGATCTCGCCGCGATTCTCGGTGAGCGATTCGGCGGCAGGATCAACCTCATTGTCGGAGATTGCCTGAAAGGGCAGCGCGAGCTGAACGATGATGTCGCGGCGGCGATATCGGGGCGGCGGTTCAGGCTTGTCGCCAATCTGCCCTATCAGATCGCCAGCCCGCTGATGGCAGCGCTGTTGATGGACCACCCTCATTGCTTTCCAGCACAGTGGGATCCGAAGCTTGGAATTCACGTGACTTGAAGTCGCGGC